>Ga0326727_10013228_pt1 | contig 18440 bp, 13 predicted proteins | sample MB2enrmetagenome_FD_207643 | JGI IMG/M metagenome (GOLD analysis project Ga0326727, IMG submission 207643) | Lab enriched peat soil microbial communities from McLean, Ithaca, NY, United States - MB29MY | ecosystem: Environmental > Terrestrial > Soil > Wetlands > Peat | place: USA: New York...
GCCGGAGACCATCAACTACCGCACTTTCAAACCCGAGCGCGATGGCCTGTTCTGCGCACGCATCTTCGGGCCGGTGACGGACTGGGAGTGCCTGTGCGGTAAGTACAAGCGCATGAAGCACCGGGGTGTGATCTGCGACAAGTGCGGCGTCGAGGTGACCCTGTCAAAGGTGCGCCGGGAGCGCCTGGGCCATATCGAGCTGGCTTCACCCTGCTCGCATGTGTGGTTCTTCAAGGGCTTGCCCAGCCGTATCGGGCACCTGCTCGACATCAGCCTGCGCGATCTGGAATCGGTCCTTTATTTTGAGGCCTACGTCGTCATCGACCCGGGAGACGCCCCGGTCAAAGAACGCGAGATTGTGAAGGAAGAAGCCCGCTTCCGCGAGCTGGACCAGCAGTATCGGCCGGCCGGCTTCAAGGCCATGATGGGCGCCGAAGCCATCAAAGAGTTGCTGAAACGGGTTGACGTTGACGAACTGTCCAGCGACTTGCGGGAGAAAATGAAGAGCGAGCCTTCGGTGCAAAAGCGGCTGAAATATGCCAAGCGCCTGAAGGTCGTCGAAGCCTTCCGCAAGAGCGGGAACAAGCCCCAGTGGATGATCCTGGACGTGCTGCCGGTAATTCCGCCTGAGCTTCGTCCTCTGGTGCCCCTGGATGGCGGACGTTTTGCCACCAGCGACTTGAACGATCTGTACCGCCGCGTGATCAACCGCAACAATCGGCTGAAGAAGCTGATGGACCTGCATGCTCCGGAAGTGATTGTGCGGAACGAAAAGCGCATGCTGCAAGAGGCGGTAGACGCGCTCTTCGACAATGGCCGCCGCGGCCGGGTGCTGCGCGGCGCCAACAACCGCCCGTTGAAATCCCTCAGCGACACGCTCAAAGGCAAACAGGGCCGCTTCCGCCAGAACCTGCTGGGCAAGCGCGTCGATTATTCCGGTCGCTCCGTCATTGTCGTGGGACCCGAGCTCAAGCTGCACCAGTGCGGGTTGCCCAAGAAGATGGCGCTGGAGTTGTTCAAACCCTTCATCTATCACCGGCTGGAGCAGACGGGGCACTGCACCACCATCAAGCAGGCTAAGGAGATGGTGGAGCAGCAAGAGTCTATCGTGTGGGACATTCTGGAAGAGGTCATCAAAGACCACCCGGTGCTGCTCAATCGCGCTCCCACACTGCATCGGCTCGGCATTCAGGCATTTGAGCCGGTCCTGGTCGAAGGCAAGGCCATTAAGATTCACCCGCTGGTCTGCACGGCGTTCAACGCCGATTTCGACGGCGACCAGATGGCGGTGCACATTCCGCTATCGCCGGAGGCCCAGGTTGAAGCCAGCGTATTGATGCTCAGTTCCCACAACATTCTTTCCCCGGCTTCCGGTCAGCCGATCACCGTGCCCACCCAGGACATGGTCTTGGGTATGTATTACCTGACGAAAGAGAAACCGGGCGCCAAAGGCGAGGGCCGCGCCTTCGCCAATATCGACGAAGTTCTGTTGGCGCTGGAGGTGGGCGAAGTCGAGACGCTGTCGCCCATTCGCTTGCGGCATTCGGGCGAGGTCATCGATCTCACTACCGCCTACGACGATCAGGATGTGGTGCACACCGAGTCGACACATCTGGAGCGGCAGTACATCAAGACCACCGTCGGCCGGGCGATCTTCAACGACCATTTGCCCCAGGGTATGCCCTATATCAACGGGCTGTTAAAGAAGAAGGGCGTCGGGGCGCTGGTGAACTACTGTTACCTGCGCTTTGGCCTGGAAACCACAGTCCGCATGCTGGATGAGATCAAGCAGCTCGGGTTCTACTATGCGACCCGCGCCGGCTTGTCCATCGGGATCGACGATATGGTCATCCCCAAGGTCAAGAAAGATCTGGTCCGGGAAGCGGAAAAGCAGGTGGTCAGCGTGCAACAGCAGTACCTGGATGGCGCGATCACCAACGGCGAACGCTACAACAAGGTCATTGAAATCTGGTCTGGCATCACGGAAAGAGTGGCCGACGAGATGTTCGCGGCAATGCAGGAGGAAGACAAGAGAGGCTCGATCAATCCCATTTACGTCATGGCCGACTCCGGCGCCCGCGGCTCGAAACAGCAGATCCGCCAGCTTTCCGGCATGCGCGGCCTGATGGCCAAACCTTCAGGAGAAATCATCGAGACGCCGATCACCGCTAACTTCCGGGAAGGCCTGACGGTGTTGCAGTACTTTATCTCGACCCACGGCGCGCGCAAAGGACTGGCTGATACCGCCCTGAAAACCGCCGACTCGGGATACCTGACCCGCCGCCTGGTCGACGTTGCCCAGGACGTAATCGTCAGCGAGTACGATTGCGGCACGGTCGACGGGATCTACGTCGGGTCCATCGTGGAATCGGGGGAGATCATCGAACCGCTGCGCGACCGCATCGTGGGCCGCGTCTCGCTCGAGAAGATCAAAGACTACGAAGGCAACGTCATTGTCGACGTAAACCAGGAAATTACCGAAGACTTGGCCGGCGCCATCCAGTCTGCCGGTATCGAACGGGTCAAGATCCGTTCGGTGCTCACCTGCGAATCCAAACGCGGGGTGTGCGTGATGTGTTACGGCCGCAATCTGGCATCGGGCCGGCTGGTGGAACTGGGCGAGGCCACCGGAGTGATTGCGGCGCAGTCGATCGGCGAACCGGGTACGCAGCTTACCATGCGCACCTTCCACATCGGCGGTACGGCCTCGCGGGTCAGCGAGCAATCGCGGCTGGATGCTAAAGCCAACGGCTTCGCGCGGTTTGTGAACCTGCAGACCGTGCGTTCCAAAGTTGGCGATCTGGTAGTCATGAACCGCAACGGTTTCATCGCGGTGGTGGACGACAAAGGACGTGAAAAGGAGCGCTATTCGGTGGTCTACGGCGCCAAGGTGAAGGTGACCGACGGACAGCCGCTCACCTTGGGCCAGGTGCTGGTCGAATGGGATCCTTACACTTTCGCCATTCTGACGGAAATCGGCGGGGCCGCAGCTTACCGCGACTTGCAGGAAGGGTTGACCCTGCACGAGGAAGTCGATGAAGTCACCGGCTTGTCGCGCTGGGTCGTAACCGACTCGCCCGACGAGAAACGGCAGCCGACTATCGTGGTGAAGGGCAGCAAGAGCAGCAAGCGCTACCTGATGCCCTCGCGCGCCCACTTGATGGTTCAGGATGGCGACGAAGTCTTCCCCGGCGACGTGCTGGCCAAGATCCCGCGCGAAACCACCAAGACCAAGGACATCACCGGCGGCTTGCCGCGCGTCGTCGAACTGTTCGAAGCTCGCAAACCGCATGAACCCGCGGTGATGAGCGAAATCGATGGTTCGGTCAAGTTCGGCGAGATCGCCAAAGGCCAGCGCAAGGTGTACGTCATTGCCGACAGCGGCTTGGAGAAAGAGTATTCCGTGCCGCGGGGCGTGCATATTAACGTCCAGGAAGGCGAACGGGTGAAGGCCGGTGAACCGTTGATGGACGGTCCGCTGAACCCGCACGACATTCTGGCCATCCGGGGCGAAAAGGAACTGCAGGGATACCTGGTCAATGAGATCCAGGAGGTATACCGTCTCCAGGGTGTCAACATCAGCGACAAGCACATCGAGGTGATTGTGCGGCAGATGATGCGCTGGGTGAAGATCGAGGACGTGGGCGACACCACGTTCCTACTGGAACAGCAGGTGGACAAGTTCAAGTTCCGCGAGGAAAACGACCGCGTGATGGCGCAAGGCGGCCGTCCCGCGACCGGCCGTCCGCTGCTGCTCGGCATCACCAAGGCGTCGCTGTCGACCGAGTCGTTTATCTCCGCGGCGTCGTTCCAGGAAACTACGCGGGTGCTGACCGAAGCCTCTATCCAAGGCATGGTCGATCACCTGCGCGGCTTGAAGGAAAACGTAATCGTGGGCCGGCTGATTCCTGCGGGCACGGGCATGGAGTACTATCGCAATGTCCGGCTCTCGCAAGAGATGGAAGAAGCCGCAAACCGCATCCAGGAGGAGGTCTCGGCCGCGTACGAAGAGGCGGAACGCGCCTTGGAGTTGCTGCGGCACGAGGGCGAAACCGAAACGGAAGAACTGCCGGCGGAATAAAGCAACAAGCCACAAGCGGCAAGCCACAAGGCAAAAGCACCGGGCCGCAAGCAGCAGGTAGTGAGTACTTGTTGTTTGCGGCCTTTGCTTTTCGCGCCCTCTGCGAAAACTCGCGAAACGAAATTTCACGGCAGTTACTGACTTCGCGACGGCAGACAAATAGGGCACCCAGTCGGACACGCTGCGGAGCTGGGCAAATCTCTATTCCCCGCTATGGCTCCCTGGGTTTGAACTTCAGGGTTGTCCGTCATTCGTCATTCGGGAGTATGACGCCGCACTCGCGGACTTATGCCGATTTACGCTGTAGCGGGGAGCTCTGTCCTGTGCTTCTACGACCAATGGTTGGAGCAGAAAGGAACTGCTTGACAACCACCAGGGTGTCGCTAGGGTTCTCTTCTGGGAAGAAGTGGCCACCGTTCATCGCGTGTCCTTGCGCATGAGGGGCCCATTGCCGCCAAATGCCCAGCGGTCCCCCATCTTTGGCGTAGAAAGTGTCGAGCGGGCCACCTTTGGCCCACAGATGCAGCATCGGGCATTCGATGTGCTTGGCGGCCTCCTTATCCGCACGATCGTGCTCGACATCGATGGTCGCTGCGGCTCGATATTCCTCACAAATGCCGTGCACCCGGGCCGGATCGCGATAGGTGGAAACGTATTCTTCCAGTATCTCCGGGCCGAAGGAACCTTGGCCGAAGGGGTTATGGAAGACTGCCTCAGGTGCACCGAGGAGATAACTCTCCGGGAGCGACGCCTTCTGCGACAGCAAAATCCAGGGCCAGTAGGTCTGAGCGAAGCGCGCATCGGTTCGGCTCCACGCTTCGAAAATCGGAATCACATCGAATACCGCGAGACGCTCCACGTTTTGCGGATGGTCCAAGGCCATACGGTAGCTGACGCGTCCGCCGCGATCGTGACCAATGAGCGTGAAGGTGGGAAAGCCCAGTTTGGCCATCACGTCCACCAATTCCTTCGCCATGGCACGCTTGGAATAAGGAAAGTGGTCGTCGGTGGAAGCGGGTATCCCGCTGCGGCCGTAGGCGCGCAAGTCTACGCAGATCACGGTATGATTCTCGGCAAGCTCCGGCGCAAGGAATCGCCACATCAGGCTGGTGCGCGGGAAGCCGTGCACCAGCAGAATCGCCGGCCCTTTGCCATAGCGACGCACGAAGATGGTGTTTCCTGGGACCTCTATCCGGCTCGTAGTTGCGACTTCCATTTACCCCTCCAAAAACATGAAGTTAGATCCATATTTGCGGTTCATCCCGCTAAGGCCTCCGGCCGCGAGGTTTCACGCGCAGCTTCCAGGATCAGGTCAATCACGAGCTCCGGGGCGCTCAGCATTGGAGTATGGTCCACACGCTCGGATTGAACGCTGGCACGCATGCGCTCCGCCATGAAGCGCTGGGTCTTCGGGTTGATCATCCGGTCTTCCTCGGCCAGCAGATACCAGGAGGGTTTCACTTTCCATGCCGGCGCCGGGGCCGGCTCTTGAATGCAGCGAAGCGCGAGTGGCCGTTGCACGGCAGCCAGGATGTTCTTTTGCTCGGTGGACGCTTGGTGCGCAACCGCCTGGTCAAAACCTTCTTCCGGCATCCACAGAAAGCCATGCTTATCCGGGCTTAATTTGGGGGCCTTCGGGTGCGATTCGTCGCGATAAAAAACCTTGGCGACCGTCTCACCCTCATCGGGCGCAAGGGCTGCGATATATACGAGAGCCTGAACACGATCCGCTCGTGTCGTTGCAATTACCGCTCCACCGTAGGCGTGTGCTGCGAGGATCACTGCACCACTCGTGCGTTCCAGTACCCGGCTCAACGCGGCCGCGTCGTCACTTAATGAGGTGAGTGGGAGGGGCGCACAAATCACCTTAAGACGGCGCCGCTGCAACGGGAGAACGACATTGCTCCAGCAGGACCCGTCCTCCCATGCGCCATGCACCAAAACTGCGGTTGCGTTGTGCGCAAAGGCATTCATCTTGAAACCACCCTTTCCGCCCGGCGGCGGCCAATACCATTCGTGGCGAGGAAGTCTTTCATCGCTGCGGCAATTTCAACAACGTGAGTCTCGATTGCAAAATGCCCCGTATCGAGGAATTGGACCTTCGCGTTCGGCAGATCTTTGCGAAATGCCTCGGCTCCCGCGGGAATGAAAAAGGGATCATTCTTGCCCCAGATGGCCAGCAAAGGCGGCTTCGCTTTACGAAAGTATTCCTGAAATGTCGGATAGAGCTTCACATTGGAGGCGTAATCCAGAAACAAATCCAACTGAATCTCTTTATTTCCCGGACGTTCCAGCAGCGCCGCGTCCAAGGTGTACGACTCCGGCGGAACGCTCTCGGGATTGCTTACCCCGTGCGTGTACTGCCACCGCGTTCCTTCCCGTGTCAGAATGTTTTTTCGGAGCACCTCCCGATTTTCTGCGTTTGGCGTTGCCCAGTATTTGCGGATCGGCCCCCAGGCATCGCCCAGCCCCTCCTCGTAGGCATTCCCATTCTGTGAAACGATGGCGGTGACCCTGTCGGGGTGAGCCATAGCCAAGCGGAAACCTGTCGGCGCGCCGTAATCGAATACATAGATTGCATAGCGGTCGATTTTGAGCGCTGCCGTGAAGGCCTCGAGGGTCGACGCCAATCCAGCGAACGAGTACGCATATTTTCGTTCGGCCGGAACCTCCGTAAAGCCGAAACCGGGTAGGTCCGGAGCGATTACCCGGTAATCGCTGGCGAGACGCGGAATCAGTTCACGAAACATGAACGACGAAGTTGGGAACCCATGCAGCAAGAGAATCACCGGAGCCGTCTCATCGCCCGCCGCCCGGTAAAAGAGTCCAACCCCGTCGGCGTCGACCTGGTGGACCGAGGTACGGGGTATGCCGAGCTGGGTTACGGTTGCCCGGCTAAACACCTCCGACGATTCTGGTGCAAACGTACTGCGGTTTATCCTGGAAGTTGCTTTACTCATAACGACTGTTCCTCACTTTTTGGGACTGCTTGGTTGCTTCGGGAAACGTTTCAATCAAACTCTGTAATCGAGACCTTCGCTACAAAGCGACGACGACGTCGCCAGCCGGTTGCGAGCAGCAAACGAGAAGGTTGCCGTCGGCGGGTTGTTCGAGCGGTTCCGGTCCATAGACGACCGCCCCCGACACCAAACCACTCTCACAGCTGTGGCAAACACCGGTCCGGCAGGACCAACGGACCGGAACATCGCACGCCTCGGCCAGCTCCAAGATGCTCTGGTAGGACGCCTTCCAATGTGCGGCGATGCCGCTGCGCGCGAACGATACCAGCGGGCCGCTGTTGGCGGCGTCCTGCGGCAGATGCGGAGCGCGCGCCGCTGCGCCGACGACGCCAGGGGTCATCGATTCACTGCCGTTGAAGATTTCCACGTGGATCCGCTCCGGCGTCACACCCAGGGCTGCGAGCGCCTCTTTCATATCGGCCATGAAGCGGGCCGGTCCACAAAGATAGACATCTGCCTCGCGCGGGATACCGATCTGGGCGAAGACCGATTGCGACAGGTGGCCGGCAGCGTTGAACTCCTTGCCCACCGTGTCGAGCGGGCCCGGCCGGCTGTAACACACATAGCTGCGGCCGCGGGTGAGGGCGAGCATCAGGCGCCGCACTTCGTCAGCGAAGGGATGATGCTGCCGATCGCGAGCGGCATAGAGCCACAAGATCGGCCGCGTCGATCGGACTGCCACCAGCGCGTGCAGCATCGCCAGCACAGGGGTCGCGCCGATTCCCGCACTGAGCAGCACCACCGGCCCCTCTCCCGACGGCAGAATGAAGCTCCCGCGCGGGGAGCTGACATCCAGAGTAGAGCCCACTTGGACATGCTCCCGCAGATAAGTTCCAGCCCTCCCATTCGGCTCGATCTTCACGCTGATGCGATAGCGCTCCGTCGAGAGGGGACCCGAGAGCGAGTAGCTGCGAAAGAACGACTGGCCGGCAGCGGACCGCGGAAGACACACCACCACGTACTGGCCGGGCAGAGCGGTTGGCAGGGGATGACCGTCGGGGCTCTGCATCGTCAACGAGAGCACATCTGCGGACTCGTGAGCGATCGCCGTCACCGTGAGCGGCAGAAGTCCCGGTGCGGCCGGATGTGCAGCGGCTGCCGGCGCAAGCCCCGCGTTGCCACTCCCCGCGGCCGTGGTTTGGCTCTGCAGTAACGCCTCAAAGGAAGAGCGCCATCCGGGAGAAAGCGCTGGGATGCGCAATACGCGCTGCAGCCGGTCACGCGCATGATGGGGCGAATAAAGGAGCGCGTTGATCTCTGCGACGGTCATTGGCTCTTCCGCCTGTCCGACCTTCACGATTTCGTCGCCGGCGCCCACCTCGCCTTCCTGCAGGACGCGGAAGTAGAAACCGGGCCGTCCGCTGGACGTCAGCAATGCCGGCATCCTGGGCTCGTTCATCCGAATGCCGACGCGATAGCAGGTAACCCGCGGTTGAGTGACCTCGAACAGGGCGCTGCCAATCTCATAACGGTCGCCAACGCATACCGCGTCGTCGGGCAATCCTTCGATCGTGAAGTTCTCGCCGAACTGTCCGGGGACGAAGTCCATCCTCTTCAGTTGCTCCTGCCAATAACGATACGATTCAATCTGGTAGACGAAGACGGCTCGCTGCTCCCCCCCGTGTCCCGCCAGGTCGCCTTGGCCGTCTCCATTCAGGTTCAACCGGCTGACCCGGCAACGGCTACGCACCGGATTCTTCCAGATCCCGGTGTGCACCGTGCGGCCCTTCCACTCAATGTCGCGCGGAAGTCCGACGTTTACTGACAACAGTCGAGCCATATCGCAACGCTGCGGATAAAGCGGCTCTCAAGACCATCGGCACATTCTTTCTGGTTTGCAGTCGAGCCGTTGAATAGGTTCTGGGTTGGGTATTAGATTCCCTGGCGGGGGCCGGGTTGCCCTTAACAACGCAGTTCCAGCTTTCACTTAGACCTTCTTCGCTCAGACTTTCAGGATATTCGCGACGCTCACATTCTGAGACATGGATCTGGGAGTCCAATGCGGCAGATGGGAATGCGGCACCGGCGAATGGCACTTCGACGTCGTGATGGCTTGGGCGCAATTGCCAGCTTACGCAACCACTGGCCGGAGTATCTGATGGAAGTGGGTGAGTTGGGATGCTACCTGTTCATGGCCTGTGTGTTTGCGACCTTGGTGCACCACCCGGAGTCAGCTCTGCGGCAGTCTGTTCCTAGCAGCGTTGCTCGTAGGGCGTTGATGGGCTTGGCCATGGGCGCGACAACCGTTGCCATTGTGATGTCACCCTGGGGCAAACGGTCGGGAGGTCATTTTAATCCGGCTATCACCTTGAGTTTTTATCGGCTGGGAAAGGTGGAGTTTTGGGATGCATGGTTCTACGCCATCGCGCAGTTTGCCGGCGCGATCGGTGGCGTCTGCCTGGCGAGGCTTGCGTTCGAAGGCGCGCTGGGCAACCATGCGGTACGTTATGCGGTCACCGTGCCCGGCAGGTACGGCAGCCCGGTTGCGTTTGCCGCCGAGTTAACGATCTCATTCGTCCTGATGATTACGGTGTTGTTCTCGACCAACGACCCACGGCTGGCCCCCTACACGGCGTATTTTGCCGGCGGGCTGATTGCGGCCTATTACACATTCGAAACGCCGCTGTCGGGCATGAGCACGAACCCGGCCCGAACTTTCGGCTCAGCACTTCACGCCAACTACTGGCACGCGCTGTGGATTTATTTCCTGGCTCCGTGCTTGGGCATGCTGGCGAGTGCCGAGATTTATCTGTCGGTTCGCGGCGCCGCTCCATATTGTGCCAAACTCCACCACGCTAACCACCAACGCTGCATTTTCCACCACTCCCAGAGGAGCCGCGGCGACCTCGCGGCATCAATGCCAGCCAGGGACGAGCCTGGCGCCCGGAAAGGAAAAGTCGCATGAAGAGCGCGGACAACATTTCATCGGTCCAGAAGATGCAACCGGAAGAATTCGATCTGGTGATTCTCGGCGGTGGCACGGGTTCGACCGTTGCTGCCTGGACGTTTGCCGGACAAGGACAGCGCGTCGCCGTGATTGACCGCAAATACATCGGCGGCTCGTGCCCGAACATCGCGTGCCTGCCAAGCAAAAACATCATCCATAGCGCGAAAGTTGCATCCTACTTTCGCCGCAGCGAGGAATTCGGCATCCATCGCGACGGCTTCAAGATTGATATGTCCGGTGTCCGTGACCGTAAGCGCAAGATGGTGTCCGGCCTGAACGAAATGTACCTGAAGAACTACAGGAACACAGGCGCGGAGTTCATTTTGGGAACCGGACGGTTCATCGCGCCGCGAACCGTAGAGGTCACGCTCTCCTCCGGGGGCCGCCGTCAACTGCGTGGCGCCAACGTGATTGTGAGCACTGGGACGCGGCCTGCCATGGAAGACATTCCCGGACTCGCAGAGGCCCAACCCCTCACCCATGTCGAAGCGCTTGAACTGGACGAAGTCCCCGAACATCTGCTGGTAATCGGTGGCGGCTACGTGGGAGTCGAACTGTCCCAGGCCATGCGCCGTTTCGGCAGCAAAGTGTCGGTGCTCGACCGGAACCAGCGGTTGATGTCCAGAGAAGACGAAGACGTATGTGACGCTCTTCGCAGCTTGCTGGAAGATGAGGGCATCGACATTCTTCTGAATACGCGGATTAAGCGGGTATCGGGGAAATCGGGCGACTCGGTGAGCCTCGTCGTCGAGCAAAACGGGGCGGAGAAGGTCGTGGAAGGGAGTCACGTGCTGGTTGCGGCAGGCCGCGCTCCGAATACCGAGGGACTCGGACTGGAGCTGGCCGGGGTGGAACTGACCAGCCATGGATATATCCGGGTCAACGAGCGACTGCAGACGAGTGCGCCCGGCGTGTGGGCCATCGGCGAAGTGGCGGGCAGCCCGAAGTACACCCACATCAGCATTGACGATTTTCGTGTGGTCCATGCGAATTTAACCGGCGGCAACCGGGTGACGACGGGCAGGCAAGTTCCCTATTGTCTGTTTACGGATCCGGAACTCGCGCATATCGGCTTGAGTGAAATAGAGGCGAGGGAACAAAGGATTCCGTATCGCTTGTTCAAGGTCCCAATGGAAACCAACCTGCGTGCGCGCACGCTCGCAGAGACGCGAGGCTTTCTCAAGGCACTGGTGGAGACCAGCAGTGATCGCATCCTCGGCTTCACGGGCTTCGCTGTCGGCGCGGGGGAGATCATGGCCGCCGTCCAGGTGGCGATGATTGCGGGGCTGCCGTATACCGCGCTGCGCGATGCCGTCCTGACTCACCCCACCTTGGTCGAGGGGCTCATTCCGCTGTTCTCATCCGTGGCGTCGGCGCACGTCGCTGCCGGCGCTGCACGGACCGAGGACATCGCCGGGGCGGCAAGACAAAAGGTGGCATGAAAAAGACCTCTGCCGAAAGAATACAAACTCGCAAGATGCTAAAAACGGCAGGTGACTACGCGCGAGGTGCCAGAAGACGACGTACCACCCGAGTACGACGAGGACGAACATGTCGCCTGACGCTCGGGAGGCCCCAAGGACTGCTGTCTCGGGACGGACCCGATCTTTCTCGAGGATTGCGGTGAATGTAGCGTAGCTTTTCTTTCCGTTTTTCTTCTCGCTCCCCAGGTTGAAGTCCTATTAGCGCGGTTGCTGGGGAACGCGGCCTCCAGGATTTTCCGGCGTCAATAAGAACGCCGACTATCCGCAGTGGAGATAGGCCTGATCCAGAGGCTTCTAAGACCGGCCTTTAGCCTCACAGGCTAACGGATCGTATTAATCAAATTGTAATAGTTGTTTTCTAACATTACCGGTTTGGAGATCCGCTCGAGCATGCCAGGCTCGGTTAACGTTGCCATTACACATCGTGTTTTTTCCCAGGTATTGGCTTTTTTCGGCGAGGGGTTTGTCGTCGATGCGAATCCTGCCGAAGAGTCCTGGCCTGCCGAGGTGTGGCTGCGGAAAATGGGCGTTGCCGACGCCGTTATCACGTTCATGCCCGACTGCTTTACCGAAAACATTCTCGAACTGTGTCCCAAGCTGCGATTGATCTCGTGCGCCCTGAAAGGCTACGACAACTTTGACATCGCCGCCTGTGTGCGCAAAGGTATCACGGTTACCGTGGTTGAGGACCTTTTGACCGTTCCCACGGCAGAGTTGGCGGTTGGTTTGACGATCGCGCTTGCGCGCAATCTGATGGCCGGCGATCAACGGGTGCGCTCCGAAAGCTTTCGCGGTTGGCGGCCCGTTCTGTACGGTTCCGGACTTGCCGGGTCTAGCGTCGGCCTGATTGGCATGGGCCGGGTGGGGCGCGCCATTGCGGAAAGGCTGAATCCGTTCGGCTGCACCATTCGCTACTGGGACCGCAATCGACTTACCCCGGAGTCGGAAGCCAGGCTCGGCCTAATCCCGGCGGGGTGGGAAGAACTTCTGGCGGGGTCCCAGTATGTAATCCTCGCACTTCCGCTCACAGCCGAAACCAAGCACCTTATTAACAGAGAGACTCTGCGGTTAATGAGGCTCGGCGCTTATCTCATTAACCCGGCACGCGGCTCCCTGGTGGACGAAGCCGCGGTGGCTGACGCCTTAGGTTCGGGGCATCTCGGCGGATATGCCGCCGATGTTTTTGAGTTTGAGGATTGGGCGCGGCCTGATCGTCCGTCCGCGGTCAGCCCGGTGCTGCGGGAAGAGGCCGGCTGTACCGTTTTCACTCCTCATCTCGGGTCCGCAGTCCGTGACGTAAGACTTGCAATTGAACTACAAGCCGCGCAAAACGTTCTCGATTTTTTTTCCGGAAAGGAACCTCGTGGAATCGTCAAGCCCGAGTGTTGAACGAGATTCCGGTCCGCCGGTGGCTGGGGCAGGGAGCGGGCCGGCTCGAATCATACTCCTGGATGAGGTTACGGTCGTCTACCCCGGAGGAGTAGTCGCGCTTTCGGCGGTATCCACCACATTTTTCACGGGCGATTTTGCGGTGCTGCTGGGACCCTCGGGCTCGGGAAAATCTACCCTGCTCCGCTGCCTGAATGGCATGGTGCGGGCCACATCCGGGCGGGTAGCGGTCGCGGGCGTTGCGAACCTACAAGATGGCAGCCTGCTCCGGCGGCACCGCCGGCGCACGGCCATGATCTTCCAGCAGCACCAACTGCTTGGCCGCCAGACCGCACTGGACAATGTGCTCATTGGCCGGCTGGGCTATCACTCTTCCTTGCGGACCTTGTTCCCTCTGCCCAAGCGGGAGAGCGTCCTTGGAATCGAGTGTCTGGAGCGCGTCGGCCTGCTCCATAAGGCCATGGAACGCGTGGACAAGCTTAGCGGCGGAGAACAGCAGCGAGTGGGAATTGCGCGCGCGCTGGCGCAGCGGCCGCGAATCATCCTGGCGGATGAACCCATTGCCAGTCTGGATCCCGCATCGGCGACGGATATGCTTTGCCTGCTGCGCGGCATATGCAAGGAAAACAACATTTCCGCCATAGTCAGCCTTCACCAGGTCGAAATGGCAAAGCGGTTTGCGGATCGAATCGTGGGCCTGGCCGCGGGCAGAATCGTATTCGAAGGCGGCCGAGACGAACTTACCGAGCCTGTCCTCAACCTTATTTACAACCATGCGAGCCCTGGGTATGCAGTGGTGTCCGACTTGGCGGCTGCCAGGAAGGGGAACTCTTCCCCGGGCCTCGTCGCTTCTCAGCCTTAACGCCAAGGAGGAACGAATGTCAAAGAGATTTCTCTTGTCCGGTGTGCTGCTCACGCTCCTGATGGTTTGCCATGTCGCCTTGGGCGCCACTCCCGATCCGCCCCTTCTCAAGGTCGCGCTTCTGCCTGACGAAAACGCTTCCACCGTGGTCAAGAACAATCAGGGCTTGAAGCGGTACCTGGAATCCAGTCTCGGCAAGCAAATTGAACTGGTGGTGACCACCGACTATTCCTCAATGATTGAGGCAATGCGCCACGAGCGGCTGGATATGGCCTACTTTGGGCCGCTTTCCTATGTGCTGGCACGGTCCAAAAGCAATATCGAAGCCTTCGCCGCACTCAAGAAGAAAGGAACCACAACGTATCAGGCAGTCATCATCGCCAATACCGGCGCGGGAATTAATTCGCTGGCCGATATCAACGGCAAGGACGTGGCCTTTGGCGACCCGGCTTCAACGTCCAGCCATCTCATTCCGAAATCGATGCTTAAGGAAAAAGGGCTTGAGGCCAAGAAGAATTATCAGGAGCACTTTCTAGGCTCTCACGACGCGGTCGCCATTGCGGTCCAGAATGGCAAGGCCCAGGCAGGAGGTCTGAGCAAACCTATTTTTGAGTCCTTGGTGGAACGCAAGATAATCGATCTTGCCAAGGTGAAGGTCGTCGCCGAGTCCAAGCCCTATCCGGAATACCCCTGGAGCATGCGTTCGAATCTGTCGCCGGGGCTAAAGGAGAACATTCGCAAAGCCTTTCTCAACCTGAACGACAAGGCCGTACTCGCGCCCTTCAAGGCTGACGGGTTCGGACCCGTTACGGATAAAGATTATGACGTGATCCGTGACCTTGCCCATATTCTTAACTTGGATCTCTCGAAGTTTTAGCGATGCAAGAGATGCGGTCGACACCAGGCTCGTATGTTTCCGTGTTCCAGCAACAACGGCGGACGTGGGTTAACTCGTGCTGGCGAGTGTTTATCGTGGTTACCTTGGTTGCCCTCAGCTCGTGGTACACCGGATTGCTGGACTCCAAGAGGGTAGTCGAAGGTATACCTAGTATCGCGGGACTGATCAAAGAAAGCCTCCCGCCAAACTTCAAAGACGCGCACGACTGGATCAAGCCTCTGGTCGATACGATGGCCATGAGTGTGGCCGGGACGGCGCTGGCGATCCTAATCTCACTTCCTCTGTCTCTCCTGGGGGCGCGGAATACTTCGCCCCATCCCCTTGTCTATGCCACAGCGCGCGGCGTGTTGAATGGGTTGCGCTCCGTGCCGGAACTGATCATGGGCATTCTGTTTGTGGCCGCAGTAGGTTTTGGCGCACTGCCCGGCGTGTTAGCTCTCGGCCTGCACTCCGTCGGCATGGTGGGCAAGTTTTTTGCGGAAAATATCGAACATGCGGACAATGGACCGATCGAGGCGGTCAAATCCTCCGGGGCGAGCCCTTTGCAAGTTATCGTGCACGGTATTCTGCCCCAGGTACTGCCGCAGATGGCCGATGTCACAATCTATCGTTGGGAATACAATTTTAGGGCCTCGACGGTTATGGGTATGGTGGGCGCGGGCGGGATCGGCCTTGAGCTGATGAGCTCCTTGCGAATCATGCAGTATCGGGACGTTTCGGCGATTCTGATCGTAATTCTCCTGATGGTAACTGCCGTGGATGAGGTTGGCGCGTTTCTTCGCAGGCGCTTTAAGTAGCACCCGGCGCGACCCGAAGCAGAGGTCTTTTCAGGACCGGACGTAACTTGGACGAAGAATGGGCATTGATCGAAAGTTCCCGTCCGGGGTGGACAAAGAGCTTCGTGGGCTTTTGACCCAAGAGAGAGAAGCGCAGGCAAAAGTAATGATAGAGATTCGAGCCGGCAGGGCAGGCGATTTCGAGCAAGTTCTGCTCCTTCTGCAAGAGCTTTGGCCGGATAGGGTACTGTGTCGCGAGCGTTTGCAGGCAGCCTACGAACGTGGACTCGCCTCCGACACGCAATACTACCTCTGTGCGGTTGAGGAAGGCCGAGTCGCGGGATTCTGTTCCCTGACGCTCAAGAACAATCTGCGGGCACAAGGCCTTTTGGCCAATCTTGACGAGATGGTGGTCCACGATGCGGATCGCGGCCACGGGATCGGGACTCGCTTGTTGCAATCGATGATCGCATTCGCCAGAGAACGCGGTTGCGCGCAGGTGGAGTTGGAGTCTGCCTTCCATCGCACCGAGACGCACACTTTTTATGAAAGCCGGGGTTTTAGAAAGCGAGCCTATCACTTCTCCCTGTCGCTTGTCTGAGTGAACGCCGGCGGCTTTACGGAGATACGCAGCCCAACTGCCGCTGCGTTCGGCCCCCGACGGTCTTGGAAACACTCCTCACGAGCCACTTTTCACACGCCTATCACAGAACTTTAACACCGCTTTCATATTTGTCTGCCAAGGTGTACCTGCCGCCACCAGAAGCATCACGGAATTGCTAGCGCTTGCTTCAGAACAAACAAATCTCAGCGTCCGGTAACCGGACTGGCGTGTCTGATTTCACATTCGGGGAAACTGCGTCTTTTAGGAGGATTCCATGCCGCTACGGAGCTTGGCGAAAGTATTATCCATTACGTGCTTGCTGATGGTTACTTTGCTGACTGCAGGCGAAGCAAGAGCTCAGCAGATAAAGGAATTAAACTTCGGGGTCATTCCCGCGGAACTGGCGCAGCACGTCAAAGCGGATTGGCAGCCTTTGGTCGAAGATATGTCCAAAGCCTTGGGTATGAAGGTGAATGCGTTCTTCGCCTCGGACTACGCGACCGTCATTGAAGGCATGCGTTTCAATAAGGTGCAGGTTGCCTGGTTTGGCAATAAGGCGGCCATGGAAGCTGTGGATCGCGCTAACGGGGAGGTTTTTGCCCACACCGTGGGCAGCGATGGCAACCCCGGCTACTGGTCGCTCCTGATCACCCGTAAAGACAGCGATATTAAAAACCTGGATGATGTTCTTCGAAACGGCAAGAAATATATCTTTGGCAATGGCGATCCGAATTCTACCTCAGGATTTCTGGTTCCCGCTTACTACATCTTTGCCATGAACAAGATTGATCCCAAAACCCATTTTAAAATTGTTCGCAATGCCGGCCACGAGGCCAATATTCTGGCCCTGTTAAGCAAACAGGTAGATGTGGCGACGAACAACAACATGGAGTTGACCCGATTCGAGAAGTTGTACCCGGACAGAGCTGCACAGATCAGGGTCATTTGGAAATCCCCGCTCATTCCGAATGATCCGCTGGTCTGGCGCAAAGATCTTCCCGAGGATCTGAAAGCCAAGATCAAGAATTTCATTTTGAGCTATGGCCGCCAAGGCCAGGATGCCGAGCGGCAACGGCAAGTGCTGGCTCATCTGGGCGAGGGGTGGCTGCCGTTCCAGGAGTCGAGCAACGCGCAACTGATTCCTATCCGGCAACTCTCGCTGGCGAAAGAAAAAATGGTTCTAGAGAATAGCCAGGATATGACGCCCCAGGAGAAGCAGGCCAAGCTTTCCGCGATTGAGGTTAAGCTGGCCGATCTTCAGAAGCAAGCGGACAGCTCTGCGAAGAAACAGTAAAGAAAATCACCTCGAATCAGGGGAAGCACGGTCTTGCCTCAGAGTACGGATCTCAGGGGGAAAGCGGATACTCCAGAGCGGAGCAGCCGATGGGTGTAGTGCGATCTGGCAGGCATGGACGCGTTCCCCCTTAGCTTATGCACCGGCGTTTTTGATGTGAAATGAATCACGATTTCAAAGCGAGATATGCCATCTATTACGCCCCCGAAGAAGAAAGCCCTCTGCATGATTTCGGAACGAGGTGGCTGGGCCGTAACGCGATAACGGGACAAGAGGTGGCCAATTACTCCGTTCCCGGCTTCAGCGGAGAAAGAGTGCGCGAGCTTACCGAATCTCCCAGGCATTACGGTTTTCATGGCGCGCTCAAGGCGCCCTTTCACCTGGGCAACGGTACGCAACCCGAGCAGCTTTATGCCGCGGTCTGCTCTCTGGCTTCAGAAATAAATTCATTCTGTTTGGAACCGCTTGAACTGCGCTGCCTCGATGAGTTTCTTGCTCTGGTTCCTTCTCAACCGAACCAACAGCTCTCGGACCTTGCCGCGGAATGTGTCCGCCGCCTCGATAGTTTTCGAGCGCCGCCTTCCGCTGCCGAGCTGGCCAAGCGCCGCCACGCGAAGCTGACCGAGACGCAGCAGGCAATGCTGGCGCGGTGGGGTTACCCCTACGTGATGGCTGAGTTCCGATTTCATCTGTCGCTTACCGGAACCATGAAAAACGCCTGGGAGAGAGAGCGTATCTTTCCCTGGGCAGACCTCCTTACCCGGCCGGTTCGGCGCGAGCCACTGAAGATAACCAGCGTGTGCGTCTTCGAACAGCCGAACCGCGAAGCGCCGTTTCGTCTGGCTCGGCGCTTCCGGCTTCCTTAGCCCTGGGTATCAGATTTAACCGCTCTGTAACACGACTGTAACTGTCCCGTAACATCCGCCGGGGCGAGGGTGTGGTATTACTTTGTCCATTCGTGCGTCAGCGCGCGGGACTATATGGAATGAATGTGCACGGGAATAAGTATGCCCATCTGACGAAGAGAGATCTGCACATACATACTCCTTACTGCAAACATACCCGCGGCTCCATGGAGGACCATG
>Ga0326727_10013229_pt1 | contig 18439 bp, 16 predicted proteins | sample MB2enrmetagenome_FD_207643 | JGI IMG/M metagenome (GOLD analysis project Ga0326727, IMG submission 207643) | Lab enriched peat soil microbial communities from McLean, Ithaca, NY, United States - MB29MY | ecosystem: Environmental > Terrestrial > Soil > Wetlands > Peat | place: USA: New York...
TTCTTGGAAACCTCGTCCGGCTTTACGTTGTCGATGGAGATTTGCAAATGGTCCAGACCGGCACGATTCAGACGCTCGATGCGTTGCGGCGTGAGCAGGTAGCCGTTGGTAATCATGCCCGCCAGAACGCCGTGGCGGCGAATGTGCCGCACAATTTCCTCCAAATGCGGGTGCAGCAGCGGCTCGCCTCCGCTGAGGGTAATGATCGTGGTGCCGAGCTTCGCCAGGATATATCAGACAATAAAGGGGTTACAGGTAAATCGCCAAAAAGTCGCAAAGATATATCATGTTAAAACAAATATGCTTAGCGTCAATTATGGATTTCGGTGGAATTACATTGTTCCTGTTTGCCAAGATGTGCAAGAAACTAAATAGGTTAACGATGAATTGCGAAAATCACGAAGAAATCTATATTATTGAAAATAAGTAAGTTGTAATCTTCTCAGTGGAGATGGCGGGCGACTGGAAGGGGGATCAAAAAATGAGCCCTACATTCGCTATGTTATTGAAAACACATATAGAAAGAATGTCTGCTTTACGCCTCGCCAAGATATTGATGAAAATAAAAGGGTTAGACCAAACTTGCCAAGATATTCCAGAAACAAAAGGACTTATCGCTTTAGGTGGTCAAGTGCCGGGGGCGAGGGAATCAGGTCCGAGGTCAGAAATCCGATGCTCCCTCTTCGGATGGGGTGAGAGTGTTCAGTTCAGACGTGAGGCGGAGATCAAAAGCCGCACGGCCTGCTGCGGAAAACTCTTGCCTCGCACGGCCGTGGGTTGGTACGATTTGCGCACGGGCGGAAGGTCGGGAGGCTCTGCGTTGCAGGAGGCGGCTTCGTGTTAGAACCCAGGATGACAATCAAATCGAGTAGGGCGCTGGCGGTATGCCTCATGGTGGCAATCTCGATGAGTGCAGAGCAGAGCCCCAAGCCAGCACCGGCGGCGGCGCCGGCGACGACCGCGGCTTACCAGCCGGTGACCGTCTATGATACGGCGCGAGACCCGGCCAAAGATCTTCAGGACGCCATCGCCGAAGCCACGCGAACCAACAAACGGATTCTGCTGGTGGTGGGTGGGGACTGGTGCATCTATTGCGGCATCCTCGACAATACTTTTGCCACCCACCGCCAACTCCGGAAGGTACTCGACACCTATTTCGTGACGGTGAAAATCAACTACAGCAAGGAAAATCCCAACGACGCATTCCTTTCGCGATATCCCCAAATCCCCGATTACCCGCATTTCTTCGTTCTGGATTCCAAGGGCGCCTTACTGCACTCGCAACCCACTCATAAGTTTGAACACGGGAAGGTTTATAATGCCGGGAGAATCGACGACTTCCTGAAAAAATGGGCGCAGCCGCCACGGCATTGGCTCAATAGCGTGGATTAGACTGGCAGGGGCAATGGGGGCATGGCCGCGCGACCGACTTTTCACCGGCCCAACAGGAAGGAGAACCAGCGGCGCCTTTTCCAAGCGCCTTGATCTTCGGACCAATCCGGCTGAGGAGGCAAAGGGCGTCCGTTGATGACGGCTTCCGGATTCTTCTGCAAGAGGAGGCTGGCGATTTCCTCACCTTTCTCATGTGCCACCTTGCGGTAGCAGCGGGAGAGAAGCGGCGGGCGCCTTTTGGTGTCGTGGGCATCACTGGCAAAAAAGTGGATCAAGCCGGCGTCGAGTAAGCGCTCAGAAAGGCGACGCGCTTTGGACCCGAACCCCCCCGTGTAGGACTGCGCCGTCACTTGCACCAGACATCCGATGGAAACCCATTGCACCAGCAGATCCGGTTTGCGTTGCAAGAGGCGGTTCCGTTCCGGGTGCGTAATAATCGGCTTAAGTCCGGCCACCTGGATGTCGTAATACACGCGGCTGAGGTGGTCAGGAATGAACTGGTCCGGGAGTTCCACCAGCAGGTAAGAAGTTTGATTGATGGTGAAATCCTTGGAATTCTGCACGCAGATTTGAATGTTGTCGTAGGAGAGATGAAAGTCGCAACCCAGCAGGAGCTTGGGTTTCTCGCCGATTTTTTCCTGGAGCTCTGCCAGCAGTCGCCGATTGCGCTCAGGATCGAAGGCGTAACTGTAATTGCTGTGTGGCGTCGCCACCAGATGGGTCACGCCATCTGCCGCCGCGATGCGGCACATCGCGACTGCTACCTCAAGAGACTTTGCGCCATCGTCGACGCCGGGCAAAGGATGACAGTGAATATCAATCATATCCGGCACCGGGAAATGCGATGCAACTGTAGTACCGTTCCCGGGCAGAACGGCTCGGAAACTTTGTCGTCCGACGACACTCGACTACCTAGCGTCCTAGGGGCACGATACGATATCTTGCCCCAGGACCGGAGGGACTTCAACAGGACTAGAATAGCATGCCAGCGGACAACTCCGTCAACAAGTATAGTTCATAGGTGCAAGACCAAAGGGTACATAATGGCCGGGAGTGCTTGGCAGAATCCAGTATTTTGGATTTCAAATATAGAAGAAATTGATAGTCCCGCTACCTCCCTCGCTGCTCCCCCTTTAGAGCCACCAGGCTTATCTCATTGAATATAAGTATGTTAGTATTTCCACGGGCTTGGAGGAAATCGAAATCTAAATGGAAGCCCGCTTGCTCTACTAGGTCAACGAGCCGACGTCGGACAAACCTAGAGGGTAGCCAGCGACGGCTCGGAGTTTAGACCCAAGACCCGACGCTTGGAGGGGGGAGAGAGCTTCCCCCTCATTTTATTTTCGGGCATCTTCACCGTCTACTCGAACCGCTGCTTCCCGGACAGATTCATATAACCCAGAGTTTTCTTAGGCGACCTTCACCCCGGCACATCTTGGGTACCACGATAGGTCGGTAGCAGAGAGGAGCAGCCTCACAGGCGTAAGGCGGATTTCTCACTTTGCCGGACGCTATTGCCAGCCTGCTGGAAGGGGCGCTGCCGGCAAGTGGAAATCTGCGCCGCTTCGCCCCGATGGACCCGAAGGTGACCAACCCGGGCCCGGCGTCTGGGAGCGGGGAGTAAACCGGGGAGCACCTTGCGAGCTGACATGGGGTTTACAATCGCTCTTGCCATACCGCTAATTGGAAAAAACAGGAGAGGGGAATCAAATTGGGAGCACGAAGAATCATAGACATTGGTGGCGCTGGAACCCCGCCTGGCGCCGCCGGTCGAAAAGCCGGGAGGAAGTTGACGACAGCTTGGGATGTGGGGCGTGTGCTGATCCTATGGTTTTAGGCAAATGCATATGCAAGAAAGGAGTTAACTGTTCCCTCACTGGATTGACACATTTCATGCCGTCTGTTAGATTTAGGGGTTGCCATCTTGCGAATCGCACTTATAGAGACAGGAAAGGTATTCTCGGGACTAGTTCTTGCCGCCTTGCTCCTGGCCACGCCGGGATGCCTGGTGCGGAAGGTGACGCACGTCCACGCACAAGGGCAGGCCGCCCCCGCGCGCGATGCCAATCTTGCCGAACTTGTGGCCAAGATCAACACCTGGAGCAGTGCGATCCACACCATGACCGTCACGGTCGACCTGGAGCCCACGGCGGGGTCAGTCTATTCGGGGGTCATCAAGGAGTATCACGATGTAAAGGGGTTCGTTCTGCTGGAAAGGCCCTCCACCATTCGCATGCTGGGCCAAGCGCCTGTGGTCCGAACAAGTGTTTTTGACATGGCTTCCGACGGCGAAGGATTCCGCTTGTACATTCCCAGCAAGCAGAAATTCATTATCGGCAAGACCACATTCCAGCATCCCGCCAAGAATGCGCTGGAGAATCTCCGTCCTCAGCATATTTTGCAGGCCCTGATTGTCCCTCCCATTGATGCGGAGCACGAGACCGCTTATCGGGAAAAGGTCACTTCCCGCAGCCAACCTAAGCGCTTTTACGTGATACACATCGTTGAGTCGCAGGCGGACCGGCAGGTGATACCGCGGCGCAAAGAGTGGTTCGATCGCGAAGACCTGGAGCTGGTGCGGGCTCAGTTCTATGAGCCGGATGGCACTTGTACGGAAGATGTTCAGTACTCCAACTATCAGGATTTTCAAGGTATCCACTATCCAACTCGGATTGAGCTAAACCGGCCTGAGGATGATTACCAGCTTACAATTACCATTGAAAAGGCCACGTTCAATACACCCATCCCAGCGGAGAAATTCGATCTGGAAAAACCCGAGGGGGCGGACTTGGTTGATTTGAGCGCGCCCAAGCAAGGGGAGCACCCAGTTGGTCAATAAGCTGATCATTGCCAATATCCTGCACCGGCCCATCCGAACCGCGGTGAGCGTGCTGGCCGTGGCCATTGAAGTTGCCATGGTCATTCTGGTTGTGGGTCTTTGCCATGGGCTGGTGAACGATAGCGCCAGACGGGTGGAGGGCGTGGGCGCCGACATCCTGGTGCAGCCTCCCGGTTCTTCCATGCTCATGGCCATGTCACAAGCGCCCATGCCCATCAAGATCGCCGACCGGCTGTCGGAATTGCCGCGCGTGCTGGCAGTGGCGCCCACGCTATTCCTCGTGAACTCCGTGCAGACGCTCAGCATCATCTATGGTATCGACCTGGCCACCTTCGATCGCGTATCCGGGGGCTTTGTTTATCACGCGGGCGGACCCTTCCAGGCGCCCTATGACATTCTGGTGGACGATGTTTATGCCAAAGCCCATCATGCCAAAGTGGGACAAACGCTCAATCTGCTAAACCACGATTTCCGGATCGCCGGGATCGTGGAGCACGGCAAAGGCGCTCGCATGTACATTCCGCTGGCCACTTCCCAGGACATGCTGGGGGCACAGAACAAAGCGTCTATATTCTTCGTCAAGTGCACCGACCCTGCTTTCACACAACAGACCGCCGATGCTATTCGGACATTATTACCCACTTACTCGGTCATGCCCATTAAAGAGTACATGGCGTTGATGACGTCGAATAATCTCCCCGGCCTGAACTACTTCATTACTGTTATGATTGGTCTCGCGGTGGGGATCGGATTTCTCGTCATCTTTCTTTCCATGTACACCACCATTACAGAGCGTACTCGCGAGATCGGCATTTTGAAGTCGCTGGGGGCATCAAAAACGTATATCATTTCCGTCATTCTGAGGGAAGCAACGCTACTTACTGCGGTGGGTATCATCGCCGGGTTCATCGGGTCTGTAATTATGCGGAAATTACTCATAGGACTTTTCCCCACCCTGCCCGTCCAACTCACTTGGGACTGGAGGCTCTACGCTGCCTGTCTGGCGTTGCTCGGGAGCTTGGTGGGAGCATTCTACCCTGCTCTCAGGGCCGCTCAGCTTGACCCCGTGGATGCCCTCGCGTACGAGTAACCCTTCCGCTTTGGGGTACGTCTGCGCTTATAGGCCCCCAGCGCCCGTCGCCCGGCAATTCGCCCTGCGCCGCAATCAGCCGAGGGAGAACGTAAGGATCACGTGGAACCCATTATCTGTACCAAGGCTCTGAAGAAGACATACCGCTTCGGCAAGGTCGACGTGCCGGCGTTGCGCGGCGTGGACTTGGTGGTCCAGGAAGGCGAGTTCGTGGCGGTGGTGGGACCTTCGGGGTGCGGTAAGTCGACCTTGCTGCACATCTTGGGCGGCCTCACCGGCCCCACGGACGGTCAGGTATGCGTCGACGGCAACGACTTCCGCCTGATGTCCGACGCAGACCGTACGCGCTTCCGCCGCCATAAGATTGGGTTCGTCTTCCAACGCTTCAATCTGTTACCCACACTTTCGGCGCGTGATAACATTGCCATTGCCCAGGACATTCAGGGCAACGGGTTCAACCCGCATCGTTTCGAGACCATCACCCGTCTGTTGGGGATCGAGGATAAACTGAAACACCGCCCCTATGCGCTTTCCGGCGGCGAACAACAGCGCGTGGCGATTGCGCGCGCCATAATTTGCGAACCCAAAATCCTGCTGGCCGACGAGCCCACGGGCAATCTGGATACGGAGAACTCCCAGGCGGTGCTCGATATGCTGCGTGACCTCAACCGGACCTTCCGCCAGACCATCCTGATGATCACGCATAACCCTGAGGCCGCCGGCGTCGCCGACCGGATCATCCGCATGCGGGATGGGCGAATTATTTCCGATTGATTCTTGCTGCATTTCTGGCTATTTTTCCAAGTTACGACCTATGCCCCCGACCACGGATATCCACCAACCCGCTCTCCCTCACGCCGCGACACGGCAGAGTGAATCCACCCTGCGCAAAATGGGCGCCAAACTCAAGCTTGTGATCACGCGCAGCATCTTCTGGGCTTACGAACGCGGTAGTTGGCAATATGACCTGATCGTGGCTGCTATCCTGGCCTTCATCTTCCTCTCCCCGCGAGCCTGGTTCAACGACCGCCCCACTTTGCAAATGACCGAAATGCGTCATCAGCAGGGGATCGTCGAGTTGGGGCGCGTCGGTAGGAATGTGCGATACCTGGTAGATGCCCGATTGGTGGAATCTCTCGATCAGAAACCCGAGGACGCCATCCCCATCATCCTCAAGCAACGTCTCCAAAGGGCCTTCACCGTGAAATCCATCGATGTGGTCCGAGACCGCTATCAGGTTGTTCTGGGCTATACGGTGATGGTGGAGGAGTAACTCCGCCGCGCGCGGGAGCTCGTTTTGCGGCGGGAGCAGGTTTGTGGCCTTATGCGCGACACGTTCGACATCTCGATGCGAGTGCTGCTGGCCGGCGCCCTGGCGTTGGCGCTAGCCCCACCCGCCAGCGCCCGCAAGGGCAGACACCCCACCGATCTCACGGAAATTCTTTCGAATATGAGCGAGGCATCCAAACGCCTGAAGACCGTCTCCGCTAATCTCGAGTACACCAAGGTCACCGTGCTGGTGGATGACAAGTCGACGGAAACGGGCCAGTTTTTCTTCCGCCGCGGCAAGACGGAGGAGATTCGCATTGACATGCAAAAGCCCGATCGCAAGATCCTCCTTTTCAAAAGGAACAAAGGCGAGATTTATCTTCCCAAGATCAACCAGATCCAGGAATACGACCTCGAACAAAGGAGCGATTTGGTGCAGCAATTCCTGCTTCTGGGCTTCGGTTCGGATACCAACGAACTGAAGAAAACCTATGATGTGAAGTATCTTAAGGAAGAGGATCTGGAAGACGAAACGACCGTGCTGCTGGAACTCACGCCCCGCAAGGGAAACGTCAGCGCGCAGATTTCCAAAATCCAGCTTTGGGTGAATGAAGAATCCTGGCTCCCCGCACAGCAGAAATTCTTCGAGAGCGGCGGCGATTACCTCATCGCGCGTTACTCCGGCGTGAAGGTGAATTGGCCTATCCCAGGCTCCACCTTTGAGTTGAATGCCCCCAGTACCGCCAAAATCGTCAAGATGAATTAACAAGCGGACAACCGCGTTGGGAATTCGTAGGGGCGGTTCGCGAACCGCCCCGGCTACCCACATAGAAATCCTTGGTCCTTCCCAACGCCGGCTCGACCGCGGTTGACTCTAAGCTGTGAGCTGTCGGCTGTTAGCGCTGCACGAAGCTCTGCGCTGCGAGCGCCACAGGATATCAGCCCTTGCGCTTCGCCTGGTCAGCCACAGCCTGTGCGGCGCGGGCGACGGCCTCAGGATCACCCAGGTAGTAATGGCGCAGAGGCTTCAAATCGTCATCCAGCTCATAGACCAGCGGGATTCCAGTAGGAATATTCAATCCCACAATATCCGCTTCCGATACGTTATCCAGATACTTCACGAGGCCGCGCAAACTGTTGCCATGGGCGGCAATGATGACGCGCTTGCCGGATCGCACCACGGGGGCGATGGTGTCATGCCAGTAGGGCAGCGTGCGCGCCACGGTGTCCTTAAGGCACTCGGTAAGCGGCAATTCCGCTGCGCTCATGCCCGCGTAACGCTGATCCTTTCCCGGGTAGCGGTCGTCATCAAGCGTCAGCGCGGGCGGCTGGATGTCATAGCTGCGCCGCCAGATCTTCACCTGCGCCTCACCGTACTTCTCCGCGGTTTGCGCCTTGTTCAGTCCTTGCAGCGCGCCGTAGTGGCGCTCATTCAAGCGCCAGGTGTTGTGAATGGGGATCCACATCTGGTCCATTTCTTCCAGCGCCACCCAGAGGGTTTTGATGGCGCGCTTCAGCACCGAAGTATAGGCCACATCGAAAATGAAACCGTCCTTGCGAAGCTGCCGCCCACCTTCCACGGCTTCCTGAAGGCCTTTTTCGCTAAGCCCCACGTCCGTCCATCCGGTGAAAAGGTTCTCCTTGTTCCAAACACTCTCTCCGTGCCGCAACAACACGAGTTTAAACATGAATGCGTCTCCTTCCAGAAACAGTGGCTAGTACATCGTACAGTTAGTTCTTTAATGTATTTCTCTTCTTACGGTGCTGCCGGGGCTTTCGCGGATGGGCGATTTGATAATCTTGGGTCGCCTCGATGATATGTCGGAGTTGCTCGGGGCCTTTGGTCCAGACGAAAGGCGAGCTGGTTGGGTTGTAATGAGCGATGAACTCCAACAGATACTTCTTCAGTTCTCGCCGCGAGCGATGCACACTTTGCTGCAACCCGCGCCGCGTCAAGATGCTGAAGAAACACTCGGCCAAGTTCACCCAGGAAGCGTGCGTGGGAGTATGGTGAAAATGCACCTGGGGATGTCGGCCGAGCCAGCGCTGGGCGGCGGAGCCTTTGTGGATGTTCAAGTTATCCAGAATCACGTGCAGTTCCCGCTGGGGATAGTTACTGACCACGTGGTTCAGAAAGCGCAGGAAGTTGACCGTGGTCCGGCGTTTCACTTCTCCCAACACCCGACCGGTGGCGATTTCCAGGGCGGCCAAGAGCGTGTGGGTTCCGTGTCGGACGTATTCGTTGGTCCAACTGCGGGGCTTCTTGGCGCGCAGCGGCAACAAGGGTTGAGTGCGGTCCAGGGCCTGAATTCCCGTCTTCTCGTCCACACACAAGACCAGCGCGTTATCGGGGGGATGCAGGTAAAGTCCTACCACATCCAGCAACTTGGCTTCAAAATCCGGGTCCGGGCTGAAGGTGAACGTGCGCAGGCGATGCGGGTACAGGTGGGAAGCGCGCAGCATGAGATGCACGGTGCTGGAGGGCAGGCCGACTTCTCGGGCCAGGGTGCGCACGCTCCAGCGGCTCTGAAATTCCGGCTGCTGGCACACCCGCTGCTGCACCCGCTGCCACGTCTCCGGTCCGTGCTTGCGGGGTCGGCCCGCCCGCGGTGCATCGCGCAATCCGTCCCGACCGTGGGCGCAAAAGCGTCGCCGCCACTTGCTGACGGTGATTTGCGGAACCGCCAGCTCCGAGGCGATCTGTTGATTCGATTCCCCCGCGGCGGCCCGCAACACGATGCGCGCCCGCAGGGCCAGACTCTGCGGCGTGGAAGGAGCTTGCACCCAAGTTTGCAACTGCGAACTTTGCATCGTATCCAAAACAATCTTCGGAGCGATTCTTGGCATGCCCCGATACTATACCCAAACGATTGTATTACAAAGAACTATTTGTACGATGTACTAGTGCCTGGTGGTTAGTGGCTAGTCACTGATTGATCGTACTGAGTGAAATCCGAGCCGGATATTATAAGCGGAATCGGGGCCCGGGGGCGAGCGGTAGAGTAAGTGGAAAGTTAGCGCACCACTTTACCGGTTGATTCATCTGATTCATTATGAGCAACGGGTGGGCTTCGTGCCAGATGATGGCCGGCGTTGCCGTGACGGTCAAGCTGAAACCCCGGTGGCGGTGCGACGATGATGAAGGACCTTGCTCTGTCCAAAGTTTATCAATTGCTGGAGCCGGGCCCGGTGGTCCTGCTGACGACCGCCCGCAAGGGCCGCGCCAACATCATGACGATGTCCTGGCATATGATGGTCGAGTTTGAACCGCCGCTGATTGCCTGTGTCGTCAGCAACAGGAATTACAGCTTTGCCGCATTAAGGGCGACGAAAGAGTGCGTGATCGCCATTCCGGCGGTGGAGCTGGCGGCCCAAGTCGTGGAAGTCGGCAACTGCTCGGGCCGGCATGTGGATAAGTTCGAGAGATTCGGCCTGACGCCGACGCCCGCCGAACTTGTGGCTCCGCCTCTTGTGGCCGAGTGTATCGCCAATCTCGAATGCAAAGTGGCTGACACCAGTTTCGTCAACAAGTTCGGCATCTTCATCCTGGAAGTGCTCAAAGCCTGGATCGACCCTGCGCCAAAGAATCCGAAAACCATCCACCATCAGGGATACGGCAGGTTCGTTGTGGATGGCGAAATGATCAAACTGAAGTCGAAAATGCGGTAAGCAAGAGTAGCGCGGGCCTGTTCCGTAGGTCCGCGGTTCGTCCCTAATTGACAATGAAAAGCCGCGGACCTACAAAGCAGGTCCGCGGGCTAACAAAAACAGGATCCGCGAGGAGCAAAACTCGTGCCCAATCTATTCGATTCACTCTCGATCCGAGACCTGACTTTATCCAATCGCATTGTGGTTTCACCAATGTGCGAATACTCCAGCACCGATGGATTTGCGAATGACTGGCATCTGGTTCATTTGGGGAGCCGGGCCGTGGGGGGCGCCGGCCTGATTTTGACGGAAGCCACCGCCGTCACGCCGGAAGGACGGATCAGCCCGCAAGATCTCGGAATTTGGAAAGACGAGCATATTGAGTTTCTCGGCCGCATTACCCGGTTCATTCACTCCCAGGGCAGCGCGGCCGGAATACAGTTGGCACATGCCGGGCGTAAGGCCAGCACCTATCGTCCGTCGGATGGCGATGGAGCGGCGCCGGAAGAAGCGGGCGGGTGGAAGAATGTGATTGCCCCCAGCGCGATTCCTTTCGCCGGCAACTATCTGCTGCCGCAAGCCCTGACCATCGAGGGAATACGGGCCGTGGTCCGAGCGTTTGTCGAAGCCGCCGGCCGGGCACGCGAAGCGGGATTCCGCGTGGTGGAGATTCACGCGGCCCACGGCTATCTGCTGTCGGAATTCCTTTCGCCCCTTGCCAATCACCGCACCGATGATTACGGTGGCTCGTTCGAGAATCGCATCCGCTTGCTGCTCGAAGTGGTTCGCGCGGTTCGGGGAGCGGGGCCGGAGCGCGCGCCGTTATTCGTGCGCATTTCGGCCACCGATTGGGTGGAAGGTGGATGGACCCTCGACGAATCCGTGGAGCTTGCCAGGCGCCTGAAAGATTCCGGTGTGGACCTGGTTGATTGTTCCTCCGGCGGAAACGTGCCACCTGCCCGAATTCCCGTCGGCCCGGGATATCAAACACCCTTGGCGGAAAGAATCCGCCACGAAGCGAAAATCCTGACGGGTGCGGTGGGGATGATCACGGCTCCGGCGCAGGCTGACCACATCATCCGCACGGGCCAGGCTGACCTTGCCTTCATCGCGCGCGAGTTTTTGCGCGACCCCTACTGGCCCTTACGAGCCGGGCGCGAACTGGGAAATCCCATACCCTGGCCCGTGCAGTATGTAAGAGCCGCTCCCCAGGGCGCTAAAGCACGCGTCCCGGCAAACTTGTGAAAACCTCCCCCGTTCTTGGGGTCCCGGTTCTTCCGTAACGGAAACGACAAATTCCCCTTGCCTGCAGATCCGCCGCGCTGGCATCCTCACCACCACGGCACACCCACCTGAATTCCGCAGGAAGAGCCGCAGACCTCAACAGCGGAGATCTGCGCTACGCTTGCTCCCCGCGGCGCTCCAGCACTACTGCACGTAGGTCGTAATGCTCTGTGCAGGCAGCGATGCGGTAAAACTGTTCCCCGTCACCGTGATCGCGGTCTGCGCTGCCACGCTCGCACTCGATGTCGTCTGGTACGGCGTGAGAGAGGTGATGGTTTGATTGTTGATCTGGATGGGCAGCGAGGCCGCCGTCGTGTTGGCGTTGATGACGACGATGACCTGGTGGCCGTTGCCCGCATACGCCGACAGATAAACGCCGCTGACCGGGTTGGAAGTGGCCGAGTAACGCACGTAGCCGGGGCGGACGAAGCGCGAGAAGTGCTCCATTCCCAGACCAAAATAGGTGGGGTTGTTGTTGCTGTCGATCAGCCCGGTTGGCTGATTATCGTTGTCATTGACGACCCACCACCAGTTGTAAGCGTTGTATTCGCCCAGGGTCATGGACCAGTGGATCTCTTCGGCGAGCGCCAGGGCATCGCCGATCGACGTGCTCCACGAGGTGGCAGTGCCGGATGAATTCACCGAGCTTAGGGCGTGCTCGGTCTCCCACACTTCCTTGTTCATGCTCTTGGCCAGCGTGGGATAGGTGGGAGACGCGCCGTAAAGGTGGCCGGCGATGATGCCGATATTGGCCTCCGCGGCTGGATCGTTGAGCGCGGTGGCGCTCATGGCCGGCGAAAAAGAGAAGGACTCGGGCATCATCAGTTTGACCGAAGTGCCGGCAGTAGGCATCGAACCGTAGTTTGCCAGCCAGGTATCGAATTGGCCGGCGGTCCACAGGCAGGACTCGTACGTCATCGGATCCCAGTCGGGCTCGTTTTGCATCGAGACGGCATACAGATTCACGCCCAGGCTCGTCGCGTAAGTGACGTAGGTCTTCAGGTAGGCAGCGTAGTCGGCATAGCTCGCCGGATTCAGGATTCCGCTCTCCGTGCCGTTGCTGCGGCTGGCATTATCAATCTTCATGCTGGGCGGCGGAGTCCAGGGAGTGGCGAAGATGGTGGCTCCCAGGGCTTGGGCAGCGCTGGCGTTATCCAGTTCGGTAGTCCATTGTGTGGTGTCAGCCGTTTGAGTCGCAGAGGTCCACGTGGCCGGCGCAATGCGCACGCGCATGATGGTCAGTGCGAGATCGCCGGCAGCGGTCCCATAAAGCTTGTTGATGGTCGCCGATGTCATGGGCCCATACCATGCCTCAGAGCCCCCAAAGCCGTCGATGGTTTGCTCCGCGGCGCCAAAGTCGATCAATGCCGTTCCGGTCGAAGGCACCACGGTAAGGGCCGTCGTGGTGCTCGCGGTGGTGTAGTCCGTAGTGTCGGTGGGGGTGAAGGTGGCCGTCAGGATCGTTGTTCCCGGCGTGTTCATCACGGCGCCCACGTCCGGCGAGTAGGAGAAGGTTCCGCCCACGCCATACAAAACGGTGGCGTTCAGTTGCGTGGAGCTGAGTGCCGTGCCCTGAACCACGGGCGCGGGCGCATTCCAGCTCAGCCCCGGGATTCCCTGGGTCACGGTCAGCGTGTTCGTGGCCGTCACGCTGTTGTAATCGGTGGAATCCGTGGGCGTAAAGGTAAGCGAAAGTTTCACGCTGCCGAGGGTCAAGATCTGGCTTCCCGCCGCCGGCGAATAGGCGAATGATCCCGGCACGCTGGCGATGGCGCTCAGCGTCGTGTTCCCCAGCCAGGAGCCGTACTGCACCGGTACGGGGGGATCCCAGGTAATGGTCGGGGAAGTTTTGGCAGACGTAACGTTAAGCGTGACCGAAGCGGTAGCCGTGTTGTAGTCGGTGGTGTCAGTGGGCGTGAAAGTAACCGAAAGCAACTGCGATCCGGCGGCTAGAACCGTTCCGGCTGCCGGCGTGTAGGTGAAGGTGCCGGGCACGCTGGCCGTCGCGTCCAACTGCGTCGAGCTGAGCGCCGTGCCGTAAGTAATAGCGGCCGGAGTCGCCCAGGTAATGGTTGGGGTAGTTTTGACAGACGTAGTGGAGCCGGAAGAGCCCCCGGAAGACCCCCCGCCGCACCCCGATATCAGTAGGATAAGAGCGCACGAAGCGGCAAGAAACATGGATTGGATTTTATTCTGCATTGGCGATTACTCCCTCGAAATTCAATGGTTAGAAGTGGCGCTGTAGAGCCTCCGGAGTGGTTAATGCAGCCTGCGCCATCCGGCACAGGCCGCGCTCAATTGGATCGCGTGAGCAATCCCAATTGATAGGGAATCTGCGAATAGTTGCTTGCACTGGCTTCCGCAGACGGGTTTGCGCCCTGGTAGAGAAACTGCAGATGCGTGGGATCAAGGGTCAACGTCTCGTCGTAGCCGACGCGAATCATTTCTCCGTGGCTGATGTCGTTGCTCCAGTCGGTGGCGGGAGCCGGGAAGGTGACGTTGTTCTGGCCCGCGTAAGGACTGGCCCAGGTGTTGGCGTTGGGGATCGGCGTGTACTGGCCGCCAAGGTCGTTGGCGATGAAGGCGCGGAAGAAACGGTAACCGGTGGGGCCGATGCACTCGACGGTGAGGAGGTACTGGTTTAGCCCCTGCAAGGCGTACACCTTGTCACTCTCGAACAGGTTGAAGGCGTTGGCGTCCTGAAGAATGATCTGGGGCTCGCTGAATCCCTGCGGAAAACTGGTCTTGGCGGTCTGGCTGCGGTAAATGTTGCCGTTATCGCCGGCAAAGTAGAGGTAGCAGTTCGATGAATCGCAGATGACCCAGAAGTCGATCCACGCTGAAACCGACGCCGGCTGCGATGCGAAGAAGTTCTGCGGCGCGGACCACGATGCCGGATTGGTCGGGTCGGTGGTGGTGGCGTACTGCGGCTGGGGCGACTGGAAAATGAGATACCAAGTGGCGGTGGGGGTAAAGTAAAAGACCTCGGGCGCGCAATGGTACCCGGAGAAGCCCGGCGTCTGGTCCATGAAGTAGGGCGGCGAGGCCGCAGCCTGCGGCCAGTCCGTGAAGCTGATGTACTGCATGTTCCAGTTGCCATCTGCGTACGCGTTGGTGGCGTAAACGTTCCACTGGTGGTTGTAGTAAAAGGCCGTGGGATCTTTGACCGAGACAATATCGTGCGTCGCGTCAGGGAGGGGGCTGGCCAGCGGGCCGGTTGAGCTCCAGGTGATGGGCGTCGAGAGCAACGAGGTGATGCCGGCGTTGATGGCCATGGACAGGTTGGCGGACGTAGTGGCCACGCCATCGGTGGCGGATATGCTGAGTGCATAGGTGCCCTGTGCGGCAGTGCCGGGATTCAAAGCGACGACACCACTATCGCCGGTTCCGGGCTGAGTGTAGTTGACCATGGCGCCGGTGGGCAGGCCGATGACGCTGAGGGTTATGGACCCCGTGGAATCGGTGCGCGCGATGGTTGCGGTCACCTGGCCGATCGATCCGCCCTGCGGCACCGTCACGTTCGAGGTTGAAAGCGTAAGCGCCAGAGAGTCCGTGACCGGAGGAGTGCCGCCTCCGGAGCCGGCGGAGCCGCAGCCGGCGAGCACCAGTGTCAAAGCGCACACACCGACGAAAGGCAAGATGCCACAAAGACGAGTCACCATTTTCCGGCCACAGCGATGCTCTTTCCTGGTTCGCATGTCTCTCCTCTTGCTGCTTTACGAACTGGCAGGGAATTATAGCCACCCTCTGTGACTATGGGAACCTAAAAATCAGCTTGTTCTGACCTATCTATTTGGGAGGAAAAGGTGTCAGGAACGTGTGAAAAAATTGAATTCGGACCACTTATCACTCGTGTAACTTATTGAACATGCGTAGTGCTGAAATCGGTAAGACCTATTGTTTCACATGTTCCAGACACGCATTTCCCCCATTATAGGCCTCGAACCCACATCCGCAAACGTCATTTCTCCTACTGACTTCTGCATAATATGGTGACGGATGAACCCCCTCACCCCCAACCCCTCCGTCGCCGCGGCGACAGAGGGGTTGGGGGTGAGGGGGTCTTGTCAGTCAAATTTGCAGTACTCAATAGAAGAGCCCAGACGAACGCGAAGAACGCGTACGTCTACCCCGCTGACCCCTGGCCGGGGGGTTTGATAAAATGCATACCTCCGCACGGTTTTCCGATAAGAAAAGGGGGAAGAATGTATCAGGGTTTATCCATGCAAGTCAGGAATGCGACGCGTAAGTTCATCATCGGGTCATTGGTAATGGCAGGGGGAATGGCGCTGGGGCTCCGGCTACGGGAGGGGCACAGCGTGCATGCGGCGGCCGTCGCTACGCACGGCCCCTACAGCACCAACTTTTCGCGCCCGGAGAGTCCGCTTTCGGACCGCGGCCAGTGGTTAAACGGTCAGGCCGACGGCCTGGATTGGACCGATGTCCACACGATTCCCGGCTTTGCCTTTGGGACGGAGATCGGTGGAAACAGACCGGCGCCCCAGAAATATGACGATACCACGGCCATTCTGAAAGGTACGTGGGGACCGAATCAAACCGTCCAGGCCACGGTCCGCTCGGTGAATCCAAACCAGGACGGCAAGGTCTATGAGGAAGTGGAATTGCGCCTGCGAAGTACCATAACGCCCCACGACTGCACGGGGTACGAGGTGATGTTCCGGTGTACTAAAATCCCGCGGGCCTATTGCAATATCACCCGGTGGGAGGGACCGCTGGGTAAATTTACCATGCTGAAAGAGAACTGGGGCTCGCAATACGGGGTTAAGACCGGAGACGTGGTGAAAGCCCGCATGATGGGAAACGTCCTTACCGTCTGGATCAACGGCGCGCAGGTGGCGCAAATCACCGACGATGAATTCCGGAGCGGCAATCCGGGTATCGGGTTCTATCTCGAAGGAGCCACCGGCGTCATGGGGGATTACGGATTTACCAAGTTCACGGCGACCGATCGGTAAGCGCGGGGATCTTGATTTCATGCCTCTGAGCGCGTAGCGCAGGTTTTGCTGGCAGGGTCAGCACCCGCGTGGGCGGCCAGCAGGATTTGACGCCTGTTGCCGCGTTACGTCGCGTGATGCGCCACCTCTGCCGCAACGACGCGAGGGAATCGCCCCATGGCGCGAAACCCTGCCGAACTCTCCAAGTCAGTTTGACGGTTGCATCTGAGGATGGTCAGGTTTATATTCTCGCTCGGGCCGCGTCCGTGAACGAATTCCCGGCCCAGAGGGAATCATGGGGGAAGGTCTGGTTTTCATCGTTTGCGTCGTCCTGCAATTTCACTATCACGACTCGCTGCCGTGGTACGTCCGGGTGGTCGCGGTCATCGCCTTGTGTGTTTCATTCGGCAAACCAGCGATGAGGTCTGCTGCAAAGGTGAATAGGGAATGACTACGCGTTGGGCGTATTGCGTCTGTGGCTATTCGGAGGGGCCGAGGACCTGAGAAACCAAGGATTCCCCGACGCCCTTTGTCTAAGGTGAGGTGTTATTGACTCGCATCGCCCATATCTCTGACCTGCACGTCGTCTCAAGCACTGGCGCACACTGGCGCGACATCATCTTCAACAAGCGACTCACCGGCTACGCTAACCTGATCCTGCGACGTGGACGCGTGCACCGTCGCGAGTACCTGCTGGCGGTGCTATCGGCCGCTGCCGCGCGGGCAGATCACCTCGTCGTCACCGGCGACATCACCAATCTCTCGCTCGAACACGAGTACGAAGAGGCGCGGACGCTGCTGGATGAGGCTGCGCAACGAACCGAAGTGACGGTGGTGCCCGGCAACCACGACATCTATCTGCCGTCGACGCATCGCCACCGGCGTTTCCCCCATCACTTCGGCCCGTTCCTCCGCAGCGATCTTCCGGAACTCGCCCGAGATCTTCCGGCGGGCCGCTTTCCCTGCGTCAAGCTGCGCGGCCGCCTTGCGATCATCGGGCTATCCAGCGCGGTGCCCCGGCCGCCCTTTATCGCCTCAGGTTACATCGGTCACGAGCAGCTTGCGGCATTCGAAAGCGTGCTCGCACACTCCGAGGTGCAGCGGCGGACACCGATTGTGCTGATTCATCATCCCCCGGTTGACCCGCGGCCGCGCCTCGAGCAGTGGCGCGACGGGCTAGTGGACGCCCCCGCGTTGCGCCGTTCTCTCGGTCGACTCCCCCGAGGGCTCGTGCTCTTCGGTCACCTTCATGTGCGGGTACGTTATGAGCTCCCGACGCCGTCCGGCAAGATCGAGGTGATCGGCGCAAGTGGGGCGGCCCTCGATCATCCTGACAGTTCGGTCCGCGCAGGGTTCAACCTTTATGAGTTCGATGATGACGGTCTCGCGTCCGTCCAGGCGCAGGTGGTCGATCCTCAAACCGGCGGCTTCCAAGCCACGGCGATCCGCCGCGTAAGCGGATGTGGGTGACGATGAAATCTCGACGGAAAGGCCACAAAGACCCATGAACTACCAACGCGTTCTCGTGCTCACAGACCTTGGAGTGGATCCGAAGGTGACGTTCCCTGTGATTCGTCGGTTCGCCCCTTCCGCCGCACAGTTGATCGTCATCGCGCACCAGCCCACGCACCCGTTCGCGTGGCGGGCCTCGGCCGATGTCAACGGTGCGGAGAATCGCGAGCGGGAAGAGCTACGCGCGGCCGCACAGGGGGCGGCAGGGGTGGTCGACGTGGTCTTTGCGCCCGAGTTGACGGCGGATGCTCTGTCCGACGCGATAACCAGCGGGGCAATCGATCTCGTCGTCGTCTCCCCGCCGATGCACGCGTTGCTGGAGCTTGTTGCGGAAGTCCGCAAGCGAACTCCCGCTGCGGTACTCATCGTTCGATCTCCCCTCGAGGCCTCGGCCGGTGAGGGGGGCAACCGCCTGCTGTGTGTGGGACTGAGCGCGCGGGGACGACGGGC
>Ga0326727_10013230_pt1 | contig 18439 bp, 13 predicted proteins | sample MB2enrmetagenome_FD_207643 | JGI IMG/M metagenome (GOLD analysis project Ga0326727, IMG submission 207643) | Lab enriched peat soil microbial communities from McLean, Ithaca, NY, United States - MB29MY | ecosystem: Environmental > Terrestrial > Soil > Wetlands > Peat | place: USA: New York...
ACGGCGACGGAGGCGCCCACTGGGATGGTGACGGAGACGCCGGCGGAAACGGAGACGCCGTCAGTGATGGCCACGGCAACCGAGACGCCAACTGCTGCGACGGCAACCGAGACGCCGACTGTGACGGCATCAGTGACGGCGACGCTGACCGAAACGCCGACTGATACACCCACTCCGACGATTGCGCCGGCGACGGGCACTCCCACCGACACCCCAACTCAAGGCCCCACGGTGACGGCATCCGAGACGCCGACGGAAACACCCAGCGCCACGGTCACCGAAACCATGCCACCGACGCCGACCCCAACCGCGACAGCCACGTTCGGGCCTCCGTCGCTGGCCTACGTCAGCAACACCGGTGACGGCACCGTGTCCGTGATCGATACGTTCAGCAATCAGGTGGTCGACACGGTCACCGTGGGGAGCGGACCGTTTGGCGTGGCGGTGGATGCGACCGGATCGCGCGTCTATGTTACGAACCTCTTCGCCGGCACCGTCTCGGTGATCGACACGGCGCTGGCCGAGGTCACGGCCACCGTGCCGGTCGGCAATTTGCCCAGGGGAGTGGCGGTCAACCCGGCGGGCACGCGTGTCTATGTCAGCAACCTCTTCAGTGACTCTGTTTCGGTTATCGATGCAGATCCGTCGAGTGAGAGCGTCAACACCGTCATCGCGACCGTGCCCGTGGGCGACGAGCCCGATGGGCTCGCGGTCGACGGCGCCGGGAAACGCGTCTACGTCGCAAATAGCGGCAGCGACACCGTGTCGGTGATCGACGCCGACGAGAACAGCTCGTCAGTCGATAGCGTGATTGCGACGGTTGTAGTCGGCGCGCAGCCGACGGGTGTAGCCATGGATGCGAGTCCCCCGCGTGCCTATATCACCAACCAGGGCGATGCATCGGTGGCGGTGATCGATGCCGATCCGGGCAGCGCCACGGTGGACACGGTCGTAGCCACAATCGCGGTCGGCAATCACCCGGTCGGCATAGCGCTGGATCCATCAGGGTTACGGGCGTACGTCGTCAACAACACGGACGCAACGTTAACGATCATCCAGGTCGATCCTGTGGACCCGACGGACAACCTGGTGCTTGGGCCCGTCGCCGTCAGGGCCGATCCGATTGGAGTGAGTGTTGACCCGACCGGAAAACGTGTTCACGTCGCCAGTTTTACTGCCGACGTGGATAACGTGTTTGACGAGAATGGAACACCGATCGTTACCGTGCAGGTGGGCACCGGGGCTGCTGCATTTGGGCAATTCATAGGCCCAGTTCCGGGAGGGATGGGTGGATGATGCGAACCGCAGTTGTTACTGAGGCCAGCGACCGTGAGGTGTAGCACCGGCATCGGCATCCTCGGTGTTGCCGTCGCGGGCGTGTTCATTTGGGTGAGCGCACCGGCTCAAGCCGACGTGCGCTCACAGGTGTTGTACGCGCGCGGGTTGGTGCCGTTCGACAGCGGCCAGTGGGAGCAAGCGTACCGCTTGTTCAACGAGGCGGTCGGCGCCGATCCCTCCGATGCGTTGGCCCTGTACTACCGTGGCCTGACGCAGGGGCGCCGTGGGATGCTGGGGCCGGCGATCGAAGACCTGGAACAAGCGTTGAAACTGGACCCGGCGTTGCCGCATGCCGCATTGGATCTGGGCATCGCCTATTTCGATACCGGACAATACGCGCCCGCACGGACTTGGTTGCAGCGCGCCCGTGAGCAGCCAGCGGACCGCTTCACCGCCGCATATTTCCTCGGGCTGGCGTTGTACCGGCTCGGAGACTATGCCGCAGCTCAGGCGTCCCTCAAGGAGGCCGAGCCTGATCCGGAGCTGCGGTCGTCGGCACACTACTACGAAGGCCTGGCGCTGCTGAAGCAGGGGAAGCCGGACGCAGCGCGCGCCGAGTTGGCGGCGGTGGCGCGCGAGCAACCAGAATCGCAGATCGGCCGGGCCGCGCAGGCGTACAGCGGAGGCGAAATCCGCCAGCCCCCGACGCCACTCGTCGCCGGCCGCGCGAAGCCTTGGTCGCTGTACGCGGGGTTGGCGTTTCAGTACGATAGCAACGTGGCGCTGGCGCCCTCCGACTCCGAGCTGAAAACGGCGCAAGGCATCAACCGCCAGGCCGATGGGCGTGCCGTTATCGAGGCCGGAGGCGATTATGTGCTGCTCGACAGCGACATCGGATCGGTGCGGGCCGAGTACGATTTCTATCAGAGCATGCATTTCCGGCTGACTGAGTTCGATTTGCAGGGGCATCGGGTGCGGCTGGATGCCGGTGTCCAGCCGGCGCCGCTCGGCTACGGCCTGGCGTTCACCTATGATTTCTACGCCCTCGACTACCAATCGTTCTTCCAAGAGGGGCTGCTAACCCCCTGGGTTGCCTACGCGGAGAGCCCGGATGCGGCGACGCAGGCGTACTACACGCTTCGCGGCCGCGACTTCTTTCGCGAGCCGTTCAATCCTGCCCGCGACGGCGTCGATAACGCGTTTGGGTTGCGCCAGTGTCTCGCGCTCGGTGCCGTCGATCGCGTGCTGAGCTTCGGCTATCAGTTCGATTCCGAAAACACGACCGCGAATGATTTCGATTACACGGGGCACCAGGTTGACATCGAAGTGGTGCTTCCGGTGATGAACTTGGCCACGGCGCAACTGGGCTATCTGTTCCGCCTGGAGGATTACCAGCATCCCAACAGTCGGGCCGCCTTTGCCGTCCGGCGGCACGACAGCGAACATGAGTTCACGGTGGCGTTGTCGCGCAACCTCACGGAGCACGTGGCACTCACCCTCGCGTATATCGGCGTCATCAACAATTCCAACATCATCGAGGTCTTGGCCGATGGTTCCGGGCAGCGGCCCTTCGAGTACGACCGGCATATCGTGTCGGCAGAGGTCCGAGTCACATTCTGAGGTTTCCATGCGCGAACGAATGATCAGCACGATCTCGTGCCTAGTGGCGATCGCGATGGCCGCTGGCACGCGGGCGCAATCGGAAAGCGGCCGGGTGGCGGCGATCCTGGGCACGCTGGAGATCGAACGCGGCGGCACGTCGGAGCCAGCAACTATCGGCGCTCCGGTCTTCTCCGGCGATCGGCTGCGGACCGGAGGGAATGACCAGGCCAAGGTCGTCTTTCAGGACGACTCGGTCCTCGATTTCGCTCCCGGTACCGACGTGCTCCTGGTAAAGCAGCTTTTCGACCGTACGGGCCATCGGCTGGAGTCGCGGTTGCGCCTGAGCAGGGGCAAGTTGCGGGCGTGGGTGGGCGAGGCTTACTGGGGGCCGCGGTCACGGTATGAAGTCGAGACCCCAACGGCGATCATCGCCGTGCGCGGGACGGAGTTCATTGTCGCATATGACAGCACCGCAGGAGTGACCGCAGTGGTATGCATGGCCGGCGAAGTCGAAGTAGCCGGCACGCTCGGAGTGATCGGTGGACAGGTGCAGCTGTCGACGCAGTCTGGCACCGAGGTGGCCAAGGGCCACTTCCCAACGCCACCCCAGCCGGTCGCCCAAGCACAGCTGCAGCAATACGTGGCTGGCCTGGAACTCGTCGGCACGGGACACCGTGACGGCTTGAGTGTCGAGCATCCGGCGCTTGCCGGGCGCCCGTTGACCCCCCAGGACGTGCCCGGTCCGACCGCAAGGACTGCGGGAGCGCCGGCGGAGGCCGTGACAGTGCGTGGCTTGCAAGAGTCTCTTGCCGAGCGACTGTCCCCCGATGTCCGTGCCAACACACAGCCGCTGTTCGATTTCAAGGACACGCCGCCGGATCACGTGCCCGCTGGCAATGTCAAAGTTCAATTCTGAAATGACAATGTGACAATGGCCGTCTGGCGGTTGGAGAAAAGTGTTTTTGGCATTTAAGATCGGGGACCTTGCGGCTTCGGGCGTTTTGTGCAATGAAATGGACCTCAAGGAATGTGTGATTCCAGTGGCGGGAAGGAGGTGACACGATGCGGATTGGTATAAAGACACAGATTGCCGCAGGATTGGTTGGCTGCTTGCTGCTGGCTGGCGTGACCGCCGGCTGTGCCCACAAGGCGCCCGCCGAGGATGGCATGGCGGCCCGAGTTGAGGCGGCGGCCAACAAGGCGGAGATGGCAGCTAACAAGGCGGAAGCGGCGGCACGCAGTGCTTCAGAGGCGGCTCAGCGCGCTGAGGCGGCTGCGCAGAAAGCCGAAGCGATTTTTCAAAAGCACATGAGGAAGTAAGAAACGGGCACCTGGAATGGCAAAAGGGCGATCCTTCGTGGTCGCCTTTTTTGCTTCGCCCTACTTGCTACGTCGTGGTGTCGTCCGGCGCGTGGGTGTCGTTGAAGGTCACCAGCGTCTTCAACGCCGTCTTTTCTTGCGCCGCTACTCGGTACGCCTCGCTGGCGGCGGAGAGGGGAAAGCGGTGGGTGACCACGTGTGACGCCGACACCACTCCGTCGGCGATGTGGCGCAACGCGGCCCGCGTTTCGAGCGGGCCGCACGAGTAACTGGGGACGAGGCGGATCTCGCGGAAGTAGAAATCGTTCATCGACAGCGGCAAGCGGGCCTCAGGAGGCGTGCCCATGAACTGCACCACTGTGCCGCCTCGGGCGACGCATCGGAGCCCGATTTCCAGTGCTTCGATCGTGGCCCGACGATGACAATCTCGGCGCCCTCGCCGCCAGTCAGATCCGCGACCTGTTGCGCGAGATCGCCGGCCGCCGCCTCGATGACGTGATCGGCGCCTAGCCCGCGCGCCCACTCGCAGCGCGCCACGATCAGATCGGTGCCGATCACCAGGCGTGCACCCAGATGCTTGGCCAATACGACATGCAGTTGCCCCATCACGCCCAACCCAACGATGAGCAGCGAGGCGCCGGCGACCTGGCCGGCACGGTTCAATGACTTCACCACGCACGCCGTGGGCTCCACCAGGGCGCCGTCTTCGTCACTGACGTGGTCCGGCAGCACCAAGGTGTCGCCGAACAGATTCGTTTCCGGCACCAGAAAATACTCCGCCATGCCCCCGGGGATGATGTGGGAGGCGCGCCAGGTAGGGCACTGGACGAACTCGCCGCGCTGGCAGGCGCGGCAGCGCAGGCACGGCGCATGGTGATGGACAAACACGTGCATCCCGGGCTGGACGTGCGACACGCCGGGCCCAACCGCCACCACCTCGCCGACAGGTTCGTGGCCGAATACCAGCGGCGCTTTCTTGCGGATGTACCACGGCACCACATCGCCGGAGCAAATGCCGCAGACCCGCGTGCGCACCAGCGCCTCATGCGGCCCGGCCCGCGGTACCGGCTCCTCTTCAATGCGAATGTCGAGGTAGTCGTACAGCCGGGCGACCTTCATCGCCTCAGGGCACGACGGCAAACTTGATCCCACTGCCGCGCTGGTGCTCGCGCAAGGCGCGCTCGAGCTCGTGTAAGGGAAACGCGCCGCTGATCAGTGCCTTGCCGTTGAAATTGTCCGCGGCGAGCATCTCGTAGGCCCGGCGCACGGCCCGCGGCGTGAAATGAAATGGACTGATGAGGCGCAGCTGGTCGTAATGCAGCCGCTGCGTGTCGAAGCGGCTCCGCGTTCCGCTCGGACAGCCGCCGAACAGCACCACCTGCCCGCCACGGCGTGCCAGCCCGGGTGCAGCTTCCCACACCGGCACCTGCCCGGTGCATTCGATGACCATGTCGGCGCCGCGGCCGCCCGTGTAAGCGAGGACCTGTTCGTGGCCGGCGGGCAACCCACCGATGAGAACCTGGTCCGCCCCCAGCCGCCTGGCGTGCTGCGCCCGTTTGGCGCGCCGCCCCAGCACGGCGATGCGCTCGATGCCCATCGCCCGCAATACCAGCAAGTGCAGCAGACTGATGGCACCCGCCCCGATTAACACGACGGTGTCGTCCGGACGCAGGCTGACGAACTCGAGGCCATGCAGCACGCAGGCGAGCGGCTCCAGCAACGCCGCGACCGGGAAAGAGACTGTCGCCGGCTTGTGGTAGACATTCACCTTGACGAGGCGTGCGGGCAGTCTGATGTACTCGGCGTACGCACCCAACACCATAGTGTCCATGACGGTCTCGCACAGGTTCTCCTGTGCCCGCTGGCAGCAGTAACAGCGGCCACACGGGGCCGTGGGGACGGCCATGATGGGATCGCCTTCCCGGAACCCGCGGACGCGTACTCCGACATCAGCGATTTCTCCCGCGAACTCATGGCCGAAGGGCGTCGGCATGGGGAACTTGGGATGGCCGCGCAGAAACGCCTTGAGATCCGTGCCGCAAGTGAGCGCGGCGCGGATGCGGATAACAACCTCCTCCGGGCCAGGCAGCGGCCGCGGCACTTCGCGCAGGGAGATCTGTCCGGGGCGCACCAGGACGTGAGCCTGCATGGACGCGCAGCTGTCTGCTCGCGCCGCCAGTGCCGACGCTACTTGGCGCATGCCGTACCCGTATATGCGGGCTTCTTCCTTGTCAATCGAGTCGGCGGCAACCCGCGTCGGATGGCGGCGCCGACGGCCGGCGGAGCATTCGCGTAGGGGACTCTCCCCCGGTGACTTCCTGCAACCGACGCGCTATAGACGACGACATGCCTGCTGGATCGATGCTGGCCGAGCGGCACCCCGAATTCGCCGCGCTGGTGCGTGCGGCGGCGGCCGGCGCCCCCAAACCGGTGTATCTGTTTGTCGGCGAGCCCTTCGAAACCGCGCCCGCCGCCCAGGCGTTGCTCGATACGCTGGTGCCTGCAGCGCACCGCGCCTTCAATCTCGAGACGTACGATGGGCGCACTACGACGCTGTCAAGGGTGATCGATAGCTTGCGGACACCGCCGTTCTTCCCCGGCGTGAAACTGGTGTGGGTGCGCGAAACCACCGTGTTCCTGTCCGGTGAGAAACGGACGGACATCGCCGCGGCTCTGTTGCGGGCGTGGGACGAAGGTCGTGAGCAGGATGCGATCGAAAAGCTGCTCACGCTTGTGGCGCTGGCGGGCTGGTCGGACGAGCAGTTCCGCGAGGCTCGCTGGGCGAGGCTGGCGCAGAGCCGCGTGCGCGAGGTGTTCGGTACGGACTTGGATGCCGAACAGCTGAGCCAGCTGGGTGCGGTCCACGCCGCCTGCCTGGCGCGCGACCTCAGCGTCGGCGCCTCTCGCGATGAAAGCGCGGAGTTACTGGCGTTTATCGAGGGCGGCATGCCCGCGCAAACGGTGTTGTTGTTTACCGCCTCCGCCATCGATGCGCGCAAGCGGCTGTCGAAGCGGCTGCGCGAGGTCGGCGCCGTGGTCGATTTCAGCACCCAACGCGAGCGCAGCGGCGCGTTGAGCCGAGACTCGGTGGCGGATGTCGCGCATCACATCGCCCGGCAATTCGGCAAGCAGCTAGCGCCGGCGGCCCAGGACCTGATTCTGCGGCGGGCGGGCAGTGAATTGGCCATGCTGGCCATGGAGCTGGAAAAGCTCTGCCTCTACGTCGGCGAGCGCCCGACGATTACGGAGGACGACGTGCGCACCGGGTTCCGCGACCTGGCGGAATCGTGGATCTTCGACTTCACCGCGGCGCTGGCTTCGCGCCAGCCGGCTCGGGCGCTCGCACTGCTCCACGGCCTCATGGAGCAGGGTGAACCGCCGCTGCGATTGTTGGCGATGATGGCGCGGGAGGTGCGTTTACTGTTGATCGCCCGGGAGTGCCTGGACGACGCATTGCGGGAAAAGTGGCGTGCCGAGACCTCGTTCAACGTGTTTCAGAGCCGGGTTCTGCCCCACCTCGACGCGGAAACGCGTGCGGCGTTCGGCAACGCCCATCCGTTCGTCCTCTATCGCCGTTTCCAGGATGCCAGCCGCATTGACGGTCGCGCACTCCGGAGCGCGCTGATCCAGCTGTCGGAGCTGGACGTGCGGCTCAAGTCGTCGCGCAGCGACCCGGCGATCCTATTGGAAGCTTTTGTCATCGCTTGGTGTCGCGCTGGCGCCCCGGCACAGCGAGCGCCGCGGGCGGCGTGACGCGGGAACGATACTCGGGGCTGTGGCCCGTATCGTGCCGAACGCCGTATGCCGGCGAAGATGTCAGCCGGCGAGGCCATCGCAGGAACGTGGCGGCGCGCCAGTGCCGGTATGGTCGCAAAGTCGTCCGCTTCGTGCTCATCGCACCGATGGCGGTGGCGAGCTTCGTGCGCGACCGCTGTATGCAATAGGAGGGAGCCGAACGGCAGCTCATGCTGCGCCGCGCCGCACCACGAACACCGGACACGGCGCGTGACGAATGACTTTCTCCGCGACGCTGCCCATCACCAAATGTTCGATGCCGCTGCGGCCGTGCGTAGCGGTGACGATCAGGTCCACGTTGCGCCGTTTGGCGATAGCAAGCAGTTGCTCGTATGGATCGCCGATCTCGACCAGCAGCTCGCACTTCGGATAGCCGCTGGTCCGTTTCTGCCGGATGTCTTCCAGTAGTGTACGGGCCCGGGCCGTCGCTTCGTCGAAGTTCAGCGTCGGCCGCTCCGGCTGGTACAGCTCACCGCTGGGAACGTGAATGATGTGGGCCAGGATCAGTGTCCCGTCGGAGACCGTGGCAAAGCGCACTCCGTACTCGATGGCCCGGCAGGAATCCTCGGAGAAGTCCGTCGAGCACAAGATGGTTTTGAAATCGCGCGGCATCTTCGCTGTCCTTCTCACATGATGATGTCGGCGGCGCGCAGCGCCGCGATCGTTGCTGCGTTCATGCCGAGGACGCGGTGCAAGACTGCATCCGTGTGCTCGCCGAGCAGCGGTCCCGGCGTGCCCACACGTCCAGGTGTCTCTGACATCTTGAACGGCACTCCCTCTTGCTCCACCAAGTCGCGCTCCGGCGTGGCAATCCTCGCCCAGTACTGGCGCGCTTGCAAATGCGGATCACGGCGGCAGAGATCTTCCGCGCTGGCCACCACTCCCGCGGCAACGCCGGCAGCTTGCAGCGCCGCCATCACTTCTTCCACGCGACGGTCCCGGGTCCACGACTCGACATGCGCATTGAGCGCCGCGCGGTGGAGCATCCGGCCGTGCTCGGTGGCGAAGCGTTCGTCGCGCGTCCACGCTGGATCACCGAGCGCGCGGCTGAAGCGGCGCCAGTCATCGTCGCCGAACACCGCAATGGCGCACCAGCGGTCGCGCGCTGGACCGTCTCCGGGCAGGCCGGCGCACCGATACACTGCATGTGGCGCCGCCGGCCGTTCTTGCGAGGCGTTGTCGATGGCAGCAGAGGGGCTGTGGTTTACCAGGATGTCCAGCAGCGGCGGACCGAGCAGAGCCGTCAGATTCTCGAACTGCGAGAGGTCGATCCACTGGCCTTCGCCGGTGCGCCGGCGGTGCCACAACGCGAACAAGAGGGCGAGCGCGCCGCTGTAGCCCGCGGCCATATCAGAATACGAGAAGCCCCAGCCGGCAGGTTCGCCTTCGGGATGGCGCATCGACAAGGTGTAGCCCGACAGGGCCTGCAGCGTGGGGCCGTAGCTGACGTAATCGCGCTGCGGGCCGGTGTGACCGAAGCCGGACATGCTGAGCGCGATGATGTCCGGCTTGATCCGGCGCAGGTTGTCGTAATCCAGTCCCCAGTTGCACATCACGCGAGCGCTGAAGTTGTCGACGACGATGTCGGCGGTGGCGATCAGCTGCGTGGCTAGCTCGACGCCGCGCGAGGAATTCATGTTGATGACGATGCTCTGCTTGCCGCAGTTCAGATTCCCGGTCAGCCCGCCACGCCGCGAACCGAAATCGAGGGCGTCCCGCCGTTCGATCTTGATCACCTCGGCCCCGTGATCGGCGAGGATCCGGGTCGCCACCGGCCCGGCGACCGCCCAGGTGAAGTCGATCACGCGCACGCCTTCCAAAGTCCCGAGCGCTGAGTGCCGAGTGCTGAGCCCTTGCTTGGTCTGAACCCTTGAACCCTTGAGCCCTTGAGCCCTCGAACCCTTCACCTTCGCCAGCACCTCGTCGGTGTGTTCTCCCAGCAGCGGCGGGCGCTGGTGAATGCGCCACGGGGTCTTACTGAAGACATAGGGCGCGCCGACATACGTCAATGTCGTGCCCAGCTCTTCGTGCCGGACCGGGACGAAGAAACCGCGCTCCTGCAGTTGCGGATTGTACGGCAGAGTTTCCGGAGCCAGCACGGCGGCGTAGGGCAGACGCCGGAGCTGCGCGCTTTCGACGAGATCGGCGACGGTGTATTCGCTCGCCCATTCGTCCAAGACATCGAACAGGTGCACGCAGTGGTCACGGCGATGGTTGAAGTCCTCCCACGCCGGGTCGGTCAGGTCCTTCGCTTTCCCGTCAGCCTTCACCCATTCGATCAGCGAGGTCCAATCGCCCAGCGTGCAATGCACGGCGTAACCGTCCTTGCAGCGGGCCACGCGGAAGTAGCGCGTCCAGTGCAGGCTGCCGTGGCGTTCAGCGATGGTGCCGTTCTGGTGAAAGAAGCTGCTGGCGTGTTCGACGGAAGCGGCGACGCATTCTTGCAGACTGACATCGACCCACTGCCCACGCCCGCTACGCGCACGCGCCAGCAAGGCCAGCATGGCACCGACGGCGGCGTAGGTGGACGCGCAGTGGTACGCCTGCAGCCCCAAGCCCTGCAACGGCGGCTCGTGCTCGAACCCGTTCACGTACACCATGCCACCCAGCGCCTGCGCGATCAGATCGGAGCCGCGGAAGCTGCGGTATGGTCCGGTTTGCCCGAAAGGCGTGATGGAAACGAGCGTGAGGAGTGGGTTACGCGCTGCAAGCGCGACATGGCCGAGGCCGAGTGCGTCGAGCCGGCCAGGAGCACCGGTCTCGATGACGATGTCGGCGGTGGCTGTGAGCCGCAGGAACATCGCGCGACCCCGCGCCGTTTCGAGATCGAGGGTCACGCTGCGTTTGTTGGTGTTGTAATGCCAGAAGAAGAGGGAGCGGTTTGGATCCGAGCCGGCGGCGCAGGCGTCCCCGCTCGCGAGGAACGGCCCGATACCTCGCATCGCGACGCCACCGGGCGGCTCGACCTTGATCACGTCGGCGCCCATGTCGGCGAGCAGCTTGCCGCAATACACGCCTGGCTCGTCAGCCAAGTCCAGGACGCGCACGCCATCGAGGGCGCCGGAACATTTCATTATGCACTGCCGGGATTAGAAAAGCCCCTGTTCGAAGTCAACGCGCCAAGCAGTTGTTCCTCAAATGAGATTCATCTTGGAAGCCCTTCATTGGCGGTGACGACCAGCAGTGCAGGTGCCGGAATAGTGGCAATCGTGGTAGTGGTGAACAGCCCGGAAGGCGACAATCAACGAAGCCTTACCACGGCCGCCGCTGCATTGCCGAACGTCCTTGGGAGCTAGAACGGAATCTCCTGCTTCAATTGGCAGGCAAACAGGTAAGGCGGAGCGAGTCGCGCTCCTGTCGTCGCACCACCGCCCCGCTCGCTGTTGGCGCGCTCCGGGCAGGTTGTGGCGGTTGTCTCTGACAACACGTTGATGCAAGCGGATTAACAAGTGTATAGGAAACGCCCATGCCGCGCATATCGATCGGAGACATCTCGCTGAGTTACGAGCAAACCGGCGAGGGGAGCGACCTCGTTCTGATCCATGGTCTGGGTGGCGACCTGCACGTCTGGGATGCTGACGTGCCGGTGTTCGCCCGCTATCACCGCGTCCTGCGCTTCGACGTGCGCGGCTGTGGCGCATCGGAAAAACCGGCCGGCCCGTACTCGCTGGCGCTGTTCGCGCACGATGCGGACGCACTGCTGGCAGCCTGCGGCGTCGTCGAGGCGCACGTGCTCGGCATTTCCATGGGCGGCGTCATCGCGCAACGGCTGGCGCTCGACTTTCCCGCTCGCGTGCGCTCGCTCGTCCTGGTGAGCACGTCGAGCGAGGTAGGGGAGAAATCCGTCGCCATATGGCAATGGCTGGCGGACCTGATCGAGCGCGAGGGCTTCGATGCGCGCACGGCCGACGCCTCGCGTGCATTCTCGCCGCGGTTCACCGCGGCCCATCCGGACGTGGTCGCCGATCTCGGGCGCCGCATCGCCGCCAACGACCCGCGCGCCTACGCCGCCACGGCGCGTGCCGTGAGCGACTACAACTGGACCGTTGCACTGGGGCGTGTCACGGCGCCAACGCTCATCCTGCAGGGGCTGGAAGATCAGCTGACGCCGCCCGGGGGCTCGGTGAAGATGAGCCGGGTGCTGCCGCGCTCGCGTCTGCTGATGATTCCCGAGGCCGGACACAATCTACCGCTGGAACGCCCCACACTGTTCCACGACACTGTGCTGGCATTCCTGGCGGGAGTCGATTTCGGCTCGCAGTGAGTTGCGGTGTGAGTCCAATTTCTCCGCAGAGGGTCTCCTTTCGCATAGCGCTCGGGCTGCTGTTCTTCATCTCCGGATTCACCGGTCTTCTGTACGAGGTGATCTGGGCCAAGTACCTGGCGCTGTTACTCGGCAGCACGGCCTACGCACAGGTAGGCGTACTGGCCGTGTTTATGGCTGGCTTAGCGATCGGCAGCGCGGCGTGGGGAGCCGTCGCCGACCGAAGTTCCAGGCCATTGGTGCTGTACGGCGTACTCGAGATCGGCATCGGCCTATCCGCCGCCGCGTTCGCATTTGGTTTTGGTTGGCTGAGTCGGGCCTATTGGGAGGCGTTGGCAACCGTTGGGAGCACCGGCGTGGCTGCTGTGGTGGTGCAGAGCGCGCTCTGCGTCGTTGCCATGTTTCCACCCACGTTCTGCATGGGCGGGACCCTGCCGGTGCTCAGTCGAGCCTTGGGGCTGCAGCGGGCCGGTCTCGGGCGCGGTGTGGCGTACCTCTACGCGGTGAATAGTTTTGGCGCTGCCGCGGGGGCCGTACTGACTGGGTTCTACCTGGTGGCGACGTGGGGCTTTCATGCGCCGTTCTTCGCTGCCGCCAGCGTGAACGTGATCATCGGATTGCTCGCAATGGTGTTGGGACGTTGGATGAGCGCCATGCCCGCAGCGGCGAGCGGATCCGCGCCCGGCGGGGAAGGTGTCGTCGGCCCTCGTGAAAGCGCCGCGGTGCGCGGGTACCTGCCGCTGGTTCTCGCGGCGGCGGCGATATCCGGCGCGGTCGCGATGTTGGACGAAGTCGCCTGGATCCGGCTGTGCAGTCTCGTCCTGGGGTCCTCGACCTATTCGTTCTCCGTCATGCTCACGGCGTTCATCGTTGGCATCGCGGCCGGCAGTTTCGTCTACGCCTGCACCGACCCGGCGCGACGGCGGCCGTTGCGCTTCTTCGCTTGCACCTCGCTCGGTACCGCGACCACACTGCTGTTGTGCCTGCTGCTGTACGATCGGCTGCCGTTCTACGCCGGGCGGCTGACGGCGGTGTTGCGGCAGCACGAGGCCTCCTTCTTCTTGTATCAGGCAAGCATGTTGGTCTTCTGCATTGCGGTCATGCTGCCGCTGACGTTCATGAGCGGGCTGAATTTCCCCGCGCTGGCGCACGCCGCAGGACAGGCGCGCGGTGGCATCGGACGGCCGGTGAGTCAGATCCTCTTCGCCAATACGACCGGCACGATTGTGGGGGCTGTGGGCGGCGGTTTGTATCTGCTGCCGTTGGCGGGAATGCGTGGGACCTTTCTCATCGGCAGCGCCGTCACGGTCGCGGTCGCCCTCGCCGTGCTGGCCTGCGACCGGTCCCTGCCTCGTCGCCGATTCAGATGGCTGGCGGCCGTTGCCGTTCTGGGTGCGGCCGCCTACGGGCTGTGGGCTCCGGCATGGAATCTGACGGCGCTCACCGCTGGGGAGTTCCGCAGCCACCAGGGCATCAGTGACGTGTCCTTCGCGACCTACCGTGATAGCCTAAAAGGTACAGTCCTCTTCTACCGTGATGGCGCCAGCGACACCGTGAGCGTTGAGCGCTGGGCGGGTGACGAGGTTGTCTTGCGCGTGAACGGCAAGGCCGACGCCTCGGCGCTTGGTGACCGCGATACGCAGATGCTGCTCGGCCATCTCCCGGCGGTGCTCCACCCCGCATCGCGACGCGCCTTGGTGATCGGGTACGGGAGCGGCATGACCGTCGGTGCGCTGTTGCAGCACCCGATCGCAGCGGTCGACGTGGTCGAAATCTCACCCGAAGTGATCGCCGCAGATGAACAATTTCGCTGGTGCAACCACGACCCGCTGCACGATCGACGCACCCGTCTCCACATCGAGGACGCGCGCACCTTTTTGTATCGCCCCGGCAACCGCTACGATCTGATCATCAGCGAGCCGTCCAATCCGTGGGTTGCGGGCGTCGGCAACCTCTTCACGCAGGAATTCTTCGAGCAGGCCCGCAGCCACTTGACGCCGGATGGATTGCTTGTCCAGTGGTTCCATACCTATGAGATGTCCGACAGCGTGGTCCGACTCATACTGCGGACGATCGCCGATCGCTTTCCCGATGTCCGTGTGTTCCAGTCCAATGCGGTGGACTTCCTGGTGGTTGCCTCAGCGGCGCGTCCCGCGGCGGCGCGATCGGCCATGGAACGTGAGCTTGCCATGGCCGGGGATCTGCACAAGCTCGGCATCAAACGCCTGGGCACGTTGCTCGGCTTGGAGGTGGCCGCAGATGCAGCGGTGCGGCGCATCGCCGGTCCGGGGAGTCTCAACCGCGACCGTCTGCCGCTGCTTGAGTACGCGGCGCCCCGCGCCTTCTTCGCGGGCAGCGACTCCGAGCTGCTGGCGGGGGTCGAGAGGAACGAGGCGGACGGGTACCTGCAGTCCGTCACCGGTGTCAGCGCCGACGAGTATGCAGAGCTGTTCCAGTACATGCACGAGAGAGGCATGGAAGATAGCAGAGACAAACTGCGGCTGATGGCGGTGGGCCTGGCACGCGCACCGGCCAGTCCCGTGGCCCTGCAATGGATGAATCGCTTTCTCGCGACCGAGACCAATTCACCCCGTTTCTTGCGCGCGCTGGTGGATGCCGCCGCCGAAGCCGGACCGGCGACAGAGTATGAATACGTGCGGTTGTTGCTGCGCATCGTCAGGTTCCTGCATCTCACCGTGCGGCCGCGCGACGTCACGGTGGTTGCGCCGCTGATCGAGTCCGTTGCCCAGCGCGCCGGGGACGAGGGCGCCCTGCTGCAGCAACTGGGGCTCCTCTATGCCGATGCGCGGGCCTACAAGGAGGCCGTAGGCAGCTTCGATGCCGCGTTGGCGCAGTCGGCAGCAAATGGCAGGCGTGCGCCGGTCGCGCTGCAATGCGCGCGCGGGGTAGCACTGGAAAAGACCGGGGCCGCGCGCGCGGCCCGTGCGGCGCTGGAACAATGCCTGCGCGGCGATGCGTCCAACCCCGAGGCGCTTGCCGCCGTCCGCCGCCTCGAGCGGGTTGAGCCGCGCTGACTTGCGCCATTCCGTTTTGACTCCACGGCGCAGTTCCACTAGTGGTGTGTGGTGCTTCGAACAGCTTGCATGGGTGTTAAGTTCCACACTCGGCCGCGCGCAACGAGCCAACCCTGGCCTGAGCGAGGTCGAAGGAGGCGAGCGGTCCTGCCCGACCTACGATCCGAGGTCCTGCCTCGCTAGGGGAATGCGTCAGTTGTCGCAGTTCTCCTATCGCACATTCGTCTGGGTGTTCGCGGTCTCTAACGCGATCGTTTGGGGCGGCATCCTGTGTGGGCTTGGATTCTTTCTCTCGAGTCATTTCGCGGAAGGCGGCCGATTGACGCGCCACCTCGCAGTCCGCGTGCTCTGTCTGGCTTGGCTGCTGCCGACCGTTCTGTCCCTTCAGGGCGCAATCGTGAACCTGCGTGCCCAGTTCCTGTTGGGCCGCTTTCGGCCGCCCAGCGCGGTTGCGGTCGCTGCCACGGAGGTCGCAAATCCCTGGAGCGTCGCGATCAGAAGTGGCGTACTGTTTTGGATCATTGGCCTGCCGCTCTGCTGGGTCGGGTTGCATCTGCTGTTGCCGGAAAGCGTAAACGCTCAGGCCATGGTGGCGCTGATGAGCGCCATCGGAGCGGTGTTGATGCTGGGGTTCATCCTGTACGTGGCTGACCGTGAGTTCCAGCGGTACCTGGCAGTCATCGACCAGCCGAGACCCGCGCGGCTCTCACCCATGGAGTACGTGGTGCGGTACATCGCGGTACCGTGGGGTGCGGTGAACCTTCTGATCAATGCGGTCTTAGCTTGGATCACGTACGGTACCGGCGCAGACGGCGGTCACGTGGCCTTGGTGGACCTGCGGCTCGATCTGCTGGTTATGACCTTTCTCATCAGTTTCTTCATGGCGCTCTCGGCGTTGCCGGAAGTGGAGACGGACGTACACCGGAACATGGTACAAGTGCCGCCGTGGCTTCCCTCGATGCCGCGCTTGTGGTCACGGTATGGGTACGCCGTCGCGCTCACGTTGGTGATGGGCACCATCTTCACCGCAGGGATGTCTGCGTTCGGGGGGGCGTCGATCTCGTTGGCCGCTGCGATCGTGATCAAGGCCATCACCAGCGGGATTGTCGCGGCGGGCGCGGCCGGGACCTGCGCGCTGTGGGCGCTCGGCCGTTGTGCGCAACGCGGGGCAGCGTCGCTGCGCGTGGACGCCGTCGCTCCGCCTCACGGCGCCTCAGTCAAAACCAAGGAGGTGTGATGAAACGGCGCAACCTGATTCAAATGAGCTCCGAGGAGCAGCGGGAATTCCTTCGGCACACCAAGACGCTCATCCTCTCGACGATCGACCACCGTGGATATCCCCACTCCGTCCCGATGTGGTACGAGATGGACGGTCCCACCTTCCTCATGACCACCTACGCCGAATCACAGAAGGCGATGAACATCCGGCGTGATCCCAAGGTGGCGCTGCTGGCGGAGGCAGGCGAGACCTACGACACGCTCAAGGGGGTGCTCATTCGCGGCCGGGCCGCGCTCAGCAGTGATGTCGAGATGTGCGTCGGCGTTCTCCTTCGCGTGCACGAGAAGATGGCGGGCGCGGTGCTCCCGCCGGGCGCCGACGAGGCCTTGCGAATGCAGGCGCGCAAACGCGTCATCATCAAAGTGACGCCGGAGCGCATCAGCAGCTGGGACCACAGCAAACTGGGTGGAACGTACTGAGACACCGACAAGCGGAAAGCGAGAAGGTCAAAGGCGGAGCCTGCAAGAGAATTGTGAATAGGGTCCGGTAAGCCGCACAGCGGTCATATTGCAAATCAGCGGCGGGAAGCGCATTAGAAGCTTGCGCCAACTGCCATATGATCTCCGCTCGTTGCCTCGGGTTCACCCGTTTTGTCGCGCACTGGGCTGCCGCGTGCTGTTTGGTGTGGGCGTCGACAGCGGCAGCGCAGTTTCCGCCGGGAGATGCCAACTGCGATGGCGTAGTCGACGCCGCAGACATCTCTGCCGTCATCAACGCCATCTTCAGTGACACGGTCGGTTATTGTGCGGAGGCCGACGTGAATGGCGACGGACAAGTCACCGCGGCGGATTTGGCGGCGGAAATCCTCTTGCTGGCCCCCCTGCTTGCCCCCACCGCCACCGCCACCACCTCGCCAACGCTGTCCACGTCGCCAACGCTGTCCATCACGCCAACGCTGTCCATCACGCCAACGCCGTCCATCACGCCAAGACCAGGCCTGACCTTCACACCTTTACTGACACAGACGCCAGCGCACACGGATACTCCCTCGCCGCCGTCCACAGTGACCTGGACCCCGCCGCCCACGAACACACCAAGCAGAACTTTGACGCCGACCTGGACACCCACGCCCACGCGCACACCGACACTCACCAGAACGCCGACGGCATCACAGACCCCGACCAGTACGAAGACGCCGACGGGCACGTGGACACCCACGCGCACCGGGACGCCGACATGGACCGTTCCACCTTCGCGGACGTATACCCTAACGTTGACCGCTACGCCGACCTGGACACCCACGCCCACGCGCACCGCGACCGCGACGCGCACGGCGACCAGAACTGCGACCGCAACGTCGACCGCCACTGCATCGCGCACAATGACCGCAACGGCAAGCCCAAGCAACACAGCCACGCCCACCGTGACTCCCACGCAAACACTCAGCCCGAGCCCGACGGCGACCGCGACCGGCACGCCAACGCTTACGAGTACCCCGACGTGGACCAGCAGCCGGACGCCGACCGCCACGCCGACGGCGACGGCGACGCGGAGCGCGACCGGCACGCCGACGGCGACGCGGAGCGCGACCGGCACGCCAACGCTCACGAGTACCCCGACGTGGACCAGCAGCCGGACGCCCACCGCCACGCCGACGGCGACGGCGACGACGACGGCTACGCGCACCCGGACGCCAAGCCCTACGCTGACGCCGACGTTAACTACGACCCTGACCCCAACTACGACCCTGACCCCAACTACGACCCTGACCCCAACTACGACCCTGACCCCCAGCACCACGGCGACGCGCACGGCGACACCGACGCCGAGCCCCAGTGCTACCGCGACCCTTTCACCAGTGCCGAGCGTGACATTTACCGGCACGGCCACCAACACGGCCACGGCGAGCGCGACCCCGACCCCGAC
>Ga0326727_10013231_pt1 | contig 18437 bp, 17 predicted proteins | sample MB2enrmetagenome_FD_207643 | JGI IMG/M metagenome (GOLD analysis project Ga0326727, IMG submission 207643) | Lab enriched peat soil microbial communities from McLean, Ithaca, NY, United States - MB29MY | ecosystem: Environmental > Terrestrial > Soil > Wetlands > Peat | place: USA: New York...
ACGGCGGCGCGTCCAAAGACTGCTTTTCCTCTCGCTCGTCACGGCTTCGAACTCCTCGCACGAAAAGCTACTGCGTGCTTCAGTGCTGGTTCTGGCTAGCGGTCAGCTTTTTGCTTAGATCGAGAGCGGCGGCATTGTCCGGATCGAGCTTGAGAGCGTGGGCCAAGGCCTTCTGCGCCTCGTCGAAGCGGGATTGGGCGGCCAGGACGGCAGCCAGCGAGATCCACGCTTGAGCGTTGTCCGGAACTTCCTCGACCGTAAGCCGGAACTGCTGCTCAGCTCCGGCGTTGTCGCCGGCCTGAAAGTCCATGTAGCCGAGTTGGTACTGTGCAAGAACAAAATGTGGATTGGCCTGGATGGCCTGCTCGAGCGCGGCGCGCTCGCCCGCCAGATCGCCCAGGTTGTCGAGGACGAGCGCCAATTGGTAGGCCATCGCTGGATCGTTCGGCTGCGCGACGCAGGCCTGGCGGTAGAGATCGGCGGCCTTCCTGTAGTCTCCGGACTTGGCAGCCAGCGCGGCCTCGTCGGCCTTTGAAACAGCAAAGGTCCGGTCCGACTCCTGCTTCAACTTTTGCTGGTAGAGGGTGAGCTGCTGCTGCGCTTCGGCTGTCTCACCCAGCGTGCGCAGAACCTTGGCCAGCTCGAAGTGGACCTGGGGCTCGTCGGTGCCCAGCGCGAGCGCCTTTTCCAGTTGTATCCTTGCCCCGGCGGGATCATGCAGCGCCGCCAGAACTACGCCCAAATTCACGCGCGGGTTATAGTCGTTGGGGCTCAAGGCCACCGCTTCCTCAAGATGCTTGCGGGCAGCCTGATAGTCTCCCGCCTTCTTCTCCAGCAGGCCGTTCAGATTGAGAAGATCGGCATCGTGCGGGGCAAGAGCCAGCAAATTACGGCCCAAAGTGGCGGCGTGATCGTTGTCTCCGGTGATGACCAGGGTCCGGAAATAAATCCGCTGCGCTTCCAGGTCGTTTGGCTTGGTGCGGGCAATCTTTTCCGCCAGCGTGGTTGCTGCCTCATAGTGCGATTCGTCGACCAGGAGAGAGACCAAAGCTGCGGTAAGCGGGTCGGAGCCGGGATCGGCGCTCAGGCCTTTACTGAGGGTCTGTGCAGCGTCGTCGAGCCTACCCGTTTTCCGGTACGCGACAGCCAGATCGAGAGTCAAGCTCGCGTCGCGCGCCGCGTTGCGCAGGCTGCGGATCACGGTTTCGTAATCCCCGGCGGCCATCAGGCTTTTGGCCTGGCCATCGAGCGCCGCCTTCGAGTCGGGATCGATCTTGAGCGCGGCCTTCCATTCCATGAGGGCTTCCTGGTTGCGGCCGAGCTGGGCCAGGGCGGCGCCCAGCAGCAAGTGCGCCTTCAACTGCACGGGATCGAGCCGGACGGCTTGCTGGAGGGGCGCGACGGCCTCCTGCGGGCGGCCGGCCGTATACAGGCTCCGGCCCAACGAATAGGAAAGCTGCGCCGAGTCCGGGGTCTGCTTCAACCCTGAGCGATAGGTCTCCACCGCGCACTCCTTCTGGCGATTCTGATCGAACCAGGCGCCCAGAGCGGCATAAGCATCGGCATCCGGGTGGGTGTGAATCCGGGTCTCAAGCGCAGCCGGGCCGGTGCATGCTGCCCCCGCGCCGGGGCAGATGGCCAGGCTGTACGCACCCGCGCAGACAGCAGCGATGAGTCCGATTCTGGCGAGACTCCGATGCGCGGACATGCTTCCGGCCGCACACCGCAAACCAGCATGATGCCCAGTTTGATGCATCGCCCGCCACCGCCTTTTTCACTTCTCCGCGTTTCCCGCGCCCATGCCCTTCAGCGGCCTCGCCCTCAGCAAGAATGCCGCCGCGCGCAGGCTTCATCCGCGGTACGGAACTGAAAAGCTAACGTCGAGACTAATCGAGCGGCTTTGCGGCTCGCAAGCACAGCAGAGCCCCGTGCGTTGCCGGCGTTGAAACAGGGGAGTCCGACTTTCGGCGCGCCAGTTTAGAAAATGCTTTACGCTCATGCCATTGCGAATCGCAGTTCAAATATACTGCACGATGACACGCTTCATGTGCTTGTCTTCGAGGATTCGGCCAATCCGTTTGACGATATTGCGCCGCAGGTCGAGATCGACGGGGATATTCGGATCCTGGTGCGCTTCATTAATCCTCGTTCCCACCGCGAACCTGACGATATCGCTGTCGAGCAGCATGCGCGTCAGGCGCACCGCGGCGTTGGGCTTCAACTCCTCCGGCGCGAAACCCTCCTCGAGAAGGCGGAGCACTTCGCCCAGCGTCAGGATGCCTTCGGTAACAAGATCGAATCCCTGCATCCTGGCCGTGGGTGGAACGCGCGAATCGCGCGCCTGCCGCAAGTCGATATCAATCGGGCGGTCAAGCTGCCGGGAGATGATGTTGGCCGTGGTTCCGCCGCAAATCACTTTTCGACCGGGAGTTTTTTCAGCCATTCTGGCCAGGTCCTGATCGTGCGCGCGATTGAAAGGTGCGCCGGTCATGACCAGAAGCTGTCGCGGGCTGCGCACATAGACGACGCCGCAGGTGATGTCGTCCTTGGCGGTGAGGCCGTCGATTTCTTCGGCCCGGGCAACGAGAGCGCGAGACAGCTCGCGGGCCGAGATGTGCGGGTGCCGCTCGATCTGCTCGCGGATATAGGTTTCGACGCCCGGCAGCCCCCATCCAATGGGTGTGCGAAACTCGCCCATGCCCGCTTGCGAAATGCCGTCGGAGAAGAAGACGATACGATCCTCGCGTTTCACATCGAAGCTCGTATAGCTAATGACTCGGTCGCGCCAGCGCTCGGGCCGTACTTCAGTCTTTTCAATGCGGGCTTCGCCGCCGGGTCGGATGAGCAGAAACGACGGGTTTCCGTGCTCGATAATTCGCGTGGTGCCGCTCCGAGCCATGTCGACGACCGTGAAGGTTGAGTAGCTGATCTTGCGGACGCTGCAGATGGGAAGCGTGTCCATGATGATCTCTGCCGATCTGCGAATGTCGATGGGGCTGGCCGCGAACTTGAGAGCCATGGTGGCGGTCATGGTGGCAAGGACGCTGGCTTTCACGCCGCTTCCCAACCCATCGGAGAGCACAGAAACGATGCGCCCCTCTTCCTTCACCTTTTCGGTGAGGAACACATCGCCCGAGATCAACTGACCGTGCTTGGCGCGCTGACAGTAATCGATCTCGATGAAGTTCTCCTGCGGCGCATTCATTTCGACTTCTCGAAACCGCTCTCATCCAACTCTTCGGGGCTGAACGAGCGAACAATGGAGTTCAGAATGATCTCGGAATCGGCCGCATTTTCGCCCAGAAGATAGGCGATCTGCTGCACTGTCTTCAAGTTCTTCTGGATGACATCGCGAGCCCGTCCGATAATCTGCTCCTTGTGGAAGATGGGCTCGGTGATGTCCTGGAAGATGCCGCACAACACCAAGTGAGGCTCAATACTGAAGATACTGGTATTGAGAATGCTGCGCTGATAACGGATGTCGTGACTGACAATGTCCTCGCCTGACTCCAGAACTCGCAGAAACAAGCTGCAAAAGGGAATGACCGCATCGAGAGCGGTCCCTTCGAGGTCTTTTTCCTGCGTAACCTCTTCAGAGAAAAGATGCAGAAAGTTGGCATTACACTCGATGATCTTCAATTGCTCGTCGACAATGACCACGGCCGATGGCATTTTTTTAAGCAGCGCATTGGCTTTCTTCTGCGCCAGCTTGCGGGTATACGTGGCGCACATCATGCGTTCGGCGTTGCGGGCGATCAGCGCGTGGGCAAAGTCGCGGCACGACTCGTAGCCGCAGCCTCCGCAATTCAACTCGTCTTCGGCCGAATACTTTCCTACGCTGCGCAACGCCTCCGTAACCTGCAACGCGCTATATTCGTTGCGCGGAACGGGCAGGGCCGCGTAGGGATGGGTGTGGGCCAGGGTTCCGGCTCGCGGCGCGGTATCTGCCGGCCGGGCATACTTCAGAACGTCAAATCTGCGCTTGGCGATGGACCGATTGCGTGCGGCCTTGGGGCCGTTCACGCAGGATCCGGCACATGCGGTGAGCTCGAGAAAGATGTTGTGCTCGGGTCTCCATTCGGCGATTCCCTTCAGCGCTTGTTCCACATTGGCGATCCCGGAGAAGGTCATGACCTGCGAACTGCTCACCGCGCCGCCGCGCGTGATGCCGGGCGTCATGCCGCCCTCGATGGGATAGAGGGAGCCCTCCTGCGCCTCCTCCAGGGCAAAACGGTCGTCTTCAGAATCGATCTGCGCACGCAGTTCGATGTTCTCTTCGTCGAGCCAGTTCTCCAGATCCTCGAAGGTGAGAACTACATCGAGAAGGTCCGGATGCTCCTCGGCTTCCTTCTTCTTTGCGATGCACGGCCCGATGAACACAACGGCGATATCGTCACCATACTGAGCACGCAGCATCTTACAGTGCGTAAGCAGCGGAGAGAGGAGCGCGCAGAGGTTCGATTGGCATTCGGGATGATACTTGGCGACAAAGTCCACCACCACGGGGCAGGCTGACGAAACCCAGACATGTCCCGGCTCTCCCTGCATCAGTTGCACCACGCTTGCAGAAACATGCTGTGCGCCGAGCGCGGTCTCTGACACGGCCGAGAATCCCATCTGCTTCAGCGCATGAATCAACTGTCCGGCGCGCACGCCTGGAAACTGCGCCACATAGGACGGCGCAAGCGAGACGATCACCTTTCGCCGGCTCGCCAGCAGCTCTTTCACTTTGGGCAGATCGTTGCGTACCTGCTTGGCGTTGCTGGGGCAGGCGACGATGCAGTTACCGCAAAGCACGCACATCTCGGCAACTACGCGCGCGTAGCCATCCTGCACGCGGATGGCCTTCACCGGGCACTCACGGATGCACTTGTGGCAATCCTGGCATTCGCGGCGCACGGTGTAGATGGCGTTGGGCGAGGTCATGGATCAGCTCGCGCTCGCGCTTAACGCGAGCAGGATTTCGCGCAATCTGGCGGGTTGAATCTCGTGCAGGTGTTCGCCGCGCACCACCAGATTGGGGCCACGCTTGCACTCATCCTGGCAAAGACAACCCTTCACGCGAACCGAAGTCTGCATCCCGTGATTCAGCAGATAGGCTTCGATCGCCTCGAGATTTTGCGCGTTTCCGCGCGCAAAGCATGAGCTTCCCAGGCAGACCACAACTTCGACTGCGTTCTCCTCAGATGCCATACCTGTGCTCCCCAAGCTGGATCAACTGCGATGAGGTGGATGCCAGAATCCCCGCATCGACTTCGCATTCGCCTCTTGCGCCGGTACTACGGCCGGGGAAGCGGCCCAGCGAGCGAATCTGGCCGCGCAGGCACTGGTTGCAATCGGTCGCGCTCTCTTCAATGCATGCCTTGGCCGGATAGATCTGGTACAGCGGACGATAGCGAACCGGCGTGAGATTAGGCATAACCACGTTCGCGCCCACCTGCAGGCCTTGTTTGCGCCCCTGCGTTCGGTTGATCGTGGCCAGCGCCGTGGTGCTGGGAATGTTCGCGCTGGGGCACAGGATGCGCGTGAGGGCGATCATCTTGTAGACCATCTGCTCGTCACTGGGCGCTTGTTCCTCCGGGTTGATGCGAGGACGGAGCGTTCCCGATCCCAGCGGCGTGGACGGGTGCGCGATATACGGCCCAATGCCGATCATGTCCAGATTGAAATCGCGAAACGCCAGGAGATCCTGCGCCAGGCTCGCATACGACTGGCCGGGAATACCGACCATGACGCCGCCGCCGGCCTCGTAGCCCATCCCTTTGACCTCTTTGAGCAACATGAGGCGATCCACGCGGCCGGGAAAGCGCTGGGGATGAATCGCGCGGTAGAGATAAGGATCCGACGTCTCGAAGCGCAGCAGATAGCGATCGGCGCCGGCTTCGCGCCACAGTTTCAACTCATCCTTGCTGCGCTCGCCCAGACTGAGCGTCACCGCGAGGGAGGTCGTGCGCTTGATCCACGCGACGATTTCAGCGATCCACTCCGCGGTCAGCGCATCGTCTTCGCCGGCCTGGATCACCACGGTTCCGTAGCCAAGCCGTACGGCCAGCCGCGCACACTCTTCGATCTCCTCGCGCGTCATGCGGTAGCGCTCGAGATTTCGATTCGCCTTGCGCAGGCCGCAGTACATGCACTGCCGTTCGCAGTGGCTCGATATTTCGATCAATCCACGCAGGTGCACCGCATCGCCCACAATTTGCCTGCGAACCGCGTCGCCCCACGCGTACAAATCCTGCAGTCGCTCCGGCCGTTCTTCGCGCAGCCACTGCAGGATTTCGGATTGGGAGAGATCCGGCACCGCTAATTCACCAGTGCCGCGTTTGTTTCCATCGCGTGAAACTGCTGCTCCGCCGCCGCCTTCGCCTTCGCCGCGCGTGCTTGATGGAATGCCGCAAGCGCCTCAGGAAACGGGGCCAGCGCCCGCTCCAGAATTCCCTGCGCCATGGCAATCACCAGGCCGTAGTTCGTGATGGGCACATGCTGCCTCTGGCACTCGCGAATGCGACTCATCATCTCCTGCCGGTTCCACATGCACGCGCCACAATGAATCACGAGCCTGTAAGGCGAGAGATCCTGCGGGAAATCGCGGCCTTTCACGTGCACGAACTCGAGCTTGCCGCCGACAAACCGCTCCAGCCAACGCGGAATCTTCACGCGCCCAATGTCCTCTTCGATGGGGTGGTGGGTGCAGGTTTCCGCGATCAGGATGCGATCTCCCGGACGCAGCTCTTCGATGGTGAGCGCCGCGCGCGTCTGTGCGGCCAGGTCTCCCTTCAGCCGCGAAAGCAATATCGAGAAGGCCGTCAGGGGCACGGCCGGCGGAGTAAGCTGCGCCACTTTGTCGAAGACCTGCGCGTCGGTCACGACCAGGCTCGGCGGCGTCTTCATATTGCCGAGCGCTTTCTCGAATCCCGCGTCTTTTACTACGATGCACGACGACTCGCCGTCGAGAAGATCGCGGATGGCCTGCACCTGGAGATTCTTGATGCGGCCTTTGGGAGCTTCCTTGTCGATCGGCATCACAAAGACCGCGGTTTCCCCCGGCATCACCAGATCGCGAACCATCACCGGCGCCGCAACCGCCTCGGCAGGCGCCATTTGCACGAGCAACTCCCGGAAAGCGTCCAGGCCCTCACCGGTGGTTGCGGAGAGCAGAATCGTAACCAGCTTCTCTTGCCCGAAGCGCGCGATTTGTTCCGTTGTGGGCTGGCGCAAATCGGCCTTGTTCAATGCGACCGCTACGGGAATGTTGTGCCTGCGCAACTCGGCGAGCAGTTTTTCTTCAAACTCGCCCCACTCGCCGGCTTCGGTTACCAGCACAGCAAGGTCGGTGCGCGCGATGGCCTGGAGTGTCTTTTCAATGCGTTGCGCTCCCAGCGCACCCACATCGTCCACGCCCGCGGTATCGACAAAAAGCACCGGGCCGATGGGCGCGAGCTCCATCGGCTTCTCCACCGGGTCAGTCGTCGTGCCCGGAACCGCGGAGACAATTGAAACCGTCTGCTTTGTGATCGCGTTCAGCAAGCTCGATTTGCCCACATTCCTGCGGCCAAAAAAGCCAATGTGCAACCGGAATCCCTTGGAAGTTGCGCGTTGCATCTTACCTCCTCTTTCTCTAAACAAAAACGTCGCGTTCGCCCCGGCGCACCTGGTTCAGCATGGGCAGCGTGCAAGCCGTTTGTTGGTTGTCCATTTGCTGCAGCTCAATGGAAATCAGTTTTTCGCCGGCCGATTTCGCAACCGGGCCCGCGTAGTCGCACAGATACTCGAGAAACGTCGAGAGTGCATTGGGCTGGCAGTGGTACTTGATCTCGCCCGGTTTGGCCAGGTCCATAAAGTCCTGACCGGTACGTCCCAGGCGATAGCAGGCGGTACAGAACGAGGGCGTATAGCCGAGCGCAACCACGTCGCGAACCACTTCTTCCACCGAGCGATGATCGCCGAGCTGGAACTGGCTGCCATTGGGATCGCCTTCGCCATCTTTATATCCGCCGGGGTCGGTACGGCTGCCCGCCGAAATCTGCGAAATGCCCACCGCAAAAGTTTGCCGCCGCACCTCCGCGGTCTCGCGCGTGGACATGATCATGCCCGTATAAGGCACCGCAAGGCGCATGATCGCGATCAGCTTGATAAAGTCCGCATCGCTCACGGCATACGGAGGAGCCAATGCGAGCGTTGAGCCCACCGCCGGCTCGATGCGCGGAAAACTGAGCGTGTGTGGGCCGACGCCGAAGCGCTCTTCCAGGTGCCGGATGTGTTGCATCAGCGACAGCACTTCAAAGCGCCAGTCGTAGAGTCCGAAGAGGAGCCCCATGCCCACGTCGTCGATGCCCGCTTGCATGGCGCGATCGAAGGCCGTTGCGCGCCAGTCGTAGTCCCGCTTTTTCCCCTTCAGGTGAACCGAAGCATACGTCGGCCGGTGATACGTCTCCTGGAATAGCTGAAAAGTTCCGATGCCCGCTTCTTTGAGCAGCTTGAAGCGCTCGACGTTCTGCGGCGCCAGATTGACATTCACGCGGCGAATCTCGCCCGGCCCGACCCGCGTTGCGTAAATGGTTGCAATGGAATCGGTGATGTACTCGAAGCCCCGTGGCGGGAGGGCCTCGCCGGCAACCACCAGTACGCGTTTGTGACCCTGGCGGATCAGGATCCGCGTCTCTTCGGCAATTTCTTCCTGGGTCAGCGTGCGCCGCTTGAGCTCGGTGTTGGTGGCGCGGAAGGCGCAATAGGTGCACTCGTTCGAGCAGCGGTTGGAGATATAAAGTGGAGCAAAGAACACCAGGCGCGAACCGTAGATCTCTTCCTTGATGCTCTTTGCGGTCGTGAAAAGTTCGGCCAGCAGTTCGGGGTCGTCGACGAGGGTCAGGCAGGCCACTTCTTCCATCGAGAGACCATGCATTTCCCGCGCCTTGGCCAACAGTTCGCGCACGCGCAGCCGGGTGGGCCGCGTCCCTCCCGTCAGTAACGCCTCGATTTCCTCGGGTTCGATAAAATCCGCACGTTCTGCAGCCATCATGACATTCTCCTCATAGCGCAGGCGTCAGCCCGCCCTCAATGTTCGCGCTTGTCTTCGCTCTCAATATGGTTCTCCAGGAGTTCTATGACGTTCGCGGCATGGCATTGATGAATGTGCTCCCCGTTAACCACAGCATTGGGGCCGTGCTCGCATTCCTCCATGCAGAACGCCGCGCGCACATCGATCTGGTTCTCCAGCCCTGTTGCCTGCACGTGGTAGAGCAAGGTGTTCAGCACTTCCTGTGAACCCTTCAGGTAGCAGTTGGTTCCCAGGCATACGCTTACCTTGGACTTTCTGCTCCCTTGCGCCTTCATGAGCGGCAGTACCTCGTCCGTGATGCGCCGCCGGCTCTGGTAGGTGGTGTGCAGCAGATGATGCGCCTTCTCGCCGCCGATATCACCGAGGAACTTTGCGTAACAATCGGTGACCACGACGTTGTCCTGCGACTTGTGCAGTTGCAGCATTTTGTCGGCTTCGTAGAGTCCTTTGGTCCGGAGTGCGCGCGCATTGCGTACCGCGGTCAACGGCTGACCGGCGCCGCCCACGCATCCGCCCGGGCACGCCATCACTTCGATCAAGTCGTACTGGCTCTTGCCCGCCCGCACCTGCTCTGCAACCACGTGCGCGTTCCTGAGTCCGTGGACGATGGCAAGCTTCAGCTCAGTGCCATTGACCGTGATCCTGGCTTCGCGCAAGCCCGATTCGCCCCGGACTTCCTGGAAGTCGACACGGTCGAGCTTGTTGCCCGTCATCTTCTCCGCGGCGAAGCGCAGCACCGCTTCGGTTACGCCGCCGGAGTTGCCGAAGATGACTCCGGCGCCCGTGTAGAAGCCGAACGGCATATCGAAGGATTCGGTTTGCAGCGAGCTGAAGATCAGGCCGGCGGATTGGATCATGTGCGCCAGTTCCTGCGTGGTCAGCACGTAATCCACATCCGGATCGCCGTCCACGCCCAGCTCGGGCCGCCGCGCTTCGAATTTCTTCGCCGTACACGGCATGATGGCTACAACCTTCACATTCTTGCGATCGACCTTCAGTTGCTCCGGCGCCATGGCCTTGATCAGGGATCCGAACATGGCCTGCGGCGAACGGCAGGAAGACAGATGCGGCAGCAGCTCAGGGAAATACTGCTCGGCGTACTTTACCCAGCCCGGGCAGCACGAGGTGAACATCGGCAGCGCGCCGCCCTCCTGCTTGCGTTTCAGGAACTCCGCGCCTTCTTCGATTACTGTCAGGTCCGCGGCAAACGACGTGTCGTAAACCTGGTTGAAACCAAGTTGCCGAAGCGCCGCAACAATCTGGCCCGTGGTAATCTCGCCGGGCTTGAGCCCGAAGCACTCGCCCAGACCCACGCGTACGGCCGGCGCAATCTGCGCCACCACGGTCTTTCCCGGATCGGCGAGCACTGACCAGACCTCGTCGACTTCCGGCTTCGGTGTGAGAGCACCGGTGGGGCATACGGTAGCGCACTGCCCGCAATTCACACACTCCACTTCGCCCAACTGTTTGCCGAATGCAGGCTTCACGCTTACATCGTGGCCACGGTGCGCGAAATCGATGGCGCCGATACCCTGGATCTCAGAGCACATGCGCACGCAGTCGCCGCAGAGCACGCACTTGTTGGGATCGCGCACCAGCGAAGGCGACGACTCGTCGAGCGGCACCGGCTGGTGGACCGGCTTGAACCGGACTTTGCGAATCCCCAGCCGTTGCGCGAGGCTCTGCAACTGGCAGTTTGAGCTGCGCAGGCACGTCGGACACTGCTGGTCATGGTTGGCCAGCAGCAATTCCACAGCAACGCGGCGGATCTCGCGGATCTCCGGCGTGGTTGTGAGAATCTTCAGACCCGCTTCCGGGGGCGTGGAACATGCGCCCATGATGCCGCGTCCCTCCACCTGCACCAGGCAGAGCCGGCACGCGCCGTAAACGCTCAGTTCGGAGTGGTAGCAGAATGTCGGCAGATCGATCTCCGCCTTTCGCACCAGTTCCAGCAGGTTGCGTTCGCCTTCAATCAGCACTGCTTTGCCGTCAATCGTCAATGTCGGCTGTGTAAGCTCTTTCACTGGTTAAACCCCCTCTACGGCTTGCAGCTTGCAGGCCTTGGCGCATGCCCCGCACTTGATGCAAAGCTCGGGGTCGATGGAATGAGGCTTCTTCTTTTCGCCGGTGATCGCGCCGGTGGGGCACGATTTGATGCACAGGCCGCATCCCTTGCATCGTTCGGCGTTAATCTCCGGCTTCAACAGTGCCTTGCAGCGACCGGTGCGGCACCGCTTCTCGAAGATGTGCTCTTCGTACTCCTTGCGGAAGTAGCGCAGCGTCGACAGCACCGGGTTCGGCGCCGTCTTCCCCAGTCCGCACAACGATCCCACCTGCACCGCACGGCCCAGCTTCTCGAGCAGATCGAGCGTGGAGGCGTCGGCTCGTCCTTCAATCACATCGTCGAGCAGCGCCAGCAGCTGTTTGGTGCCTTCCCGGCAAAGCACGCATTTGCCGCACGACTCGCGCTGCGTAAACTCCATGAAGAAGCGCGCGATGCTTACCATGCAGGTGCGTTGGTTCATCACCACCAGGCCGCCGGAGCCCACCATGGCGCCCACCGCGCGCAGCGAGTCGTAAGAAAGCGGCAGGTCCAGGTGCTCCTCGGTGAGGCAGCCGCCCGAGGGGCCGCCGATCTGAACCGCCTTGAAGCCGTTCTTCATCAGCTTCCCGCTGTCGTCGGTCACGCCTCCACTGATCTCGAGCACGATCTCCCGCAGCCTGGTTCCGAAGGGCACTTCAACGAGCCCGGTGTTGGCCACGTGCCCGGTCAGAGCAAAGGTTTTGGTTCCCGGCGAATCCGGGGTGCCGATGCTGTGGAAGACTTCGGGGCCCTCGTTGATAATGCGTGAAACATGCGCCAGGGTTTCAACGTTGTTGATGATGGTCGGCTTGCCCCAGAGCCCGCTCTGCGCCGGGAAGGGAGGCTTCGGCGAGGGCATGCCGCGCCGGCCTTCAATCGAGGCAATCATGGCGGTTTCTTCGCCGCACACAAACGCTCCGGCGCCTTCCATCACGTCGCATTTCATTGCGAGGCCGGTGCCGAACACGTTGTTGCCCAGAATTCCTTCGCGTTCCGCATCGGCCACCGCGCGCTTCATGCGCTCCACCGCCAGCGGATACTCGGCGCGCACATACACCAGGGCTTCGTTGGCGCCAATCGCGCGGGCCGCAATCATCATGCCTTCAATCACGCTGTGCGGATTGCCTTCCATTACCGAGCGGTTCATAAACGCGCCCGGATCGCCTTCGTCTCCGTTACAGATGACGTACTTTTTGGCCGCCTTCTGCACCCGAGCCGCATCCCACTTGCGTCCCGTGGGGAATCCGCCTCCGCCGCGGCCCCGCAATCCGGACTCGCTGATCTTCTTGCAGATCAGCTCCGGAGACATTTCCAGAAATGCCTTTTTCGCCGCCGAATAGCCGCCGTGCAGGATGAACTCGTGAATGTCTTCGGGATCGAGGAACCCGCATTCACGCAATACGCGCCGGTCCTGCCTGGCGTAAAACGGATTGTCCTCAAGGCCTCGGCAGGCCTTGCGCGTCGCGGGATCCTTGTAGAGCAGCCGGTCTACGACCTGCCCGCCTACCAGCGTCTGCTCTACGATCTCGGGCACATCTTCCGCGCGCACCTTGGTGTAAAGAATCCCATCGGGAACCACCGAAACCAGCGGTCCCATCTGGCAAAAGCCCTGGCAGCCGCTCTTCGACAACCGCACGTCCCTGTCCCCGGCTTCCGGCCGAAGCTCAAGAACAACGTGCAGTCCGGCCCGATCCATCTCCTCCCGGAAGCGCTCAAAGACCTTCATCGCGCCGTTGGCCATGCACCCGGTGCCGGCACACAGGATCACGCGCCGCATCGCCGCATACCCCTCATGCGCATTGGGAGTCGCGTTCAGAACTACCAACCCATCGCTAGTGGACATGAGTCTCTCCATTCACCGGCGCCGCGGCGGCCTGCAAACCGGCGGTGTTCTCTTGCGTCTTGATCTCGTCCACCAGAGCGACGGCTCGCTCAGGCGTCATCCCGCCATAGACCTGCTCGTCGATGACTACCACGGGCGCCAGACCGCATGCTCCCAGACATGCCACCGTCTCCACCGTGAAAAGTGCATCGCCCGACGTTTTTTGTTTCTCGCTCGTCCCCAGCTTGTCGTGGATGGCGTTCAAGATCGGCAACGATTGCTTTACGTGGCACGCGGTCCCGTCGCAAATCCGGATCACGTGCTTTCCCTTCGGCTCCAGGGCGAAATGAGCGTAAAACGTGGCCACTCCAAATACGCGAGCTGGAGGGATATCGAGCGATGTCGCCACAAAGGTGAGCACTTCCTCAGGCAGGTATTGGTACTCTTGTTGAACCGCCTGCAAAATCGGGATCAACCCCGATGGCCGGTAACCATGCCGGTCCAGAATGCCGCAAACTTTTCGAAACTTTCCCGCGCGATCAAGCGCGACGTGTGCAGTGGCCATCAGTGCAAGCCCCCATCTTGCTGGAATGAAATTTGGAAACGCTGTGCCAGCTTCCACGAAAGCGAAGCCAGTGACGAGTAAAGATCTTCGTTGTGAACGATGATGTGCGCAGGCACCTTGAGCCGCACCGGCGCAAAGTTCCATATGGCTTGAATGCCGCCTTTGACCATCTCTTCCGCAATCGACTGTGCGTGTTCTGCCGGCGCCGTGATGATGCCCAGATGAATGCTCATCCTCTTGGCCAGATCCGCCAGCTTGTCCAGGGGAAGAACCATCTTCCCGTGAACCCATTGCCCGATTTTTGCCGGGTCTACATCGAATGCCGCAGCAATCCGCAAACCGAAGTTGGAAAAGCGCTCGTGCCCCAGGAGAGCCGTACCCAGGTTGCCGGCACCGGCCAGGAATGCCTCATGCACGTTGTTCCAGCCAAGGAACGTCTCGATCGCCGCAATCAGCTCCGGCACGGAATAGCCTGTCTTGGGCTTGCCTACGATCCCGGTGTATTGCAGATCTTTGCGCACCTGCACGGGCACCAGGTTCAGGTCATTCCCGATTACGCTGCAGGATACGGTATTGATTCCTTTGGCTTTAAGATCATTCAGGTAGTGGTGGTACTGGGGTAGCCGGTTCAGGCTCGGCTGGGGAATGCCCACTTGAGCCCGTTCTTCGGCGCCACCACCCGATATTTTTTTATCGATACTCAAATACCAAGATTAGGACAGGTGCGATTCTTCGATGGGTGACAGTTGTCACGAGCAGTGGTTTAGCGTCTCGTGATGCGATATGCGCTTTGCGCGGCCGGTTTTGAAGCGCAAGCTTTTGCGTCATGCATCAAGAACACTCATTCGCCGACATATACCTGAGGCTCCTGCTGGCCAGCGGCGTCGGCACCTGGGCCGATCTTGTTGCGCGTTGCGTTCCTCGCGGCACAGTCGCCGACGTTGGGTGTGTATTAAATTGCTCAGCTTTTCCCAGTCCAGCGTAGAAAACTCCAGAAGAACGAATCACGGGATCCCGTTTAGAAAACAGGAGAAGACAATGGCCGGGAACACTGACTCGCATATAGCGGACCTCCACACCAAGGCGGCCTACGCACATGCAGCCGCGGCCCACGTGCATAGCACCGGCGATTACGCATCTGCCCAGGAGCTGGCCAGGAAGGCCCTGGGATACTCCATGGAAGCCGTAAAGCGTACGGAAGAGGTTGCGAAGAGCGCGCCACAGACCATGCAGGTTTAGGCCGCACGCTCTTCGGTGAATCGCCGAGCGCGAGACACTCGGCGCAATCGAACGAGAGTCACAGCCCGGGATGCCGGGAGCGAAACGGGGGCACGAGATGTTGATCATTCTCATTATTGTTCTGGTGCTGTTATTCGCCGGAGGCGGAGGATACTACGGCTACAACCGGTGGGGTTCAGGTGGAGGCGCAGGCATAGGGCTTGGCACAGTACTTGTGATCTTGCTGGTGTGCTACCTGTTGGGAGTCTTCCGGTAGAGCGATCTGGGCAAGCTCGGCTCGCCGTCGAAAGATAGGCGGCGGAACGGAGATCACTGTCCTGGCTACGGAATGTGAGCAATGTAACCGCTGCGCGGAGGGAAGCGATGCATATCGCATTGAGCAATGCGCTGGCGCTGATGAATTGGCACGTTTTTCGATTGTTGCCTGGCGATTTAACGGGCAGCGGCTTTGTTTGGTTGCTGATCGGGTTGATTGTGGCCTTCGTGGCGATCTCCGCTCTAGCGATGGAGGCGGCGCTGGTTCTAGATGCCCCACATCGACTTCAATCTCGCGCCAGCTGGCCAGAAGACGTCTCCGAGTCGACGGTCACGATGTCGCCAAGCCGAACGCACCTGGATGACTCGGGTACTCCCACATAACGCAAATCTGTGCGAAATGAATAAGAGCTTGTGAAGAAACCGGCTATTCCTTGGCTATTTGCGAAATAAGTGCCCACACCGCGACCGATTTTCATACCGGCAATCCAGAGCCCCCGACCTAGTGAGCAATTGTGAACAGACCCGCGCCGCCGGCAAGACTTCAAATCATTGCGTGGGAAACCCAAAGTGGAGATCCCGGCTTAAGTCCATCAACGAGAAGTTACTGGAGCAGAAATGAAAAAGATCGTGGTTCTGATGTTAGCCGCTGTGTTTGCGATATCCGCGGTCACGCCTGCCTACGCCTACCACCACCGGAGACATCACAGGTACCACCACTACCACCAAGGTCGCCCGGTCATCGTAATTCCGTTCTAGCGATACGGTGATTTCTGGGCGTGTTAACTCCTCATCAGGAGACACGCGTGTCCTGGGCCGTTTGCCGGTACGCGGAGCAGGCTCCGCCACGGAAATGCCTTCGGACCTGGGTGTACCCGGGTGACTGCGGTATGCGCAGGTTTCGATTCGTTCCTCTTCCACAACTCTTCTGGCCCCCGGGAGGTGGGCAGACATGAAGAAATGGTTTTGTTCCGTCGCCGGATTGACTTTTGCGCTGGCAGGATGCCCAGCCGCGTTCACGCAAACTGCGGCAGTAGCTCCACCCAACATTCTCAACATCGAAACCGTCAACATAAAACCCGACATGGACGGGCCCTACGACAAAATTGCCTCGGAATACCCTGAATTGTCGGAGCAACTCAAGGACCCTACGCCCGTCCTGGGAATGGAAGCCCTGACGGGCTCGCCTCGAGCGATTTATCTTTCTGGCTTCGACTCTTTCGAGGCGTTCCAAAAGAGCGAGGAGTGGCTCAGCGGCGACGCGGCGACCGACGCCAAGTTTGACGCGATGGATGCGCGCGAGGCCCCGTACATATCTGAGGAACACCACACCCTCTGGCATTACCGCCCCGACCTCAGCAACAACGTCGCCGGAGCGGACATACCGCACTCCCATTACTGGGAGGTGATCATCTTCCATATGAAGCCCGGTCACAGCGAAAGCTTCGAGGCATTGACGAAGCTTTACCGCGACGCCTACGTCAAGAGCGGCCAGAACATCCCTTGGTCCACTTACGAAGGAATGATGGGCGTGACAGACTCCTACCTTATCCTGGTGCCGATGAAGTCCCTCAAAGATGAGGACAATGGCCTGGCGCACGAGAAGGAATTCGCCGCGGCGCTAGGGGACGAAGGCAAGAGCCGGATGAACAAGCTTACCGAGGAGAACGTGGCCAGCGTCGAGGACAACCTCTTCATGGTGGATCCGGATTGGAGCTACGTTGAAAAATCCTGGATCGATGCCGATCCCCGATACTGGGGCGGCGAGCCGGCCACAAAGCCCGCGCACAAGCCAGCCGCAGCCGCGCCTGCGCCAAAAACTTCGCCTACGCACTAAAGAACACCAATCGGAAAACCAAGGGCGCCGTTACGCAACGGCGCCCTTCCTGCTTTCATTTACACAAGTGCTTCGCCGGCCTTCGCAATTTTCTAACGGTGCACTTTTTCTCGCCATCCGCACGGGGAGGGCGCTCAGGCACTTAAGAGCTGGCCTGGAGCGATCTTCTCCACAGACTGGGCGGAAAACCCCCGGTGCACGGGTTGCATGCGATGTGTGTGAGCCCGCGAGAAGGAGTGCATATAAGATTGCGCGACCCGGTTCCAGACCATCTCGCGTGCATAGAGGTAAGCGCGTTTGCGCATGGCGTGGCGTTCCACATCGTTGTCCAGGAGCTTAATTGCCGCAGCTGCAATAGCAGCCGGATCCTCAAAGGGGACCAGCTTACCGCGCCCATTGTCGAGGAGTTCGGCGGCGTGCCAGTAGGGAGTGGAGATGACGGCCTTGCCTGCGCCCATGGCATAGGTGAGAGTTCCCGATACCGCCTGCGCCACGTGACAGTAGGGCGTGATGTAAATGTCGGCCGACCCGACCAGCGAGGCCATCTCTTGAGGGCTGAAGAACCGGTTGTGAAATATTACCTCTCGCTCGACTCCCAGTTCCTTGGCCATGGCTTCGAGCTGATTTCGGTATCGATCGCCCTCGCGAGCCCTGACATGCGGGTGGGTGGCACCTGCGATAACGTAGACAACGTCTTTGTGACGTGCGAGGATGCGCGGCAGGGCGCGAATCACGGTCTCGAATCCCTTGTTGGGAGACAGCAAGCCGAAGGTAAGCAATACAAGCTTGCCAGCGACGGCGAGCGCATCCTTGTAGACCTCCGGCTCTACATAAGGCAAGTCGGGGATGCCGTGAGGAACCAGATCGATCTTTTCAGCCGACACTGCAAAAACATCCTGCAGAACGCGAGACGAGTACTGGCTCATCACAATAAGACGATCGGAGCGCGCGGCGATCTGCTGCATGACCATTCGTTGATCGAGGTCCGGCTGATTGAGAACGGTATGGAGCGTCGTCACCACCGGCATGCTGAGGCGCTGCAGCAGCTCCAGAACATAGCTGCCCGCCCTACCCCCAAAGATCCCGTACTCATGCTGCAAACACACTAGATCGACATTGCCGGCGTTGAGGAAATTGGCGGCTGCCCGATACGAGGATAAGTCGCTTTCGGCGATCTGGAATCGCACGCGCGTGGGGTAAGCGTAAGAAGACTGCGTGTCGTTGACAGCCACAACCGACAATGCAGCGGTTCCGTACTCAGCGGTGATGGCATCGCTCAGATCCGTGGTGAATGTTGCAATTCCACACTGCCGGGGAAGGTGGTTTCCGATTACCGCTATACGGGCGGGAAGCGGACGGCTGGGCGCTGGATGCTGAGAAATTGCCGGCGTTCTTCCGAATACCGGAGTCCGCGCATCGCGCAGAATCAAGGTCCTCGGCTGCGAATTCAAGGAGATGTTCGGTGCGGACATCGCAGACTCCTGAAGTCAAACGTGTAAACGACCAAGAGCAATGTTCGAATGCTGCAAATCGAGATCAGCGGCGAAGCGCCACAATCGTCGCCGCAGCCTGGCTCGC
>Ga0326727_10013232_pt1 | contig 18437 bp, 16 predicted proteins | sample MB2enrmetagenome_FD_207643 | JGI IMG/M metagenome (GOLD analysis project Ga0326727, IMG submission 207643) | Lab enriched peat soil microbial communities from McLean, Ithaca, NY, United States - MB29MY | ecosystem: Environmental > Terrestrial > Soil > Wetlands > Peat | place: USA: New York...
TTTTCGGAGAATCGCTTGATCAAAGAAAGGGCGGCGGATCGCTCCGCCGCCCTAGATTGTTTACTTCTTGAATTCGATGAGCGAGGGATCGTAGTCCGCCGGCTTCTCGTAGCCGAGAAGATTGCAAAGCGTAGCGGCCACGTTGGAAAGTCCGCGCTTGTCGAGCTTCGCCATCTCGTATTCGCCCTGATAGCCGGAGTCCACGATGGCGAACGGTACCGGATTCAGGGTGTGCGAGGTCTTCGGTTCCCGTCTGCCGTCTTTCCTGATGGTGAACATTTCGTCCGCGTTGCCGTGATCGGCCGTCACGACGGTGATCCCGCCCAGCGAATTCACCACATCAATCAGCCTTCCCACACACTCGTCCACGGTTTCCACCGCGACGACGGCGGCGTCCATATTGCCCGTGTGGCCCACCATGTCGCCGTTGGCGAAGTTGAGACGGCCGTATTTGTACTTGCCGCCCTTCAGGAGTTCGATCACCTTGTCGGTGATTTCCGGCGCTTTCATCCTGGGCTTCTGGTCGAACTGGATGCGGTCGGAAGGGATCTCGATGTAGATTTCCTTGTCATCGCAGAGGTAGCCGCTGCGGTTGCCGTTCCAGAAGTAAGTGACATGACCGAACTTCTGCGTTTCGGAAATGGCAAAAGACGTGATACCGGTTTTGCAGATGTATTCTCCCATCGTGTTGTCGATCATCGGAGGGTTTACCAGGAAATTTTCCGGCAGTTTGAGGTCGCCGTCGTACTGCATCATTCCGGCGTAGAAAACGTTCGGGCGGCGTACGCGTTCAAAGTGCCGGAACTCGTCCTGCTCGAAGGCGAGAGAAATTTCGATGGCGCGGTCGCCGCGGAAGTTGAAGAAGATCACGGAATCGCCGTCCTCGATGGTTCCGACGGGTTTTCCGTTCTCGGTGATGACGAAGGCCGCCATATACTGGTCGGTCATCTTGACGTCCTCGGTGTAGTAGGTGCCGACGGCTTCGGCGGCGCTCTTGAAGGCGCGTCCGACGCCCAGCACATGAGCGTCCCAGCCGCGTTTTACCACCGACCAGTCCGCGTTGTAACGGTCCATCGTGGTGACCATACGCCCGCCGCCGGAAGCGATGCGGTAGTCGCAACCCTTCGCGTTCAGTTCGTCCAGCACGGCTTCGAGTTTGTCCACGTAAATCATTGCGGACTTCTCGGGTACGTCGCGGCCGTCGAGCAGGACGTGGCAGCGTGCCCGTTTCACGCCGGAAGCGGCGGCTTTTCGGAGCATCGCGATGAGATGGTCGATGTGCGAATGGACATTACCGTCGGACAGAAGGCCGATGAAGTGGAGCGTGCCCTTCTGCGAGCGTTCCATGATGGTTTTCCAGTTGGCGTTGTTGTACATTGAGCCGTCGGAGATGGCCTGATTGACGCGCTTGGCGCCCTGAGCGAACACGCGGCCTGCGCCGAGCGCGTTGTGGCCCACTTCGCTGTTGCCCATGTCGTCGTCCGAAGGCAGTCCGACGGCGACGCCGTGCGCCTGGAGCGTGGTGTAGAGCTTGGCTCCGAAGAGCTTGTCCAGCGTCGGCGTTTTCGCCACGGTGACCGCGTTGCCTTCGTAATCCTTGCCGATGCCGATGCCGTCCATGATGATGCAGAGTATGGGCCCCTTGCGGCCGTTGAAGTTCGCGAGCTTTTTCAAAGCTTCTGACATGGTTTCCTCCCAGGATTGCCGGACAAACGCCGGTACATTATTTTAAGGGACGAGGGAAAAATTATCAATTTGTGACAGGGCGTTCACAAACGGACGCTTCCTCCAGTTTTTCCGGGGAATTGGCGATAAATCGGGAGAACCGATTCTTTCGCGGGGAGGTTTCCATGACGAAGCGGTGGTTGGCATTTACGGGCGCGTTTCTTTTTACAGCTTCCGTCGCGCAGGCCGATGTTGCGCCGGGGGATCTGTTCAGCGCATGCGAAAAGGGCGACGCAGAAGCCGCGGTGCGGATCGTACATGCAGGTGTCGATGCGAAGGCGCGCGATACGACAGGCAACACGGCGCTCCACTATGCGGCGCGCTCTTACAACCGGGCGCTCATCGACTGGCTGGTCAAATCCGGCGTGAAGATCGGCTTGACCAACGCACAGGGTCGGACGGCGCTGCATGAAGCCGCCGCGCTGGCCAATCTTTCGGCCGCGAGCGCGCTTATCGGCAACCACGCGAATTTGGAATCGCGCACGGCAAAAGGAGACACGCCGCTGCACCTTGCCGCGCAATCGCTCTCGGCGGAAGCGGTGAAAATCATCGAATTTTTCCTGGAAAGCGGTGCGAATGTCAACTCCACCAATTTCCAGGGCGAGACTCCGTTTTTTCTGTCGTGCGAGGCGGCTTTTCCCGATACGGAGCTTCTGGATGCGAGGATCGAGAAGGGGGGCGAAGCCGTTCCCCGTGACAGCCTCGCCGTTCCGGCTTTTTTGATTTCAAGCGGCGCCGATCTTCAAATTCGGAATGTCGACGGAGAAACGGCGCTTTTCCGTGCGGCGGCGCTTGGGAAAAGCAGGCTGATGAAGTTTCTCGTCGAAACCGGCGCGAACGTGAACGTCACCAACCGTATCGGCGTAACGATTCTGGAAACGGCGAAACGGAAGGGGGATGATGAGTCCGTGCGGCTGCTTCTGGATGCGGGAGCGCGTTAGACGCCGAAAAGGGAAGGCCGGCGGAACGAATCACCGGTCTTTTTTCGGATTTCAACTGATGGACATTCTGTAATTACAGAACAGGGATTTTTAGTATTTGCGAACTTATTGTTATGCTTGGAGTTGACCGGAACCGACACGGGAATAATAGGGATGAAAAACTGTCAACCGTCCGCACTGATCTTTAACGCTCTCGGCGATCGGAATCGAAAAAATGAAAATTCCTTTACTTTCTTGAAATACGATGGTATATTTTTATATAAAAGCGGGGGAGAGCTTTTTATTAAAATCGGGATGGTGATTATGTTTCGGTTTTTCAATCTATGGTTATGGCCGGTTCTCCTGACCGTTTGTGTTTCATGTTCGGTCTCGCCAGCCGTCAGTTCCAGTTCCAGTTCCGGCACCAGTTCCAGTTATATTTCCGATTTAAACTTCAATTGGAACGGAGTAGGAACTGATGTTCCCGTTGGTCATTATTATACTACTCCTGATAGTCTGAGCATTGCTTTTGATCAAACTGGAACACCGTATGTTTGTTTTATCGATGAAGTCAATTATAATCATAATACGAACTCCGGATCGACGACCAATAGCGTCACGGTATTGGCTTATAATTCGTCATACTATCGATGGCAGACGGTCGGTATACCCGATTTTTCGCCCGGAGGATCCGCCGATGCTTCGATAGCGATCTACAATGAAACACCCTACGTCGCTTTCACCGCCGACACCAACGGAAGCAATGTTTCCGTGATGTGGTATAACGGATCGGCCTGGGCTTATCTCGGGACGCCGGGTTTTTCATCGGGATTGGGCAGATTTACTTCCATCGCGGTCAACAGTAACGGCATACCCTTTGTGGCTTACTCGGACGGCGGTGCAGGCAATCGGCTTACCGTCATGAAGTGGAACGGGGCAAGCTGGGTGTCGGTTGGCGGTACGGGTGTTTCCGCGGGTGAAGCGGACTGGATATCCATGACGATCGATGCCGAAAATGATCTTTATGTGGTTTTCGAGGATTTTGCCAATAACGGAAAAGCCACTTTAATGGAATACAATGGCACGAAATGGGCGACAGTCGGGAATGTCGGTTTCTCCCCCGGCAAGGCCGTTGGTACGACACTGCTCATCAACAACGGAGTTCCCTATGTTGCGTTCAGTGATGCCGCTAACGGAGGAAAGGCCACTGTCATGAAATATTCCGGTTCCTGGCAGACGGTCGGGTCTCCCGGTTTTACTCCGGGTACGGCGGAATACATTTCCCTTGCCGTGAATACCGGCAATTCTCATCTGTACGTTTCTTTTTCCGATTGGAGCGTCAATTCGCTGCCGGGAGCCGTTATGGGCTTTGACGGCACGAACTGGGGTTCTTACACCAATACTTATTATTACACGGGAGATGAAGACCAGTGCACCTCGTTGTTCGTGAACAACGGGAACCTTTTTGTCGCTCAATACGAAGATGCAATGGGCGGCATTACAGTACAGAGTTGTCCCTGTCCCTGAAGTTGAAGGTCTCTGATGGAACGGATCGGGAGGCGATGATGAAGAGAATTTTCAGACAGATATTTACCGGATTTGTTACCTTGACTGCTTTGACGGCGGTTTCATGCGCGGGATTGTCCCCTTCAGCCGGAAGCGCAGGGAATGAATCGGCCTATCAGGGGATAACCGGCTTGCATCCGCTGGGCGCCAGGTTCGATTCCCCGTCGGTTTTCGCCAAAAAGTCGAAGGTCATAGCCAAACCGGCCGCCGGAACTCTTCCTTCCAGTTTTGACCTCTCGAGTGTTATGCCTCCGGTTGGTAATCAGGGCAGTTCGGGTTCCTGCGTCGCCTGGGCCACGACTTACAGTCTTTTGACATATAATGAGACCCTATCAAACAAATGGAATCCTTCCAATACGTCGCATGAATTTTCTCCCGCCTGGGTATACAATCAGATCAATTCGGGCGTCGATGACGGAGCCATTCCCTCTGATGCCTTTAATCTGATCGTAGCCAGGGGCTGTGATACGCTCGATAATTTTCCGTTCAACGATTTGGACTGGACCACCCAGCCGGATTCCGCGTCCTTCGCCCGTGCTGTCCAGTTCGAGCAGACGAGTTGGAGCTTCGTGAACCAGGATGTCGATACCCTCAAACAGGTGCTGGTTTCCGGGAAGCCGGTGGTGATAGCGATGATGATCTTTACCCCGGATTTCGATCTGTTAAGCCCTACAAACCAGATATACGATACCACGAACGCTTATACCAATTATCTCTGGAGTATCACTACCAACCGCTTTAGGATCACCACCAACTATCTTTCCAGTTATTACCGGGGCGGTCATGCCGTCTGCCTGGTCGGATATGACGATTCGATCCAGGCATTCCACTTCATCAACCAGTGGGGCACCGCTTGGGGGATGAACGGCTATGGCTGGATCAGCTACAGCTTTGTTGATACCGTCATCAATGAATCCCTGACCTTCGATTGAACGGTTTCTCAGCTTACCATGTCGATGATCAGTCCCTTGATGGACTGAACAAGCTGGAGCGTGTTCAGTCGGTTTTTTTCACCCGCGAGGACGCTCTCGGCAAGTTTCGCGAGAAGCGTGTTGACATTTTCGATGGTGGCGAACACCTTTTCCTGAGAAAAATCCTTTCGGTCGCGCGTGCGGACGCTGATGATCTCCAGGTTGTCCTGCACGAGGCGGAGGAACTGCTTGACATGCTTGCGGTAACGGAGGAAAGCCTCGGGCTCGGGCGCACGGGATAATTGCTCTCCCGCCTGTTCGATGAGGCCGGCGAGATTGCGGAGATCCGTCTCCGAAATTTCCTCGGGCAGGTAGGGAATTTCCTCGGATTCGTCGAGTTTCTGGAGAGTTTCGAGGAAGGAGAATCCCGGCGGACGCTCCACCGAGCCTTTTCTGCGGCCCTCGTTCTTCCGGTCGACGATGCGGTTTTCGATGCGCATGCCCACCCCTTTTATGCGTGATTCGCGGTTCCGGAATTCAACGGGCTTCCGGTTTAGTAATGCTCGCGTAAGCGTTGTGATTATGGATGCTCTCGTAATTCTTCACTTCCACCGAGTACCAGCGAACACGCGCGTCTGCGTTGAGCGCCAGGGCGATATCGCGGGCCGTATCCTCCACGAACTTAGGGTTTTTGTAAGCCTGCTCGGTCACCCATTTCTCGTCCTCCCGCTTGAGGAGCGAGTAAAGCGGAGAAGATGCCGAAGCTTCCGCGACGGCGATGATTTCCTCGAACCACACGAGAAGGGTGCTCTTGAGACGAATGGTAACGAGGCCGCGCTGGTTGTGGGCTCCCGCTTCGCTGATTTCCTTGGAGCACGGGCAGAGATTGTGCACCGGTATGCCAACTTCCACCAGGATTTCCGGCTTTCCCCCGTCCGACAGGGATGCCTCCACCCGGCACTGGTATTCCATCGGACTTTCGATGCCCGACACGGGTGCCTTCTTCAGAAGGAAGTAGGGAAAGGAGATATCGAGGTGAGCGGTCCGGCTGTGGAAGGTGTCCAGCATGTCGCGCAGCATACGTCCGAGATCATGAAGATCCAGTTTCAGATGATGACGCGCCATGACTTCGAGGAAGCGGCTCATGTGGGTCCCGCGGAAATGGTGCGGCAGTTCCACGGACATGCTGACCGTCGCCACGGTGTGGCGGAGTTCCCCGTCCTGACCGCGCACGCTGACCGGGTAGCGGAGGTCGCTGACCCCGACCTTGTCGATCGATATGTTCCGTTCGTCCTTCTCGCTTTGAACGTCGCGCACGGTTTCCTCCTGGACATCTCTCATATTGTTCTTGTCAGGAAATAGAGCAAGTCATTTGCTCCAAATGATCCCGTTGTGCATCATTGCACAAGAGAATTGCAGATTCCCGCGCGAACGGCTGAGAGCGGTCTTTGCCGCCCCGAGAGGGCGGTTATCAGTGCATCCTAATTTCCGCTTTCCAGTTCCTTTTTCAGGTTCGGGTCGCTCGGAAGGAAGCTGAAACCCTCTTCGGATGCCACGGGGCTGCCGGAGGGCAGGTAAAGATCCCGTCCGGCGATCTGGAAGAGAGAATCGGACACGGTAACGATTTTCTTTCCCACCTTTTCCAGCGGATAGCATTCCACCTGTTTCGGTTTCGGGTGATAGAACGAGACCCATTCCCCTGCGCCGATCCTCCCGAATCGTGGAATCCCGTCCGAATGGAGAATAACCTGGTATCCCCGGGTGAAACGAAATTCCGTTTCACCCACCGCAAAAATGCCTTCCTCGCCGAGAAACCCGGATGCGGGCGTTCCGTTTTCGTGAAACGCCGTCGGCTGCATTCCTTCCAGAACGAAATTCCATCGTTCCGCTTCGAAACGGGTGGTTTCCGCGAGGACGCCTTCCCGGATGGCGCCGCCCCGATGGAAGCGGGTGGGACGATAGAATTCCGAACCCAGTCGGTTCGAGATGTCCCATTGGTAGCCGGAGTGAATGGAGACGGGCTTGCCACCCGCGGAAAGGAAGGTGGTTTCATCGGCGGGTACGCATTCCCGGAGGCTGCCGTCGTCCCAGAAAACGATCTGCTGTCCCCGCCGTGCGCGAATAATTCCGCTTGTCGTCACGACTTCCGCGTCTTCTCCCAGGATGCCTTCCCGAAGATTCCCGTTGGGATAGAAGGAGATATCATTCTCCTCCATGTAGAATAGGCTGCCGTTGACACGAACCTTCTGATTTACTTCCAGCATAGTCATACCGTTCGTTCTCCCGTTTTTCCGGGCCGTCCGGAAAAGTGCCTCCATGATAAAACCGACCGGATAAAAACTCAATTTTCCTGCATGGTCATGTGGAGAGTATGGAGAGAGCGATACCGACTCGGTAACTTTTCGGACGGTCAAGGATTGGAAGGCGAAACGGATAGAGATGCGGAAGAAACAAAATTCCTTATCAATGAAACTCCGATTCAAAGTCGCATTGTGAGTGGCTATTGTTACTTGACATCTTGTACTTCCACAACATGATTTTAACTTCCAAGCGATCATTTATGCAAATTTTTGGCATTAATTCAGGCATGCATTATCATGAGGATAGTGGAGATTATCTATGAAAAAAGCTGTGTCAAGTTCCGGGCGTTTCCTTGCAATTTTATTTCCGCTTTTCCTGATATTGCTTCCTGGTATCTTGACTGCCCGGGAGCTCAAGGTCTGGATCATGCCCAACACCTACCATCCTGCTGAAACATTCCAGGAAGTCGTGAAAGAGTTTACCCGGAAGACGGGTATCCCTGTAAAGGTGGAAGTCATCGATTGGGGTTCGGCTTTCAAGCGGATCGAGGATGCGCTCAGTAATCAGGATAACGCTCCGAATTTGCTCCAGTTGGGAAGCACATGGCTGCCGTACTTTGCCGATAGGGGTTATCTCGCCCGTCTTTCCGGGTTCCAGTGGGACCGATTTTATCCGGAGATTCTAACCACATGCAGGATATACGGATCGAAATATTTATACGGCGTACCCTGGTTTATCGATGTAAGAAATCTCTATATCAACAACTCGATATTCAGTAAGACGCATGTCGGAATCAAATCATTATCGGATTACAGCGGTTTTGAGAATTTCCTGTACCGGATCAAGCAATCCTCTTTCTCGAATGACGGACACCCGGTTTATCCTTATGGAATCCCCGGAAAATATGACTGGAATGTGCTGCATAATTTTTCTCCATGGATCTGGTCCCAGGGAGGTGATTACATTACAAACAGGAACGGCATCTGGCAGAGTTCTCTTCTGGAAAAAAATACGGTTTTGGGAATCTATCATTACCTTCGTTTTGTGGAGAATGATTACAACAATCACGAATCGCTGGCGGAAAATACTACTCAAATTGAGAATCGTTTTGCCAGGGGAGAATTTACCGTCATTTCTACCTTGACGAGATTGTTGCGTAGTATTCAATTGAATGTCACCGAAGGCGGATATGGAAATACGCCGCTCGCAAAGCAGGGCATCCGTCTTATTCCCTATCCTTCCACCGGGAACCACAAAGGGGTTTCATTTATCGGAGGAAGTGATTTGAGCGTACCTCGAAAATTCGGCGAAGATCCCGATACCCTACGCCTTCTGGAATACCTGACAACTTCGGAATCACTTCAGCAATACTGCAACCGGAGCGGATTCATTCCTGTGGATACGAATACCTGGGCTTCCTGGGCGCACATGGATAATTTCCGCGAATTACTTCAAACTCTGCGATTTACGAAGACTTACCCCAATATTCCCAATTGGGGTGAAATTGAAATTCAGCTCGTTAATTGTTTTGGCGACATTATGGAATTGTATTCCTCAAATTACTACAATTACAGTATGTTATATGATATATTAAATAAATACGATAGAATCATTAATGGAATCCTGAATCATCATCATATGGAAACGATATTACCCGAAAGTGATTTCGTTCAATGGATCGAACACGAGAAACGATATCTGGATCGGAGGCTGCATACATCCAATCCCGGGTCGTCCGACTGGTTTGTATTGTCATCTGTATCGCTTATCCTTTTACTAGCCGGATTACTGTATGGTTCGTGGTTCTTATTCCGGAAAAAGAAAATCCAAATCCGCAAGATGAATGAAACCGTCTTTACTCCGTTTATCCTCATACTGACATTCAGCCAATTGGCTCTCATCCTGTCTATCATATTCATTCTTATCCAGAGTTTCCGGACGGAAGAAGATAACCAGATACTGGATAACAACCGGAATTTAGTGAAAACTGCCGCTACTTATATCCACTCCAGCATCAATTCCTACTCGGAAAAACTGCTGCTGCTTTCGGATATGGAGGCTTTCCAGAATCTGGACCGTATCGGGATCGTCAACACATTGGTGGGCGAAGAAAAGAATCAGATATTCCTGCCCGAGGAGAAGTTATTCGTACTGGATATCCATAATCAACCGATTGCCGATAATTCCTTGACCATACCCTACGTTTTCAGTAACAGCATACCGGATTTTTCCGTCACGCTGGTTCACTCCCCCGACGTATACATTTCGGAACTCCAATATCGGGATCCTGTTCCCAAACTGGACATCGCTGTTTCGATCAATTCTCCTTCCGTGGGCGCCATCGTTGGCGAATATTCCCTGCGCAGGATTTCCGATTTCATCCGCAGCCAGAAAATCGGAAAAAAGGGTTTCATCGTTGTGGCGGATACTTCCGGGCGCCTGCTGACCGCTTCCGGCACGGACGCTTTAAAGGGGAAAACCAATCTGATCCAGATAGGGATCGACAGCAGAACACAGCCTTTGTTAGCCGAGGACAAACTGCATCGTATCCGGTTCGATGGAAAATCTTATCTGCTGGCCTCTGCCGTCGTGGAAAACCGGAAAATCCTGATTCTGGTTCTGGACGAAAGTCAGGGGTTTCTTTCGGGGTTAGCAAAAAAACTCCATTTCGTCATCCTTTCTTTCGGTATCGTCGTGCTGATTACGGTACTCTTGTCTCAGTTGATCAACCGCACCGTCATCCGCCCTGTCAACCGGCTTTCCGTGCTGTTAAACGGTGATAGCAGCATCTCCAGAGAGTCCGTTGAACCCTATATGAAATGGAAAAACGAGATCAGCAAACTGTTTTCCAAATACTATTCGCTGATGACGGAAATCAAGGTGAGGGATCAGGAAAAAAATGACCTGATCGCGATGATAGAAAACCAGAACCGCGAATTGAGCCAGATGAACGAAACTCTGGAAAAGAAGGTGAGGGAAAGAACCACTGAACTGGATAACGCATTTCAAATACAGAAACAGTTGAACCAGGAATTGCTGATCATGTCCGATGAGTTGCAGTCCGAGAAAGATCAATTGAAGAAGCGAAATGCCATCATGGAAAACGAGTTGGAAATGGCCAGGAAAATTCAGAGACAGAGTATTCCGTCGGAATCTCCCGTACCTTACATCGCGTTTCTCTATAAACCCATGGACAAGGTCGGCGGGGACTTCTTCGATTTTATCCATTTCCAGAGCAACAATTGGATCGGTATTTTCATTAGCGATGTTTCCGGTCACGGCGTCGCAGCCGCATACATCACTTCGATGATCAAGAGCAACCTTCTCCAAAACGCACCCTACATCAGCAATCCGGCCTCGATTTTGGAGCTGTTGAACGGCAACTTGATCCATCAGTCGGCGGGAAATTTCATAACCGCCTTCTATGGAATTTTCAAGCCGGATACACGAGAATTCCTCTTTTCGAATGCGGGACACAATCCTCCATATATCATCAATAATCAAGGGATTCACCCGTTGGAAGTGCGGAAGCAGGGGATTCCATTGGCTGTTCTGGATAATGAAGACTTAATCGGACTGAACAAGAAATACACGAATCAGTCAGCGATCATCCCCTCCGGCAGCAAGCTTCTCCTGTATACGGATGGATTGACGGAAAGTGTTCCTGTTCAGCAAAAGGAGAATTCCGAAGAGTCGGATCTGAAAGACTTTGAAAGCGTCAAATTATCGGAGGTTCTCGCCGATTCGACGGGGTTGTCTCCCCAGGAACTCATTCTTTTCTTGAATTGCGCATTGATCGATTACCGCGGATTGGATGATTTTGAAGACGATGTCTGCATCATCTGCCTGGATGCTGTTTGACGAAGGAGGAATGCCGAGAAAATCCTTCATCACTTTGTCCCGGAAAAGCTCGCGTTCTTCCTTTGCTTGCGGTACTTACCGGTGAGCGGAAGTTCGATGCGCGCAGAAGTGACGTCGTCCTTTGTACCGATGCGGAAAAGATCGGGATCCAATGATGCGCTCTTCAATAGGATCACCACGAGGGCGATGCCGATGCCGGCCCCTTCTTCCGCGTCCTGTTCCCGGTTGTAGAAGGTGAGGATATCGTCATATTTCATCGCCTTCTTCAGCTTCAAGCGCACCCGGCCTTCTTCCACCTCGGAGATCGCGGTGTTGTTCACCACTTCGAAGACAATGCCGTCGCGGTTGTGGCGGATAATGAACTTTACCCACAGCCCCATCTGGCGGACGTCGCCGAAATATTCGCGGTATTCGTGGCGGTCCAGCATGGTGCGGAAGCGGACGAGTCCCGAGACGTAATGGCCCATATTGTGGATATCGAGATTCTGGTGATGAAAAAAAGCGCGCTTGAGGTTGGCCTTGGTGGCGTTGATAACCAGTTCCTTCACACAGCCGTAGATAACGTCCGCCATATCGGAAATGCGGTATTGTTCGCATACCAAAGCGATAACTTCACGGATATCCGTGTTGACGGCCGCGTCGCTTTCCTGAAATGTGAGTTCGATGGGGTTTCCCTTTTCCAGTTGTCTGGTCAGGTTGTCCCGCTGGAGTGTCATTTCCCTCTCCCGATTATGGGATACAGTATTATAGAGGGGAATTTGAAAAAGTAAATCCCCGGAAAGTTATTTTAACAAAAAATTCCAAAATTCTTGATAAAATATGGGGCATTCGGTATAATCTTTTCGTTATCAAATAGAATTGTGTTTTGATGATTTTGGAGGTTGAACCATGGAAGAATCGCAGACCATCGCGGTCAAAAATGACAGTGAGCCCCCCAGTAGCGACGACCCTTTGCCCGAGCACCGTAGAAGCCCGGCATTCGCCGGTCGCGAAGATACGGTCATGGAGCTTTTCCCTTACCTGAACCGGGTTCGGGAGGAACGCTCCAGAAGACAGAATCCCTCCACAGTCCGCATCAGCTCCCGTTCTCTTCAGTTCCTCAGAACTCACTATTCCAACGCTACCATCGCCGACTGGAACGACTGGCACTGGCAGATGCGCAACAGCATCACCAGCTTGGAGGCGCTCGCTCGCGTCATCCGTCTTTCGGAAGACGAGTACGAGGCGCTCTATAGTCAGAACGGCAAGCTTCCCCTGCGGATTACCCCTTATTATGCAAGTCTCATCGACCCGGAGAACCCGGCACAATCCATTCGCCGTACGGTGGTTCCCGTGATCGCCGAATATCTTCAGAGCGAAGGCGAAGCTGCCGATCCCCTGAGCGAGGAATCCGATAGTCCCGTTCCCGGTCTCGTTCACCGATACCCCGACCGCGTGCTTTTCCTGACCACGGGTGTCTGCTCAACCTACTGCCGCTATTGTACCCGCAGCCGCATGGTGGGCGACAACGCCAAGAGCCATATGACGCTCGAACAATGGGACCGCGCGATCGATTACATCGCGAAAACTCCCGCCATCCGCGACGTGCTGCTCTCCGGCGGCGATCCTCTCACTCTCGCCGACGACGTTCTGGAATATCTGATTTCCCGCATCAAGGCCATCCCGCACGTGGAAATGGTCCGCCTCGGCACGAAGGTGCCCGTGGTGATGCCGCAGCGCGTCACCTCGTCCCTCGCGCGGATGCTTTCCCGCTACAACAGCCCGCTGTGGATCAACATCCACTTCACGCATCCCGATGAACTGACGCCGGAAACGCGCCAGGCCTGCAACCGCCTCGCGGACGCCGGAATTCCTCTAGGCAGCCAGACGGTTCTCCTGCAGGGTATCAACGACAAGGCAGAAACCCTTCGGAAGCTCTATCAGGGGCTTCTTCAGGTTCGCGTCCGCCCTTACTACCTTTACCAGTGCGATCCCATCCTCGGTTCCTCGCACTTCCGCACTCCGGTGGAGAAGGGGATCGAGATGATCCAAGGGCTGCGCGGCCACACCACGGGACTAGCCGTTCCGCAGTACGTGATCGACGCTCCCGGCGGCGGCGGCAAGGTTCCGCTTCTGCCCGAGTACAACCGGGGCCGCGACGGCGGCGATATCGTGCTTCGCAATTACGAAGGGAAGCTTTTCCGCTATCCCGACGTGATCCAAGCTTAGAAGTACAGTCGGGCCGGCGCGATGAACGTCGCCATTCTTTACCCGACGGTGTCCACCGGGCCGGATGGAATCTCCCGGGACGACCGCGATACGCTGGAACAGGTCGTCCTGGTTCGGGACGCGCTGAACCGGCTCGGCCATCGCACTTCTGAATTCCATTGTACACTGGATCTGTCCGCGCTCGCGGATTGGCTTCGGCGCGAGCGTCCCGACTGCTGCTTCAACCTGGTCGAAACCCTGGACGGTTCCGGCCGTTTGATCCACATCGTGCCCGCCCTTTTGGAGCATCTTTCCGTCCCATACACGAGCGCCGGTTCGAGTGCGCTCGCCATTACCACGGGAAAGGTCCTCGCCAAGGAATACCTCGCGGCGTACGGAATATCCACTCCCGCGTGGTTTCATGGCGGCCGCTTCGGCGGAGGCGGTTTCCGCCCCGGTAAGTGGATTCTTAAACCCGTGAGCGAGGACGGTTCCCTCGGCATCGACGACGGCAGCGTCGTGGATGTGACTGCGCTGGATGAAATCGTGCGCCTGACCGCCGATCATGAAACGAAAATCGGCAGGGAATGCTTCGCCGAGCGTTTCATCGACGGACGCGAGTTCAACCTGTCGCTGCTAGGGAGTGAAAACGGGATGGAAGTCCTGCCGCCCGCCGAGATCCTGTTCCGAGGGTATCCCGACGGGAAACCGCGCATCGTCGGATGGGAGGCTAAGTGGAAGGAAGGCTCCTTCGAATTCGACAACACCCCCCGCAGTTTCGATTTTCCCGTTTCCGACACGCCGCTTCTCGAGGCGCTCCGCCGAACCTCGCTCGCCGTGCGAGACGCGTTCCGTCTGCGAGGTTATGCCCGCGTTGACTTTCGCGTGGATTACGGGGTTCCCAGCGTCATCGAGGTCAACATCAATCCCTGCATCAATGTCGGCGCCGGTTTTCTGGCAGCGGCGGAACGCGCCGGACTTCGATTCGAGGATGTCGTCGCGCGCATTCTCGCGGACGTATGAGCGTGCCGGAAAGTCCCTCCCCATCAAGCGGTTCCATCGGGGATTGTCGATTTCTTGATTGATCGCGCCGGAAATGCTATACTCATGCCCCGGCGGAATAACAATCCGGCCGTGGACGACGAGGTTTTCATGCTTCCTCGGAACATGATCCTGCCATTTTCTATCATCGCATTATCTTCTTTCTCCGCCGATCGGTGCGGAAAAATTCAGTTATCAAACCAACCGGGAGCGTCTTGATGGCAATCGAAGGACTGACATGGAGGACCGAACCCGGGCCCTCCGATGCGGACGCGATCCGCGCGATCGTAGAATCCACGGGTTATTTCCATGATTACGAAGTGGACGTTGCCGTGGAGCTGGTCGAGGAGCGCTTGGCGAAAGGAATTGCGAGCGGTTATTACTTTGTTTTCGCGGAGAAGGACGGGCGGGTGATCGGCTACTCCTGCTACGGTCCCATCGCCTGCACTACGGGCAGCTACGATCTCTTCTGGATCGCCGTGCATGACGATTTCCGCGGAAAGGGCATCGGGAAGCTCCTGATGGAGCGTACCGAAAAGGCTGTCGCGGCCGAGGGCGGACGTTCCGTGTATGTCGAGACGAGCTCGAAGGAACAGTACATTTCCACCCGGGCCTTTTACGAGAAGTTCGGTTATGTGAAAGAAGCGCAGATCCGGGACTTCTACGAGGAAGGCGACGACAAGGTGATTTATTCGCGGAGGGTGAAGCTGTGATGCGTATCGGAATGACGTACGATCTTCGCGAGGACTACCTCCGCGCCGGCTTCGGCGAGGAAGAGACGGCCGAGTTCGACCGGCCCGATACGATCGACGGGATCGAGAACGCTCTGCGCGAACTCGGTCACGAACCGGAACGCATCGGCAATGTGACGTCCCTCGTCGATGCGATCGCCGCCGGAAAGCGGTGGGATCTCGTGTTCAACATCTGCGAGGGGCTTTACGGAATCGGGCGGGAAGCTCAGGTGCCGGCGCTTCTGGACGCATACCGCATTCCTTACACCTTCTCCGATCCGCTCGTTCTTTCCCTTACGCTCCACAAGGGCATGACCAAGCGCGTCATCCGCGACCTTGGACTCGCCACGCCCGATTTTGTCGTGGTGGAGAACGAAGCGGACATCGGCAAGGTCCGTCTTCCATATCCGCTTTTCGCCAAGCCGCTTGCGGAAGGCACAGGAAAGGGCATCACCGCCGATTCCAAGATCCGCACGCCCGGGGAACTTCGCGAAAACTGCCGGAAGCTCCTCCGTGAATTCCGCCAGCCCGTCCTGATTGAAACCTTCCTTTCCGGGCGCGAGTTCACTGTTGGGATCGCCGGAACGGGCGAAGAGGCTCGCGTGGTGGCCATTATGGAAGTGATTCTCAACGCGAAGGCAGAAGCCGAGGTTTACTCCTACGTCAACAAGGAAGAGTGCGACGATCGCGTGGAATACCGCCTGGTGAAGGACGAAAAAGCGGTTGTGAAGGCATGCGAGGACCTTTGTCTCGCCGCATGGCGGGGTCTCGGCTGTCGGGATGCGGGAAGGATCGACGTGCGGATGGATGCCAACGGGGTGATGAATTTCATCGAAGTCAACCCTCTCGCGGGAATCAACCCGGTCCATTCCGATCTGCCGATCATGTGCACCCTCGCGGGAATTTCTTACAAAAGCCTGATCGGCTGGATCATGGAGAGCGCAATGAGGAGGGTGAAGAAATGAGCGAGCATATCTGCGCGAAGTGCGGACGGGACGAGGAATGGGGCGGCTGCTGCCTCGGCTCCGAAGTGGCCGTCACTTCGGGCGACATCGAGCGCGTAGCGGCCTATGTCGGCAGCTACGACTTCTACGAGCGGAAAGGAATCGCCGAACACCTCCGCGCGCGATATTCCAACCCGGATTACGTTCCGGACGGCGACCATCACTGGGTGCGCATCGTCTTCGACCGCGAGGGCAAGCGCCCCGTTCTCCGGCACCATCCGGACGGATACTGTATTTTTCTGGAGAACGGAAAGGGCTGCCGGCTGCCGATGGACGTGCGCCCGCTTTACTGCCGCATCTATCCGTTCGATTTCAACGCCGAGGGGATCACCGGCCTCGTGAAGAACGGCTGTCCGGCACACCTCCTGCCGGAAGGACGTACGCTTCTCGATGCGCTCGAAATGGACGAGGCGACCGGGGAAAGCTGGAGAAACCAGATGTACCGGGAGTTCGAAGAAGATTATCGGAAGCGGGAAATGTAAATGGAAAGGTCCGGGTAAAGGGATGCCGTGCGAGTGTAGTTGATCCAGGCGTTTTTCGTAAAGGGATTGGGCGGTATGCAGAACCGTGGAAACGATTGGCTCCGGATTCGATCATAGCCTGGACGACAGGATTTCCGAGACAGGAACGCCTTGGTGAACCAAGGGTTGCTTGTGTCCCAGTTCGATCGCCCGCGAGGGACAGTAGGAGACGCAACGCATGCAGATCTGGCAATTTTTTCCGATGGTGGGGTAATCCTGCATGGTGATATTTCCGACCGGACAGATGCGGGAGCATATCTTGCATTTGCTGCACGATTCCTTTCGCAGCGAGAGGGGATAAGCGAGTCTGCAGATGCTCCAGGTCAGAGGGGTGTTGACCAGCTTCATGAAAAAAAGTTCAGCCTTTCCGGCAGACGGTATTTTGCCGTCGCCAATCAGGAGAGACCCGGCAAATGCCGCGGCGACGGACAGCCCTTTTTCTGTAATGCCGTCCCGGAGATCCAGGTCGGAGGAGGTCATCCAGAAGTTCCTGGGCATCGTTATTTCACGGGCGGCGATGACGCGATACCCTTTTCTTTTCAGTATCTGAACAATGCTTCCTATGGCTCCGCTGGCCGTGCCGGCGAGGGTAGAAAACAGGAAGACGCTGCACCCGGATTTGGCGACGGGCATTCTCCGGATGAATTCCAGCACCACCGGATATGTACTGTGCACCGCGACGGGAAATCCGATTCCAATCAACCGGTCCGGATTTGCATTGACAGGATCAGCCTTCGCCAAGGGAAGCAAATCGGTCGGCAGTCCATTTTCATTAAGGACATCCCGGATTTTCTTCGCGACAAGATAGGTGTTTCCTGTCCCGGAGAAGAAATAGATCAAAGCCCGGGAATACGGCATCATACTTAAAACCTCCTTCGCTACTGAAAGATCCGTCTGATCCCGCTAACTCTTATTGCCTGCTTCCGCTTTGAACTCGATCACTTCCCTTACCGAGTCCTCCGACGGGAAAGCCCGCACCGGAAAGACCAGGAAGCGGAAGCGCGAAACGAACAAAAGAATGTACTTGCCGCGTTTTTCCTTCTTCGTGATCTCGCTCCAGGGAATCGTTTCAGCGCCCGCGGCGGCGGAGTTCATCGTTATTCCCGCATCGTCGAACAGGGCGTGCACCCTTCCGATTTCCCCGCCGTCCTTCGGGGGGCGGCTCGCGGTGCGGAAGCGCCAGAGGTAGAGACCCGGCAGGAACGGAATGAGAACGAGCAGTGCGATATCCGTCAGCAGGAAGGCTTCATGCCGCAGGATGTGCGACAAAAGCAGAAACAGCCAGAGTCCGCCCATGATGACGTACAGCGCCCCGTTCCGCCGGAAGTAGTTTCCGGCGAGCATGCGGAAGCGTTCATTTGCGTCGATCGAATATTCCGTAAGTTCGATTCTCATCTTATTTCAATACCAATCCTTTCGTAGCGTAATTCCCGAAAAGATCCGATACCTTCACCTGAACAAGAGTGCCTTTCGGCACGGCAAGCGTGAAGAGAAATTCCTCTTCGGGGTTATCGAAAATTCCGTCGGCAGGAAGCATGCGCGTCCAGCGCTGGCCGTTAACCGAGAAGAAGGCGTCGGCGATGGGCGACGAGGCGTCCCTGGCGGTGAAATGAAGCTCGTAACGGCCGTTTGTTTGTGAAACCGCGATCGCGCCGATATCCGGCGGCGT
>Ga0326727_10013233_pt1 | contig 18434 bp, 25 predicted proteins | sample MB2enrmetagenome_FD_207643 | JGI IMG/M metagenome (GOLD analysis project Ga0326727, IMG submission 207643) | Lab enriched peat soil microbial communities from McLean, Ithaca, NY, United States - MB29MY | ecosystem: Environmental > Terrestrial > Soil > Wetlands > Peat | place: USA: New York...
TTGATCAGTACAGTCTGTCGGCTTCTGGGCGGTAGAATGGATCGTCATAAAGCTCAGTGTTTTCAAGCTCTCTGACGCCTCTGCCGCCCATTTGTTCAACCGGTTTATGAGGGATTCGGGTTAGAGGGTCGGTCTGGTGGAAGTTCTTCACTTCCACGAACAACTCTGCACCTGCATTCGTCAGGATTCGAAAATCGGGGCGTTTGAAGTCCGGCGACGCGACGTAGAACTCCCCGCTGTCCTCCTCGGTGATTATTTTGCACGCGCCGAGCGCGGCGGCCATGTAGGCAAACATGGTTTGGGCTCGGAAGCCGTGGACAAGCGCAGGATTCTTCCGGTGGGCTTGAAGCGCTGCGGCTAGCTTTTTCAGGAACGCGTCGGACGCTTTGTGATCGGCAATTCCCAGTTCGACCGATTGGACACATTGGTCCAGCATTCTAAGGGCAGCGAATTGTTTTGAGTCTGTCGTTAGTCTTTTCACCCGAATATTGCAAGGCGAAGGCGCAAAGAGCCAAAGGGTCATTGCAACCAGTTCTCGGAGAAGACCCGCAGGATGTGGTTCCGGGCGGTGTTGTAGCGATAAGTGAATTGCCGGGCGTAGGTGGGAGGGTCGTAGAGCTTTTGGATCTTGTAGTCGCCCTTGGTCATCTTCTTGGGGAACTCGTCCACGGCGAACTCATTGTGGTGCGGCAATCGCTCCGCCACCGAGCGCACGACCGTCTCGTCCTTCGCGCTGTGGCTCAGGGAGACATCGAATTGGAACTCGCTGGTAGGGTTGGCCATGTTCACTTCCTGTTCACCCGGTAGGGCAGGGCGTCTTCCTTTACATGGAACCCGATTTCGGGTTTGGGCGGTGCTGGCGGCGGGGCCATGAGCTGGCGGATGGCGTCGAAAACGGCCTTGAATTGGGAATCGTATTTACGCTCCAGGTCGGCCAGTTTGCGAGCCAGCTCGGCATTGGTGAGGAGCATTTCGCGCAGGCGCACGAAAGCGCGCATGATGGCGATGTTGACCTGCACGGCTCGCCGGCTGCGCAGGACGCTGGAGAGCATGGCGACACCCTGTTCGGTGAAAGCCATGGGACGCGCCCCGCCAAGCTTGCCGAGACCAGGTATCACATTTTGTGACACCATGGCGGCCACCTCGTTGTCCGCGAGCTCAAACATGAAATCGCTGGGAAAGCGGTCAGAATTGCGGCGTACGGCCTGCTTTAAGGCTCGGGTCTCGACTCCATACAGGGCGGCCAGATCGTAATCCAGCATGACCCGCTGCTGGCGAATGAGGAAAATCCGGCGTTCGGCTTGGAGAGCGACCGGGTCGGGGTTCATGGAAAGTGGTTGGGCATTGGTCGGGCGTTTACCAGTGCGGAGGGTGGGCGCGGGATGGGGATATGGGCTGGGAGATGTGCCCCGGTTGAGACCCGTGGCCGACCGATAATTTTGCAATTGTGCCACCCATGAGCTGAGCAATGGTGCGACGAGGCGGAAGAAGTGGAAAGAGGAAAGTGAGAGCGCTGAAGGCGGGACCACTGACCACAGACCACCGACTACGAGACGATGGGGCAAACGCTGAAAAGCTGAAAAGCTGAAATGCGGAAAGGGGAAGAGGGGACGACTAGACTACGGACCACAGGACTACCTGGCCGAACGTCTGCAGCCACTGCCATCCCCCTTTCGGTATCACCCAGACTGCGCATCCCCCCAACGTGGGCCTTTGCAGTCGTCGTACAGTAGCCGGGGCGGGCTAACGCGCCGTACCCGGTGCGCCGCTCCCACCTTATTTAATCGGCACTGGCTGCGCCGGTGCCCGAACCACTTCCGTGCCATCGCTCAGCACATACTTCACCTGAGTCCAGCGGTTGACAGAACGGGGTGGGACCACGAGGGTTCCGGCAGAATGAGCAGTGTCCGAAGCCAGTCCCGCCTTGCCCGCGCGTCGGCGGGAGGAGCAAAGCGGATTTGCAATAGGTTTCTTCCTCAAGGGCGGTTCGCCCGCGGCCTCCTGCTCGGGGTTCTTTTGTCGCTGTCTCTTTCCGAGTGCCTGGCCGAAGACGGGGGGTACGCCGTCGTCCAGCAGCCTGTCGGGCAAAGCCTTGGCAGCAGAGCGTATTTCAGGCTGTCAACCACTCTCCCGTAAGGGGCGGGCCTATCTAAATTTGAAATGCTGTTGTGATCTTGACAACGGTTCCGACGTGTGTAGAATGGAGGTTAATGGTAGGGGAGAGGGTGGGTGGCGGCCAGGGAAATGAGAGGAGCGGAAAGCCAGGAACAAGCAAGGAACATCCTAGGAACATGCTTGCAACATGCTTGCTACTACGGGATTACTACGGTGAAGCCCTGGCGAGGCCAGCGGGGTGAGGCTTACGCCCGGCACACACAGCCCAGTTGCAGGGCTATTTTGCGCCGGCGTTATGTGCCAGGCGGAGGCGGACGGTGGACTTGATAGTGTCGCCGGGGGCGATCGGTTTGCCTTCGCCGTAGTTGCTGGTCCATTCCCCCCACCCGACGTGAGTACCGCCAAACCAGTCGTTGATGTGAAAGGCAATACGATCGGATTGGACTTCTGCGCGCACGTGTTGTGCGCCGTCTGATTCCGCCCAGATTCCAGGGCCGTGCGGATAAGAGAGAGACGCCCAGCGGATATGACGTTTGGTGCTGCGAAAATCGTTGCACCCCATGGGAGAGTTGTCCAGCGACCAGGGCCAACGCGGCGGCAACTGATCCGAATGCCCCGCAAAGGCGCGCGCTTCCCCCAATGGCCGGCCAATGTGGTCCTGGGGGTACACGCTCCACTCAGCCTAGCGCTGCCAACGCAGCCAGTCGCAAGCTCTGGGTGTCGAAACCACCAGCCCGGCCTCGCGCACCAGCAGCTTATCCCCCGAATACTTGAACTCAGCGTGCACGGTCAGGGCGCCCTCGGGGGTGATCAGCAAGATCGTAGCCACCCTCCAAATGCTCGTAAGCCCCTGGAAAAGGGCCGAACCGGAGACTGGACCTGGAGTCGGGTACGGTGCGCTGTGTGGTCGGTCGCGCGCTCGCCGGACCGGCCTCCGGTTTGCCCCAGTTTCTATATAAGCCTCTGCGGTATAGTTAGTTAAACCCAAAACCCGGTTCGTTGCTCTTTCCGATGGGGCTCCCACGCGCGCGGCGATGACGCCGTCGGTGATGCGCCACGCAGGCGCAGGGCACGGCCTGTTTTTGTCTGTGACCTGCGCACCTGTTTGGGGCAGACTACCCGCATGCGCATCCTTGCCCTTGACCACGGGACCAAACGCATCGGCATCGCTGTCAGCGACGAACTGAAGATGATTGCCCAGCCGCTGGAGTTCGTGGCGGCGGAGCCGTTCGCGGACGTGTTGGCGCGGCTCAAGGAGCTGATCCAAGACAAACAGGTGGAGCTGATCCTCGTCGGGCTGCCGCGGAACATGAATGGCAGTTATGGCCCCGCCGCGGTGAAGGTTCAGGACTTTGTGGCGGCGCTGAGAGGCGCCTTGACCGTGCGCATCAAAACCTGGGACGAGAGGCTCACTTCGGCCCAGGCCAACCGCTGCCTTATCCAGGGCAACGTGCGCCGCGATAAACGGAAGGAGAAAGTGGACAAAATGGCTGCGGCGATCTTGCTCCAGAGTTACCTGGACGGCCTGGCGGCATGACGCACGGAGGGCTGGCCACCCCCGTGTGGGCCATTACGCTTTACGCATCACGCATCACGCTCATGGACCTGCTGAAATTCAAGCTCACCATCGCCTACGACGGCACCCAGTACGAAGGCTGGCAGGTGCAGAAGACCGGCACGGGAGTGCAGGAGAAGGTGGAGGCGGCGCTGGCGAGACTGTTTCCGAGCCGTCCGCGCGCGCAGAGTTCGAGCCGAACGGACACGGGCGTGCATGCGCTGGGAATGGTGGCGCACTTCGAGGTCCCGCGGCCCGAGTGCCGGATGACCCCGCGCAAGTTGGCGCTCGCGCTCAATGCGTGGCTGCCGGCGGACATCCGCGTGCTCGCTGCCGCCCGCGCCCCGCATGGCTTTCATGCCCGCTTTAGCGCTTCGGGCAAGCAGTATCGCTACTTCATCTGGAACCACGCGGCGATGAACCCGCTCCTTCGGCACACGGCCTGGCACGTGCCGCGCCGGCTTGACCTGCGCGCGATGCGCGCCGCGGCGCCGTTCTTGGTGGGCGAGCATGATTTCCAGTCCTTCGCCGCCAACCCAGGCTATGCCAAAGAGTCAACCGTCCGCACGCTGAAGCGTTGCGAGCTAACGGGGCGCGGGCCGCTGCTGACGTTCGTCATCGAAGGCGACGGGTTTCTCTATAAGATGTGCCGCGGCATCGTGGGAACGCTGGTGCAGGCAGGCTTGGGCAAGTTCCCGCCGGATGAAGTGCGGCGAATGCTGGAGCAAAAAGACCGGCGCGTGGCCGGCATGACCGCGCCGGCTCATGGATTGGTATTGTGGAAGGTGTCTTATGCACATCGTCCTGCTCGAACCGGAAATCCCTCCTAACACTGGCAACGTGGCGAGGTTGTGCGCGGCCACCCGGAGCAGCCTGCACCTGATCGAACCGCTTGGGTTCAAACTGGACGACAAGCGGCTGAAGCGGGCCGGGATGGATTACTGGCAGCACGTCGAATGGCATCGCTGGCCAAGCTGGGCGGCGTTCCGGAAGGCGGTTCCGGATGAGGCACGCCTATGGTTTGTCGAATCGAAAGGGCCGCGGCTCTACACAGAAGCCAGTTTCGCGGCTGATGATTACCTTGTCTTCGGCCGGGAGACTGCCGGTCTTCCGAGGACGCTTTTACAACGGAGCCCCGACCGCTGGTTGCGCATCCCGATGTTCCACGCCCAAGCCCGCTCGTTGAACCTGTCCAATTGTGTGGCGCTGGTGCTGTTTGAGGCGCTGCGGCAACAGGGGTTCACGGGGGAAGTGGGGCGTGAAGCTTGGTGCGTGATGCGTGGAACGTGAAACGTGAAACCTGACGAGGAGGGGTTGCGAATCGCGGCTCGGAGCACGCAACAGGTCTCACGTTTCACGCCGCACGTTTCACGATTACAGCTTCGCCTCTGCTTCCCGTATCAAGGCAATCGCCTTCTCCGGTTTGTCGGCGGTCAGCAGCCCCTGGCGGAGCTTGGGATCGCGGAGCAGGCGGCTGAGGCGGGCGAGAATCGCGAGGTGCTGAGTCACGGTCGGGGCGACCAGCAGGAAGAAGAGCCGGGCCGGAGCGCTGTCAATGGCGTCGTAAGGGATTCCCTGCTTGTGCCGGCCTAGGACCAGGATCGGCTGGTCCACCAGGCCCACGAGCGCATTGCGCGAGTGCGGCAGGGCGATGCCATCGCCGATGCCGGTGCTGTGGAGTTGTTCGCGCTCATACAGCGCGCGCAACAACGTCTGCCGGGCCTCGGGCTGCCCGGCGAGCTGGGGGATTTGACTGACTAGTTCGCCGAGCACGGAATCACGATCAGCGCTCTTCAAATCCAGATTGATCGCCGCCGGGGACAGCAGCTCGCTTAGCACAAGCGCGTTGGAGTTCTTCATAGTCTGCGGGATGCTAAACCGGGAGCTGTGGCGACAAAAGAAAATGTTGGAGCCAGCCAAGGCCGCTTCAACGGCATCCGGTCAGGAGCCAGTGGGGAATGGTTGGGATGGCCCGCAGCCGTTTACGGCCCAGCGACGACTCGCAGGTTGGTTGGCGGGGCCGGCCTGGCGAGGGCGGGCGGTTGCGGCCGCGATAGCCCATCATATAACTCCCACGCTCTGGCAAGCTCACCGGCCTGCAGCGCCGCCAGCGCCTCGCTCTTGGCTTGCTGGCCTGCGGTTGGCGGGTGGTAGCGGTCCCACTCGATGTGCAAGAACCGGTAATCAATGACTGCTGTGCGAAGCTCCTGAGCCAACTGCTCGGCAGTGGGCGGCGAGTTCTTCGCAACGCGTTGCACCGGCTTATCAACGACCGCCACCGGGACTCGGAAGAGCTGCGCCAGCGCTTCCTTCTCCTGGGTTGAGAGTTGGGCCAGCCGAGTGACGTCTATCTTTGCCACGCCGCCGACCTCGGTCAGGATGTTACTGGTGACCGTAATGAGCGGCAAGTCCGCCTGGCGCACAGAGGCTTTGTAACGCTCCATTTCGCGGCCGTGAACCGGGTAAGGCGGTTTCTGCGCCTGTGTGGGCTGGCGGTCCGGCTCGCCGACAGGGGAAACATCGCCTGCCCGGGTCGGGGTTAGGCCTTGCACAAGGCCGGCACAAACCACAAGGCGCCAAACGGCCAACCGGCAAAGGGCGACGCTTGGGTTCCCAACCAAGTGTCCGGCTCCTGGCCGCCTCAGGACGGTGATGGGATTCTTCTTCATTATCTTAATTTGCGCCTCCAGGGCGCTGATTGCGCGGCGGGACGGCGGCAACTGCCGCCGTCTATCCGCACGCCTGCCATTCTGACTTGTCAGATCATTCGGTCAATCCGCAGTACTGCGGATGCGCTCACCCGTATCTTTCGCTGCATGTGGAACCTCCGCCCCGGCTAAGGCGCCTTGCGTGCCAACTTCTCCAGGTATGCTATGGCGTCGCCAGAGCCGCTCTTGGCGGCCCTGGTCATCCATTCCATGCCGAGCTTCTCGTCCTTTTCCGTGCCTTTGCCGTCCAGATAACATTTAGCGAGCAGGTATTCCATGTAAGGGTTGCTGTCCCGCGCCCGGGCCTTGCAGTCTTCAAACTCCTCACTGGCCTTCGGGGCAGCGATCTCGCGGCCCAGGGCGGCGGCCTGCATCTGAAAGGCAGCCGCCACACGGTTCAGCACTCCCTTCTCCTCTTTGCTCAGCGAGACATCCTCGAAAGCCTCAACGGTCTTGAATTCCCCGCCCTCCGAATAAGCTTTAATGCCCTCTTTGATCAGGAGGGCATTCGTGCCCGAGGCATCTTCTGCCCCGCGACCAAAGTCCATCACGAAGTAAGTGGCGTGGTCATCCTGCAGCAGCGCGTCACCCTCGGCGAGCGACTGAAGCACCTTGTATCGGGGAAGAATGCGCAGGGGCCTGCCTAGCGTGGGTGTCAGGTCCTGGTTGGTGGTTGAGAGCGGCAGGAGGATTTTCCGTTGCCAGGTTCCACGGATCCCGCTGGCGGCGATGCCATTTGCGGCCAGCTCATGCCGAGTCTCACGGTTGGTCAAAGCGACGTATTTTGACCGGTCCGCTTTCATGGCTTGCAGTTGGCGCGCTTGGGCTTCGTTCTTGGCCCGGAAGTAGAGCGAATCGTTATAGCTGATCCAAAAAGCGGGACTGTAAACGACAGCCAGGCACTGCAGGAAATGCCTCTGCTCGGCGACCATCTGCTCGCTGAGATCCTGAGACGAGGCACCGGCGCCACTGCCCTGCGCCCTCAGCCCCAGGCACACAAACGAACAGCCGATGATAATGGCCCTCAGTTTTGTCATCCCAGCCTCAATCTAGGCATACGGGTAATCCTGTCAATGAAGACCGGCGCTTTGCCACGGGTTTTGTTATTTCGGCGGTGTTGAAGATGAGGGTGTTTTAATGGTGTGGATCGGGCTGCGGTCTGAGAGCTGGAAAGGGGAATCTATTGTGACAATGCACTCACTTTTGGTTGCAAACCGAACCTCACCCCGCTGCTCCTCAGTCCTTAAATGCAGCTTGAAAGCGGGGGGCTTTTGACGGAGTTCCTGTGAAACTCCTTTTGTCCAGGCGGAAGGTGCTGATCCAGCAGGATTAGCAGGTCTGAGATGGAGACTCGGTCTTCGATGCAACTGGATGCCCCTTTACAGGGAGCCGTGCCCTTATGCTCCGGCTCGCTTGACAGCGTCGGCGTGAAAGACAATTCTCCCTTATCATGAACGCCACGATTCTTTGGCTCGACGTCGTGTTGGTGGGTTTGCTGGCAGGAACCACGCGGGGGGCTGAGGCCGAAAAAGCGCCGGGTCCCAAAGGTACGAGAGGACCATTTCTGCTCAGTCCGGCATTGGTGTTCGATACGACGACCGGCCAGACGCACGCCGGCTGGTGTGTGCTGGTGAAGGGCAATCAAATCGTCGCGGTCGGTCCTGCCGCGCAGGTTCAAGCGCCCGCTGATGCCGTGGTGATCGAGTTGGCCGACATGACCCTGCTCCCCGGCCTGATGGACATTCACTCGCATATTTTCCTCCACCCTTACAACGAAACCTCCTGGGATGACCAGGTTCTTAGAGAGCCGGTCGCCTATCGGTCCGTGGAAGCCGTGCTGCACGTAAAGAACACGCTGCTGGCCGGCTTCACGTTGCTCCGCGACCTCGGCACAGAAGGGGCCGGGTTTTCAGACGTGTCCATCAAGCGGGCGATTGATGAGGGGCTGATTCCTGGTCCGCGACTGGTGGTGGTCACCAAAGCCATCGTGGCCACGGCCAGCTATGGTCCGGGACCCCGCGGGTATGCCGAGAACGCTTTTCTCCCGAAGGGCGCGCAGGAAGCCTCAGGAATTCCCGAGATCCTGAAGGCAGTGCGCGAGCAGGCAGGCATGGGCGCAGACTGGATTAAGGTCTATGCCGATTACGGCCGCGGCCCGGGAGGCAAGCAAGTCCCCACGTTCAACGTCGAGGAACTCCGGGCTTTAGTAGAGGAGTCCCATTCGGCCGGCCGTCCGGTGGCTGCCCACGCCACCACCGACGAAGGGATGCAACGTGCCATCGAGGCTGGGGTCGATACTATCGAGCATGGCTACGGCGGGACCGAGGAGGTCTTCAGAAGGATGGCAGCCAAGGGGGTGGCTTACCTGCCAACGCTCACGGCTGTTGAGGCCTATGCCGAATACTTCCATGGGTACAAGCCGGGGGAGAGTCCCGCCACTCCGGAAATGCAGGAGGCGTTACGGGCGTTCAAATTCGCTCTGGATAACAAGGTTACCATCGGCGTCGGCAGTGACGTGGGAGTTTTTGCGCATGGTGCCAACTATCGCGAGCTGGAATGGATGGTGCGAGGGGGGATGAGCCCGACCCAGGCGATCCTCGCGGCGACCCTGACCAATGCCAGGATCATACGAATGGAGGGTAAGTTGGGAGCAATCCGCCCAGGAATGTTGGCCGACCTCATCGCCGTCCCGGGAGACCCCACGACGGACATACATGCGTTGCGGGATGTGCGCTTCGTCATGAAAGACGGCGTGATTTACAAACGGCCCTAGCACTACTCCAGCGCGTCTGATTATGCCGACGCTAGGTGGTGACTTGGCTGCCCGTTCATTACCGTCGGAAGGAATGACGGACGCCGCGGTGAAGGATTGCCAGTCAACGGCCAGCGCTATTTCGAGGCCGGAGGCGACCAGGGACTCACCTTGTCGGCGGTCGGGAAATTCTCTGGGACCTTCTGGGTGACCCGGCCGGTGGCGGCCCATTCGGTCCCGCGGTCGAGAGTCACGACGAAACCGACATCCAGCATTGATTCTTCGTTGTGGCCGAGCGTCGTGTGGAAAACGCGTCCCTGACCATAGTGGATCGCCATCAACATCGGCTCCTGCTCGTGGGTTACGTCTGACTGGGCCGTAGCCAGGACGGTCACGTTTTCGGCCGGCCCACAGAGGGTGGAGTAAAGCTCGTCACGGGCGTGCAGCCATTTCTCGGGCAGACCCTTGGTGATGGGATGGTTGGCATCCCGAGTCTCGACAACGAAAGAGAAGAACTGGCCGTGCGTGCCCGCGCCGCCCTGGAGGTCCCGGACCACCTTGCCGTCGCGCCAGCGGAGCATCGGCCCGCTTTGATCATTGCGGCCGCCCCAGCCGCCTACGGCGATCATCCGGTTGTACTCGGGCCATTTGGGAAACGCGTTGTCCGAGGCGTGGACGGCCACGAATCCGCCACCCTTCTTCACATGATCCTCGAAGGCAAGCCGGGTGGCCTCGGACCAATCCTCGCCGTTGTAGTTGGAGACGATCACGCGGTACCTGGCGAAGTCGGGTCTAAATCCGGCCAGACTCTGTCCTTGGGCCGGGCTGGTGGCGACGTCCACGGAGAAGAGGCCGGCACTTTCCAGGGCGGCCTTCAGGATGGGTGTCGTCCGCTGCCACGCGTGATTGTTCTGGCCATCAACGATCAGCACCTTGAGTTTAAGTTGGGGTTGGGTCTCGGCGCCTAGCACCGGGGCGATTGCGAAGGAGCCGAGAGCGGCACACGAAAGGGAGAGCATTACTAAATTACGCATGGGCGCATCATTGCTGGCGCACGAAAGCGGAGCAAGCGAAAGTGGCGGGCTGATCAAAACAGAAATCAAGAACCACTGATTCAATGAGATTGCTCAGCCGTCGTTCTCAATTTGCGATTACCTCACCTTGCGTCAGCGCTTGGAACAAATTGGTGCTCTTTTGCGCGACAGCGGGGCGGAGTGGGACTTTGTCCAACGCGCTTTGGCAGCCTGGACCCGTCCAGGGTCGGGGGAAGCCACCGCGCTGGAACAAGAGAAGTTTCAGCAGCGTTCGCGTCGGGCCCTCCGGTGCACGATCCTGCGGACCCTGTTGCAGGAGGATTATCGCTGGTTCAGTTGCCAACTGGCCGGCAACCCGCTCTATCAATGGTTCTGCCTGGTGGACGCGCCGGACCAGGTGCGGGTGCCCTCCAAGAGCGAGGTTAACGCTTTGCCCACTGGCTGCCCGCCGGGCAGATGCGAGCGGTAATCGACGGCTTGCTCAGGGCCGGTGGGGAGTAGCCGCGGAAACGGGGCTCAAGGGAAGCCCTGGATGTCCAGGAGTATTTCCTGAATAGCACCTGTGTGAAGGCCAACATCCATTTCCCGACCGACCGGGTGTTGTTGCGCGATGGGGTGTGCCCCTTGAGGAAGGCGACTTTGCTGATCCGAGAAGCGGGGCTGTGCGGGCGCATGGAAGCTCCGGAGGAGCTCTTGCGGCGCATGAATCGGCTGAGGAAGACAAACCGCAGGCAGTTAATTCCAGTAACGCTGCCCCATAAGTTGCCCTGTGCCTTAATCCAACCCAGAGAATTACAACTTGCTCTTCCCTGCCGCCTTCACCTTGGCCCATCTTGCCTTGGCCGCAGCAGAAAGCGCCGCTCTTCCGGCGGCACTGAACTTCCTCTTGGGTTTTTGAACCGCCTTGCCCTTTGCGGCCATCCTCTTTGCAACCCCGGCTCGAATGTTGGCAAGTCCCTGGGCGCTGAGCTTCCTCTTGGGTTTCAATGATGGTGCGGTCCCTTTAATCCTCCCCCATCTTGCCATCTGAGCCGCTCGCATCCTGGCCCTGGCGGCAGCACTGAACTTGCGCTTCCTGGGTGCTTCAGTCGTGGCAGTTTCATTAGGACCAGAACCACCGAGGAGTTGACCGAGTTCTTCTTGCAGCGATTGAATCCGTTCTTGGATGTCGGCTGCTTTACGGAGTTGTGTCGGTGTAATATTGATCATGATGGTGGGAATGTGGAGAAGTTGGATGGAAAGGTCAAGCAGCCCGTTCTTGAATCGGAGTTGAATGGGAGCCTCCAAAGCCCCAACATCCCGCCGAAGCCGATGGGCCGCAAACTGTCATTTTCTGCTGGTTGTCTGTTTGAATTGGCTTTGCTGGTCTCTGCCGTAGTGTGGGACTGGCTGTTTCATCAACCATCTCTGCTGGCCCTCCACTGGAACTTAGCATCCGCCCTTATTGGAATTGTAGCGGCCATTCCTCCCTTCCTGCTCTTTCTGTGGACCCTCAGTTCCGGCCCCCCTCCTGAATCCATCCTCGCGCTGGTATGATCCCTTGCCCCATCCGTTGGCGCAGTCGGGTTCGTCATCTGTTGCGTCTCCTCTGCGGCGGCTGGTCACATCTTGGTATGCATGACTCTGACCACGGGTCGCCGGATGAGAAAGAAAACACAGCCCGTGGTGATGCCGGCGATGGCGAGCATGCCGAAGAAGCGGTCTTTGGTCATGACCGAATAAAACGAGCCGAAGAATCCTGCCGCGTAATTGCCAAAGAAGCTCGAGAGATACCAGACACCCATCATCGTCGAGACGGTTCGAGCGGGCGCGACCTTGGTGATCATGGAGAGGCCAACGGGCGAGAGATACAGTTCGCCCATGGTAAACACCCAGGTCGAAGTCACCAGCCACATCAGGTTTTGTTTGTCGCCTGTAAAGGCGCGAGCGGCAAAAACCATGATCACATAGCCCAGCCCCAACAGCACACAGCCCATCCCCATCTTGGCCACCGTCGAGGGCTCGCGGTCCCGAGCGGCTTGCCTCTTCCAGAGGGCCACGATTAAGGGAGTGAAAATGAAAATGAAAGCCGGATTAAAAGATTGATACCAGGTCGAGGGCATTTCCCAGCCGAAGAGATTCCAATCCGTTTGACCGTCCGCCCAGAGCTGCAGCGTATTTCCCTGTTGCTCGTAAATGCCCCAGAAAACAATGTTCAAGAAGCACAGCAGGCAGATGACGCCAATGCGCTTCCACTCCGCGGCGGTAAGCCCCCCGGCAGCGGCGGCCACCTTGGCTTGCCGTTGGGACGGGGTCTCGTGCGGAACCAGGTGCCGGCCGAAATGATAAACGACCAGGCCCAACACCATGCCAATCCCCGCCGCCGCGAAGCCGTAGTGCCAGCCCACCTTTTGTCCCAGCGTTCCACAGATCAAGGGCGAGAGAAACGCACCCAGGTTCACCCCCATATAAAAGATCATGAACGCGCTATCGCGCCGCGAATCGCCGGCGGCGTAAAGATTCCCGACCTGCGTCGATATGTTCGGCTTGAAAAAGCCGTTCCCGACAATAAGAAAAACCAAAGCCAGCAGGAACAAGTGTTCCGAGGCCAGCAGGAACTGCCCGATGGCCATCAGGATGCCGCCCAGATAAACGCTGCGGTGCTGGCCCCACCAGCGATCCGCAATGAACCCGCCGATCAGCGGCGTGAAATAGACAAACCCGGTGTAGAGTCCATAAATCTGGGAGCTGATTTGCTGCACATTGAGTTGGCCGAAGATCAGAAAGAGCAAGGACTCGAAGGCGTTGTAGCCCAACACCGCCTTGGCCCGAGCAGGGTCGGCGAGCAAGTGCTGGGTCATATAGAGGACCAGCAAAGCCCTCATCCCATAGTAGGAGCAGCGCTCCCACATCTCCGTGAAAAACAAGACGTAAAGGCCTTTGGGGTGACCGGTTTTTGCTTTCGACATGCTTTCTTGAAGAGCGGGTGCACACCCGTCAAGGGGTTCCCGGTCGTCATGACGCGCAGGCTACCTGAGCCGCCGGTGAGCGGCAATACTTTGGTCGCCTCTGATTGGCGATGGGCAACTCTACCGGGCGTGCGAGTAATTGGAGGTCTTGTTGAACTACAGGCTTCGGTTAACCCGTTTTCCTAAGCTTCTTCGCACCCGCCTCACCCCCCACCCGTTGCGCCTCTGCGAGTTCAGGCCGTCCAAGTGTTATAATCGATTGAATCCATCTCAAGGATTGATTGATAGATTCAACTAGGAGAGGCTATGGCCAGATCCACGCAGTATACCCTTCCCCTGTCCCGTTTCATCGTCTGCGCCCTTTACCCTGAAGCCAAGCAACGCAGAATCCCCTTCACCCGGCTTGTCAATAATCTGATCGAGGCCGGGTTAGAGGATTCCGCTGGCCCGAAAGAAGCTCTCGTACAGGAAGCGATGCGGCTGGGGGAAGGGGTTAAGGAATACCAAACGAGGTAACGTCACCAGAAGCCACATCGGCAGGAGCCCAGCCTCAATCGGTTGGGCTCTTCCATTATCACCAAACAAACCAAGACCTAAGGGCAAAAACACCATGATCACACTCGAATGTAGTTAAGCCATGGTGTTAGCTCCCGGCGGCCCACAAAATAGCATTGCGCAAGAGGGTGGTGAAAGCTCTGTGTTCAAGAAGATCAGGCCCATGGCCCATAAAGATATAAACGTTGCGCGCGGCGAAGTGTTCGTTCGTCCAGACGACCGGGTGGTCACCCATTTTGATGTCGGGATTGGGTGAGTAAGTGGCCTCGTCCACGCTGGCGAGGACCTGGACGTTAGGCCGCGGGCTTCGATCCCACGTATACTATTCTTCCTTCGGGATAACGAAAGACTCCGGCACATTCTTCATGCACGCATGGGACTTGGCCTCCACGCGCACCGTTCCGGAGGCAAACGTCGGGATGTAGTTCTTGTATCTGATTTTACCCATGAAATCCGAAAACCACGACCACATGGGGTAGCCATCGAACTCGCCCAAAAGCGCAGCGTGATGAAGACCTACCCAGCCGCCTTTGCCTTGCTCGATGTAAGATTTGAAGGCCGCCATCGCCTCGGGCTTCCAGCCATAGGGGGTAAAGTCCAATTGAAGGATCGGCTTATACCTGGCGAGCAAGGCTTCGCTGACAGGCGCGGTGTTGGTGATGTAATCGACTTCGAACCCGTTTTCCTCCCCGCATGTCTTGAGCTAGAGCCTCGCTGCCTCTGTGAGAGCGATGTGGTGGCCTCCGGGCTCGGCCAGTGCCAGCACCCTGAATTTAGGTTTGGCTGACGATGGAGGCTGAGTGGGCCGGGCAGGGCCGTCCGAGGGCAGATTTAACGACAATATCGTGGCGCAAAGCGCAGCGAGCAAGGCCGGTGGTCGCCACCAACGAACGGAAGACGGCGGGTGATCTCGTCGCAGGAATGAAGGTGGCTCCGAACTGGTTAGTAACATATCGTTTCGGGCCTGCTTCCGATAGGCCACAAGTTGTGATTACTGCGGTGTGAACTTGAAATCGTGGATGATCACCTCGACCTCCCGGCCGGTCTTCGGTGCCAACCCTCTGAACAGCCACAGGTTGATGTGGACCGGCATTGGCTGTTGCGAAACGTACTGCGAGGCCTCCTTGGGACTGTAAACCCAGGCGTTGATCTCCTCGCGGTTATCATCGCGGTGGCCCTGCAACGATTGGAACTTCACTTCGTCCCGGCTCCAGATGAACCGGAGCGTCGTCTCGTCACCGATCAAGGTGAACGGGAAGGACTTCAAAACCTGCTTCAGCGACTTCACGACCGGCCACACAGTATAGTTGCCCGTCGTGTTGATCGCATTACCCCACCGTGCGAATTCGATGTCAATCTCATGTGTTCCATCCGGCCCAACATCTCCCGTGGGGTAATTGAAGAGTCCCAGCACCACGTTGTCGTCAAAACGGTCGAGTCGGCCGGTGGTTTGAAATTGGTACCGGCCAAAACCCAGACGCCTCCGCATCGTGACTTCGGCACAGGACCATTTTCCATCCCGCCGGCTGATTCTCAAATGCAGGTTGGTCGCCGTATCCAGCCACGCATTGCTTTCGTCCCACGAATTGGGTCCAGGTCCGCCTCGGCCCGACCTGACGGCCCAGGTGTAGCCTCCGAATTCAATGTCCTTGGCCTGCGTGGAGAACCCCAACACCAGGAACAATCCCGCCAGCAGCCATTTCGTTTTCCGGTTCATCGTCAGATCCCAGGCAGAGCATCCAGTTTCACTCGACCGCCGTTCACACCTCTTGCGTTACAACTTCCCCGCCAGCACCTCCAAACCAGCCTGCGATACCTTGAGGTCAGATTCGGAAGGCCCACCACTGAAAGCGGCAATCAGGTATCCGGTTTTCCCCCTCTTGATCAGACCGCCTTGCCAACCCGTTTCGCCAGTCATCGGAGGCCGGCTAGCGTTTCCACTGTCCTTCAAGGTTTCCGCCATCTCTGCTGCTTTGGAATAGGCAATCGCGAGCAAATTGGCCCCATGATTCTTCTCGGTCGGGGCATCCTTCATCGCCCCCACAACCACCATCTTCGAGGACCAGGATTTTGTGGTGTCCCCTTCAATATAGGCCACCACCGCAGCGCCCTTGATTTTGAGTTCCTCGGCTCGTTTGGTCATCGCCATCAAAGCAGAATCCGCCAGTTCGTCGAAGATCTTGCCGGGCTTCAGGTCGGCTGGATGAGAGGCTGATTGCGCGAAGGCCGAGATAGCGAGCAGGAGAATCAGGAGAGCGTGTTTCATGTGGCCAGAATACTCCTTGGGCGAAACGAGGAAACAGAATTCCGGGAGGTTGTCTCGCCTCCATTTCTGGTCGGCGGTGAGGTGGGAAAGGAGCCTGATTTGAGACGCGCCAGTTGAGGGAGCGGACCAGGCCAATTCAAATGCTCAGGCGTCTCGGGGCTCTTTCTTTACCTGGGCGTGCCGGTGCTGGAATTGAGAATCTGGTCCAAGTTGCGGACTTTGGTTCTTCCCGACAGTTTTGAACGGCCTTGAACGGGAATGAAAACTGAGGGGTAGGGGAATGGTGGTGCGGTCGAAATTCAGAGGCTCACCGCTTCAAAACTTCTTCCCCAGTTGACCCAGGACGAGTTTTTCTTGGGCGGGTGATATGCTGAGACCCCCCCGGAAACAGATGCCGGATCTTCAAATGCGCCCGGTGGTTTTGAGATTGGCGTTGAATGTGGGTGGTGCGTGATTTTGAATTCGTCAGGGGCCTTGGATTCTTGATTCTGGTTGATGCCTGACGATTCAAACTCGGGGTCCCTTTTCTCCTTTCGTGACAGCTTTGACCGGCCCTAAACGGGAATGACAAAAGTGAACGCGCTAGCAGTACGCGCTAGCAGTACGCCCTTTTTGAGAGAGGAGAAACTCACAAACTCCTTGATTCTATTGGTCCAAAGTGAGATTGGAGCGGGTGATGGGAATCGAACCCACGTAGCTATCTTTTTCTAGCAATATTCATATTTCTTAGGAAACCTGACATCCTTGGACGCGCTTGACACGAATGACGTTATACCATACCGTTATACGATTATGGCAAGCGTTCACAAACTGCCGCACAAACCCAACTGGATTGCATTCTACTACGACCGCAACGGGAAACGCCGCTGCAAGTCCACTCTCACGACCAACCGAAAGGAGGCAGAGCGGATTTGCGCACGGCTCCAAGAACTAGAGGACCGCGCTCGAACCGGCCGCTCGACAGAGGACCGTGCGCGTAAGGTGATTGAAAGCACTGTGGCCGAGATCATGGAGAGCATTGGCGCACCCGTTCAACGAAAGACCGTCCGCCAACACTTCGATTCATGGCTCAAAGCTTTCGAAGCGGAGCGGAGCAGCGGGACGTTCATCCGCTACAAAGGAATCACGGATCAGTTTCTTAGCTTTCTTGGCGCGAGGGCCAACACAGGTCTGCCTGCGCTCAGGTCTGATGACGTTGAGAGGTACCGTGATCACCTTCTGGAGCGCGTCGCCCCACGCACTGTGAATACTCACCTGAAGGTCATTCGGGTAGCCCTGGAAAAAGCGGTAAAGCACGGTGTCTTCGACCGCAACCCAGCGCGCTTGGTGGACAATGTCGATACCAGTGACCATCACGAGCGCAGAGCCTTCACCCTCCCTGAACTCAAGAAACTTCTCGCCGTGGCCAGCGAGGACTGGAAGACCGCCATCCTGTTCGGCATCTATACCGGTTTACGACTTGGAGACGTGCAATCGCTTACTTTGGCGAACCTGGACTTGGGTAGGAGCGAGGTAACCATATGCACTCAAAAAACAAACCGAGTGCAGATTCTCCCATTGGCCAAGCCCCTCCTCAGGCACATCGAGAGCCTGCCGGCTGGTGACAATCCAAAGCAACCTCTCTGTCCATCCTTGACTGACCGCCCAGTTAACAGCCTGAGCAACGAGTTTTTCGAATTGCTGGCGAGTACTGGGCTGGCTGAGTCCCGCAAGGATCATCGCAAGCAGAAACAGGGCAGGAACGCAAGGCGCAGCCTCTCCGACATCAGCTTTCATAGTCTGAGGCACACCGCAACCAGCCTTTTGAAGAACGCCGGCGTCAATGATGTAGTGGCGCGGGATATCATCGGTCATGAATCGGAGGCCGTCAGCCGGAACTACACCCACATTGACGCAGAAACCAAACGGCAAGCGGTGGACAAGATGCCAGACGTGCTCTCGTGATGTGCTTAAGATCGCTCCGCCACTCCTTCACCAGCGCCCTTGCCAATGCCGGTGTTTCGCCCGAGCTGAGAATGAAACTGACCGGCCACAAATCAGCAGAAATCCATCGCGGCTATACGCATCTGGAGCTGGAGACGCTGAAGGACGCCATCAAGAAGTTGCCGGGGTTGGACACGGTGGAACAACCAGGATCTGACAAAGGGGATGTGGGTGAATAAATGACGATTGCTTTGACGATAGAGCGTCAACTATTTGTAGTCCTTACCTTCTTGAGGTCAAGGAAGTGCAGGCCGAAACGCTTCAAATACGTGCCAACGAGGTGAGAATGATTTGCTTGCTTGTGATCAGGCGCCGTGAATAGCTTTCTGCCTGCTTCGGCTGCGCATGCGGATTCTCGGCACACCTGGATCACGCCAGCGAGTTGAATCCAGTTACTGACTGGTCTTTAGGATAGATGACATTTAAGTAGACAAGGCATAGCCGGTCGGTCTATAAGGTGGGCATGGCGAAAATTGACGGTCGTACACTGGATCACAAGGCGCTGGAACATATCCGGA
>Ga0326727_10013236_pt1 | contig 18432 bp, 20 predicted proteins | sample MB2enrmetagenome_FD_207643 | JGI IMG/M metagenome (GOLD analysis project Ga0326727, IMG submission 207643) | Lab enriched peat soil microbial communities from McLean, Ithaca, NY, United States - MB29MY | ecosystem: Environmental > Terrestrial > Soil > Wetlands > Peat | place: USA: New York...
GCATAAAATCACTCATGAAAGTAAAAAGATAAAACCCTTCATTTTTGCCCTTAAGTGATTCCGAAACGTGACGATAGATATTAATAGGTTCTTCAAGATTCATTCCCCGTAGAACCTCCTCATATTATGCAGGTCAAACGCTGGCCTGCTTTTTTTTGCAAAAAACAACCGGCGTGATGCAGGAGCAAAGAGACTCATGGAGGAAGAGGAGTTATCGACCTCGCGTCTGTCTCCCTGCACCGGTCTTAGCTTGACAAACCTTCTCCATTGATTGTAGAAGACTCAGATGACGCGGGGTGGAGCAGTCCGGTAGCTCGTTGGGCTCATAACCCAAAGGTCGGAGGTTCAAATCCTCCCCCCGCTACCAGTAATTCTTCCTAATAAGAGATTCCAGGATATACATGCCCAAAGGGGCGCAGTTGGCGCACTTCAGTGAGTAATGTTGACCGGAGAGGCCGGTCTTAAGCACGTTAATAACACAATATCGGGTTTTTTCTCTGTTCGGTATTTTGCCGGTCAACTTATGGGGTCAGAAGAGGTTTAAATGTAACCCAGCAACTTGCGCTGATGGTCCCAATCCAGAGGTAGATTAATCCGTTTGGTAAGCTTTTCAACACTGAGATCCGCAGGCTGCCGCCCTGCTATGATACTATCAATTATATCAGGAGCAAGAAAGGCAAGAGTCATCACCCGGGAAAGATAGCTTTGGTCTACTCCTTCCCGAGAAGTTATCTCAGCCATAGTGTGTACTCGCCCGGATGCCAGCTCATTGAACCACTTGTGGGCGCGAACAATGGTTTTCAGCAATGTCCGGTCCACTCTGGCCGATCCGCTCCCACCTATGATCAATCGCATCTCCACTCCCCGCCGTTTCATCTGCATCGGGATATCGCGGGCTATGGTTACCGCGTTAGGGTCCATCTCTAGTCCCAATAACGATGCCAAGAAGAGTGTGAGGCGCATTCCATTCTGCCGTACCTCCACACGCTGGACAAACCTGTCAATTATGTCACCATCATCGGGTTGAATCTTTCTGGCAGCTTTAAGTACAGACGGGAAAAGGTGTTCAGCGATCCCCGATGCTTGAAATGCAGAAGTAAGAGCACCATCATCATGCATGATCTCTGATACTGCATGCATGATTATTCGCTCAATTTCCTGTCCCGGCAATCGCCAACCGTTTGGTGAAGCATCTTTCGGACCTTCTTTCAGGCTCTCTGATATATAGTAGCGGTATCGCCTCCCTTTCTTATTTACGTGAACAGGTATGAGGCGCTCGCCTGAGACATCGAATAGTTTGTTGGTGAGTGGACAGGAGACAGTCGAATGTGAACGTGTTTTATGTTCGATCCCTTTCCTCTCCATATGCTGCTGTACCTGTTCCCATAGTTTCTGATCGATAATTGCTTCATGCTGTCCTTGATAGCAGGTTCCTTTATGGCGAATCTGCCCAATATAGATCGGGTTGGAGAGCATCTTATAGAGGATCCCTCGTGAGAATGGACGACCACCTTTTTCTCCTCTCTCTCCCCGAATTTTGGAATGTACCCCCTGTCTGTCGAGGTCTTCTTTCAACAGGCGGACACATCCGAGCTCTAGGTAACGACGGTATATATACTGTACAGTGCGTGCTTCCTTTGCATTGATAAGCAGCTTGCGATCCTTGATGTCATAGCCAAGCGGTACACATCCGCCCATCCACATCCCCTTTTTCTTGGAGGCCGCGATCTTATCTCTGATACGTTCCCCTGTTACCTCCCGTTCAAACTGTGCAAAGGAGAGCAGTACATTAAGGGTGAGTCTTCCCATTGAACTCGAGGTATTGAACTGCTGGGTGACTGAGACAAAGGAAACACCCTGATTATCGAAACGCTCGATGATCTTGGCGAAGTCGGCTAATGATCTGGTCAACCGGTCAACTTTATACACGACCACGACGTTTACTTTCTTGGTCTCAATATCTTCCAGCAATTGTCTCAATCCCGGGCGCTCCATAGTCCCACCACTGAATCCGCCATCGTCATAGTGTATCTTAATAGCTTTCCAGCCTTCATGCTTCTGGCTGGCTATATACGCCTCACATGCTTCCCGTTGTGCATGCAGGGAATTGAATTCCTGATCCAGCCCCTCTTCTGAAGACTTTCGGGTATAGATAGCACAGTGAAGTATCAGCTTTGGGTTCATGCAGCCTCTTTCTTCTTCAGCCCAAAGAATAGAGGGCCGGACCATCGAGTACCGGTGATGGCACGTGCCACTTCGGAGAGTGAGCGGTAACATGTTCCATTACACTGAACGCCATCTTTCAGTATGATCACCTCATAAGTCTTTCCATGCCATTCACGTAACAGCCGAGTGCCTGGTTCAGTGCTGATACTCCGAACTGACTGCTTTCCCCATGCATGGTCTTCCGCAGTCTTTTCCAGAAAGCGGCGGGTGGCAGGTTCCAGTCCTCCATGTGCCAGCTCCTGCATACGGTGAGCAATGGCATACCTCAGGAAATTATTTCTGACTCCGTATGGTGGCTCAGTGCCATAGAGTATCCGCCATTTTTCCATGAGCTCCCTGCGGTCAAGGGCAGGAAGGTCTGCCAGTTCACTGGCTAACCTTCCTGCATCGAGGATTAAACGATGTTTCATAGGGCTCAGGCGGCGATATGATAAACTCGCCCGCGCTCTTCTTTTTCAGAAGTGATGGACATCGCCAGTCTCTTTTTCAAAACAGCAGATATCACTCCCCGGACACTGTGTCGTTGCCAACCAGTCTCCTTAGCCATTTCATCGATAGTGGCACCCTCGGGACGCGTCAGCAACTGAATCAGCATCGCCTTCTTGGACTCCCCTCGGATCTTGGTCTTTGCAGCGGGAATTTTCTTCTCAGGCTCAGCATGCCGCTTAAGGGTGGGGTTACTTCGCTTTACATTTTTCTTACTACTCTTGGTCTTTTCCATGGTTGGTCCCCTTTCGTTGTAGAATGGCTTTAATACAGCTTGTATGGACACCAACACTCTGTTCGCTCAGGAAGTCCAGTCCTTTCTGGGAATGTTTAGTGAAAAAATGACAATAGAGATATGGCCCAGTAGTAATGATAAATTCGCCCGATAAACCAAATCAGACGGTCGGCCGTCAGTGTAGTTCACCAAACTTTTGCCCAAATCATTTAAAGCATGAAGTCCGTGCTATCATTCGTTATTTATCATTCCTTGTTTTATTCCTATGAATCATAGTTTTATTAGACGCTGCTTTACCCTTATGAACTTATCAAATTTTCACGTAATTCCGAGTTATAATGAATGGCAAAAAGATATGGAATAGCTGGAAGAAGTGCTCATGAAATGGCAGAACAGCGTTATAAAAAAGCAGCGATCTATGGTGGTACTGTCATTCTTGTTGCAATCATTCTTTTCATTACAACCAATTGGGTTTCATTCCATTTCAAGGCTTCATTGCTGGGATTTATATGCATAGTGGCACTATCAGGGGTTTTCGTATATTGTTCAGATCCATTTATAAAGAAAGGTGAGTACATAAAGAAAAGAGCCAAGGATGCTGATCGAGGAGCTTATGCGGAAGAAGTGGTTGCTGAGAGGCTCAAGGGCCTACCAGATAGCTATTGTTACTTTAATGACCTTGCTTTTGAAGGCTTTAATATAGATCACATTGTAGTAGGCCCTGGTGGAATCTTTCTTATTGAAACAAAGAGCCATTCTGGAGAAGTCGATGTCAAAGGTGAAGTCCTGTTATTGAATGGTGCTAAGCCTGAAAAGGATTTCTTCGGCCAGACATGGAGCCAGACTTTCCAGCTTAGAGAGTATCTCAAAAAGCAGACATCGAGAGAATGGAAAGTAAAACCCGTCCTGTGCTTTACACGAGCTTTTGTTAAGGTACGTCAGCCCTTGAAGGGTATAACGATGGTCAATAAAAAATATCTTGCGGAATATCTTTTGAAGCAGTCTCATTGCCTTAATGCAATGGATATTGAAGTTGTAGTCGGTTTATTACGAGCTAGGACTACAAGGAATGATAAAGTAAAATCCAAGGCGATTTGATTCTTTAAACCGAAATAAAGTTTTACATAGTCCTTGTTATCGGCGCTTTCCTATATAATCACAATACATCATATCTAAAAATAACATCCATAGGAGTACTATACAAGCCTGAAAACTCTTCAATATTCCAATAGAATTTTATTTAAAAACATGCTATTATTCTTTCTCCAAAATACCCAGCACGAATGACATCCCATTCTTCGAAATGAAATGTGTCTATCTAAGAATTATAGAGAAGAGATAAAAGGAGATCACAGATGGATTCAGTGATACTGGGACTTCGTGCTCAAGATTTTCATGAAAGTTTAAAGAATACAAGTGCTTTTGGACCAAAAGATGTTCACTATAAAAAAACATTGTTAATTGGAAAAGCAGCAGTTTTAGCAATGCACCTTCGTGGATTGCTTTACATCAAAGATTACACACAACTGGAGTATGCAGCTGCTTCATTGGGTATATCCAGCTTAGAACTACCGATCGTTCTTGGGGAATTAGAGGAAGTTGCTTTTATATCAATTGCCAGATCGGGATCAGTAATTCGACGTGTTGAGATTCGCGTTCCTGAATTTAGGTCAGGGTACAAGGAGCTGGGTGATCGTTTAAAGGATCTCAATCCATCGGAAATTGAAATTGCCAGTTTAATGGCCCTTGCAAAATTATATTCTGGGCCTGCTGAAAAGGATAAACTCTTGAGAAGTATCGGATTGGATAGTACCCAGTTATCCATTATGGTTGATGTGATGGAATCGGGTCTACTATTAGCAACCCAGGTTGTAGAAGGACAACCCCTAATCTATACGCCTTTAGCTGTTGATGGAAATCCATCTATTTATCTTGAATGGGCACAAAAATTTCCAAGTGAAGTTGCTGTGATAATGCAGCTATTGAAGGAGCATCAAGGTATGCCTTTATCTGACCCTTCAATGACAAACAGAAGTGCAATTGGTGCTGCTATCGATACGGGTGTACTAATGCCGGTGGAGATTAATGGTGCAACAGGTGTTCAGAGCTTTGTTTTTGCTCCACATGGGGGATTATCTCAGGAAGAATATATAATACTAGATAAAGCGCGAGCAATTTTAGGTTGCGTTCGATATGGTCAAAATTTCTCTTCTGGTAGACCAATAAAATATCCTAAGCTTATCCTTGAGAGGTTAAGAGATCGTAAGCGTTTTAAAAAAGGACACCCTGACTTGATGAGTCAATATGGATTGCTGGTAGAGAAGTTCATAGGTCACCCTATAGATGTAGGGAATGGTATGTGGAATTTTGAAGTAGATGATACAGATGAAAATATGAAAGCTTTGAACGTTGCCTTAGAGATGCTTGAGCATGGCGATGCTCCATCTGCTAAAATTGATATCGAAGCACAAAAGGCTCTCCTCAATCCTTCTGGATATCAGGGTCCTTTACCTACTCGAATGAAACTATCTAAAGGCATAAAGTCCTCTCCAAAAACCAGAGCTGAAATAATTAATCAAATGGGAAAACTTATGAGAGGAGTAGTATTAGATGACTAGAGCCCCTGATCAAGATCTCAGTTTAAAACTCCGTTTTCGGAAACTTCTTTTTTTGCAGGGCTATTGGAGTCCAATAGAGGTAGAACTTAGCTTCTATGAGAACCTTGGGACAGTCATGAAGCGTAGGTCTCTCACAGACCTGGATGTGTTAGGTATAAAATATGATAACCTTTTGATACCTTTTAGCATAGTTGGAGATTGCAAAAGTGGAAAGAATGTATCAGATATAAACAGGTTATTTTGGTTGCGTGGCATAAAGGACTTTTTTGGAGCAGACCAAGCCTATTTTATACACTCAACCATAAGGAGTCATGCACGTGGAGTAGCACCAAAATTAGGTATAAGTGTTATGGATGAAGAAGCGCTTCTAACGTCTGAAAAAATTTTGCAAGTTGATAAAAGTCCTTTGCCCCTAGAAGATGAAAAATTTTATACATCTGTTGTAAACCTTTGGGGTATAAACTTGGTAAAAGGTCAAAAGCCTGATGAAAAACAATTAGAACTTAAGAACGTCTATTCTTATTTATCTTATTCATATTGGTATATTGAACAGCATCGTAATTTATTTAACCTCATTGAACATTTCACAAAGATTGCTACTCTTTTTGATGAAAATGATAAGAGATATGTTCTATTAGCCTATACTGGCTTGGAGAGATTTATACATAGTCTTCTCGAGATATCTGTTTTTGTAACGTCCCAAGGAGGTACTAATATACTGCGAGATACTAGAAGTTATATATATGGAGGCCCTCTCTCTCTAAAGGAAAAAGAAAGCTTTTTTAAATTATTGAGGAATCTTACTCATTCAAATGAACAGCTTGATCCACCATATCTTCAAGACATTATAGAATTGTTGGTACGTATGATTAAAAATCCAATGGGTTCTTCGGATATCTTACGCCATATCAGTGCCATATATGCATGGTGTGTATATCTCGGCAACGATACTCTTTTACCACTTTGTGAGTCTGGTGAGAATACAGCTGCAATAGTCCTAGCACGTGATGCAGCCCAAACATTTGCGCGTTTAACGGGTATCAAGGAGACAATATATAGTAAAATATTAAATTTATGATAGTTGCATAAAAAACAAGAATTTGAGGATACCAGTATTAGATGCGATTCTCCTATTCAGCATATGGTGTCAAGATTAGGCTTATTTGCGGGAGCGATTCAAGTAAGGGGAATCGAAGAGTAGGCTATAACGAAAACAGTCATGTCTAGAAATTACAATAGAGTCAACCTATACAAGGAACGCTCTGAAACATTCACTAAGAGAACAGTATCTATACTAGAACGGATAAATTTCACAGCAGATTTTAATAAAGAATTAGATGACTTCCGAGAGGGTTTGCTTAATATGGGATGTGAGGGATTTAGCATAGCGGAAGATGCAATGGATTTCAGTGCTTCTTTGGCTGATGAATATATGCTGCTCAGCGATGGAATATATTCAGCAGTATTAACTGGTTTATTTCATCTATGGGAGCGAGATATTAAGGATTTATGCATACACTTGTTGCGATATAACCCTATAACCAAAAGAAATAAGCCCGTAACGGAACAAGACTTACATAACTACAATTATGATAAATTAAAATCAATCCTAATATTCTGGGGAGCAGAAGAATCGGTCTTTCATGAGGTAAATCTTTTAAGACTTGTAGTAAACACAGTCAAACATAACGCGGGTCCTTCTGCTGCAGAATTATTGGCATCTAATAGTAAATATTATCACAAACTGAGCATATTATGTGATTTAAGAAATGGAGATTTCATGAAGGATGATGAAATAGAAGTTTTAAGCATTGATGATATAAAGTATTTTGGCTCAGTCATAATTACTTTTTGGGAGGAACTCGGCAAAAGTATATATGTGTAAGGTAATTGAGGTGCTTAATGTCCTTCGATTTAGGTCTACTTGCGGAAAAACTAAGGAAGTACAGAGCTCAGTTTGAGCTATCGCTATCTGAATTGTCTCAAGCTACTGGAATTGAGCAACAGTCACTTGCAGCATTTGAGGCAGGACAAAAGGCTCCTACAGGTGATGAGATTCTTATTCTTGCGGACATTTATAAGTGTGATTACAGGTTCTTTATATCGAACGAGAGGCTGGCTCCATTTGAGCAAACAGAAACACTTTTTAGAAGGTATGGAGAAGAGTTCTCAAAAAATGATCGTTGGGCTGTTCAAGAGGTTTTATACCTGGCCGAATGTGAACACTTCATGTTTACAAACCTTAGGCTCTTTCAGAACGCATCTTTCTCTTTTCACAAAGAAGGAGACTATTTTAAAGCGCATGGAGCTAATGCAGCTGATGCTCTAAGACACCATCTCAAGTACCAAGATAATGCTATCCCAATGGATGTTTATGAAGATTTCCGGTCAATTGGTATCCATGTGTTCCGCAGACGGCTTGAGAATTCAAGTATATCAGGCCTCTTTATTAAGCATCCAATAGCGGGGAAATGTATCCTCATCAACTATAATGAAGATATATATAGACAAAGATTCACAGCCGCACATGAGGCAGCGCATAGCATCTTGGATGAGGAAAAAGATGTTGTGGTTTCGTTTACAAAATGGAGCAGAAATGATCGCCTAGTGGAAATCCGAGCTAATATTTTCGCTTCACATTATCTTATGCCTCCCAAGTTCCTGTCATCGATACCAGATCTAAATAAATGGGATGAGAACAAAGCAGTTTTATGGGCAAACAAACTAAAGGTCAGCACTGAAGCTCTTGCATATGCTTTGAAAGAATTGGAACTAATTGACGACAATGAAGTAGATATGATGAAGCGTGTAAAAGTGCCTAAAGAAACGAAGATAGATCCAGAATTGCCAGAGAGCCTTTCGCCTATACAGATAGAGCGAAGGAGGTCATTGCTTGAACGAGGCCTATCATCGAAGTATGTTAACCGATGTTTTATGATGTACCATCAAGAATTGATATCAATTAGTCGTATGGCTGAGATGCTGCTTATCAGAGAGACCGAATTGCTCGACTTAGCAAATTTGTTTGGTGAGGTTCTCAACTTTGGCAGTTGACCCACGCAATTTTCATTTAATAAACGTAGCAGATACATGCTCTATATGGAATATTCTTTCATCCAAGGTACTTTATTACGCAAGTATTTCTGCAAAATGTAGTTTTTCTTGTACAGCCTTTGTTTATTACGAATGTATGCATAAACCACGAAAACATATTTCAGCCAAAGAGCAAGAGCTACAACTACGACTAGAGCAACAGAGGGAAATTGGTCAATTTCAAATGTTCCATATAGACTTGGACGACTTGAACGACCTCGAAGTATTGGAGAAGAGACGCCACTTATCCAAAGGAGAATTATCGTCTATGGTCTTCGCAAGAAGAACGCAGCAAGCTTTCATCACCGATGACCAGAGTGCCCGAAAACTTGCTTCTAATTGTATACCAAATGATAGGGTGCAGACTACTCCTCAACTCTTCGGATGGCTAATATATTCCGGAATACTAGGAGATTCTGATAAAGATGTTGTCATTAGGGAGCATGTTTTTTTCGGTAGGCCTCTAGAGAAGTATTTCAATCAAATCTACATTAAGGCGCTTGAATATAAGCTTGCATATAAAGGATGACAATGAACGACTGCATGATAAATCATTGTCTTTCCCATTTTATCAAGTAAGAAATAAACACATTACACATATCTTTAAAACTATTGACCTTAAAATTGGTGATATTGACACCCTCATAGTTCAATTTTGTGAATATTAGACATGATAAATAGTTCCAGAATGGGTCATTTTCAGGAATATTGAGAGTTTTCGTGATATTTAATATCCTATCAGAAACTGGTGGATGAGATGTAGTGCCTTTTTTATTTTCTTCTGGGGTTATAATGAGAAAAACAAAAAAAGCAACCCCCATACACATTGCTCTTTTTGAGATTAATTTATCCAGTGGATATTCTTTTTCATCTGAAAATTCTTTAACATGATCAAGGAAAAAGTTTTTGGCAAATTCATCGCAGCCATGTTCTTCGGACCATTCATCTCTGTACTTAATACCACAAGTTGGACATCGTACTTGCACATGGTGCACCTCATGAAGAAATATGAATGCTGCAACCATACAATTTAAATCAAAAGCCATCATATCATACACATTTTTTGATTCATCTTTTGGCCTTCCATCTTCAGGACGCGGCACTCCGATTGGCCAAACGTCATTTATATTTTCACTTTCTTTCAATCGTATTGCGCTCTGGATAAGGTAATTGATGTCGGAAGCATTTGACTTTTTCTCTAAAATCGATGTGTCAAAATTTTTAATACAGGCTAAAAAATAGAAAAATAATCCTGAATATTCAACAAATGAACGTTGAACAGCATGCCCAAGTATCCATATTTGTAGCATTGTCCTATTAGTAAAACTAACTATACCAAAAGCCCCACCTTTCATATGGAATCCAGTTTTGTCCTCCAATTGGAAAAAATTCGGAGCGTATATATTCCAAAGATCATTCAATTCAGTTATTCTCTCAGGAATAGCTCCTAATATTGAATTTTTAACTTCTTCATTAACATTAATACTTTGACCGGCATTTTCATTTTGCATATCGCGTTTCACCTTTATGAAGGATGATCGTAATCCTTGTTACAAGGAATATCCATACATGTTGTAAAGTAAATATACTTATGATCGATTATTCAACACATCCCTCAACTCTTTATTAGAAACCCTCGCATACTGCACCGAGTAAGCAACATTCCTATGCCCAAGCTGTCTCTGGACAGCAGCGATGTTCCCAGTCTTCTCGATAATGTGCTTCCCCATGGCATGCCGGGCAGAGTGAGGTGTTTTACCGGAGACCTGAGCAAGAGTGCACACCTCGTTCCATACCTGATTGACCACCAGGGGCGTAAGACGACCACTGCTGTTCCGGATGGTACTTGCCGGCAGGAACAAGGCCGTCAATCCCGCTCCCTTATTCACCTCACGTTCATTGGTAAGGTAATCTTGGATCGCCTTGAGCCCCTGGTCGCTGATGGAGTAAGAATGAGAATACCCGCCTTTCTCTACCGTGATGATAAGATGTCGATCCCAATCAATATCACTTACATTGATATTCACCAACGCACCTCTCCGCATCCCGGTTTCGATCAAGGTATACATCATGGCCCTGTTGCGCCACGGCCGGGCATACTTCCTCCTGGGCCTGGCCACTGGTTCAGTATTCTTATTTCTCCTACGGTCCCTACTCTTCCCCCAGACCGAAGGCAGAAGGTCTGCAGCATCGAGCAGCCTGCGACGTTCGCCATCGGAGAATGCCCGTTCGATATCGAGGTTCTCCCCTACCCCTATGAGCCTGATATTCCCCATGGGGTTACCAAGCGGGAAAGGAGCAAGCTTGTGGATCCACTTCGCAAAGGTCTTCACGTGCGCCAGGATCCGGTTGATAGTCCTGTCTGCCCAGTACCGCTGTCCTCCGGACCTGAGGGTTGTCCTCAGGAAGTCTATGAATGCCCGGGATAACCTGGGAGTCCACATCGGCCTCATGGGAGCGCCCTCTTTCTCAGCGAACCGGATGAAGAGCAACAGGTCCCGCACCTGTACTTTTCGGGAGCTCTCTGCGGTAGTGACGGCATGTTCGAGATAATTTTTCAGCCAGAAGTATAAGGTGTCCTGATCACCTTCAGGGACACTGATCTCATAAGAATTATTTCGTATAGCGATTTGATGCTGATTTTCACCCATTCCAACCCCTCTCCGATAATCACTATGACACATATCGCTATAGGAAAGATACCTTTTGTATAGCCATCTATCAGGTATTACTAATGTTTTACCTGCTTTCTTGATGTCTTTGTGAGTTAAGCCTTTCTGTGTATAGCATATGATATTGATCATCACTTTTTTCAAATACCCAAAATAATAAAGCGTGCCAGTCGTGAGTTTAGCCACAGAATATATAACTCTCATCAGGAGATCATCGGTTTTGAGGCATGTTCAGAACCACCGATTTATCGAAGTTATCAACGCTTTGAACAAACCGATGATTTTGGTTAGAAATATTCAGTAATCAGAAACCACTGCACATGGTATGAAACATACGAAAGCTATCATTCCATATCAGTGCGTGACATCTGATATGTGATTCATTGCTCCAAATTCCTCTCCAAGAATTTTCAAAAATTGGATATTTCTATTTTTCAAAATGACCACATGAATCTGATCATAAGTCCATTTTGTGAGGGTTCCACATCAAGAGCGATGTCATTGGTGGATGTGAGGCCGAGAAATGTATCATTGAAAAAAATGCCCAAGAAATATCCCAGCGAGGTGCCGACAAGGGCATCCGAAGGGAAATGGGCTTTCGCTTCCACACGTGCCCAGGCGGTGGCGGTAGAAAGTGTGAACAAGCCGATACGAAACGCGGTGTAGCTCCCTTGATCGAGAGGTAAAGAGCCCAGATTTCTGGAAGCGAGGGATGCATATATGGAAGTGCTCGAAGCCAGTGATGAGGGAAAACTCGTGTTATTCGATCCATTGGGCCGCGTACGATCGGTAACATTTTGTAATATACCAGTTGCAAGGCCGGTTGATTCAATTGCCGCTAGACCCACGGTTAGACCTTTGGCCTTGGCAACGGCCCAATCTTCCGGTGTATCTCCGCTTGGTGTAGCCAACATGGTTATGACATATGCAGCTCTGGTGGTATCTCTGAATACATAACCGGCATCGTCAGCGGCCTTCTGGGAGCCGAATACAGGTGTATGGCCGGAGGCATAGTTGGAGAGCCTCTTGTCCATGCCACCTACCTGGAGTATCAGTGCACCTGCAAGTGGCGCCCACGTTTCCGGCGCAGTAGCTGCATTGATAGCAGCATCACTGATACTGTGCCATCCCGGGAAAAGGGTTGCATCTTGCCCCCAACCGCGTCCGTTTTTGAGAGTCCCGCAGGCTGGGAGCAAACCGAGGATGCAGAGTGTGGTTATGAATAGAACCGAATACCTGAATCGGGATCTCATCATTTTTTAAAAATATAACCCATAGTGAGAAATTCAAGCACGCATACAACCCTCATATCATCACTAGGGTCAATTCTGTAAATTATCATCTCTGGCATAGGCACTATGCTGCAAGAAGATGTGATAGTGTTACATTCTGACATGATGTGGTCAGTTGCTCAGGTTTTAATTCCAGATCTTCAGGTTCCATATAGATTAAAACAAAGATGAAATAGCAGGCCGCTTTTGTTGTCTGAGTGAAGTATTTAATTGTCATCAATATATTTCTTTTGAGTTCAAATGGTGACATTATCTTAGAGTCGGGACATTTTCGGTAGTACTTCTTGAAATTTTTAAATCTGTGTTTATCAATAATAGGTATCCATGTATTCCTCTTCAAATATTGTAGTTCATTTCATAATAACCAGCTGTTTCCTTGTAACACTAACTGCTTGCGGCACTCTTAATAATGGAAGAGGTTGGGGTCAAGACGTCACCATTCTGCCTGGGTGGCGACAGATAGGTGATGCTGCAATCAATGCAACCACTGCACCTCAGACATGGGTTCCACTAGCTGGAGCCTTGGTGCTTAGGGTAGACAATATGGACAGCAGGCTTTCTAATTGGGCTTCAGATCATACCCCTCTGTTGGGCTCCAATCATGCTGCCCATGATGCCAGCAGTTTCTTCAGTGAACCCACGAGATATGCGTACATCGTAACCATGCTGGCAACACCAAGCGGGAATAATCCAGAAAGCTGGGCTATAGCAAAGCTCATGGGCTTTGCTGTTGGAACAGTTGCCATAAGTGCATCAGACACTACAACGAATTATCTGAAGCGTAAAACTAAGCGTACTCGACCCGATGGATCAGACGATCTGAGTTTCCCTTCACTCACCACATCAAATGCTGCAGTAAACGCAACTTTAGCTTCTTATAATCTGGATTCGTGTAACATTGATGAGGGAGGTCGAACAGCAGGGAAATATGGACTGTTCACTCTTACAGCTCTTACAGCATGGTCTCGAGTTGAGGCTAAGGAACACTACCCTTCAGATGTGCTTGTAGGTGCGTCTCTAGGGTATTTCTATGGGGCCTTTTTCAATGATGCATTTCTCGGCCTCAATAAACAAAATGATGTTCATTTAATCATAGAGCCTGCACCGGACGGGTTAGTAATAAGAATGATGTGGTTTTTTTAACGCATGAGGAATCACTCAGTCAGTCACACCACATTCCTCAGTGATTTGATTTAAAAGGATAGGAGAAAAGGGATTCGAACTGATATATATAATTGGTTCATGACAACTAAAGCCTGTAGGATGTTAATCACCGATAGGGTATCAACTACGAGAAAAGCAAGGTAAGGAGTCAACTACGAACAACTACAAAAAAGGGTTAAAGAAGTTCTTCGTTGTAACAATCCTTGTTATCACAACACTAACTCTTTATACCAGCCTACTCCATGCAGGAGATGGAGATGCGGATTGGATCTTCGATCCCAGTAAAACATTCAACACCCTGAAGCTTGATTATGAACAATTTTATTCCCAATACCGTTTCATGAGACTATGTCTTGCCTATGGTATAGCAGCCACATTTGCAGGCTCTGACCGTGACGATGATATACAAGATTGGTATCAGAATCACGTCCGCAACTCTACGACAGATAAAATATCAACTATCTCCAAGAATTTTGGTAATGGGTGGTACATTATTCCTTTGTCCTTGGCTTCCGCAGCTGTAGTTACGATTCTTCCAGAGGGTCAGACTTCATCGGCTATAGGTACCTTTGGGGAACGTAGTGTACGCTCTATTGCAGTTGGAGGCCCTGCAGTTCTTTTGATGCAGTATGTCACCGGTGCCGCCAGGCCGTCACAACCGGGCGATAATTCTTCATGGGAGCCATTTAAGAGCACCCACGGGGTCAGCGGTCATGCATTTATCGGCGCTATCCCTTTCTTGTCACTAGCCGGTATGTACAATGAAGAGTGGTATATAAAATATCCGCTTTATATAGCATCCACCTTGGCCGGCTTATCTCGGATAAATGATAATCAACACTATCCTTCTCAAGCGGCATTGGGCTGGTATATGGCATGGGAGGCAACACAGAGTATCAAAGAAAGAGATCAAGAAGACCATAGATTGAGTGTTGTGCCTTTGATTGCTCCTGACCACTATGGATTACAGCTCATAATGGTATGGTGAAAAGATATTTACCTCATAAAGATCTTTGTTTTATTTTATTCTCCGCATCCTAGTGCAGGAGCCCATTTTATAGCTATTCAGTTACTTTATGATATGACTTGGAAAACAAAGTTGCCTGAGTTGAGTGCTATTGAATTTGGTATTTTAATTGATACCATAAATATAATGGGGAATTTGGCATGAAGATCAGTAAGGTCATAGTGGGTGTGGTTGTCGTGATAAGTTTCGGCCTATTTTCTGCTCATGACACTTTTGGTTCCACCCGTCATGTATTAAACAGTCATCGTGCGAGAATGGAATTTGCAATAGGTTTTTTGGTGACGGATATACTGATCGGTGTATATTTCTATATGGTCGACCCAAAGGTATCAAGTTATCATCCTGAAAATGAACAATCCTTGCATAGCAATAATTCATTAGGTTCGAATATCATTATGAACATACTTGAAGATCAGATATCATCTCCAGGGGAGTTTGTCATTCTTAAGTGGTAAAAGCTGGGGTTAAAAGTGACGTAACATTCTAATAACTTAATTGAGGGTTAGGGTTCAACAGGACATATAGCCTGACCACTCTGTTATGCCCGAACTCTTCTATCATTCATTTCCTCAATACCCAACTATTTCTTTAGCAATATCATTTTTCTCGAAAAATAATGATGATTTTATTTTTGTCTTCATACTTCATGAAATAACTATTCACCCAGCCATATTAAAAAACCATCCAGCTTTAACAGATCTTTTGACCTATAATAAAAATAACAATGTTGATTAATATCAATTTCTTGAAAATTATATTTATATCAAAGTAAACTAATTCTTTTCTCAATCGTCTCAAAAGAAAATAGAAGAGGAACACTAAAATTGAAATATTTAACATTTCTACAGGGGGATAACTTAATGGCAAAAAGAGGAAGAAAGCCGCTGGAATCGTTAGATGGGGTTAAGAATATCAAATTCATTAAGAGAAATTACTATATCGAAGAACGGTATACTAAATCCCTTACTGTACTTTCTGCTTTAACAGGGAAAGAGCTTTCTCTTCTCGTAAATGAGGCTATCTTTGGACTGATTAACAAATATCAGCCAAAGACCGATATTGATTTACTCAAGTTGGAAAATATTCAAAAAGAAAACTAATTTCCTATCCTCCGCGGCTTAGAAGTATGAGAGCATAGATGTTGTGCTAGATGCATTCAATAATGGAGTGTAAAAAGAGTGCTAGATATGAGCAGGAGCGGAAATCTCGACATAATATTTAAGAATATGGGTAAGGATAAAGCCACCAAGACACTAGCCAAGAGCCTTTATCGTGAACTCATTCACAACGGGTTCAAGAATAAAGACATTATAAATCTCTCCAAAAATATTCTTGATCATATGGCCCAAGAGATGAACAAAGAAGCTTCAGAGGTTTCTAACAAAAAGGATCGCCTATTGATCAGCTAATTTTTCTTCTGCATTTAAGATACAAACCGACTATTATTAGAATGCTCACGATTTCTTAGTGAAACCTTGAGAGAAGGCTATTGCATTACGTATGTGACTCACTGACCATACTGATATGTTGAGAGTACTTTAAATAATCTACTAAAGGCGGTGACATCTTGAAAACATTCTTATTAGTATTCTTATTATTTTGCAGTCTCCTGGTCGGTACTATTTCCTATGCTGCGGACCCTGGATATCATGTGATCAAAAAGCTGCAACTGGGCGGCGAAGGCGGATGGGACTACCTGACGGTAGACAGCGCAGCCAGGCGGCTGTACATTTCCCGCTCCACTCACGTTATGGTGGTCGATATCGATACAGATAAGGTAGTAGGCGATATTGCCGACACTCCGGGCGTACATGGAATCGCTATAGCATCGGAGTTGAACCGGGGCTTTACCAGTAACGGAAGGGCAAATACGTCTAGCATTTTCGACCTGAAAACACTCAAGGTCCTGGGCCAAGTGAAAACCGGAGAAAATCCCGATGCCATCCTTTACGACCCTGCCTCTCAACGGGTATTCACTTTCAATGGCCGTAGCAAGGACGCCACTGCGTTCGAAGCCGCTTCCGGTGAGGTTGCCGGCACGATTGCCCTTGGCGGCAAACCTGAATATGCTGCGGCGGACGGCGAAGGCAAGGTCTATGTAAATATCGAAGACACCAGCGAGGTAGTGGAGATAGATAGCCTGAAGCTCTCGCCTACAAAAAGGTATTCACTCAAGCCTGGCGAGGAACCCACCGGAATGGGACTTGATGCCGAGCATCACCGCGTCTATTCGGGATGCCACAACAAGATCATGACTATTCTGGACACTAAGACCGGCAAAGTAATTGCCACCGTGCCGATCGGCGCAGGTGTTGACGGAAACGGTTTTGATCCGGAAACGGGACTGGCGTTCAGCTCCAATGGAGATGGTACTCTCACCGTGGTACGGGAGGCTTCTCCGGGCAACTTCGAGGTAGTAGAGACCGTCCCTACGCAACGTGGTTCTCGCACCATGGCGATTGATCCCAAGACACACAACATCTACTTGCCCGCCGCGCAGTTTGCTCCGCAAACGGCGTCAGCAACGGAAGGATCAAGCCCACGCCCGATAATGATCAAGGACAGCTTCGCAGTTCTGGTAGTTGGGAAATGACGCATTAGTTGGCAGTTGCTTGTGCTTTTTAGAGCCCTGGCCTCAGCCGTCTGCTGCTCAGTAGCTTTAACGTTGGCTGCACATCAAAGTACTCATAGGGGAGTAGTAATTAATCCCTGTAGACATTTCGGATATCTTGGACGTCTTAACCAGCTATAAAGATAAGCCAAGGAGGCAATATGAAAGGTCTGCCGGTAAAGAGGTCTATGAAAACATTTTTGTTCATGATGGCTTTGATATGTTCTGCAGGATTCATTTTTTTTGGAGCAGTACAAGCACAGGCAATGGATATGCATCACGGCAGGCACCAGGGCATGCACCAATTCAAGTGGTGGCAGATTCCAAAGCTCTCCAAGGAACTCAACCTTACTGCCGGAGAGAAGCAGTCATTGGATAATCTATTCGTAAAGAATCGTGATATGCTTGTCGATCTCAAGAGTTCTCTCATGAAAGACCGATTCAAGCTGCATGATATGCTTGAGAAGGATACTGTTGATGAGGCATCTGTGCTTGCCCAGAACAAGGTGATCTCAGAGGACAAACTGAAGATCTCGGATGAACATATCAAATATATACTTGGTATAAAAAAGATCCTCGGACCAGATCGTTCCCACAAGCTCATGGTCAAGTTCCACGAGATGAGAGGAATGAAGCATTCCCACAAGGGTAAAGAGTTCAGTCATGAGCCTAAGGAATAGTAAAAGTTAACTGTCTTGTTGACAGGGGTATGCTGGTTTAGGTTGCATACCCCTGTCTTCATTACAAAAGCATTACTCATAGACTAACCAACCCTATCGATAACGAAAACCTTATACAAACCAACACCACCCTTACCGAATGTATCCAGAGTTATTCTGACTTAACATGAAGCTGATCATTCACCGTGGCACTTACGAAATGGTAGTGTCAACAATGTTTCGCACTTTTGATCAGGGTTTCTGTTCTCCGGAGTAGTGCCTCCTTTTTTACACAATATCCCTTTGCTTGAGGTTCATAGAGGCCATCCCTCCGCCGTCGGCCTGGTTC
>Ga0326727_10013238_pt1 | contig 18429 bp, 22 predicted proteins | sample MB2enrmetagenome_FD_207643 | JGI IMG/M metagenome (GOLD analysis project Ga0326727, IMG submission 207643) | Lab enriched peat soil microbial communities from McLean, Ithaca, NY, United States - MB29MY | ecosystem: Environmental > Terrestrial > Soil > Wetlands > Peat | place: USA: New York...
CGATGTAGTCGCCGTCCCCGGCAACCCCCTCGACGACATCACGGCCCTGCAAAAGGTTTCCTTCGTAATGAAAAACGGCGTCATCTACCGCAAGTGATCTGTCTCCTTGTTTTCCCCGAATTGGTAGAGAAAATGGCACAAAGTGGCCGCTAACTCAAGGAGTAGGCTAGAATTAGAAACGGAGGAGTGGGTGAGCGGTTGAAACCGGCGGTCTTGAAAACCGATGTGCTGTACCAGGACTCATGCAGAATCAACACATTGCGCTTCGTACTGATACCACGATTTAGCGTGATTTGGGCAGTTGTGGCGGCTTGATGTGCAACAGGTTGTGCAACGCCGAGAATAGTGTGCAACAGCCTGTTGTGCCCGTCGCCGAAGGAGCCCAAAGAAAGCACTTGACAAAGTAGCCAAGTTATAGTACCATGCGTTTGCTGTTCGTCCCACTTCGTTGACTGGTCAACGGAGAATATCTCACGGCGAACAGCGCAAGGTACCAGACACGACTTGAGCCGTCCGTGGGGCAGGAACTGGGAGAAATACCCAGAGTCGCTACGGCAACGTAAAATGCTCAAGCAAGCCCTCCCCAGAGATGGGGGTTCGCAACGCCAGTGAGTAGGGCACGAGAACCACCGACTTCGGTCGGGAAGGTTCGTGCTCTATGCGAAAGACCCCTCCTGCAGTTCCTGCTGTAATCCCTCCTCCGATTAATCCAGCGGACATTCTTACTCTCAGTGAAGTTGCCGAACGATTGAAAACGTCCGAACGATGGGTTTACGAAAAGACTCGCAATCGTTGCCCTAACCCTCTTCCCAGAATCTACATCGGTCGATTCTTGCGCTTCAATTGGTTGGACGTATCTAACTGGTTGCGTGCAAACACCAGCGGTGCGGGGCGGTGAGCGCCTCATCCATCTTCGGATTATCGGCGGCTGAGATGGAGTGGTGTCTCCATCCGCCTGCGCCAATCATGGGCAGAATCTGGACGCCTGTGAAAGTTGAAAAGCACAAACCGCTGATGCGGGATGAAACAGACCAGATGTTCTACAACACCATTCAAGAGATTTTTGATTGGTATCCCACCATCAAAGTCTTGCCGCCCGAGGAAATCGTGCGTGAAATGTTTTGGGTGGAGAACCCAATCCAACGCCGCTTTCCTTTTTACTCAGGAGAGATGCACATCATTCGGGCTGGATGCGGCGACACCATAGCAGCGTTGCGGTTGGAAGACCGCCAATTTGTTTATACTCGCCCAACCCTCACGTCACCGAACAAGTGGATACCGTACGACGGGCGGAATTATCGCCGCAAAGAGATGTATGAATTTTCCAATCAGTTCTTTGAAGGCGGTGACCCTGCCTACAAGCCTCGTGTGAAGAGACAGCAAATTACGAAATCTGCGGTGCCTTTCAGAAATCTTTCCTCGTTTGAAAAATGGCAGTCGTTGCCCGAGCGTAAACTACGGGTCGCCTGCAACCAGTGGCATAAGGGCGAAAAACGATTGTCGCACATCTGCGAGTTGGTTGGAGAGATGGGTTACTCTCCCAACTCCACGGTAAAAAATATTTCAAGCACTCGTCCTGCATTCAACAATCCCCCGCAATGGTCTGGCGAAGCCCGTCCGAAAGGATATCGTGAAGTCCATCTCACCAGCAACTATCCCTCGTCTAGTTATCTTACAGACCTTGTTTCTAACTACGGTTACTCGGGTTCGGCTGCATTCTCTGCAATGAGCCATGCACACACGCCGTGGGTATATCAGATAGACCGCCGACACGCACGCACGCTTGAAGGTGGAGACAACGAAACGCCCGCCACTGAACACGAACATCAAGTGATTATGGGTGACCGTCCCTACGTCCCAGCATCCCCATTCACTGAATCAACGATGCCCACGTTCAAGAAGAAAACCGTGCAGGCTGAAATTGATAAGCATCGTTGGAGCCCTGAGCACAAGACGGCATGTTTTGACGTGGTCTATTTGAAGCGGGAGCCCGAGTTGGTGGCAGCGTCCTTGGGGTATCTCAATGTGCAGACCGTGAGCCGCCACGCTACCCGCATTCGGCATGATATACGGCTACGGTTGGGGTTTGAGCCAGCCGCCAAAAAGGGCAGTTTTGCATGCCCAGAAATATTTTTCACTGATTCTGAAGAAGTTGCGGACGAAATCGTCCATGTTGAACCGTAGGATGAGAGAGGTACTGATTATGATGAAAGACAGTCAGATTGAATTGTGGATTAGTGAAAAAGGCATTACCAGCCTCAGAATCCACGCCGATTCTGCGGGCGAACAGGGGCGTGCGCACGTCTTACTGGCGGTCGTTGCCGATGAGATTAGGCACCTAGATGAAGCCCTCAAACGGGTGGGCAGCCAGCAGAAGGATGTGGCGGCGCCAGCAGCCAAACAATAGTGATGTGCAGTACGGACTCCGAACACGGGCAGTTAATCCGATAGAGAGGAGGAACTCAAGCGACGGCGGGAGCCGAGGGCGGTGTGAGATGGCGAAGCAGGAAGTGCGAGAGCGGTGCAGTAGTACGTTGCTGTTGGAGACGGGCGGTGAGATTCACGAAATTCAGTGCGGTGAAAAATCGGGGCATTACTTCAAGCACCGAGGCACTGGCGACTGGATTGGATGCACATGGACGAACTTGGGAGCGATTGAAGCCCGTAAGCGATGGGAAGCAAAACAAAATTCAGTGCCTCAGGCACAGAAAGGAGAGTAAAGAAAATGCCGATAAATAAATTAGATGAGATATGGGACAGGTGGTCTGTTTGGGTTGCACACCAGCACTCAACGCGCGCAATATCTGGTCTTTTGGAAAACCTTTCCAATTTGAACAGACGGTTAGCATCAAGTACGAAGCCAGAAGACGAGGCGAACAGGACTGAAGTGAAGACGGCTTTGGAAAACGCAGCGGTAATCGCTTCATGCGCTCTTCAGATAACAACCTGGTGGATGGAAGAGGAGTGTCTGCGCTGCAAAGAAGAGTACAAGGAAGAGAAACGGCGCACAACCACAGACCCGAACCTTCGTCCCGTGACCGGCGGACCCGTCGTGTACGACCCGAAGATGGCGGCAGCCAAACCAAAATTACAACCAATGTACGTAGACGGACTCCAGCCGTTGGTGAATGAAAAAGGCGAGAGGCTCATGCCTAAATATTTGCCGAAGGGCATCACGAAACAAATCATTCTAGCAATGGACCCCAAGGCACTCAGGGAACTGATTCAAAAACACGGCAACAAAGCCGTTGAGCGTAGGTTGCGGGGCGAGGGGTGAGGAGGTGAAATGACACTGAAGGAACTAGCAACGAAGGGAAATAGGCGTTTGGAAATCACGCTGAATTTTATTCTCGGCTGCTTCACCGATGGCATGACGGCGGAACAGTGTGCTGCGCTTTCAAAGGTAGAACTTTCGGATGTCAAATCAGAATTTGAACGCCTGCGGAAAGCGGGCGTCAAGTAAGGGAGAACACAATGACAAAGACAGAATATACCAAGTTACTGGCACAAACAGTGACAGCAGTGCTGACAAATCAACGTCACGTACCAGATGAGGATGACAACGTTGAAAATAAAGAAATGGTGATAGAGAATGCTTTCTGGCTTGCGGAGAAGATTGTAGACGGAGCCATGGGAGTAGCCGACGCAAAAGAATTAAGTGAAGACAGTTTCTTTGAAGTTGAACAGTAAAGCAGTTGCAGTGACGTAGTAGATATTGGACTCAGGCAAATCCCACCAGGCGTTTGAAGTTCCCGCTATTCAGGGTAAAGCCAAACAAAAAATGAAAGAGAGGTTGTACCAGTCCGAACCACTTCGGTGGCGCACTGGAAACGATGAAGCATATTCATCAAGGAATAAAATCATGGAACGGAAAGTAGGAACGATTTATGGAAACGACCCGAGAGGCTGGTTCTTCGTTTGCACCTGTCCTCAAGATAGGTTCTTCTTGCATTTGAGTGAGTATCACGGCGACCATCTGCCATACATTGGCGAGAAGGTTTCTTTTGATGTGGCTCCCCCACGCAAACTAGGACAGTTGTCTTGTGCAGTGAACGTTACGCCGATTGTGCCAGCGCAAGGCAAGGAGGTGCTTTGATGTACGGACCAACTCATACGCCTCTTATGTCGGCGGAAGAATTGCGTGTAGCCAGTTTAAAAGTCTTGCAGGAAATGCAAGCGCAAATGAATGCTCGCCGAACGCAGGAATCTGCTCCCGTACAAACGGATGCGCAAACAACCGCAGACAAGGCAGCCGCAATACCTGTGCCACCAGGAACTAAAGTAGCGTGTCAGCCTTTGCCGAAGGCGTCTCCGCAGACGGTTGACCCCGTTGTGCCGGGAGCACCGTTGACATTCTTTGAGTCCATTGCGTTGCCGTTGCTATCACGTGGATTCAAAGTGGCGCCGTGCTACCCAGAACAGAAGACAGTTCACACCAGGCTAGTGCCCGACCCGTTGAACCAGATATCCAACGACCCCGCTAAGATTCATGAGTGGGGAATGGCCGAGCCTAACGCCAACGTTTGCGTTTATGCGGAGCAGAGACCAGGCGGCTTGTGCTTTCTTGATAAAGACGCAGCCATCAGTTTGGTGGAGAAGTACGAACGGGAAACAGGTAAGAGGTTCCCACAAACTTTATTGGTATGCAGTTCTGTCAATGATGACGGCAAAGGCGGCACCTTCGTTAAAGGACACTGGTATTTCTACCAGTCTGTTCGCACTATAGCGATGCAGAATAACATTTCTGAAAAGTCTACAGGTGGTGTGTTGAGTTTTCGCGTTCGCAACGAATATGTTACGAGCATTGGCAGCATTCACCCAAAGACCAAGAAACCGTACACGGTCGCTAACGAAGTGCCCATCATCGTGATGCCAGACGATTTTCTTGACTGGTTGTTGGCTCAAGTAATTGCAGAGCCGAAGACCCGCCAGGAAGCCGCAGAGCGTGGGAAGTTCAAGACAGGCACTCGCTACAATGCTCTGATATCAGAACTGGGGCACATGTGGAACCGTGGATACTCTCGGGATATGTGCATTACTGCGGGTCTTGCTTGGGCTAGTGAGAATTTTGATATTCCAGAAGGCTGCTTTAATGAAGGCATGGTACAAAAGGAAATTGAACACTTCCTTGACCATGGCTATCCTCAAAAACCAAACCAAGACCTTGTTATGCCCGCTGTTGTGCCGCTGAATACAACGCCAGAAAAAGAGGAAGCAAAAAGGAAAACGAAGGAAGCCAGTGAACGTTTGGACTCTTGGCTCAACGACGAACAGCAATTAGACGATGACACCATCGTGTCTCTTTGTGGCTTGCTCACCAATGTGTTGTATGAACACAGGCGCAGCCGCATAGCAAAGAAAATGAAATGGCGTGCCGAAGTTCTTGATAAAGAACGCGGAGCAGTAATGCCGAAAGAAAAAGATGACACCATGCAAGGCATGGAAGTCACCATTCCTGACATTGAATCATGGAAGGAGCCTGTTGTTCTATCTGAAGTTTTGACAGAAGCCGAAAAGGTCTTCAACACTTATATTCACTTTAGGCGAGAAGATGACTCTCTCACAGCCACTCTATGGTGTGCTCAGACACATGCCGTGGATTTTCTGGTCAAGTATCCGTATCTGGGGGCCAGGTCTCCAGAACCAGATTGTGGCAAGACGACTTTACTAGGCATCATTTATAATCTGGTCAAGCGACCGTTCATGGCGTCTAGTGCAACTAGCGCATCCATCTTTCGCTTGATGCACCTCTATCATCCGACGCTTATCATAGACGAACTGGATACCATGCTACAAAAGGACCCTGAATTCTTTGGCATTTTGAATTCAGGACATTCTAAAAAAGGTGGTGTGCTTGTGCGTGTTCTTGGTGATGAGCAGACGGTGCAAGCCTTCATCACCTACGGACCTAAGGCGTATGGCATCATCGGTCAAGCACCAGCAGCCTTCGCTAGCAGGAGCCTGCCCATCATCTTAGAAAGGAAGATGGCAGAGGACAACATCCTAGACTACCCAGACGAGGACGACGCAGAACTTGTAAAACAGTTGCAGGTCTTAGCCAGTAAGATGGCTCGCTGGACTCAGGATAATGAGCAAGCCATCCGAGCCTGCAAGCCAGATACCTCAGGGCTCACCAACAGGAAACGAGACAACTGGCGGCCGCTGCTCGTTTACGCTACCTTGGCGGGCGGCGATTGGCTTAAAAGGGCAAGGCAGGCAGCAGGAGCCGAGGACCCGTTTACCCAGGTTTTGGATAACAAGCAGTTCCTGATAGACGTTCGCAATATCTTCCTAACCAGGGACGCTACCTTCATGACCACGACCGAACTCATCACCGATTTAAAATGCCAGGAATCCTCTGGCTGGAATGAGTGCGGGCGTAACAGGGAGGGCATCACTCCCAAGATGATTGCTAAAATGTTCGGTGACTACGGCGTCAAAGTGGGGCAAGGATACAATCCTCAAAACCAATGCATGGTCAGAGCCTATTGTCTAGGAGACCTGGCAGGGGTATTCACCAGGTATCTGGCAGACGAGCCACCTGAATTAGTGGACGTCAAGGCGGACAGACCGCTGTCCTGCCATGCTGAAAAGGCAAAGACCGTCTCATTTGACTAATCAACCAAAAACAACCAATTATGTCATCAAACCCGTTTTCTCACGCCAGCACGCCACAAAAACAGGCTCCCAGAGACCCTGGCGGGGGGAGGGAAGCATGTTTAAGGAACACGCCACTAGCGTATGAAAAGGGTAACTAATAGAAAAAATAATATTTATATATAACAAGGTCAGTAACTTAGACAAGTTCCCCCCGCCTAGCCTTCTAGGAGGCATCAAAAGTGGCGTTAGTGGCGTGAGAAATTGATTAAACGGTCGTCCAAGCCAGCCAACCACGCCGTTATCGTCGGCGCCTTTTTAATTTTGAAAAGCGTGTCCAGCCAGACACAATGAGAAATGTTTTCCTGTCCAGCTTATGATTTAGCATATTTAGAAGATGATTTTATGGTAACTCCTCAACATCATTCAGGATTCACTAAGGAACGGGTCAAGACCAGGGGGTTTCCTAGGCATCCTACGCCGATATCGTGGACCCTGGTACTGAGGGGCTTGCTGGCTACATCGTGGCTGTACGGGCTTCCTGGCGTCCCTCCGCGTCAGGTTGGGGGCGGTGGCTGTCTGACGCCAGTCGCCGTCCCTGTTCAGCCGCGGGCTCCGCGCGCCGCGGTCGCTAACCGGTGGACCCAGGCGGGCTCCGTCCAGAGTCAGGGCACACAGTGAACTCTGGCACTTGGAAAGGTGACAGAATTACCGACTTTCGCCTCGGGCGAAGACGCCGCAAGGTGCTTGTTTTCAGCCGAGGTTTTTCGGGAAAGATGACAAAATTGATAATTCTGTCGCCCATCGTAAGCGGGCACAAAAAGACCCTCCAAGCCGAAGCCGGGAGGGTCTGGGGATTAGAGCCAGGAATACTTGGAGAAGGTCTGCTTGCGTGCCTGGTCGGCTACCGCATCGGTGACCGACCCGTAGAACTGTAGTGCCATCCTCGCTGACTGGTGTCCGAGGGCTTGGGCAATCTTCTGGGGGTTGTGTCCAGCGGCTGACATTGAGAAGCCGAGTCCATGACGCATGGCGTGTGGGTGTTGCTTGGCAACGTCAAGCCCAGCTTGTTGCGCCGTCTCGCTGAACCACTTGTGAAAGTATCCACGGCTGAGCCGTTTGTCGGGGTTCCACTGAGAGACGAAGAGGTAATCAGTCGGCTTGCCATCACGTTCCTTGAGATACGCACGCAGCAAGCGAGCCAAAGCGGTTGAGATTTCGGGGTCGTGGGTCTTGCCATTCTTCAAACGGCGGATGTGAATCTGATTGTTCTCAAGGTCCACGTCTTCAATTTTCAAGCCCAGCAATTCGGAAACCCTGAGCCCGAAAGAGAATCCCGTTTGCAGCATGCATGTGTTGCGCTTGGCGTAGCGGTCTTGTTGCGCAATCTTTATCATGCGCTGCAGTTCTTCGGGCGAAATGCCCTGCAAATCACCAAGGTTCCAGCGGCGCCCGCGTTCAATGACTTGGCTTCTCATGAGGTGTTCTCCTTATGGTGACATCATCGCATATGTGTCATCATTTGTCAAGAGGAAAATAAACTATTTTGATGACGCAATTTAGAGGAGGGTCCATGGGGGTGGTCCATCGGATTTCATTCACTGTTGCGGGGCATCACGCAAGCATCTGATTTAATTCAGGATGCATTAGGGGTGGGGGCTTACCGCAATCGCAGTTAACCAAAGAGTACCATTTCGGTGTGTCTGTTTTGGGGCGACTTCCAAAATCAGTACGTGCGTCCCGCCCCCGGCTTGCTTTTTACCCGATTTCAAACGGCGTAGCCGCCCGTTCGCACGCCAGCCTTGGACTGTCTTTGGTGAAATTGAAAATAAAAATTTTTTAAAATTTTTTGTCCTTAGGAGCAAGTATGAGCAATGAATTAGTTTTAACTGAAGCCGAAACCAGAGCAGCGCAACTGCGAGAGAAAGACCGCTTGCGCAAGCGTGCCGAACGGGCAGAGGCCCGCAAGAGGCAAGCCATTGACCGTGAATCGCCGGATAGCACTGAGGTACTAGATAAAAAGGAAGCCCTCGAAATTTTACGGGCTCGTGGCATCACCACACCCAGCGTGCCTGAGAACTGCTATCGGTTCGGCGCTGCATTGGCGCAATCGTTGGGGATACCTGCGAATAAATTCTTCTGGGAACACGGACCCAGCGCAACGCTCAGCAAGCAAGCCGCGGAGATTGCGGATGGTGACCAAGTTCCAGTTGGAGAATTACTCGACCGCAAAACGCTTTTTGCGCTCTACGAATATTCTGGCGCCCAGACTAAAGACCTTGTTAGTTTCACCGAATGGCTCCAGCAAAGGCACAACGTAAAGACCAACTGTTTCTATTTGGGTAAAACGATTTTTGAAAATGATTTCTCCGATGTGCATCGGGAGTGGCAAAGTTTCTTCCCCGCCTTCAATCCTGACACGCTGCCCGCAAAATATAATTTACGTCAGGCTCTGAAATGGCTCAGTGAAGCCTCGACCACCAAAAATTATTTGCTGCTCGCCAGCAGGCAAATTTTCAAGTCTGCATTTTCTCACCTGTGGGCACTCTCATTAATCGTGACACTGCCAGACGTGCAGTTGCTTTTAGTGAGCGAAGGAAGCAGTTTGAGCGGTTCCTTTATTGAAGTCATCCGAAAATATTTCGAGTGCATACCGGGACAGTTAGAAACAAGGTTCAATCGTCTCTTTTGTGAATTCACCATCAAGCCAGGAGAAGGGTCCGTACTCAGTTTAGAGCCGCCTGTTGGACATTTGAATCTGCCCCAGAAAATCCAAAGTGCGTCAATGAAGTCAGGCAGTACGGGGCAGCGTGCAATGGTGCTCGTCATGGACGACTGCTGCACCGATGTCACTTGCAAGAATGAGACGGAATACAAAGACGCCATCGCCAAAATGGACAGCATTCTGAAGTTACGGACTGTTGGCGGTTACTGTTTGGTATTGGGCACCCCCTGGAATGCGGAGGATATGTACGCCGAAATAATCAAGCGCAATGAAGCTGACCCAAGCCGTCCTTGGGCAATTCGTATTGACCCTGCTTATCAAATTAAACCAGAACACGCCAACATTCCCTTGAAAAGTCTGACTGAAGAAATGGTCACGCTGCGATTCCCTGAACGTCTGACCTTTGAATACCTACAGTCCGAGGCCCGGGCAAACGAGGAATTTTTTAAATCTCAGAATCTGTGCTACTTCCCTAAGACCGAAGCGCAAGAACTGAAGTGTGTTTTCACCGAGGAACTCATTGACAAACATTGTTGTCCGCGCGAGAGATTCAATCTCACGCCAGCAACGGCAACCTACATGGCAGTGGATTTGCCGCTGAAGGAATCTAAATACAGCGATTTGCTCGCGTGCCCGACCGCCAAGATGCTGGTTCAAGATGGAAAGAATATCGCCTTTGTGACGGACTTCGTATTGGAGCGTTGTGCCCCATTGCTGCAAGCGCAAACTGTTGTGCGAGCCATCGAGCGCAATCGTCCGTCTAAAGTCTACTTCGAGGAAGTCGGGCAGTGGGACTTGTGGTGGAAGGCATTTCAAGACGAACTCACCATTGCGGTGACCCAACGCGGGCTCATCATTCCTGAATTCATTGTTCGTTCGCCATCTCTCGCTGGTTCATGGGTGGTCAGCAAGCCGAAGCGCATCAAAAATTTGGAAATTCTTTTGACCTCAGATTGCCTGTGGTTTTGCAACGGCGTCTATCTGAACGAATTGAAAGACGAGTTTTCTCGTTGGGATGGCGGTGTCACCCGCAGCAATAGCCATCGCAAGGATTGCGGGCTGGACGCCCTCGGCATGCTGATTCATCAGTTTTATCCGAGGCAAAATCCAGAACCACCGAAGACCGAAGAGCAGAAAGCCGAGGAAGAAACCAAGAACAAAAAAGAAATGGAGGATGCACGCAGGAAAGGACTGTACAACAACATGTGGAACAATTCCATATACACGCTGCCTGCTGCGCCTCCGCAAGAAGAAAAATCTGAGTGGGAATATGTCCCTGGTTATGAAATCTTGCCGCCAAACATGCGTCCGAAGCGCAAGAGGTGAGCCAATGTCATATCACTGCCGCATCTGTAATCTTGTATTTTCGGAACTGCCCCCAGACGCTGTTCTTCTCCCCGCCAAAAGTAAATTTGGCTACGCACTTTATCGCTTCGGGGGTGTCCACGGCGTAGTCCATGACTTAAAAGTCGTTGAACTTCCTCAGCCGCTGCATGTAGTGGAAGAGCCGATATGTGAAATCGTCAATGAAAATGTGGCTATCCCAGTGGTGGAGGAAGTTACTCCAACGTACACGCCGCCCCTGGTGGCTGAGGTTAAACCAAAGGTCCTCGGGGCATGGAAGAAAAAAGTACGCAAAAGAAACGAACAAGGCAAAGCGACACTCGGAGATTTGAAAGATATGTTTCTCGCACTTGAAGGCGAGAAGGAGCAGAAGTCATGAGTAAGAATTTGAAAGAAGCACTCGCCGATGAGAACGAGACTAACGAGATGAACCAATTTATGCAACAGCATCCAGAACTGGATTGCATTGGTTATCGCCGAAGACTGCTTGAAATCGTGAAACCGCTAAAAGTATCTGTGGTTGCGCTGGAGAAGGCTCTTCAACTCTTCGGTAGCGAATTTCGCCCGAAGACCGCCGACCAAATGCGCGCGGAGCAGGAAGCAGCCGAGGAAGCGCAGATAGAGGCCAATCAGCGAGAGTTTGATGACTTGGTGGAAAAGATTGTTGCTGCCCAGCGTCCTGGTCCTGAGCAAAAAACGCAAGTGTTAGATGTCCGAGCGTCTTTCCGCAGAGGGAAGACAGTTCTCGCTGAAGGCACAAGCAATGCCGAGAGAGTTTTGAGGGAACAACTTTCTCATTACGATTTAGATTCGCTCAGGCAACGCTGGCAGAACATTTTGAACGAGCGCAAGTGGAGAGGAATGCCCACGCAAGAACTGCGCTCACAAACGCCCGCACCCAAGCAGTACGGTCGTTATCTGCGAATCCCCGATACACTCACAGCGCATGACATTCTCGTGATGGACCCCGAGGCTCTTAAAGATGCCATGCAAAAATATGGCGATGCTCAACTGACCGCCAGACTCCAGCAAAGATAAGTCCTTGCTTTTTTCTATTCATTCAGCAAGGCAAAAGGGATGGGAATGTGGCTTTGCCTGCCCATCCCATTTAAAAAATATTCGTTCGCCTTCATCGGCGGACGAGAAGCAGAAGCAAGAGTAGAAGCAACAAAGGAGAAGTAGTATGACAACGAATGAAATTGAAGAACGCAAGAAACAATTGGATGCAGAAATCCAAGCAGCCCAAGACGAGCGTGCTCGCCAATCTGGGATGTACGAAGCAAATCGCTGGATGCGGGACCACAGAGATTATCTCGCCAACCAAGCGAACTCCAAGATGATGGATGATTGGCTTAAATCCAAGGGGTTCGTACTAAGTTACGAGAACCTGGACAAAGCATTCAACGCTCTTGGAAATAAATTGGCTCGTAGCACCCCGCTTCCAGCGGAGCCAGCCCCAGCCGCACCAGCAGTTGAACCTACCGAGGAGGAGAAGCGGAGAATTTTCTTAGAAACCAAATTCCCTTTGCCGCCAGAATGGCCCCTCGCACATGTTATAACGAAATCGGAAATCCATCTTTTAGACGGCGAGGCATACAAGAGATTCTTCCATGCCAAAGACCCCTGGGGGAAGAACTTCCGAGACAGGGTTGATTGGATTCTACAAAACCCAGAAGGAGTAAAGTCATGATGACCGATGCACAATTAAACGCATTGGGCGACCAGTTCATTAAAGAGTTGCCGAAACGCTTCCCTAGTTTGGTGATTGACGCCCAAGTCCAGAATGTAATCGTAGGCTTCGTGAATAGGTGTCAAGCCGCCCAAGCAGATTTTACGCTGGAGCACATGTTCACTTGCATTGAGAAAAACGCTGCACTCCTTACTTGGCAGGGCACCGTCATTGCTGATGTTCAAAAAGCAGAGCAGGAGAAAGCCGCTAATCGGCTTCGTCAGATGCTGCGTGAGAGTCTCGGACTGGTACACCACAATACCGAACTTGACCGTGTCTCGCAAAGCGAGCGAACTGGACAAGGCTCAGGCGAGAAAACCTTGAGCAATGCCGAAATTGCCAAGAAAGCAACGCAAGAACAAGCCAACAACCGACTGCTAGCGGAGATTCAATCCGAGGTGGACCACGGTTGTTACCATCGCAACCATGCGGAGATGGCGAGACGCCGCACCACGCTTGAAGCAATTCAGAAGTCCAACATTTCGCCAGCGGAAAAACTTGCCAAGATAAAAGATACCGTGGCGAAGTTCAAGGATTGAGGAGGAAAAATGAAAATCAAAAGGCAATTAATTCCCCCAACGATGACCGTTGGTGAGGCTGTTCGCCGTGGATTAATCATCCCGTCCAACCAGCCACCCACGCACAAACTCGTTGGGAAGAGAGTTCGCAAACTCAAGTAGGGTTGGATTGCAAGCAGCCCTCGCCAGCGTCCAAACGCCAGAAGCAAAACATCAATCATCAACCGCTGTTAAGGCAGCAAGGAAATTTTAAAATGAGCAGGAAAGACAGGAAATTGGGCGCCGACTCTCACGAGGGACAGCGCCAGTTCGACCGCGGTGTCAGTCCATCGAGAGATGAGCATACGCAGAGGGGGGACGGTGTTGACTATCCCTCTGAAAACGTACAGAAGTTGATTGACCAATCCAATGCAGAGGGCAGTCGTCGTGGCGCAGGCAGTTTTACGCACGAAGGTGAACCCGCCGTGGTCGATGCCAATCACGTTGAAATCGAGCGCAAGAAAATTGCTGCTCGGCTCAAAAGAGAAAGCGTGGATTTAAGTGACCACTCTCGTCCTCGTACACAACACCAAGCTGAGGTGAAGTTGCCCGACCGCGACAAGAATGACCAGAAATTCGTTCCTGCGAGGAAAGGCGCAGCAAATACTCAAGGCAAGAAGTCCTAATATCTAGGGAAAATTTGAACGAAGGGCGGCTGCGGTTTAGCCGCTCTTTTTGTTTTTGACTGCCACGGCAGTCAGGAGAAACACATGAGTCTTATACTTACACCCCTCGCTTCAGACAATTTCCAGCGAGCTAATGAATCACCACTTGCCAGTCCGCCGTGGTCCGCCCCTGTAGGCTTTTTTTCTGGTTATGGTTTGCAAATCATTAACAACCTTTGTGAACTGCAGACAGCGGGTCCGTACAACTCAGGAATTGAGTTTTATACAGGGGCATCTGCGCCAAACGACCAATACTGCTCCGCAAGGTTAACGAACTTAAGCGCAGGTTGGGTGCCTCTCATTACCGGCTTGTTAGCCCTTGGTGTTAGGACAGTAGGTCCTGTCAACAATTTGTTTTTGGGAACAGGTTATTACGCTCAACTTTCAAACCAGGGCAGTGGTTGGGGGGCGTCAAGTAACGGATACGCAAGTCTCACCGTAGTCATCAATGATAGTTATGATGGGCCACTAGATGCTGATATCAGCGGTTTCCAGATGAATCCCAACGATGTTTACGTGTGGGCTGTAGTTGGTACAAAGCTATACTTTTTGCAAAATGGAATCGAATTGTGGTCTGGAACGGATACAACGCTGTCTTCCGGTCAACCAGCACTGGGAGGCGCAGCGGCCGTTTTATCTGACTTTCAAGTCTCCAATTTTGCGATGGGTCGCGCATCAATAAGCGCCGGTCCAACTAAAGGAACCATCCTAGGCCAGTACCCCAACATCGGCGGCAATTCCAATCCTGTGCAAGGTGCGTTTCCGCAAAATCACAGGCGGCAAGACGACCTTTTGCAAATTACAACTCCTAACGGTGGTCTGGTCGTTTGGAAGATGGACTACACAGGCGCAGTGAGCGTCAATCCTTCGTCGTGGACCAAAAATACTGTACTCGGTCAACGCCGAGGAGCCAGTTGGGCAGATGCCTTTCAATTGAATAACGCAAATCCTTACAACTTCGATGTGCTCCAGATTGTCGATGAAGGCGGAGGGGTGGTCTGGTATCTCGATTCGCAGGGAAACGTGTATTCAGCCAGTTAGTCCCCTATCCTAATGCCTCGGGCGTTCGACATCGTGCGCCAGCGGGCTTCCTAATCAATTATTTTCCGAAGGGCGGTGCCAAAACCGCCCTTTTTGTTTCTGCCTTCGGGCGAGAGAGGAGAAATGAAAATCGCAATCGGCGTAGACGAGTCTGTGCCTGAAGCAATGTTGCCGACTGACAGGTTCCTAGACTTGTATCGCTACTGGGAGAAGTTTTACGCTGACCCAAAATCCTTCACGCAGGATTATCGTGACGGTTTGTGTGCGCACGAAAGCGGACACACAATTTATTTTCGGCAAACAGGCGTGCGTGTCGAGTTTCGTGGACCAACCGTCTGGTATCTGCCTGAAAAAGACATCTTGGCGATGGCAGAAGCCACGGTGATGCACGATATCCCCGATTGCGAAGCCGTGCAGGGAGTCAAATGCTATCGTGCAGGTGCCCTTTTTCGGCGCGCTTTGACAGGTAAATGTGAAGAGGAATTTGCGGAGCAGGACGATATTGATAGAGCCCGCCGCTGGTTCTTGCAAAAGTTCCCAGATAGCACGGAAGAACATTTTCAGAAGATTTTGCAAACCGCCGAATCAGAAATACTTCAAGACTTGGAGAGCCCCGCTTTCGTTGAGTTGGCGTGGAAGACGGCGAAAGAAATTGAAGACGCCATTTTCCCTAAGCCAGAGTGGCCTGAAGGGCTTCGTGTGTTTCTATAATCCTTGACAATCAAAGAGAAGGGGCGGGTGTAAGAGGGGGAAAAAATGGAAAAACAAAAAACGATGGAGTTTGCTACAGCACCAGATGACAACTGTATTAAACCATGCCGCAAAATAGTGACAGGAAGAACGCTTGCTATCCAATTAGAGGTGATACATTTTTTGCCAGTGAATTTTTGGGGCGTCGAGCCACCCGAATGTGGCGACAAAAGAATGTTCCACGACAAAGACTCTCTCGTGCTTTGCTGGGATTGTGCGCTTGAACAGGGGGTAGTCAACGAAACTGAAAGGCAATACAACGACAAAATAGAGCGTGTGTTGGACAGGCTTCTAAAATAAGTCTGGGATTGTGACGAAGGTTCCTTTGACTTCGGCTTTTGCCTGTTCGATGTCCCTTTCTTGGTTTCGAGTCAGTTTACTCAGGTACTTTCGGACATTGTTCCGTGCTTGCTTCCATTCAGGTTCGACCATTCGCCTGAAATTTTCGTTTTGTTGGGCGGCATACTGCCAATATTCTTTGAACTGTCCCCAATCGTCACCATCACCCCATCTGTCTTCTGGTAAGTGCTTGAAATGTTCAAGAAAAATCCCGCCAGCCGCTAAGCCGTTCCCGATGTTTGTCAACAATTCTTCCGAATAAGTAAGAGAGTATTTCTTTGACCATTCGGGGATATCGACACACGATGTCTGATACTGAAAAACCCCGTTTCTATCACGATAGACCATTGGTCCGACTGGAGACGCCTTTACGCCTGCGTATCTAGCAAGAGTCAGATGACCCGCCTCGTGAACGCACAACTCTTCAATTTTCTCGTCCGTCAGATAGTCTAGTAGCTCTTGAGCTTTCGCTTTGCATGCGTCGCTGTTTATCTCTGGCGGTGTAAGTTTCGGGTAATTGATTTTTAACAAGAGATTGAGCCTTTGTGTCATTCTAAAATGGAAAGAGTGTCCTGCAATGGAGACGCTCTCGCAACCTGTGGAAATCAATCAGACTTTTTCTCTTGTTTTCTAAAATGCTCCTGAGCCTCTTTGAATTTACCGCTAAAAGTTAACTCAGGGACCTTTTCGATGATTTTGATGGCAGTTTTTTGAGTGCGTTGACGGCGGTTGAATCGAGCACGTCTACATAACTCGACCTCGTGACATGAACCGAACCATGTCGCAAGATGCGGGAGACCGTCTCTATCGGCACATTGTTGTTGAACAAGCGGGTGCCCAGCCCGCGGCGTAGTGCGTGAAAACCGTACCACTCAACGCCCTTGCCTTTGAGGGCAGGTTTGATTTGCTTTGAACCCAACGTTGCCAAGTCGAGCGGGAATGCGCGCGGTCCTTCAAAGACCCAGGTTGTTTCTGGGTTTTGTTTCCTGTGCTCTTTCAATGACGCCCGGACTTGCGGCAGAAGAAATACAGACGCCTGACGTGCTTCGGTCTTCGTTTCTCCGATGACCTTGTGCCATACCGTCCGCTTCACATTCAACGTTTCGCCCTCGATATCCTCCCACTTAAGACCCCGCAATTCCGCCAACGATAAACCCGTCCACGCCGCAACAATCACCGCAACTCTGGCAGTGCCTTCAAGCGCAGCGGTCATTTTCTCGATTTCTTCAAGCGAGTATTTGTGTGTCTTTTCGGTCGGCGTGCCCTCGGGAATCTCGACACCGTCCATGGGGTTCGCCCCTTCAAGCATTCCTTTTCGCCGGGTCACGGTGAAGATTGCAGACAACAGGTTCTTGATGTGTGCCAACGAACGGTGCGATAGATTGCCTTCGGTCTCGGCAGTGTCGAGGATGTTTTGACCGTCAGCCGTTCGGAAAGTGCCGAGCCGAAGCCCACCGATGCGCTTGGCAATCTGAGCATTGTAGAGATTCAGGTATCCTTTGACGGTGCTGGGTCTTTTCTTTTCTCGAATATAAGGAAAGTATTGCGTTTCGATGAACTGTTGTAGTGTCAGCGGTCCATTGATTTGGCGACCTTCATTCAATGGTTCGAGAATTTCATTAGCAAGCGGTCGCACGCTGCGGACAGTGCGGAACGTGTCGTTGAATGGCGCAAGTCGGCGAGAGAACTGTTTGCCGTTGACACGATAGCGCAGATGCCAAGCGCCATGACGTTGGAATATGCTACCCTTCTGCATGCTAGAATCGTCTCGCATACGTTCAAAATGTGCAACGGAAATGTGGGACAGATTTGCGTAAACACCAATGGAGGAGTGGCAGAGAGGTTGAATGCGGCGGTCTTGAAAACCGTTGGGCTCGAAAGGGCCTCGGGGGTTCGAATCCCTCCTCCTCCGCCAGCTTCCCAGAGAATAGCGGTACTGGTCTCTCCGCTGGCAGCGCGTCAGTAGAACAGAGCAAGACTCTGCGCGCGCGTTGGCAATTTTTCCTTCAACAATACTCGCAAGTTAAATCAGGTTCTTTGCGTCTGCGCATGCGCCGCATATTTCCTGTGATGAAGAGCCTTATGTGCCTGACAACCATTTCGCAGAGGGCATGGGAAAACCGGGAGTTCATTGCGTTTGGCGCGGTGCTACTTACGCCATCCATGAGGCACGCGGCGAGCCGGGGCTCCCCGGAAAACATCTAAAATAGGTGGAAGAACGATTGTGACGACTTCCCGCACAACCGCGTGGTTCGTGGGGGCCTGGATTGTGTTCCTTGGCTTCTACGCCCTGGTGTCTCATCTCCTGGGACCCGGGACAAAACTCAGCAATTTTGGGGACATCACGCAGTGCTTTGTGCCGCTGCTGGCCAACGCGGGCCTGTTGCTGAATGCCGGCACACCGCACTGGCGGCGAAACATTTTTTGGATGCTGGTGGCCCTGAGCTGCACGTTGTGGATGGTCGGACAATTCGAATGGACGTATTACGAAGTGTACCTGCACAAGCAGGTCCCCGACCTGTTTGCAGGCGACATTATTTTCTTCCTGCGGAATATTCCGCTGATCGCGGCGCTGGCGATGCGGCCGCACCTGAAGCGCGGTGAAATACGCATCGGCCTCGGGTACATGGACTTTGCGATGCTGCTGTCGTGGTGGACGTTCCTGTACGTGTTCGTGGTTCT
>Ga0326727_10013239_pt1 | contig 18429 bp, 11 predicted proteins | sample MB2enrmetagenome_FD_207643 | JGI IMG/M metagenome (GOLD analysis project Ga0326727, IMG submission 207643) | Lab enriched peat soil microbial communities from McLean, Ithaca, NY, United States - MB29MY | ecosystem: Environmental > Terrestrial > Soil > Wetlands > Peat | place: USA: New York...
ATCGGTGAGGAGGGCCTTGCCAGAGGTTTCCTGGAGGAGGATTGCGCGCGCGCCAAGGAGACGGTCGACTTCGTCGCGCTTCTCCAGGGGGACGAAGAGGATCTTGCGGGGGCCTGATCCCCACAGGGCCATTAGCTGGACGGGGGTGAGGAAGAGAGATTGCGCATCGGGAAAGGTGGAGCCGAAGAGCATGGAAGAGGAGCGGCCATCGACCAGCAAGGCGGGGCGTGAGAGCGGGCGGTCCAAGTAAAAGGGGATGGAGGAGCCGTAGGCCTGATCGCCATAGAGGAGGAGAGTGTTGTCGCGGGAGATGGCGCCGGAGGCTTCGAGCTGCTGGATGCGTGCGGCCATGTCCTGGGAGGAGAGCATGGGGGCGAAGCGGACCAGGGCGATATGCGCGGCGACGAGGAAGACGGCGGAGGTGAACGCAATGGAGGTGGAGGCGGCGAGATGGCGACGGCGTGAGCGGAGGACCCACGCTGCTGCTGGGCCAACGGCAAAAGCTGCCAGAGCGAGCGATGCGGGCAGGCGGAGGGCGGCGAAGCTGGGGCCGGTGAGGTCAAAGAGCGAGGACATGGAGAGGGTATAGTCTCCGATGCCGCGATGGGCGAGGAGATCGCCGATGTCGGGCACGAAGGCGAGATGGCGCGAGGTCCACAGGCCGTAGGCGAGGGCCGCGGCGACGGCGGCTCCGATGGCGGTGAAGGCGGCATGGGCGAAGGTGATCCAGCGGCGCGAGGATTTTGCAATGTCATACGTTGCTTCGGCTCGGGTGAGGGCCGCGGCGAGGAGCATCAGGAGCGGGAGGTAGGCGGGGAAGGTGTAGTACTCCTGATTGGTGGAAAGAGAGAAGAAGAGCAGGACGAGGGTGGAAAAGAGGGCGAGGAGGAGCGTGGTGCGCTGGGAATCGTCGAGGTTGAGGAAAGGAGAAAACGGAAGCCCGACCACTCGGCGACGCCTGAAGAACTCAAAGACCGGATAGAGAATAACTGCAAAGATAATGATGAAGTTGACGAAGTCAAGGTGGAGCAGTTCCTTCAACACAATCGCCGCGAACCAGAAGACAAAGGCGAAGCGGAAGGAGATGCGGGCGCCGGACAACGGATTTCCCTGGCAGGAATAACGGCGACTAAGGGCCGTGATGCCGAGGGGTAAAAAGAGGGTCATGGGGAAGAGCCAGACGATGTGGAGGCTCCAGAAGAGGTACGAAGGGAGCTTGTTGTAGTCCACGGGTAAGCGCCGGCCGAGAAAGCGCAGGACGTGCTCGTTGATGAAGTAGAACCAGAAGAAGCCATGGCCATTCATGCCGCCGGTGTTGCGCAGGCCGGCGAGGATGTGCCAGGGCGCGGCGATGGCGAGAAAGAGCAGAGCGCCGGAGAAAGGTTTGAGGCGGCGCCAGTTACGAAGTTCGCCAGTGAGGGCGAGGTAGAGGAAGGCAGCGGCGAAGAGGAAGACGAGGGCAACCAGACCCTTGGTGAGGACGGCGAGGGCGAGGGCGGTCCACATGAGGTAGGGATAGGGCAAGGAAAGGCGGCCCGCGCTTGCGCGCGAATGCCCACCCATGTCGCGCAGAGACTGCTCCATGAATGGGGCGCCCGAAGATTGCGGCGACTCCCCCCACGTCTCAGTGTCGAGAGGTGGGGCACCCGGAGGTGAGGTGGGTGTGAGGGATTGGAGGAGGCAGTAGAGGGCGGCGGTGAGGAGGAGGGAGAGCAGGACGTCGGGAAGGAAGATGCGGGTGAAGAGGAAGATACCGACCGAGGTGAGGACAGCGAGTCCGGTGTAGAGGGCGGTTCGTTCCCCGAAGGACTGGCGGGCCCAACGGACGCCGAGCAGCATCAGGAGCAGGACGCAGAGGGCCTGGGGCAGATGCACGGCGAAGGCGTTGAGGCCGAAGAGGCGGAGACTGACGGCTACGATCCAGTAAGGGAGGGGAGCTTTTTCCAGATAGCGGACGTTGTTGATGCGCAGAGTGACCCAGTCGCCGGAGAGGGCCATCTGGCGGGCGGCGTTGGCATGGGTGCCGTCGGCGTCGTCGAGCACGGGCGGCGCGAAGAGCGAGGCGAAGAAGAGGATGAGCCAGAGCGCGCCCAGAAGAGAGAGCACACGGGCGTGCCGGGAGCGGACGGCGGCGTGAGCGATGGCAGTGGGTCCGGCGGAGGCGGTCAGTGACATGAGGATTACTTCTACTAACAGCATACGTGGTGAAAGGTTGCGGTTGGGGTATTGTGACAGGGGGAGAAGAATATTCCTTTTGCGGTCTGACAAGGAGTTGTTGACGGCGATAGGCTTGAGGAGAGGGTTGAAGGATGCTTACGTTTGCTGCCATTGACATTGGTTCCAACTCCGTCCGGCTGAAGATAGCGTCGGTAGAGCAGCATCACTTGAAGACGCTGCATGAGGACCGGGAGGTGGTGCGGCTGGGGGAGAGCGTCTTCCAGACGGGAGTGATTTCGCCGGAGGCGATGGCCAATACGATTCGCGCGCTGAAGCGGTTTCAGAAGGCGGTGCAGCTGCATGTGGCGGACCGGGTGCGTGTGGTGGCGACCAGCGCGATGCGCGACGCGAGGAATGCGGCGGCGTTTACGGCGTGGGTGAAGTCGGCGACCGGCTGGAATGTGGAAGTGGTCTCTGGACTGGAGGAGGGGCGTCTGATCCACCTGGGGGTGGTGACGCACGAGGCCGGGGCCAAGGGGCGTTGCCTGCTGATCGACCTGGGCGGCGGGAGCTGCGAGATCACCCACTCGGAGGGTGGGCGCATCCGCGAGATGGTGAGCCTGCCGCTGGGCGCGGTGCGGTTGCAGCAGGAGTTTCTGCTGGGCGATCCTCCGGCGAAGGAGGAAGTAGCACGGTTAAAGCAATACATCGACCGCGAACTGAGAAAGGCGGCGCGCAAACTGGGGAGTCCGAGGGTGGGCCTGGTGATTGCGACCTCGGGGACGGCGGCTGCGCTGGCCGAGGCGAGCGTGGCGCTGGCCCGCAAGCTGCCGGTTAGAAAGACGGCGCCGAAGCGATTTGTGCGTATCAAGCCGAGCGTGGCCAAGACGGCGGAGGTGCGCCGACTGGCGGACCGGCTGGCGAAGATGAGCAATAGCCAGCGCGCTTCGATACCTGGGATTGGGCCACGGCGCTCGGAGATCGTGATCGGCGGCGCGCAGGTATACGCCAGCCTGCTGGAGCGGATGGGGCTGAAGGGATTTCGCTACTCGCCGCTGGGGCTGAAGGACGGGATCCTGGCGCAGATGCTGGCCGATGTCGATCTGCGCGCCTCGGTGCACCGGAAGATCGAGAGCGAGCGCTGGGAGGGTGTACTGGAGGTGTGCCGGCGCTACGGCGTGGACCAGCGCAAGGCGGAGCCGGTACGCGAGCATGCGGTGCAACTGTACGACGAGTTGGCGCGGGTGCATGAGCTTCCGGCGGAGTACAGGCTGTGGCTGGAGGCCGCGGCCATGATGCAGGACGTGGGCAAGTACATGAACCACCAGGGCCACCACAGGCACACACAGTACATTGTGGCGAACTCGGAGATATTTGGGTTCTCGCCGGAGCAGCGGGTTGTGGTGAGCGCGATTGCACGCTACATGGGCAAGAGCCGGCCCGACCCGGTAGACCGCATTCTGCGGACGATCGCGATCGAGGAGCATCCGCATATTGTGCGTGCGGTGGTGTTGCTGCGGCTGGCGCTGGCGTTGAACCAGGACCGCGCCAGCGCGGCGGTGCGAATGCGGGCGCACGTCTACCCCAAGCGGGTGCTGTTGGAACTGGATCCGGGACGGGGCGGAGCGGAGCTGGAGGCGTGGTCGCTGAAGAAAGAGGCGGCCTACTTCCGCGAGGTCTTTCGCAGAGACTTGGCGGTGGAGGTGGCGTAGAGCGCGCGCACGGTGCGCGGATCGAGCAGCCAGTGGATGGTTGCGGGGCCGCGGGCCAGGTTCACGCGCGCCAGCGATCCCTTGCGCAGACGCACGCAGGCCGCTCCGGCACAGGCGTCGAGATCGACGGCTGGACAAGTGGCGGCAGGAACCAGAAGCGAGCCAATGAAGGTAGTGAGATTGGGATTATGACCGACGACCAGCAGGTTTTCGTGGCCCGCGCACTCGCGCAGCAGCTTCTGAAACTGGGCGAAGGTGGCGTCCGGCGCAAGCGCGGCGGAGGAGAGTATCTTGGCCTCGTAGCCCATCTCGGTGCCTACCAGCGAAGCGGTCTGCATGGAGCGCTTCAACGGGCTGGAGACGATCAGGTCGAACTGGAGCTTCATGGTGTTGAGCACATGGGCGAGCTGCAGACAGTGGCGCTTGCCGTCCTTATCCAGGGGACGCTTATGGTCGAGAACCGGGTTGGCGCGCTTAATGCCGGCGCTGGCGTGACGCAGGATGTAGAGATTCATAGGGCTAATGACATTGTAGGCCAGAGGGGCAAGTTGTGAAGTTCAAGGTGTGAGGTTCGGGGACCGAAGGAGAGACATAGTGGCAGAGTATCGTCCGCGCGGAATACTGTATACAGATGCCAGCGGGAGCCCGGCGGACGCTCGTTGGGACAGATAGCGGATCGGAATGCTTCCGAGCATTCGAGACCGCGCGCAGGTTTTTGAAAGGGACATACCCATGTTGAACGATCGATGGAGGGCCGTACTGCTCTGCCTATGTCTTGGTCTTGGCGCACAGATTTTTATAGCACCCACCACAGCGGCCGCGCGAGGATACAAGAACTTCCAGGTTGCGGTCTACGTCCCGGAGTATGTGGTGGAGCAGATGAAGGACCCCAGTTATCTACAGAGCACATGGGAGACCATCGGCGGACAGGTGAAGGTAGACAAGGTTTATCTGGAGACCTACCGCAGCGGAAGAACCGCGGACGATGCGTTGCTGGAGCAGGTGAAGGCGTTCTTTGTCGAGCGCGGAGTGGAAGTGGCCGGGGGCATCGGGCTGACGGTGATGGAGTCGAACAACTTTCAATCGTTCTGCTATACCGATCCCAAGGACCGCGAATTTGTGAAGATGCTAGCGCAGAAGACGGCTCGCCACTTCGACGAGATCATTTTGGACGATTTTTATTTTAATAATACAAAGAACGATTCGGATATTGCGGCCAAGGGAAACAGAAGCTGGGACGATTTCCGGGTTGATTTAATGGACCAGGCTTCGCGGGAACTTATAGTAGGCCCGGCCAAGCTGGTGAATCCCAAGGTTAAAGTCATTATTAAATTTCCCAACTGGTATGAGCACTTCCAGGGCAACGGCTACGACCTGGCGAAGGAACCGCGCATCTTCGACGGCATATGGGCGGGCAATGAGACGCGCGAGGCGGACGGGACCTCGCAGCACTTGCAACCGTATCAGAGCTACGAGATCACGCGCTACCTGGAGAACATAGCGCCGGGACGCAACGGGGGCGGATGGGTGGATACCGGCGGACTGCGCTATGCCGATCGCTACGCGGAGCAGCTATGGGACACGATGCTTGCCAAGGCGCCCACCATGATGCTGTTCAAGTGGACCGAACTTCTGAATAATGCGACGCCGGGGCAGAGACAGGCGTGGAGCGCCCTGCACACCAGCTTCGATTATCAGCAGCTTGTGAGTAGTTATGCACAGTCGCACCAAGGAAAGCCGACCACCTATGCGGGCGCGGCTGGATACGCTCTGAACGAAATTGATCCAATTATCGGAAAGCTAGGGAATCCGATCGGCATTGCAAGCTATAAGCCGTATAACTCGTGGGGAGAAGACTTCCTGCAGAACTACTTCGGCATGATGGGCATACCCATCGAGATGGCGCCCACATTTCCCAGCAACGCGAAGCTGGTGCTGCTGACCGAGGAGGCTGCTGCCGATCCGCTACTTATTGCGAAGATCAAAACTCAACTTAGAGCCGGAAAAAACGTAATGATGACCTCGGGGCTGGTGCGCGCGCTGCAGGATAAGGGACTGAAAGACCTGCTGAGCGTGCGAGTCTCGCGCACAGTGAGCGTGACGCAATTTCCCGGTGGGTACGGAGCTGCGGCAGGAGCGGGGAGTGTCCCAGGGGGCGTGCTGATACCGGAGATTGATTACATTACCAACGATTGCACTCCTGTGATCAGCGCTACGGCCAATGGCAACAGCTTTCCGATCCTGCTGGCGGACCATTATTCCAAGGGAACGATTTACATTCTCACGATTCCGGACAACTTCAACGATTTGTATTCGTATCCGGTCAGCGTGGTTTCGGCCTTGAAGGAGGTGGTGCTGGGGGATTTCCCGGTGCGCATGGAGGGGCCAAACAAGGTGGGCCTGTTTGCCTACGACAACCACACGTTCGTAGTGGAGTCGTACCTGGACCATGCGACGACGGTGACAGCCTCCATTACGGACGGTATTACGAAGATCGTGAACATGGAGACGGGGGAGAGTATTGCAGGAGAAGCGCCAGCGGCGCGCAGAGGGCCTGGGGGGAGGCCGAACACGGGCCCGGCACGCATGAACTTTCCGATCACGATCCAGCCGCACAGCTACGCGGCGTTCAGCGAGATGCAGTAACCCTCTCGACAGGAACTCCAGCGCCTGAAAAAACCTCTTGACTGCCGGAAGTGTATGGTGTACACATACAGCAGACAGAGGAAGCGCGATGTTCCTTACCCTTCAGGACAACGACAAACGGCCCATCTACCAGCAGATCACGGACGGGATCAAGGACTTGATCGCGCGCTGTGAGCTGCGCGAGGGAATGACGCTTCCTTCGGTGCGGCAGGTGGCGGGCGACCTGGGCGTGAACCTGAACACGGTCGCGGTCGCATACCGGCAGCTCCAGGACGAGGGGTTCGTCTCCGTACGCCACGGGGCCGGCGCAGTGATCTCATCTCGGAGTCCTCATCCGATGGAGCAGGCAGAACTTTATAAACCGCTGCGCACGGCGCTGACCCAGTTGGTGTTGAGTGGACTGACAGGACGCGAGATTGTAGAGACTGTCCGGGAGCAGCTTGCGCAGTTACAACAGAAAGGGGGCACTCGATGAGTGCACCGAGCGAAGTTGGAATCAATGTCTTCCTGATTTGTCTGCTGGTTCCGGTGATGACGTATGCGCTTGTGAAGCAGATATGGAACCAGCCGCTGCATAACGGACCGGGCTACTTTCTCGGCATCGAGGTCCCAGCGGGCTTCTATGAAGGGCCGGGAAGAAGCTGGATGACGGTCTACCACGCCATGGTGGCCGCACTTTACGGTGTGTGGGCGGTGGCGCTGGCGGCGATCGTCGCGACGCGGCGGTGGGAGATGACACCGATATGGGCGGGAGGCTTTGCGCTGCTATTCGTGCCGGCGATGGTTGGCTTCCAGCTCTGGACGCGGCACAAGCTGGGGGTGAACCCGCCAGTGCGTCCGGTGGCCCTGGCGCTTACGCCACGGCGGTACAGCGACTATATTTCGTGGCCGATGGAGGCGCTAGCTGTGGTGCTGGTCGGGCTGAGTTGGTGGCTGCTGCTGCGCCACACCGGCTCGCATATCGATTGGCACAGTCCGCTGAGGATGAGAGATTGGAGCGTTCCGCTGTGGCTGGGTTGGACGGCGCTGGGCATGGTTCCCGGCAAGATGGTGGTTGCGCGGTTGAGCATTCCTCTTCCGGCGGAACAACCCGATGAGCACTACCGCTATCAGGACGCCGTGCGGCGCAATTGGATACGTGTGTCGGGGGTGTTTTTCCAGTGGCTCCCGGTGATCATCCTTTTTGGCGGCGCGCTGACGATCCACGCGTCATTCCCAGGTAGACCGACTCCTGTGTGGATGTGGCTGACGTTGGCCGTCTTTTTCGCGGTGTGCGGATACGGGATGATCGTGATGTTCCGCGGGCAGCATCAGTTGAAAGCGATGGGCCGCGATCTGCGTCCGGCTGGCAGTTGGAGATCACCCTTCGGCAGCTCTTCCGGCATGGGCTTCGGCGAGTTTTCCTACATGGCGAGGAGCCACGCATTCCAGATTTGGTATGCGATATGGATCGGCGGCATTCTGGCGTTCATCTTGTATCCGCTGTGCAGGGGTCGATTTTAGAGGCTGCGGAAATAGGCGGTTCTGCGCGGAAAGTGGAGAGAAGCGTGTCCCAGGGGCTAAAGCCCGCATTGATATTCCGCCCGATATGCCGGGACTAAAGTCCCGGCCTATCTCAAAGACGACTTGTTCCGCAGCCTGCTTTAATGTGGAACTTATGTATTAACGAGACGTATAGCAAGCATAGGATGGGGAGTGTCATGGACAAAGCAGCAGCACGCAGAATGAGTTTCGGCCTATTGCTACCAGCGGCGGCATGGATGGTTCTGGGTGCGGCAGTTGCACTGGGGCAGGTGGTAGTGACCCTGCCCACACCAACGGCAGCCGCTGCGACGACTGCACCTGCGGCGACAGCGAGCGCGGCGAGCGATCTGACGTTTGACGTGGCATCGGTGCGGCCGTCGGCCCCGCTGGACATGGCGAAGATGATGGCGGACATGCAGGCAGGCAAGATGCCGAATGTGGGCATGCATCTTAACGGGTTGCGGGCGGAGTTCAACTATCTGACGCTGAAAGATCTGATCACGGTCGCGTACAAGGTGAAGACGTACCAGATCACCGGGCCGGATTGGCTCGGCACCCAGCACTTCGACATTGTGGCCAGGCTACCGGAAGGGTCGTCCAAGGACGACGCGCCGAAGATGTTGCAGGCGCTGCTGGAAGACCGGTTCAAGCTGAAGGTGCATCGCGAGACGCAGGAGCATCCGGTGACGGCCCTAGTGGTGGGCAAGGGCGGCCCGAAGATGAAGGAGTCTCCCGGCGACGCTCCGCCGCTGGATCTGGATGCGCCGCTGAAGCCGGGCGAGATGCAGATGGACACTCCGGATGGACCGGCGCGCATGACCATTGACATGAAGACCGGCGGCGGGACCATGAACATGGGGACCAAGGGAATCATCACGTACAGCACGAATGTCCAGACGATGACGCTGCATATTACCTCGAGTAAGACGACCATGGCGGCGCTGGCGGACATGCTGACGCAGATGATGACGTCGATGGGCGGCGGGGCCGGCGGTAGCGGACGCCAGGTGTTGGACATGACCGGACTGAAGGGGAACTACGAGGTGGCACTGGATTTCTCGATGGCGGACATGATTGCGCAGGCCCGCGCGCAGGCGGGCATGGGCGGAGGGGGTGGGGCTGCGAGCGGCAACGCAGCGCCTGAGGCTATGGACCCAGGCGGCGGGGGCGCAACGGTGTCCGACGCAGTGGAGAAACTGGGGCTGAAGTTGGAATCGCGCAAGGCGCCCGTGGAGCAGCTGGTGGTGGACAGCGCGGAGAAGATGCCGACGGAGAATTAAGTGAAATACGGGGTACGGATTTTCTTTAGGTGCGTCCAACAAGGAACCGAAAGAAGGCAATACCGATGACGGAACATGCAGTATACCTGGGCCAAAGGATGTTTCTGCTGATAACGGTATGGGTAGCCCTGTGCGGAACCCATGCGCTGGCGCAGACCGCAACGCCGCCAGCATCAACCGCAACAACGGTGTCTGTTACACCGGCTGCCGACCCCACCCTGGGCATTAGCTTCGATGTTGTCTCCATCAAGCTGGTCAAGGAGGATGCTAATGCCTTCCTGCCTGAGCGCCTCACCAACCCGACCAACGGGGACGGGATCATTCTGGAAAACTACACCCTGTTCGATATCATCCGATGGAACCACAACAACAGCATGTTCCATGACGATCAAATTGTGGATGCACCCAAATGGTTTTTGACCGACCGCTACACCATCCAGGCCAAGGTCGCTGATAGCGACGTAGCCGCATGGCACACGCTTAACGACGCGGCCCGCCGTCTGGTCTTCCGCAAGATGCTGGTGGATCGCTTTAAGTTCACTTACCACTTTGCGGATGTCGAGCAGCCGGTGTACAACCTTGTGGTTGACAAAGGCGGCTTGAAGATCAAGGAGGCCAAGCCGGGCGAGGCCAGCCCCTACAACTTCAAGACTTCCGACGGCAGTCTGAACCCCGACGGAACGCGGGTAGCATATACCGGGGCCGGCGTTACCGTGCGCCCCGCGCCAGACGGCAACATGATGTGGGTTTTTCAGCAGTCACACTTTTCGTCTTTCGCCAAAGACTTCCTCAGCACGCAGACCGGTCGCCATGTCATCGACAAGACTGGCCTGACCGGGCCGTACAACTTCGCGCTGATTTTCATGCCTGAGCAGAGGGTTATCAACGCCGCGCCGGATAGCGATGAATCCGCTGCCGAACCTAGTCGCGCCTCCATCTTCACCGCACTGCAGGAGCAGCTCGGACTGAAGCTTGAATCCGCTAAAGGCCCAGTAAGCCACCTGTTCATCGATCACATTGAGAGGCCATCGGAGGATTAGGAGATGGATGCGATTGGGACGCGGATGAAATGCGGAATGTGAGCTGAGGCGGTTGGCTACGGGATGAATTGTTGACATACGATACATATCGTACTAATGTGTTGGATCAGAGGCAGGAAACAAAAGAGCGATCGTGAGCAAGAAAGAGAGGTCAGTCCATGATGAACAGGCCTGTCGTATTGCGAGTGAAGTGCAGAGTATGGAAGTTGTTTCTGGCGACTGCATGTGTGGTGCTGGCGGGGCCGAGCGGGTTGGTGCAGACCAGCGCGGCGCAGGACGCGGCGCGACCGACGATTGATCTGCCGCCGCCTCCACACAGTGTGCGCGCCAATCACAATGCGATGCCGATGATCGAGGTGCAGCAGCCGGACTTTCCCGCGCAGATTGCCCTTGCGAGACACGGAGACAAGGACTGGTTGGAGTCCGCGCAGGTGAAGAGCCTGAAGCCGGCGGGAATTGTGAGCGTGAAGCTGGGGTGGGCGTATGTGCTGGCCAGTGGGTTGGAGTTCCACGCAGGCGATGTCTTTACCGTGGTGGGCGGAGTGAACGGTATGTTTCAGGTCCCTGCGCAGGGTGCGGCGCCGCGGGCAGATGCAAAGGGCTTCCTGTCGTTTGTGGAGGAGGTGACCCTTCCGGATGGGACGGTTGTCGATGCCGATCACGCCAAGGTGACGGCGTTCTATACGACATGGAGCGCGGGAGCAAACGCGGGCAAGGTTGCGTCAGCAGCGGCAACGACACCGGCGCAGAAGAATGTTGCTGAAGGCGCAGCGGTAAAAGTATATGCACGATCGGCGAACCTGAAGCCGATCACGTTTGACGTAGTGTCGTTCCGCAAGTCGGAGCGGCCGGGAAGCGGGAGAGAGATGCCGGCGAATGGCGATTTTATTGCTTATCACGGTTCGACCGTCCACAATCTTCTCCTGTTTGCATACGGCGGACTGAACAATCAAGGGTACATGCTGATCAGCGGCGAGCCGGACTGGGTGAATACGGATTACTACGAGTTCCAGGCCAAGGTGGCGCCGGAGGATGTGGCTGAGTGGAAGGCAATGACGGTGACCGATAAGCGCTATATGGTGCAGGCCGCGCTGGAGGACGCACTGAAGCTGAAGGTGCATGCGGACACCGACGAGCATCCGGTGTACAACCTAGTGGTGGCAAAGGGCGGACCGAAGTTGATGGAGTATGAGCCGGGGGACACAGTGACGCCTTCGTATCCTGGGGCCCAGGCGATGACGGGCAAGGTGCTGAGTTGGTTCGACCCGTTCAACCTGGTGTGCCAGGACATCACGATGGCCGAACTGGTGAATTCGTTGAGCGGCCCGGACCGGGCGGGACGCATGGTGATCGACAAGACGGGGTTGACTGGGACGTACGATTTTACGGTGCCGATTCCGTATCGACCTCTGCCGGAGCAGTTCAAGGAGATTGCCGAAGATTCCGGCGTGCCGACGATGTTTGAAGGGCTGAAGAAACTTGGCCTGCAACTGGAGCAGGCGAAAGGACCGATTAACGGGATTGTAGTGGACCACATTGAGAGGCCGCCGGAGAACTAAGTATCTTTGCTAAATACGGGGATTCTTTCCCTTCGACTCCGCACAGGGTCAGACTGACAATATGAGAAGGAGGACGAAGAAATAATCGGTATCATTGCAAACGAAGCTGGATTGGCAACGTCTGAGAATTAATTCTTCCTTTCATCGGGATTTTCTTGCCCAGTGAACTCTCATGGAACCACCTGAACGGTTTGTGCGTAGAGACGTATAACGAGCCAAGAAAAGACGGTGCAAGTGAAGATCGAACGGAATGTGCGCAGGTCCGGGTTGGGCAGGAAGCGCCTGCTGGTGTGGGCGCTTGCGTGGCTGAGTATTGCGGGGCTGGCGATGGCTTCGGAGTATCACGGCCAAGTTACGTTTGGCGGGCTGCCGGTGCCGGGGACAACGGTGAAGGTGACGGCGACGCAGGGCAACAAGACGGCGGTCGCGGTCACCGATGAGCAAGGCCTTTACTCGTTCCCGGATCTGGCCGATGGGACGTGGACGATCGAGATCGAGATGACGGGCTTTGCGCCGATCAAGCAGGAGGTGACGGTAGCGCCCAATGCACCGGCGGGCGCGTTTACGATGAAGCTGCTGACCCTGGAGGAGATGCGTGCGTCGGCCAAGCCGGTCACGGTGGAGGCAGCGACGGCGGGGAGCACGGCGGCTCCATCATCCCAGGTCTCAGAGGCGAGACCTGGGGCACCCACTACAGGCGCAGCACCCACGGCAGCGGCGGCGGGAAAGAAGGGCGCGGCGGCAAAGACGCCGGAATCATCCCAGGTCTCAGAAGCGCGACCTGGGGCACCCGCACCGGCTGCCGAGCCTGCACAGGACGCCACGGCTCAGCAGGCCAATGACGGATTTCTGATCAATGGAAGCGTGAACAACGCGGCCACTTCGCAGTACTCGATGTCGCAGGCATTCGGCAACAGCCGCAACGGAGGACGGTCGCTGTACACCACGGGTCTGAGCCTGGTCCTGAGGAACTCGGCGTTCGACGCCAAGCAATATTCCCTTGCCGGGCTGGACACTGCCAAGCCGTCCTACACCGACATAACGGCGGGGGTGACGTTTGCCGGGCCGCTGAAGATTCCTCATCTGCTGCCGGTGGCGCGCGCTCCCTATTTTTATGTTTCCTATTCACGGACGCAGAACAGCAACGATTCGACCCAGTCGGCGCTGGTACCGACCGCGGCAGAGTGGGGCGGGGACTTGTCGCAACAGCCCAACGTAAAGGCGATCTACGTTCCATCGGACATGGCGACGCTATCGCCGAGCTGCGACAGTGTTCTGCTTGGCAACGGCCTGACGCAGAGTGCCATCAATGCAGGCACGGCGCAGTTTGCAGGAAACGTGATTCCATCGGCGTGCATCAGCAAGGTGGCGCAGAACCTGATCGGTTTGAAATTTTATCCATCGCCGAATGTTGCGGGCAATACGCAATACAACTATCAGGTGCCACTGGTCAGCAGCACTCATGCAGATGTGTTCCAGACGCAGTTGTACAAGCAGATCGGCAGCAAGAACAACGTGAATGGCAGCTTTTACGTGCAGAGCTCACGATCTGGCAGCGAGAACCTGTTCAATTTTCACGATTCGAACAACTCGCTGAACGTCGGCGCCAACGCCGGTTGGTACCATCGCCTTACGACGCGGCTGTCGTTGAACGCGAGTTATTCGTTCAGCCGGTCGCGGTCGCAGGCAAACCCGTATTTTGCGAACCGGGACAACGTATCGCTGGATATGGGGATTACAGGAAACCTGCAGGACGGAACCGACTATGGGCCGCCTGGCATGGGCTTTAGCAGCGGCATCTACGGGTTATCGGATGGGAACAGCTCCTGGAACCGCAATGAGACCAATTCGGTATCCGCATCGCTGCAGTGGTATCGCTTCAACCACGATGTGCAGGTGGGCGGAGACTTCCGGCGGCAGGAGGTCAATTACCTTGCGCAATCGAACCCACGGGGGAGCCTGAATTTCAACGGCGCAGCGACGCAGGAGATGCAGGTAGTGAATGGAGTGCCAGTGGCAGTCGCCGGCACCGGCTCCGATCTTGCGGATTTCCTGCTGGGACTGCCTGACACGAGCGCGATTTCCTACGGCAACGCAGACAAATATCTTCGCCAATCGGTCTACGATTTCTACGCCAACGACAATTTCCGGGTGAACCCGGAGCTGAGCATCAACGCGGGGATACGCTGGGAGTATGGAGCGCCGGTGACGGAGACCGAGGGACGGCTGGTGAATCTGGATATTACTCCGGGGTTCACGAACGAGCAGCCGGTGCTGGGGAGCAATCCAGTGGGCCCGCTGACTGGGCAACACTATCCGGCGGCATTGATGCGACCGGACCGGAGCGGAATTTCGCCGAGGCTTGGAATTGCGTGGCGTCCGGTCTCGGGGTCGTCGCTACTGGTGCGCGCGGGATATGGCTTGTACAACGACACTTCGGTGTATCAGTCATTCGCCTATCAAATGGCGACGCAGCACGGCACCCAGCAGACGCCGCTTTCGACCAGCTTGAACGTATCCAACAGCCCTGCCTGCCGCTTCACCATATCGAATCCGTTCTCGGTTCCGTGTTCGACGACCACGCCGGATGGATTTGCGATAGACCCGAACTTCCGGGTCGGCTATGCGCAGTTGTGGAACCTGTCGGTACAACGGGACCTACCCGGATCGCTACAGATGGTGGTGAGTTACCTGGGCATCAAGGGGACGCGGGGCATGCAGGAGTTTCTGCCGAACACCGCACCTCCCGGGGCAACGAACCCATTCGCGGGGTATCCAGTGGGCTATAGGTATCTCACGTCGAATGGAAATTCGACGCGCGAGCAGGGGGTGGTGACACTGCGGCGAAGATTGCGCAGCGGGCTGGCGGCGGGCCTAACCTATACCTACTCGAAGTCGCTGGATGACGACTATGCTCTGGGAGGCCAGGGACCGGTGACGTCGGGGGGCTCGAGCTCCCAGATTGCGCAGGACTGGCAGAACCCGAGCGGGCAGCGCGGACTGTCGACCTTCGACCAGCGCCATGTGCTGAGCGCGAACGCGCAGTACACGACGGGCATGGGGATTGGTGGCAAGACGCTGATGAGCGGATGGAAGGGATTGGCCTACAAAGAGTGGACGGTGCAGACCACGATCAGCGTGGCCAGCGGAACTCCGGAGACTCCAATCTACGGTGGCGCGTCCGTGACCGGAACAGGAGTGACCGGAGCTATCCGGCCCAATCTAACTGGCGTATCTCCTTACTCGGGCCTGTCAACGGGCCACCATTTGAACTTGGCTGCGTACTCTGTGCCATCCGGGCAATGGGGCAACGCGCGGCGAGACTCGATCACGGGGCCGAACCAGTTCAGCCTGAATGCGTCGATGGACCGCACCTTCCGTCTGCACGCCCGATACAATCTGGAGACCCGGCTGGATGCGACGAATGTACTTAACCACGTTACATATTCCGGATGGAACACAACTTATATTCCTAACAGCCCGCAGTTCGGCGCGCCGGCCAGTGCCAATGGAATGCGAAGCATGTCGATTACGATGCGCCTGAGGTTCTGAAGAATGCGAATGAGATTATCGATGCTGTTGCGATCTACTCTGGCGATTGGCGCGGTTACCCTGGCCGCGAGCGTTGCCGGCTTGCCCGCGGGCGCGCAGTTGACGGGACAGAACAAGCCAGTGGGCTCGGCGGACCAGGCAACCACCATCAAGGTGACCACGCGCCTGATCATCGAGAACGTGGGGGTGAAGGACAAGAAGGGCGAAGCGATCGGCGGGTTGACGGCGAAGGACTTCACGATCACCGAAGACGGTGTGCCGCAGACGATCAAAGTCTTCGAGCACCAGGTGCTGCCGGAGAATGCTGCACCGCTGGGGCCGGCACCGGCCGGAGCGGAAGAGATCAAGATCTATAACCGGCTGGCGACCACCCAGATCTCGGGCGAGGCGGCGGGGGAGATCAAATATAAGGACCACCGCCTGATGGCGCTGTATTTCGATATGACAACGATGCCTCCGGTGGACCAGATGCGCGCGCTGGAGGCCGCGCAGAAGTTCATCCGCACGCAGATGACGGAGGCGGACCTGGTGTGTATCCTGCGTTACGCGGGAAGCTCGGTGGATGTGCTGCAGGACTTCAGCGCCGACCGCAATCGGTTGCTGAGCATCCTGGAGACGATGGTGGTGGGCGAAGGACAGCAAGGGGCGGAGGCATCGGACGATGCGAGCAGCGCCGATACGGGCGCGGCCTTCGGACAGGACGACAGCGAGTTCAACATCTTTACCACGGACCGCCAACTGGCCGCGCTACAGACGGCCGCGGAGGCGCTGGGCCGGTTGAATGAGAAGAAGGAGCTGATCTACTTTGCCAGCGGGCTGAACCTGAATGGGCTGGACAACCAGGCGCAACTGGTGGCGACCGTGCAGGCTGCGATCAAGGCAGGGGTGTCGTTCTGGCCGATCGACGCACGTGGGCTGGTGGCGCAGGGGCCGCTGGGCGATGCGACCCAGGGTTCTCCAGGCGGCTCGGCGACGTATACCGGGGGCTCGGCGATGGCTTTGACGAGCCGCTTTGCCAAGTCGCAGGACACGCTGTATACGCTGGCCGGCGATACCGGGGGGAAGGCGCTGCTGGACAACAACGACCTGGACCGGGGGATTGTGAATGCGCAGCACGCAGAATCGGACTACTACATCCTCGGCTACTACACGACGAATACGGCGGTGGACGGAAAATTCCGCAAGGTGAAGGTAACGCTGAATTCGGAGATGGCGGCGAACCTGGACTTTCGCCAGGGGTACTACGGGGAGAAGGAGTGGGGCAAGTTCAACACCGCGGACAAGGAGCGCCAGCTTGAGGACGCGCTGATGCAGGGCGATCCCTTCGTGGAACTGACGATTGGGATTGAGATCAATTATTTCCAGTTGAATAAAGCGGAGTACTTCGTACCCATCATGCTGAAGGTGCCCGGCAGCGAGCTGGTGCTGGCCAAGAAGCGCGGCGCACAGCAGGCTCTGATCGACTTCGTGGGCGAGATCAAGGACGACTACGGCGGCACGACAGTGACCAACATCCGCGACTATGTGAACCCGAAGCTGAGCGACCAGACCGCCGAGCAGTTGGCCAAACGCCCAATCGAGTACTCTACCGGGTACACCCTGTTGCCGGGCAAATACACCATCAAGGTGCTGGCGCGCGACGACGCGACGGGACACATCGGCACGTTCCAGACGACGTTCGTCGTTCCGAACCTGAACAAGGAGACGAAGCGGGTGCCGATCAGCAGCGTGGTGCTGTCTGGCCAGCGCACGCCGATGACCGAAGCCATCTACAACGCCTCCAAAGGCAAAGAGCAGGCCAAGGAGATAGCCGCGGACCCGCTGATCCAGAACGGCGAGAAGCTGATTCCCAGCGTGACGCGGGTGTTCAGCAAATCGCGCAGCCTGTATGTGTTTTTGCAGGCGTATGAGGGTGCAACGGCCGCGCCAACCGCGGGGCAGACACCTGCTCCGCCTACGGTGAAGCCGCTGATGGCGTTCGTGAGCTTCTACCAGGGGCAGACCAAGGTGTACGAGACGCAGCCGGAGGAAGTAACGCCGAGTCCGAACACGCGCCTGCAGATTGCTCCGCTGAACTTCACGGTCGATCTGAGCCAGCTAGCGCCGGGCAAATACGACTGCCAGGTGACGGTACTCGACCCAACGGGAGAGAAGGGGGCATTCTGGCAGGCGCCGATCATGCTGGTGCCGTAATGGGGAGATTGGAATTGAAGGGGGGATGGTGCGCCCGGAGAGATTCGAACTCCCGACCCTTTGGTTCGTAGCCAAATACTCTATCCAACTGAGCTACGGGCGCACATTGCCGCGAGGAGATTCGCTTGCTGCAACTGTTTAAGGATAGAGGATTGCAGGGCGAAGAGCAACCTTGCGGCGACAAGGACAAAAAGGGTCTAGCGGCCGGCGGATGTTGCCGAGGTGGAGAGCGACAGGCTAGCCCTTCTCGGGGGTTTCCTTGATCATGTGCGTGGTGAGCTGGCTGAACTCCTCGTGGCGCGGGGCTGGAGGAGCTTTTGGTTTGGGGGGCTTCTTCTTCTCTTTCCTGCCTTTGTCTTTGTTTCCCATGGCGACAGTCTAACTCTGATGGGACTTTAAGCAAACAGGACAAATTCGGGGATTTTTTTCTTCGCAAGCTCAGGGTCAGAATGACAATCAAAAACAAACAAAGGCAAAGGAAGAAACAGATTCCTCGGCTACGCTGCGGAATGACAAGCAAAAACAAGCAACAGCGAAATACGGAGATTCTGGCTACGCCAGAATGACGAATCGTGGAGGCTGCGAGCAGTAGGCCCAGGGCTAAAGCCCATCGATTCGATAGGCTTGACTCGCAGGGCTAAAGCCCTGCGCTCCCTCCGAGGAACAAAAATGGGTGTAGGATGGTACGTTTTTCGGGCTGCGTTTGTTATGGTGATGGACGGAGGAGAACTGCGATGGATGAGAGTGGGATGGATCGGGATGGGAT
>Ga0326727_10013240_pt1 | contig 18428 bp, 17 predicted proteins | sample MB2enrmetagenome_FD_207643 | JGI IMG/M metagenome (GOLD analysis project Ga0326727, IMG submission 207643) | Lab enriched peat soil microbial communities from McLean, Ithaca, NY, United States - MB29MY | ecosystem: Environmental > Terrestrial > Soil > Wetlands > Peat | place: USA: New York...
TCACTCGCCTTGATGCGGACGATTCCATCTTCGTTGGTGTCGTAGGCAGCGTCGCGCCCAAATACACCTGCGCCAACCGTGCGTTCCTTGAGCGGAAAACCAGCCAGTGTTTGTCCCACGATGAAGGTAAGAAAATCCTGGCAACGCTTAGTTGACCGGAACTCCGGACTCTCCAGAATGCGCCGCAATTGCGACCGAACTGCCTCCGGAGGGACAGACCCAGCCGGCGACACATCTGGCACCGGAGCCTTTGTGGCGGAAGGCACATCCTCGGACATTACTCTGCAATTCTAGCACCGGCGCCAAGGACGTAGGCCAATCTCTAACCGCCCGTGGTGCAAATGCGATTTGTATCAGCTTATGCCTTTAGGCACACCGTAAGTACCGTGCTGTGAATGCGCCTTTACAGGCTGCGGAAAACTCCGATTCACGCAGGTTGTTGGGAAGGGCACGACTGCAGTCGTGCCGTAAGTCGTTAAAAATGCGTTGCGCTTCAAAACCGTACTGCGGCACAGTACCACGGTGATCTGACCACGGGGCGAGCCTGTCTTTACGAGGGCTTTCTAAAGGCTGGTGCCGGGAGGGGGAGTCGAACCCCCAAGGACCGAAGTCCGGCGGATTTTGAGTCCCTATCTACAAGAAATCAGGTCTTGCATTTTCTTGTATTTACAATGACTTAGATGGCCTAACGGTGAGGTTCCATGCGGTTCCGTGAGGGCCTTTTTTGAGACTTTGGGCATAGTTTGGGCATAGTTTTCGACTCAAAAACCGCAGCGGACTTTCGGCGGATTTTCATCGTCCTGTAACAATCAAAACCGGCCCTTGAATCTTGGCACTATGCCCAAACTATGCCCAAACCACATCCAATCTGATGAAATCAAAGCGCTCCACTCCCTTCATTGTACAAGCCGCAGGCAAGATGCAGCTCTCGCTTTCAGCCTTTGTGCTAGCCGGGTGATCGTCACGTGCGACAGTCCGTCCGCCTCAAGTTCATTTCGGATTGAGGTTGCATGATCTGGAAAAGAGGCGGCCATCGTTCTGATACGCTCCATGAGCCACGCATCGTTCAATCGCAGATCGGTTGCGAATCTTTTCCAATGCCGCCGTCCGATATTCCTCAGCCGGTATTCTCCGCCGATCTTCATGGCAAGCTTCGCTTTCTGCAGGTTGATGGTCTGGTACGGCAGAATGCTTGCTAAATCATAGAGCGGAGCGAGTCGTACCGCTCCGCTTCCGCCTAACAGCAGTGCATAGTTTTTTGCATGGGCATCTGTTCCTGCAATAAGCCAATTGAAAGCGATAGCATCCACAAACGACTGCACATCTTCCTCGGGATTGCTCGATTGTTCACGCAATAATTCCGCAATCGTGCGTACTCCTGGTCCGCCATCACTTTCATACTTGCTCGTCGGATGAAGACCGAGCGCCTGACACATGTCCTCTTGATGGATGCGCGACCAGTGTCCTCCACTCCGCACGCGGTCGTAACGCTCCAGCACAATTGCGATCTCGTCACCAAAGTGCTGGACGGTGGAGTTGGGAACGATCAGGCCGGCAGCTCTGGCCAAACGCAGCGAAAAATGCTCGTTCTCCGCGTGGCCATCCCATTCGCCCGTCGGTGGTTTGAGAATGTGAGTGGTCGGAACTCGACCAGACGGCACACCCCATCGCTGGCGCTCGAACAGAAGAGCCGTCTTTGGTTGTGCCCCCGCCAAGCTGAACTGTCCCGTGTCTTGAGCACTACGCCATTGAGAATGGTCCGCGCGTAATGCTTTCAACCGCTCGGCAACCTCGTCATCGTTAAGCCATTTAACCTCTCTGGAAGCCGGTTCCTTGTGCAGTAGTTCAAGACGTTCCGGACGGACAAACTGAACAGCACCTGCGCAGTCTTCACCCACATGTGTAATCAGCCGAAAGACATTCCTGGGAGAAACTTGAAAGCGTCTGCCCCAGTTCTCAAGAACACGGTCATTATCGGGTAGCAGTCCCCACAGAAACGCTTCGATCCGCGCATGGCCGTGCTCTGCCGACGCCAGCGGCATCGAAAGCGACAGCGGATAAGCATTGGGATCGGCTCTCCATGCATCGGTATAGACGAACGAAAGTCTAGCGTTCTTGTAATGGACCGTTCCAACCTCGCGGCCATCCAAGAGGGCGATCAGTTGATTCGTCATGGCCGTTTCTTCAAGGCATCAAGAACGCTGTTGATATCCGGCGTTCTTGCGTTGCTGATTGAGGGAGTTTCATGGGAAGAGTCCGCGTTCAGATCGACGGACACTCCGAGGCTCTTCAGCGTGCGCAAGATGAGACCGATTTCAGCACGCGGTTTCCCTTGTTCCACCTCGACAAGCCATTTTCGGCTCGTCCCTGCTTTCTTAGTCAGGGCAATTTGATCCATCCCGAGTTTGGTGCGACGCTCGCGGATGAAGGCCCCCAAATCGTTAGCGGTTCGGATACGCATCAGGCACACCTCAACTAGAACACATACGCAGAGAGTAACCGAACGGTGATAATCTGTAAAGAGAGCGTACGGTGACATTTTAATGTGAGAGCGAACGGTGACACGAGTAGTCTGAAAAGCATGGCTTGGAAATGGTCATTTCCTTCTGACATTTCCCGGATAGATGAATGATAAGCCGAGGCGCAAAGGCCCGTTTCAAGGCTCTTCGACCGCGAACGCGGCGTGCATATCACCGCCTTGGCACTGACCGGGCCTCGGCTACGCTCTGGTTATCTGGGGAATGTCGTTCGGACTACCAGTTCACCTGCGGAAGCTGCTCTCCTGCCCAATCTTGTCCATGTGCGCACCCTGCGGCTCAATCGTCTGCGCTGTTGACTCCTCCTGAATTTCGGAAGGTCGGTGCAATTTCTGTTCAAATGCCTTTTGCATCGCCTGTTTACATTTGCACGTCATACAAGCGTCTGACGGTCTCAGCTAGATGGCCTTTGCGATGTACGATTATTTGGCGTCAAGAAACTGGCGTATGCGGACGGAGACTTAGCGTGAACAAAGTCGATTGCGAGCTTCCGATATCTGAGGCATCCCTCGCGGAAGTGCGACGATTGCGGGAAGAGAACGCCCGTTTGCGGAGTCTCTTAATCGCGCATGGCATACGAATTTCGGAGGCTCCAATATCCACGGGGGAGACCATTCAAGTCTCCAATGCTGCACCTGAGGCCCGGAATATCGGAGTGGGCACGGCGGAGCAGCGAATCGCTTTGTTCCGCAGTCTCTTCCGTGGACGTGACGATATCTACGCCATTCGCTGGGAGAGTCACGACGGGCGATCTGGATACATGCCCAAAGCGGATCGCGATTGGAAATCGTATCTACATGCCAAAGACAAGGATCGCAAGAAGGTTGATCGCCTGACACGAAAATACAGGCCGCTCACCGATGACGTCGTTCGCGGGCATCTTGTTGGCGAGCATACGGTTGGACTCTATCCGCTCCTGCAGGATGAGACATGCTGGCTGCTGGCGGTCGATTTTGACAAGAAGACATGGCAGCAAGACGCCGCCGCGTTTCTCGCTTCCTGCCACGAACTCGACGTGCCAGCGGCACTGGAACGCTCACGATCAGGAAACGGTGGCCACGTGTGGATATTCTTTGAGCGAGCAATCCCTGCCACAACCGCGCGAAAACTTGGCTGTGTAATCCTCACTCGAACCATGGAATCTCGCCACCAGGTGGGACTGGATTCATATGATCGCTTCTTCCCCAACCAGGACACGCTGCCCAAAGGAGGGTTTGGCAACCTGATAGCCCTTCCGCTGCAAAAGTTTTCGCGCGCAAACGGGAACAGCGTTTTTGTTGATGGAGAGCTCCGCCCATATCCGGATCAATGGGAGTTTCTGGCAAGCGTAAGAAGAATGTCCGCTGACGCCGTCGAAGCAGTAGTACTTGAAGCGCAACGGGGCGGAGACCTAATCGGTGTCAGAATCAGCATTGCCGAAGATGAAGACATTGATCCCTGGAAGCTACCGCCGTCACGGACGAGAGCGGAGCGCCAAATTCCTGGGCCTCTCCCAACGCAGGTACAAGTTGTTCGGTCGAATCTTGTATATGTCGAGAAAACTGGCCTGCCTTCCGCGATGTTAAACCGGCTACTACGCCTGGCAGCATTTCAAAATCCTGAGTTCTATAAAACCCAGGCTATGCGGCTTCCCACATTCAACAAGCCACGAATAATCGCGTGTGGCGAAGATCTCGCCAACCACATCGCATTGCCGCGCGGCTGTATCGCCGAGGTTGTGCAGCTACTTGAAACGCACCGCATCAAGGCGTTGATCCGTGACGAGCGGTTTGCCGGCCGTCCGATTGACGTGGAGTTTTCCGGCCAGTTGCGCCCGGCGCAACTGGATGCCGCCGCTATGATCGCCGAACACGATGAGGGGATTCTTTGCGCTCCTACCGCATTCGGAAAGACCGCATTGGCCGCTTGGATAATCGCAGCACGGAAAGTGAATACTCTCGTGCTGGTCCACCGTCAGCAATTGCTCGATCAATGGCACGCAAGATTAGCAATGTTCCTCAACCTCCCGGCCAAATCAATAGGGCAGGTTGGCGGTGGGAAGAGTGATCGCAGTGGTTTGGTAGACATTGCCATCATCCAAAGCAGTCACGGCAAAGCAGGAGTGAAAGACTTTGTCGCAGAATACGGTCAGGTCATTGTCGATGAATGCCACCACCTCTCAGCGTTCACTTTTGAGCAGGTCATGAAGCAAGTAAAGGCGAAGTACGTTCTCGGATTGACGGCGACTCCTGAGCGCAAAGATGGACACCATCCCATCATTTATATGCAATGCGGCCCGATACGATACAAGCTCAGTGCGCGCTCGATGACCGCAGCCTCACCGTTCGAGCATGAGGTAATTCCGCGGTTGACAGAATTTTGCTTGCCGCCCGAACAGGCTGACACGACAATTCAGGAATTGTACGCCGCGCTTGTAGATGACAGCGCCCGCAATAAACTGATCGTCGGCGATCTGCTGCGTGTAGTCCAAGATGGACGCTCCCCCTTGCTCCTTACGGCCAGGACCGAGCACCTGAAGTATTTTGAGACGGCGCTCGCGGGTAAGGTGGAGAACGTATTTGTGCTGAAGGGGGGAATGGGAAAGAAACAACGGCGGTCGATAGCGGAGGCAATTGCGACCGTACCGGAAGACGGGCCAAGAGTCATTCTGGCAACTGGCAGTTACATCGGCGAGGGCTTTGATGATGCTCGTCTGGACACTCTGTTTCTAGCAATGCCAATTTCATGGAAGGGTACGTTGCAGCAGTACGTTGGTCGCCTTCATCGGCTTCACGACGCGAAGCGCGTTGTCAAAGTTTACGATTATGTCGATTCCAATGTCCTCATGCTGGCGAGAATGTATGCGCGGCGATTGAAGGGTTACAGTGCCATCGGCTACCGGATTTGCAATACTCCCTATGAAGTATTTGGAACGGAACGGCAAGCAACCGGCCTGGAGAAAGCGAATACAGCACTTCTCGAATGAATGGAGGAACATGGCAGAGCGAAGCAGCAAGCCCGTGGTGGTCCATATGGATATTCGCAAGCTGAAACCTGAGCCGGGAACCAACCTTCCGTCGCTCGGCAAGGCCAAGCTGGAAGCACTGATTGAGGAAGCGGTGGTGGATGCTTACGGCGAAGACGAACAGAAAGTTGGTTTGCTCACCATGATGCAGGAGCATCTTGCGCGGCCTTTTTCCGTGAGTATCCTCGGCGTAAAGGCCACCGTAGATAAGGTGGACATGACGCGCGATGGCCGGATTGTAGCGGTTTGCCGGCGAGACGGAGTCAGGCAGAGAATTGAAATCCTTGATCTGCCGCTGCCGAAGCCGACGCCAGCTGGCGCGGAATGGATCGCGGCATACAGCTACTGGTGTAGAGGATTGTGATTGAGCGAATACCAGCAACCAAATCACCGGTTGTCCGCAAAAACACTTGCATCCATACAGCATAATGTACTTGCCATTGCACGTCAGTATATACTTGCGATAACACGGCCCTATAAACTTGTAGTTGCCCACAAGGCACGCAAATGGCGACACCGAACGAAAAATTGGCGGCATCGCTGAGTGTCCTGCAGGAACTGCAGAAAGACGGGCGGCGTGTCTTTCAATCGAGCGAATTGAGCAGGGTTCATCGAGACAGGCTGCTGAAACACGGATTCATGCAAGCAGTGATGAAAGGCTGGCTTATCTCGGCCAGCCCTGGGGTACAGCCCGGAGACAGCACACCGTGGTTTGCATCCTTCTGGGAGTTTTGTGCCCGATATTGCAACGAACGTTTCGGGGAAGGCTGGCATCTTTCGCCGGAACAATCGCTCCTGCTCCACGCCGAAAACACCATTATTCCGTCTCAGGCAATCATTTATAGCCCGAAAGGCCATAACAACACGGTCAAGCTGCTCTTTCGCACGTCGCTTTACGACCTGAAGGAACAGCAATTGCCATCGCGCAATGACGTGGTCATCCGCACTGGCCTGCGAATCTTTTCTCCTGCCGCAGCGCTGATTCGCGTGCCGGAATCCTTTTTCATTCGCAACCCGATTGAAACCCAAGTCGTGCTTGCGGGCATCCACGATGCATCTGAACTGCTCAGACCTCTGCTGGATGGAGGACACTCCGCCATTGCTGGCCGTCTGGCAGGAGCTTTGCGTCGTGTTGGCCGCGTGGAACAGGCTGGCGAAATTCTTTTGGCGATGAAGGCAGCGGGGTATGACGTTCGAGAAACAGACCCGTTTGAAGCTGCGCAGCGTGTATTCGCAATAGGCAAGGCTACGAAAGCGCCCATTGTCGGCAGGCTTCATGCCATATGGGCAGCATCGCGGAATGCAGTGCTTGAGAGTTTTCCTAAACCGCCTGGGTTGCCTAGAAACAAGATAGCGTATCTGAACTTTGTTGATGGGATTTACCAAAGCGATGCGTATCATTCGCTTTCAATCGAAGGCTACCGCGTAAGCCCTGAGTTGATTGAGAGGGTAATGTCAGGAGCATGGGACCCAGCGCATCACGAAGCAGACCGGCAAAGCCGGGATGCACTGGCTGCGCGTGGGTATTGGCAGGCTTTTCAAAAAGTGAAGACCACCGTGTCTAAGGTACTCGCTGGCGAAAATCCGGGAGCAATTGCCAGAACGGATCACAGGGAATGGTACAGAGAACTTTTTGAGCCATGCGTTGTTTCCGGCCTGATCCCGGCTTCGGCTCTTGCTGGTTATCGCAATGATGCCGTCTATTTGCGAAATTCTAGGTATGTTCCGCCGCGTTGGGAAACTGTCCGCGATGCCATGCCCGCCCTGTTCAATTTGCTCGAAGCGGAACCAGAGCCGTCTGTTCGCGCGGTGCTCGGTCATTGGCTCTTCGGCTATATTCATCCTTATCCCGATGGCAATGGCCGCATGGCTCGCTTCCTGATGAATGTCCTGCTGGCTTCGGGTGGGTATCCGTGGACGGTGGTTCGCGTTGAAGACCGTGCAGAATACCTGAAGGCTCTGGACCGTGCGAGCATTGAAATAGATGCAAGACCCTTTGCCAACTTCATTGCAGAACGGGTACGTTGGTCGCTCAAACAAACGGAGCGATCCCTGAAAGCATAGAAGGGCGATGGCCGTTGGCCCAACAGGCCGCTTTGAAATTGACATTCCCCGGATATTGGATGATAAGCCGAGACGCAAAGGCCGGTGTCAAGGCTCTCCGACCGCGAACGCGGCGCGCGCAGCGCGGCCTTGACACTGGCCGGGCCTCGGCTACGCTCTGGCTATCCGGGGAATGTCATACGGGAATGAAAGATCACAGACCGAAGCCGAAGCCCTGAGCAATCTGATTCGTGTGCGTGGGTTGCGGTTCTACCTTGTGCGCTGGCGGCTCCTGCTGAATCGCGGGGGAATGGGACATGTCGCGGCTGAGTGCCTGCCCCAGCGTCGGTGCATTATTCGTATAAATCTGCGCGTCATAGCGTCCACGCGAGATAGAGACATAGGCCATGCGGCTGTTGAGCAGGTCCTTCGCGCCCAACTCGGTATCCAGATGAATCAGAACGCGGTCGGCAGTCTGCCCCTGGCTGGAGTGGCTGGTCATTGCATAGCCATGATCGAGATGCGGGTGCTTGCGCGGATCGAGTTCGACCGCTCGGCCACCGTCCATCTTCAAGCGCAGCCGCCCGTCTTCGCCGATGCTCTCGATGGTCCCCAACTCGCGGTTCGCAACTTTCAGTTCGTTGGCCGGTGCGGTGAATTGGATGCGGTCGCCTACTGAAAAACTCCGCATCTCCTCGCGGAAAACGGAGACGCCCTGCTGGCGGCGTGGATCGTAGGTGCGCTCTGTTCCGTCCTGCCGCTCAACCGTCAACCGGTTGTTCGAGGCGTCGATGCCCTTTACTTGCGCATACTCGCCTTTCCCGATGCCGGCCTCCTTCGACGCGCGCGAGTAGCGGAGCACATCGCCTACTTCGTACCGCTCGGCCCAGGTGCGGTCCGCGCCGGTCAGGTTCTGGCGCAGCGCAAGCGTTCGGATGCGGTGCTCCTCGCCGCTGACAACGCCCCGGCCTTGCAATTCCGCGTGGATGCGCTCGTTGATCTCGATGCGGGAACGGTTGTCGGGAGAGACCACCAACGTATTCTCCGGCGATTTTGCATACTCCTTCGCAACGGCCGCGATGCGCTCGTCGTGGCCGGAGATTTCATGGACTCGGCCCTGCCGGTCGAGATTCTGGACCGCTTCCTGCACTTCACCTCGCGCAAGCTGCTCGACTACCTGTTTCAGTTCCGGGTCTTTCTGGCGCACGATCTCTTCGAGCTTCACCGTCTTCATGCCGGTGTCCTGGAGCTGCGCGAAAGGCCGCCCGGCTTCGACCGCCTCATGTTGGCGCCGGTCGCCGACAAGCAACACGCGGTCATTCGGATGGAGCCGGTTCACAAACTCATGCACTTGCCTGGTCGATGCCAGCGAGGATTCGTCGAGCACGTACAGGCGCTTCTCGCCGGTATCTGGCTCCTGTCCATGTGCCAGATGCTTCTGTAGCGTAGAAGTCTCCATGCCTGCTTCGCTGAGTTTTTGCGCCGCACGGGATGTCGGCGCAAAACCTTCCACTCTGTACCCCACGGCCTCCGCGCCTTCACGGATAACGGAGAGAGTCGTCGTCTTGCCCGTGCCTGCAACGCCATCTAAGCCGACAATCTTCTCACGCGAAAGAAAGATTTCGTCCACAGCCCCGCGCTGCGAAGCATTTAGTTCCGGGTGCCGGTCTTCCGTAGCGATACGCACATGCGGCGAAACCAGCATGGGATCGCTGTAGTCGCGTCGATTGCCTTCCTGCATCCGGCCAACAATCTCGCGCTCCATACGTTCCATCGCAGCGGTCGTGAATTGTTGACCAGCTCCAGTCTGTGAAACTTCCCGGAACTCCCCGGTTTCGGTCCGGCGCTCGAACTCCTGCCGGATCTGGGCATACGTGGTTTCTCCCATGCCGCGCACGAGCGCTGTTTCAAGAATCGCGCGGCGATCCTGCACGGCCGATCTCTCGAAGACATGATCGCGCGCCCAGGTCACGGCCCGCTGCGCCTGCATCTCCGGGTCTTGCATTCGATGTCGCCCGTGTTCGCGCGCTTGGGCGACAACGCGGTCCGCCTGATGTCCATGCAGCGCGGCTAGCTCCCGGTGTCGCCGTAAAACTTCTTCCGGCGACAGTAGCTCTTTGTGATCGCGCGTATGGAGGGCTGCGATCTGCGCTGCCGCTGCTCCGTCGATGCCTTGCTCCCGGAGATGATCCTTGATCTGTTCCCGGCGCGGGCTGGAAGCCTCCAAATACTCCTTCGTGTAGCCCTTGATTTCCGGCTGTCCATGCTTGCCGCGCTCTAATTCGTAGCCCAGCCTTTCCAGCCGCAGCGCTAGTTCTGATCGGTAAACCGCCGTGACGTAACGCTGGGACACGAACATTTCGTGCGGCTGCAAAGCGCGCGTCTGACCATTCTCCCGCTCAGTCACATTGAAGATCACAGCGTGAGTATGAAGCTGCGGGGCCGCATAGCCATCGACGGGTCGCGCGGTATCGTGCTCGAAGGTGGCAGCGATGAATTTTCCGGTTGTCTCAGGGGCATGGACATTGCCGATCCGCGCCTGCGTGTACCACTCAAGTTCCCGCAGCGCCACGCGGACACTTTCCCGGTGTGTCTCTCGCACCCGTTCATCGCCGCCCACCAGCGCGGTAAGCGATACCGACTTCGGTGCGGAGAACGTGGCGTCCCATCCGGCGCGGTGCTCGGCGCTGGTCACCTCTTTGCCGAATTTTCCTTCATAGGTTCGTGAAACCTGATGCCGGACAAGCTGCTCTTCGGTGTGCGGATGTTGACCCTCGCTCAACCGCGCAAAGTGCTCGGCCTTAACTGCGCCGGTGAGCTTCCACTGCTCGGCGAGCCTGCCCTGCCACTCGCTGTGCCCCTGCTGGTCGCGGCTCCAATAGTTCTGCTCCTGCGCGGCAAACTCCCGCGCATGGTATGTTCGCGCCTGACCGGCGGACAGCGGTTTCGAGATCGTAAGCATAAGCGCTCCTCAACTGTGCGGGGAACCGTCAGCGCGCCGACAGTGAATGCAGTAAGAACGTGTTCTCGGCAATTTGCCTGTCATTCGATTCTCTTCGTCTCCTTCGAGGTAAACCGCTCTTTGGGTTTGTCATCGGCGGCAGCGATGGTCGAACCGAAGAGTGGAAGCACCGGCTGGATCGGCTTCTTCAACGACTCGGCGTGAATGCTGGCCTGTGTTTGTGGCGTTGCCTTCCGCGCAATCTCTGGTATCTTCCGCCTCGCAAATCCCGGCAGGACGAATCGCGTTCTGCCGATCTTTTTTCTCCATCTCTGCGGCCAACTTGTCGGAGGTTCGCCCCATTCGATCCTCTCCAAATCCCACTGGTCATAGGCGTTCAGGCTCCGCAATATACTTCCCCCCGCCAGTAGAAAAAAGAACATCGCGGCTCCCCAAAGCAGCAGCGTTAACAGCAATCTCCAGAAGCTCTTTCCGCCATAGAACTGCGCCTCAAGAAACGCTTGGAGTCTGACTGTTTGGAGCCATTCATCCGGCCCCTGTAGCAGGCCGGTCCAACCGGTCTGCCGCGCCGCTGGCGAAAGCTGCATCGGGATTCCACGGTCGTCGCCCGCAGTTGCGGGAACCACGTCGGCATCCGTAGCCAATTCCTGTTTCTCGTTTGTTGCGGTCTTGTACAACCATCGGACCTCGGTACTCGAAGCCGGGTCAGTTCCGAGCAAGGCGCACCTCAAATAGCTTCCAAGGTAGTAGCGTTGCATAGGTGTCCAGACCAGCCAATTACACAGAAACAACGCTCCGGAAAAGGCCAGTATTGCCATCGCAGGCAGCCACGGAAAACGTTTGGGAAACGGCAGGTCATTCATGGTTTCCGTCCTCGTTCCATGCCCTCTGGTGCGCGAAAGTCGTCGAGCAATTTACGAGCCTGTTGCAGCTTGCGCGCATCGGCTTCGTCGCGGATTTTGAGGATGGAATCGGGCAACATTTGCCTGCCTTCCGATGCCGCTTGAGCGCCAGCATGGAAGAGATTCAGGAGGGCATAACGTAGTGCCCAAACCTCGGCCAACACCAGTTCCGCAGGGTCGGCGGGACGCTTCCGCGCGGCGTGCAAAGCGGTCGCGCGCAGCCATTCGGAGAGCGATTGCCCCGCGCCTTCGGAGGCAGTTTCGATCTCGGAAAGTTCCTCTGGAGTCAGCCGCGTGGCGGCTATTTTTGTGCGAAATCCAGGCTTCTCCTCTTCGCCAAATGGCAGACTGGACTGCGGGGCGGCTTGAATGCGACGAATACTCCTTGGGGAAACCACCTTGTTGCTCATACCGCGTCCTGCTCTGCCGCCGTCAAGCGGCGAAATGCTGGTTCACAGAAAGTTCTTGTGCTTCAACACGTTTACGTGATCGCCGCCAGAAGCAATTTGTCGTAAAATAACGTCATCGCTCCCTACCGCGAACATTTTCACTAACTGATCCAATCTGCTGATACCGTGAACGTTAACGTGCGTAAACATCAAACCCGCTAATCCGTCGCTCCGCAGTTCCCGTTTGGGGGTGTCGTGTCCACATTTCTCCCGCTGCAAAGCAGCGTTTGTCACTCCCCACACCCGCGTAGCGCGCTCAGAATTCCGTTTCGCGTCCACATTTCGGCGTAAAGCATCGCTTCTCTTACAACTCGCCATATTCGAGCACCTGGGCCTCCCACGTGTGGATCACTTCGGGGGCCTGCCATGCGCGTCGAAACAGATTGCGGATCGACTGCCAGTGTTCCATCGGGAATCCGAAAGTGATTCCGTTCTCCCGCGCAAAGAAGAACACGCCCCGTTCCTCGCTCTCCAGAATCGCCGTGTGCGCGTAGAAATAGTGGCCCTTCCATTGGCAAAGGTCGCGCGCCAAATCAAGCTCTTCCAGCATCCTTCGGAACTCCGCAATCCTTGCGAATCCAACCACCGGATAGCGCGGGGCAAGCTCTCCCGGAAACTGCAAACGCGGGGAGAAATCGTTCCCCTCTTCCCGTACCAGATCGAGCCGGTATCCGCCCTCTTCCAGGGAGGGCAATGCCGGTTGAACCGCAAGCTCAAAATCCTCGTCTTCTGTCTCCGCTGGCGGCTTCTCGCGCAGGGGCTTGCGATGAAGGAAATAGTGGCCGCGCGCGCACACCTTCCACAGGGCTGACCAGTGCGGCCAGAGCGCCTCGTTTAGCTTCTCGATGTTCGAGAACTTCTCCTCGTCAAGAAGTGTGTAGAGATTGCGCACGGCGAGGATCGGTTTTCGACGCCTTTGGGATTGGTTCCGCAGCATTTGCAGGGTGTTAGTTACCACCCGGCGCACGTCGTCGCTGCCAATCTCGTCAGGTTCCTTTGCCTCGGCCTGTTTGTCCCCCGGAAGAGTTCGCAAGTACAGGGAATCCAGCGGGGACTTCTTCTGTCGGCGGACCACGGCATAAGCCGCAAGGAATGCCTCCAGGATTTCGGCCAGAGACTCGAAGGAAATCTGCCCCTGCGCGGTGTTCGCAAACGACTCTGCGCCCACCGCACAGTAATGGGCAACCATCGTCCATTCCGCCTGCGAAAGCGAGAGTCTGGCGTCGGCTTTGCCGCGAATTCTCAGCAAGGAAACGGTCGGCTCCATGAGCAGATTGACCAACTCCAGACGGTCGTCTCGGGCCGACTCAAGCAGCTGCTTTGCCGCCTCCGATGTGGACACGGGTCCACCGCTCTTGAGGGCCATGATTTCCCTCAGCTTATCGAGCCGGGAACGCAGAGCATCGGAAATGCGGATGGAGATCACGGGCTGCTGCGGTGGTGCTGTCTTCTCTGCCATGAGGCTCCTCTCTGGATTGCTACAATAAATAAAATAGTAACGTTACCTATTGACTCTACGTGTACACTCGCGCTATTGTCAAGTGTGAAGTCATAGCCGAAGATTTGCATATGCGTCTTTCGCCCCCACCGCAGCATCGCCTCCTCCGCACCAGACAAGCTGCGGAATATCTTTGCATGAGCGAATGGAAACTTCGGCGCTTGATTCAGGACGGATTCTGCCCTACCTGCACGGCGGCGACGGCGCGCCGTTTCTGCTTGATATTCGCGACCTTGACGAATACATCGACCGAAATAAACACCACGGCACGGACAACTTGGGTGTGGGACCGCCGCCCGTTCCGGCCAACACGATTTCTCCCAGTATGAAAGGAGCAACCTATGCCGCGCCCACGCGGAACCGGAAGTCTGTATCAGCAGAAAGACAGCGCGGTATGGTGGATCAAGTACCACCGCAACGGAAGATCATTTCGTGAATCCACGCGAACGACGGAGAGACGGCAGGCAAACCGCGTCCTCGCCAAACGTCTGGCGGAAATCAACACAGGGTCATTTGTCGGGCCGACGCACGAGCGAATCACCGTAGGCGAATTGGCGGACGATCTCTTCCGCGATTACCGGATCAATGGCCGCAAGACAACCGATGACGTACAGACACGATGGCGACTGCACCTTGAACCTTTCCTCGGGTCGCATCGGGTGTTAGAGGTCACAAGCGATCTGGTTGCAAAGTACGTAGACCAGAGGCAGCATGAGAACGCCCAAAATGCCACAATCAACCGCGAAATGGCCGCGCTGAAGAGGATGTTTCGCCTTGGCATGTACGCTACGCCGCCGAAAGTCTTCCGCTTGCCGAAGTTCCCAAAGCTGGCAGAGGACAACATCCGAAAGGGATTTCTTGAGGACGCCCAATACAAAAAGCTGATTGCATATTGCCCAGACCTGTGGTTTCGCGCCCTGGTGGAGATGGGGCGCACCTATGGATGGCGCAGCAGCGAACTGATAAACCTCCAAGTGAAACAGGTGGATGTCGATGCGCGTACGATCCGCCTGGAGCCCGGCACTACGAAGAACAAAGATGGGCGAGAAGTGACAATGACCACCGCCGTCCACAATCTATTGGCGCAATGCGTGGCAGGGAAATCCTCGGAAGATGCTGTCTTCACCCGTTCAGATGGCAAACCCGTACGGGATTTTCGGGATACTTGGGCGAAGGCAACGAAAGCTGCCGGTGTGCCCGGTCTGTTGTTCCATGATCTGCGCCGTACCGCAGCCCGCAACCTGCGCCGGGCCGGAATCGCCGAAGGCGTCATCATGAAAATTGGCGGCTGGCGAACCCGGAGCGTCTTTGAACGTTACGCAATCGTCTCGCAAACAGACATCGCCGATGCGTTGAAGAAGCTCGAAGCAGTCTAGACTTGTCCACAGCCACTTTCCTGGCGACATGGCGCGTGTTCGATTCCGCACGGGATTTTGTCCATTGCGTCCTCGCTGCTATTGGACGCACTGCAATGCTCGTTTGGAGATGCAGGCTATCCGCATAACGCCACAGCTTTTCTATGCTCACCTGCGAGATTTCTCCCCTGAGCAACTAGCGCGCGCCGAAACGATTCGTAGTCCTCCCCGGTTACTGATGGTAGAATCCGTGGCCATGCGCCACGCGATAAGCTTTGAATCCGTTTCCCTCGTGATCGCTCTCGCCTCCCTGCTGGCATCTGTGGCTGCTACTTTGATTGCGAAAAGCTCTCTATCACAAGCCAAGCAGGTTGCTGACCGCGACGAAAGAGATCGGAGGCAGCGGAAATGGGCTGACATGTATCTCAAAGCAGACGAGACCTATGACGGTCTGGACCGTTTCCGCGTTCTATCCGATTCTTGGGACACAGAAGAACGGGGACGGGAATGGAATGACCTCATGCGCCTGATACGCGGCGCGCACGCCATGGCTGTTGTGTTTCCCGAGAATCCAGCTGTTGATGCGTTTTTGTCGTGCACGAAAGTATTCAAGGATCAGACAACTGTGTCAAAGGATCGTCTGTCAAAAGTGTTTGATGCTGTGGAGCTAATACGAGAAAGGGCACGAGTGAACCGCAGAGTTCTTGAAAATGATCAAGTGGGAACGTAGAAAGATGAATCTCCTCCCGCTCGATGCGGAACCGAAAATGAGAGTTGCCGGACTACCGACGGTGCATAGCAGCTTCTAACTCTTCTTTGTTGAGCAGGATTAAATACCGTTTCTCGCTGCCTTCCATCCCTTGTTCCGGCAAACGACCCATGTCAAAATCTACCTGCCTCACCTTTGCCTTTAACATAGAGATCAATCTCTTGAGGTGCCGTTTCTTGCCCGACAGAATTCCACAAGCTCCGTTTATCGTTTCTTCGGGTGACGGGGAATCGGGTGTATCAAAATCTCTTCTGTCGGCCCCGGCTGCATCGCTGTCATTGTTTCCATAGATGAGTCGTTCCGCCGCAGCTCCTGCCGCAGAAACCAAGTAATCCTTCTTGGCCCGTTCGCCGGGAGGCTTGGGAGGAAAAGAACAGCAGAATTTCCCGCAGTCCTTTTCATAGCAAATGCCATAACAAGGGACTTCTTGAAGTACGGCCATGAGCGCGTGCCCACTCTCATGGACAAATGGGCGTTCCCATTCTTCCTCCATCCTTCTTTCCCAATCATGCATCATGTGTTCTCGTTGTCGCTCTAAGCCTTCAAAGCAAATTTCGGTTGCCTTTTACATCTCCAAGGGGGGAGTTTGGGAGGGGGTTGCGGGTCGAGAGAAGACGACAATGTCGATGCGCGGCTCCCGGCAGATCAGTGGGTTTCCTGCCCTATCCAGTATGGGATGGTTTACCTCGTCTAGGGCTCGATAGTCATGGGATGGCAGGTTTTGCTCTAGATGGCTCTTGAGCTTTTGTGCCTCTGCTTTGCTCTTGAGGAAATAGTATTCCATTGACGGCCTGCGAAGAGCCCTCTCGATCCTGAAGCCGTCGAGAATTTGAGGGTATAGCAACAGGCTCTGGTTAGGATTGAGCCACACCAACACCACCGCAATCTCAGACGGCTGACTCAATCTTGATCACCTCTCCGCTTTGGTCCTTTCATTGAAAACGCATCCTTTGTCGCTCTTTCCCTATGGGTAAGGGAAGTGTAAATGCAGCCTTGCGCTGTTACTTGCGAGTGGACAGTCAACGGGTTTGCTCTTATCAGTGTTGGTCTAGGCAGACTTCGTGGCCTGATTTATCCCGCAAAACGTTGTTGCAGGGCGGCGGTGCAGCTGGTGAGGACGGAGCCGCAGGAACAGCCACTGGAACGCTCGGTGGAAGAGTGCTGGCCACAGTGCTAGACGACTCAGCATCTACCAAGGGTCGCGCTTCGGGTGCAGATAAGGGCGCAGCTGAGGAGGCTGCTGCGGGGGATGTAGCTCCTGCTGGAGTACTAGGAGAGACTACGTGGCCGGTTACAACGTCGTACATATATTTCTGATCTTTGTCGTTTGTGTAGACAAAGGTTTTGATGTTGATTGTGTGCATGGTGTCAAGCATTTGCTGGTTTAGCAGCATATGGAAGCGCATTTCACTTGCACGTTCACTGTGGTCTATGAGCGTGTCACCCGACACTTCAGCATAGCCAACGACGTTTTGGGCCAAGAAACTCTTGTTCATAGAGTCGATAACCTGCTGCCTGCTGAGAGTGCCAGGGCATGTCCCCTGATCTAAAACAGTGCCTTTGGCATCGCGCCGCGCCCAGGATTCTCCGGGATGTTGGTTGCAGTAAGCTTTGTACTGCTTCCCAATCGCGTGTTTTCGCATCGCCAGACCAACCAGACCCCCCATGGCATTGCCCGCGCTCTTGCCCAGTTCTTCAGCCTGACGGTCTTTCTCGGCTTGTGCTGCGGCTTGTGCTTGGCGTTGTGCGGAATCATCAGTCGATGTGCTGGTGCAGTTGGCTGTGCTGCCGTTTATAGTGCAGTCGGTGTTTGTGGTGGTGGTCTGCGCGCGCGCCGAGTGGCGTAAGGCGAACGACAAGACGACCAGCATTGCTAACCTGCGGGTTGCATTATTCATTGTCTCTTTCCCCTCCCATAATCTTGCTTCTCCCCACCACCCTTGTCGAGTTACTGCCGTTCCAGTACCGCCGTCGGAGAATGAGATAGCTTTGACCCGCACGGGAACACAGAGCTAAACTGGTCTCCTGCAAAACGAGTCACTGACACAGAGGCGCGCAGATTCCATACGTTGGGCCTCGATTCGTTAGGGATTGGTACGGGTAGCTCTCCCATTACTGCCGTAACTTGTCCAGTGAACTGCTGGCGCGTCACGCTTGCGTCGCCAGTTTCGGAGGTGGAACAATGGAACTAATCTGGATTCAGAGAACAGCGAGCCAAGAGGATCAGGACAAGATTGTTGAGTCCTTGGAAGTAGGCACGGAACTTAGCGAGTCCCTGAAGTGCAAGGTTCACAAGGTGAAAGTTGAAAAGGTGACACCAACCGACGTAGTGCCGGACACGAATGGCGACTATGTTTTGCTCGGTTTGCGGGAGGAGAGCGACCCAAAACGGAAGATGCAGTTGCCCCGGCATTGATTCGACGGACCTAGCGCGTGGGCCCATAAACCGCTCGCTGATTCACCTGCTGTTCCCGTGCCGTTCTGATTTCAAAGTAGCGCCCTACCGGTTCTTTGCTGCTCCGCTCTCCGCCAAGTTGCCCGTCGGTCGTGCCGCGCCGTAGCGTGCGTCGAGAGGGAATGGTTCCTCACAGACCATCAAAGACTGATCCCCGGCCCCCTGGTTCTGCTGTGGCCCGATCTCCCGCTGCGACGCAATTGTCTGCTCCTGCTTCACCTCCGGCACATACGCTCTTCGGGCCCGATCGGACTTAAGTTTGGGCATAGTTTGGGCATAGAAAAAGGCATCCGAAGATGCCTCGATTCGTACAACCATTGATTTTATTGGTGCCGGGAGGGGGAGTCGAACCCCCAAGGACCGAAGTCCGGCGGATTTTGAGTCCGCTGCGTCTGCCAGTTCCGCCATCCCGGCTGAGTGCACAAACTGCAGACAAAACCAGCTTAATTTACAA
>Ga0326727_10013241_pt1 | contig 18428 bp, 17 predicted proteins | sample MB2enrmetagenome_FD_207643 | JGI IMG/M metagenome (GOLD analysis project Ga0326727, IMG submission 207643) | Lab enriched peat soil microbial communities from McLean, Ithaca, NY, United States - MB29MY | ecosystem: Environmental > Terrestrial > Soil > Wetlands > Peat | place: USA: New York...
CGCCGCCATCATGCTCTGGTTCATTTCTCGTGCCAAGGATTTTGCAGCGAATGGTAAACTGTCCCTAATTACTGTGTCTCACCCAAGGGGTTCACTCCACCTGTCACCGTCCCCCGGGTACCTCGTCGCCGCGCCTTAGACAGAAAAGGTACCTAAACGGGCGAAGGGGACTGGCACGCACGTCCCGATTTTCCCCAAGCCGCCCAGCTTTGCTAGCGCAGCCAATTCTCACGCGCCAGGTCGCGAACGCGGGTGAATTCCTTTTCGTTGTCGGTCACGAGCGTAAAACCAAGCCCGTAGCCACGGTCAGAGATTTCCTGACCGTGGTCTTTTCTCACACGTCTATTACCCCCATTGCCATCACGGCGGCCATAGTCCATTTTAGGGTCTGCAACCCGGGAAGGGACCACGGTCAGAAAATCACTGACCGTGGCTACGGGCTTTTCTCACACGTGCTAATGCCCCCATTGCCATCACGGCGGCCCAGTCCATTTTAGGTCCTGCAACCCGGGAAGGAACCACGGTCAGAAAATCACTGACCGTGGCTACGTCGCTGGGCGGAGATAAATGGCAGGAAAGAGAGGGGGCGGGCCCGCGAGGTCTTTTCCAGGATCGAGCCCGGCGGTGAAAGCCGGGCTCGACGCTGGTGGGTTGACTACTTGGATTGGCTCTGCGTAGACGCCAAGCGGTAACCGATGCCCTTCGAGGGGGGTTTGCCGAAGGCCTCGGGGTTCAGATAGAGTCCACGCTCGTTATCCGGCTTGGCCTCCTCCACGGTGATGCGGTGCTGGTTGGCAAAAGCGTCATGACGCACGCCCGTGACTTGCCAGGAAACTTCCAGCCCCGGTTTCCCGCCGGCGATTTTGAAGCGATTTCCCTTCATCTTCTCGGCGATGTACACCTGGGCGAAGCCGCCGATGCAGGTGAGTTGGTAGCGGAAATCGCTGTTCAGGGCTTCGAACCACTCGGGCATGGTGATCCAGGCTTCGCCGTGCTTGTCCAGCACGGCATTGCCGTTATAGATGTTCATCATATCGGGCGATTCCACGAAGGAATGGGAGAGGGTTTTGTTTTCGGGGTCAAGGGGGTGGTCGATTTTGAAGGAGCCAGCGCTCTTGAAGAGAGTGCCGTATACGTAGACATCGCCGCCGAAAACGCCGGCGATGGTCGTGCCCGCACCGGGGTTGGCGACAATCCCATAGCCGTTTGCGCCGCCCGTGGCGACGACGCCGTTGGAGGCACCATACTCGGCGCCGGCTAAAACGTTGCCGCCCATGAAGACGCCGCCGTTTCCACCATTGCCCTGATCGTTATTGGAGTTCCCGCCCACCGCCACGATGCCATTCCCGGCTCCGTTGCCAACGCCGGACGGGCCACTACCGCCGTAGAAATCGGCGCCATCCCCGGCGACGCCGGTATATACGCCTCCGCCTCTGGCAATCAGGGCAACGCCATTGACGTTATACCCCGTGCCTCCATCGAATTCCGCCGCCGTTCCGGAGGTGTTCCCGATCTGGAGGGCGAGAGTGCTGTTGGGCATGGTCGTAATGACTTGGGAGAACGGCAAGGAGATGCCCGGGGGACCTTCGGGACCCGTCTGGCCAGTAATTCCCTCCGGCCCCATCGGGCCAGTCGGTCCCACAGGGCCGGTCGCACCTGTCGGTCCAATGGGTCCTTGCGGGCCCGTCGCGCCCGTCAGACCTGTCGGGCCAGTTGCGCCTGTCGGACCTATCGGGCCAGTGGCTCCCGTCGGGCCCGTCAGACCGATGGGGCCTTGCGGGCCCGTGGCGCCCGTCGGTCCCGTCAGACCTATCGGACCTATCGGTCCCGTCAGACCGATGGGGCCTTGAGGGCCCGTGGCTCCCGTCAGACCTATTGGACCTTGGGGGCCGGTTGCGCCTGTCGGTCCAGTCAGACCTATCGGACCTATCGGGCCCGTCAGACCGATGGGGCCTTGCGGGCCGGTTGCGCCCGTTGCGCCCGTCAGACCCGTGATCCCCATTGGACCTTGAGGTCCCTGCGGACCCGTGAGCCCTATGGGGCCTTGCGGACCGACTGGCCCCTGGCTTTGCAACACAAGATCCAGCACCGGCGGATAGCCACTGTTGTCCATCAGGGAATCGATTTGGATATTGACCCCGTTATTTCGCGGGGCGGGAGGACCGGGGGCCAGCATGATCCCATAGTTGCCGGCGCCGTTATACCAGCTCTGTACGATGGGAGTGATATCCACCGAAATGAAACTGCCCTGTTGGAGTTCTGCCTGCGTCACGCTGAAGGATGTCGTAGTGCCGGACACGCAGGCGGGTGCGTTATTTCCCGTGATCGTCGCGTACGACCAGGCCGCCGACACCTGGCACACGGAAACTGTCCCGGGATTGCCGCCGTTCTCGACCCACAGAACCAGAGTAGCTTTCTGAATCAACGCCGGCGTCAGGTTGGCAGGAAAGACACCCAAGCTGAATTGAATATAAGCCTCCTGGCCGTGGTCCACTCCCAGACCGTCGGTGTTGTACTGAATTTGAAGGGCGTTGTTCCCAAGCAGGCCGTAATTGTTGCCTGCCTGCACATTGGCGATTTGGGAGGGTATTGCCTGCCCCCAGCCCGTCGCCGCTGCGCACAACACACACGCAACCGTAGTCAAGAACCTCATTTTCATATTTATTCTCTCCTCTTGTTCGTGAAGGTCCACCCGCATTTGGAGCTTGCGAGGCGAGGCGGCAGCGCCGCCACGGAGGGCTCGGCAAACAAGAAATGTAGGTGGTAAAACCCCAAGGAATCGGACGACATTATGTCCCTTCCCCCTTTGGCGTGTCAATCTGATTATGTTAGACGTTGGTGAATTATCGTCACGGACAGCGGAGCACGGAGGTATCCTGCTCCGAGCGGGATTCCTCCGCGGCCTTTTCTCACTGCCCACAGGTCGAAAATCCGATTCCACGAGCCGCTAAGAGCAGTGCCTGGTGCCTAGTGGCAGATCGAGAGTCCGGAGTCCGGCGTCGGGGTCGGAGGGCGGAAAGGCAGGGAACCCTGCACGTTCACCATCAATCGCGCGGGCCACGGAAGAGCAGTGCTTGGTGGTTAGTGGCTACGGACAAGTGTGATTGCGGATTCAAGATTTCGGATTGCGGATCGTCTCAATCGAAAATCGCAAATTGGCAATCGGCAATTGAAAATGGCCCGATGATGAGAGCAGTGGCTAGTGCCTAGTGGTTGGTGGCTAGAAAAATCAAAACCTTCTGGCGGCAAGGCGCTCAACCCAGCACGTTCAAGATCAACCCGGCGGCCCACACTATCCCGCTTCGGATATCGGTAGTTTGAGGTGAGAAGGTGAATTAATCTGCGGACCTTGGAATTCGAAATTGGAAACGGGAAATTTGAAACTCGAAAATCGGGAATGGAAACTGGAAACTCGAAACTCGAAAATCGCAACTCGGAAAAATCCGGACACCACATTTCCGATTTACCGACGTCACCGCTTTCGCCACTCCCTCTTGAACCTCGTAACCACCCCCGTCGCCCTCTCCTGGACCTCGTAACCACCCCCGTCGCTGAGCGCTCCGGCCCCTCCTAAATCAGGAGGGGAGTTCGCCCGCCCGGCCGGGCAGCCTCTGGCGCGGAAGGCAAGGTGCTCAGCCCGGCACGTTCACAATCAATCGCGCGGCCCACACTATCCCGTTTCGAGTATCGGCGGTTTGAGGGGAGAAGGTGAATTAATTTGTGGACCGCAGAATCTGGACGCCGCACGTATTGGGGAAGCGGGCTCGCGCAGAGCAAAGCTCTGCGAATCCACCCTTCGTAGCATGGCCATCCTGGGCATGCCCGGACACGGGCAGGATGCCCGTGCTACGTTTCTGCCGCCGCAGAGCTTTGCTCTGCGCAATCCGGGAGCCATCCGGTATCCGGGAGCCATGCGGAATCGGAAGGGGAAGTCCGGCGAAGTTATACATGGGGCTGGCACGAAAATATTTTTCATTTCCTTCTTGACTAAGCCAAGTTATTAGCCTAGAATAGCGGAGTGAGTAGCGAGACCGGTTGGCCCAGTGGGCGCCGGCAGGTGGGAGGCAAGTGCGATGGTCAGAGATAATGCAGGCCGACAAATTGTACGAATCACATCCGGACTTTATGCCCCAATCGGAAAAAGCTCCCAAACCCGTCAACTTCTTGAAAACAAAAGGTCTAACGGCCTGTTTTTCCCCTCCCAAACCCGTCAAAATACTGAAAATAAAACCACTTAAATAGAATTAGGCGAAAGGCGAAAGTAGCATGACAAATTATCCGATGCCGAGGGCGCCAAATTGTCGCTTGCGGATAGCATCCAGGGGTGGAATTTTCCCCGCGGATTTGCCTCTTCCATTGGCGCGGTTGCGGTGTTGAAAGTAAGGCGTGGCTGCGCTTTGCCGGTGACGAGTTGGCGCGGGTGGGAAGCAGAGGAAGATTTATGAGGCGGGGTGAGGGTGGGGCAGCTACTCCTTAAGGATCCAGCCTGCGATTTTCTCCAGCGCTATGGGCGATATGGTTTCCTCGATTTCGGCGTACTCGCTGGGCGCTCCGGTGCGGGCCGTTTGGAAGAGATGGTTCAAGCCGGGAAGCTCATCGGCTTCAAAGTGCTGGTTGCCGCCCGCTTGCAATGCCTGACGGATGGCGGGGAGATTCTGCGTGGGCGGAACCTGAAGATCCTTTTCGCCGTTGAGGGCCAACACCGGACAGCGCACTTTCTTTAATGCCCCCGCGGGGTCGTAGGCGAGGAAATAGCGGAACCAGGGTGAAATAAGCTCTTTGATCTGCGCGTCCACTTCCGCCTCCGGAACCTTTCCAGCCAGTTCCTTTCGCAAGTCACTTTCCAGGGTGGTGCTGTCTTTCCCGTTCTTCACGAGAGCGAGAATTTGGTGTTCCTCCTTGGCGGTCTTCTCCAGTTCCGCCGGGCTCTGGCCGGCGGCCTCGGCAATCAGGCGCGATTGCGCCTCCAGAATCTGGTCTCCCGGCACCCCTGGTCCCGCCATCATCACGATGAAGGCGACGTCCGGGTTGCGGGCCGCCACCATGGGCGCGATGATCCCGCCCTCGCTGTGGCCGACCAAGCCGATTTTGCGGGGATCGACCTCGGGCCGCTGCTTGAGGTACGCCACCCCCGCCTCCGCGTCGGTGGCCAGATCCGCAGTCGTCACCGTGGCGAAATTCCCGCCGGATTTTCCCACGCCGCGATCGTCCGCTCGCAGGACCACAATGCCGTGGCGCGTGAGGTAGTCCGACAAAACCAGAAACGGCCGGTGACCCATCAAGGCTTCGTCACGGTCGTGAGGCCCTGACCCCACAATCAAAAGCACCGCAGGAAACGGCCCTTTACCCGGCGGGATGGTCAGCGTCGCGGCGAGCGTGATGTTCGCCGCCGGGTTCGGGTAGCTGACATCCTCATCGCGATAAGGATAGGGCTTCACCGGATTTTGCGGGCGGCGCCGCTCCAATTGCGCCGCGTCCTTGACGCGCTTCAGCACCAGGGGCAGAGAATTCCCAGCTTGCGTCCACGTACCCTCGATGGTGGTGAGGTCTTTCGAAATCTTGCCGTCGAACCCTCCGGCAATCTGCTTCATCTCCAGCTTAAGTGATGCGCCGTCGCGCGTGACGGAGGTTACGGGCAGGCCTTTGGCGCCCTGGTCAGGGCTGTCCATGGTGGCGGTGAGGCCATCCTCAGTGTTGGTGATGTGGAACACCACCCGCAACTTCACCGCGCCCGTGTCGAGAGTGCCCATCCAGGCGCCATCGATGTCCGAGGGCTTGGCGGGTTTGGGCGCAGCCTTGGCAGCGGCGACCCGCTTGAAAAGCAGGGGCAGGGGTTGGCCCTGTGTCCAGGTGCCGTCGATTTCCGTGGCGGCGGCGTTGACTTTGCCTTCGTAAGTGCCGTGCCACGCCGCCACCGTGAGGTTCAGTTGAGAATCTTTGAGCGTAATGGCGCTGGCCGGAATGCCGTTGGCGCCCTGGTCGATGCTGTCGAGCGTGGCCTTCAGTTCACCACCCTCCGCTTTGGTAATGTGCAGGGCCAGGCGCAACTCCGCGCCGCCGGCTTTGATGGTACCCTGCCAATCACCAACAACGTCCTGCGCGTTCGCCATGAAAACCGTGGATGCTAGAACAATCACCATCAACGCCAACTTCTTCATAAGTCACCTCGGGATGATCTGGGATTAGAACTATGTCAACTCTCCGCGGCGCTCGAGTTGCTTGTAGTAAACGAGCGAATAAATCGCGGGCACAAAGGCGGCGAGCAGCACCGCTCCAAGGCAGAATCCGGGCCAAGCTCCCACCAATGCCAGGATGAGCCCGATCAGGCCTCCCACCACGAAGGTCTTTGCCCCCAGACGATGCGTGGCGTTCCAAACGCGTTCGTCGGCGATCGTCCACGGCGTTCGGATGCCAATGTAGAAATTCCGCTGAACCTTTCCCAGGACGTTCCCCAGGAGGGCAATCAACAGGCACACTCCTCCCATAATCGCTTTGTGAATGTCCATCTGATTGGACATCGCCGCCCAAAGCATCATGGCCTGAATGAAAGCGATAAACGTCACCAAAACCACCATGATGTATAGGTAGGTCGAGCGGAACGGCTCCACCTCGAAGCGGCGCGGTGAAAGCCAGGGAAGCGCCGCCATCAGGCCCATCATCCCCAGCATCATGCCGGGCGGGTAAATGAGGACCCACCACTTGGAGGAATAATGATCCACCTGGCCGTGGATGTTCCAGTGGGTGGGGACTTGGCTGGGCAGGTGGGGGTAAAGGATGGCCGCAGCCACGAAGCACGCAACCATCAGCGCAAGGGCGATGAGGTAGTATTTCCGGGTCATGGCGTTTTCCTTTCTTGCTTCTCCGTCGAGTGCAGCAAATCCATGGCCCAAGTCAGAACGTCCTGCAGGACCGTGGTGTTCACTGAGTACCAGATTTGTTGCCCCTCGCGGCGGAAGCGGATCAAGTCCGCATCCTTCAACACGGAAAAGTGGTGGGACATCGAGGGTTTGGTCATATCAAATTGCTCCGCCAAATCCCCCGCAGTCATTTCGTGGTCACCCAATAAGCGCAGGATCTGGCGGCGGGTGGGGTCTGCCAAGGCTTTGAAAATTGCATTCATATGGCCACCGATTAGTCAGACATCTAATTAGAAATCCATCTAAATATATTTCTTCAAAAATGCCTTGTCAAGCCTAATTTGACCCCGGGCAATTCCCGCGCCCTCTTCGGCCCTCGAAGTGCAAAAACTGTCGGGGTGTGGGGGAAATTCCGGACACGTTGTCAGTCCCCAGGCAGGTAGGGAGTGAAAAAATGCGCAGTCATCTAGGCTGTACCGGGTCCGTGGACTTGGGTGCCCTCGGGGAGGATACGCAGAAGCGTTTGGAGCAGATTGCGGCAAGCTGGCTGGAATATTCGCCGGAATCATCATTTTTGGTCGTGCGCCACGTCCAGCCCGACGATGTCCCGCCGCTTCGTGAGGTTGCGGGGGAACTCCTAGATTTCCTGCATGCGGTTTCTGACGCCGAGCGAGCCCGAATTCCGGGTGGCGCTCTTTATTACCAGGACGAACCGACGGGCCAATATGTTCGCATGAAAGTGTGGACAGGCGGCTTCATGACCGTTGCCTGGGCGCGGCCCGATTACACCCACGCGCAGTGGGAACTCTTTCGCAATCAGCCGGTTACAGTAGTATTTGAGCCTTTCCAACGGTTGAATGGGGCGGTGAGCTTCGAAGCCCATCCCAACGCCGCCGATGACCTGCGCAAGATCATCGACCGGACCGCCGGGCAGTACTCGCAAGGGGACTACGCCATTTCCTCTTCCATCCGCCGGGTTGATGTTAGCCTCCGCGACGTCAATGCGGATGCCCTGACCCTGGTGAATGCGCTTCGGTATATGGCCAAGGCGGGCACGCTGACGGGCGAGATCGACGTCGGATCGTTCCGCGCCGGCGATCTTGAGGACTATTGCCGATTCTCATTCCGCAACGGAGAAACTTGGATGGCGCGCCCCATCCTGTGGTCGGACACGCCGGAAACAACCGCGTCGCCTGCTGATCCAGTGTCGCGCGCGGCGTGAGAAATGAAGTTATCTTTCATCAGTTTTCAGTCCTCAGTAAAAAGCGTTAACGGGCGAGGTTCTCACTGAATACTGACAACTGACTACGGACAACTTACAACTGACTTTCAAGGAGTTCCCCATCATGGACTACGGCTTCACTGAGTATCAAGCGGCCATTCGCGATTTGTCGCGGGAGATTGCCGAGAAGGAAATCCGCCCCATCGCGGCGGAATATGATCGTGAGGCTAAGTTTCCGTGGCCGGTGGTGAAGGTACTGGCGGAGACGGATCTTTTCCGCGTCTACATTGAAGACGAATACGGTGGGATCAGCGACGGCTCGCCCATCATGAACATGGTGATTGTCACGGAGGAGCTCTCCAAGGCCTGTGGCGGCGTTGCGCTGAGCTTTGCGGGGACAGCCCTCGGCACGCTGCCCATCATTCTCTCCGGCAACGAGGAGCAAAAGAAGCGCTGGCTGCCTGACATCGCCGCGGGGAGGAAGCTCGCGGCCTTCGCGCTCACCGAGCCCCAAGCGGGTTCCGACGCCGGCGCGGTGCGCACCACCGCCATCCGCGACGGCGACCACTACGTGATGAACGGCACCAAGCAGTGGATCACCAACGGCGGCGAGGCGGAAATCTACTCGGTGATTTGCCTGACGAACCCCGCCAAGGGGCCGCGCGGAGCCTCCTGCATCGTGGTGGAGAAGGGCACGCCCGGCTTCACCTTCGGCAAGAAGGAAGACAAGCTGGGCATTCGCGCCTCGGCCACGCGCGAGCTGATTTTCCAGGACTGCCGCGTGCCCGTGGAGAACTGCCTGGGCCGCGAGGGCACGGGCTTCATCACGGCCATGAAGACGTTTGACGTTTCGCGTCCGGGAGTGGGCGCGCAGGCGGTGGGCATCGCCGCCGGAGCGTTTGACCTGGCGCTGGAGTACGCCTGCACGCGCCGCCAATTCGGTTCTCCCGTCAGCTCGTTCCAGGGACTGCGCTTCATGCTGGCCGACATGGCCACCAAGATTGAAGCCGCGCGCGCGCTGGTTTATGCCACGGCACGGTACATCGATACCAAGCCCAAGGAGCGCCCCACGTTGTACGCCGCCATGTCGAAGTGCTTCGCGTCAGATGTGGCCATGGAAGTCACCGTGGACGCCTTGCAGATCTTCGGCGGCTACGGCTACATGCACGACTATCCCATCGAGAAGTACATGCGCGACGCCAAGATCACGCAGATCTACGAAGGCACCAACCAGATTCAGCGCGACGAGATGTCCAAGACGCTCATCAGCGGCTTCCACTCGCGCCGTCCCGCCGCCGCGCGCGCGGCGTAGGAGCGGCTTCTTCTTTTTTGGGTTTTGGAGGGAAGGGACGCCCGGCGCATTGTGGACATTCCGCTTACGCCCGCTACAACCCGGCACAGTCCGATAACCTTCTTTTGAAAAGTCAAGTAACCCTTTTATATTCAATAGGTTGGATAAATTTTCAGTTCTCCTCATTTATTTTCAATAACTTACCTAAGACATATTTTCATTCTTGGCGACTTTTGGGCGGCACTGCGCGCGGAGCGGTCGCCGAGCAGTTTGAGGTCGGAGCGGCGAGTTTACCTTGCCACATGGCGGCGTCCCGATAAAATCGGGTCAGGCTCCGCCGCCTCGACGTCAAACCGCGCCCCGGCGCGCCACATAGTGCCGTCCCGAAAAAATCGCGACAGGCTCCGCCGCGTCCACATAAAACTGCATCAATACACGCAGAGCGCCCACGTTGACAGGGCGCCCGCAGCCCATTACGATTGACCCAACCAATGTCGAGGTGGCGGGACATTTACAAGACAACTGCCGTCTGGACTCTCACTTTACTCATCAGTTTTTCATCCATTGCCACGGGCAGGGAGCACGCCCAGCCGCTGAATCTGACTCGCGCCGGCCGCGTCGAGGCGCCTCCCCAGTCCGTGCATCCGCCGCAACGGAACGGTCGGGACGAGTACAACGCTTTGAAGGCGATGGTGGGGGAGGGAGACGATCCCCTCAAAGCCATTTCCCTCGCTGAGGCGTTCCTTCTGATGTTCCCGAAATCCGATTTCAAGGTGGACGCTTATTTGGCCGAAATGTGGGCACTTTACCGGCTCAAAGGAATCGACCAGGCGGTGGAAGCGGCCCGGAGAGCGCTCAGTGTTGACCGCGACAACCTGGACGCGCTGGCCTTCCTCAGTTACGTGTTTTGCTTCTCCTTCAAGGCGGTCGATCGCGAGGCGCGTTCGAACCTGTCCCGCGCGGGTCGGGATGCGCAGCACGGTCTCGACGTGCTCGCGAATCTTCAGAAACCCGATAACCTAACCTCCAGGCAGTTTAATGCTGCGGTCACTCCCTATCGTGCGGTCTTCAACATCGCCGTGGGGTTCGTCGTGCTCCAACGAAAGAATTGCGGCGGCGCCATCCCCGTGTTGAAAGCGGCCGCCGCAGATGTTCACCGCGATTACTATCCGTATCAGCAGCCCTGGCTTGTGCCCCCCGCAGCGCGCGGATCTTCGCTGATCGACCCGGGCGAGTTGGCATGTCTTCTCAACCCATCTCTTCAGAATTCGTTTTTCTGCCGGGAAAACCGCCGGAGCACCTCCCTGGGAGTTGTCCCCGATGACTCCGCTGATCTCGCCTCGGCGGAATCGGACACGCCGGAGCAGGAGCAGGCATCCGCCCCGCCCCCTCCCCACGAACCCTGCGACCAACTGGTTGAGCAACTTAACGACCTGACCGCGGAAGTTGACACGCTTCGTCGCGAGCAGGCGACGCGCGAGGCCCATCCTGGGTTCTACGCGAGGCCGGGGCCGCAGCCGCCTGGCGCGGTGCTCATTTATCAGGACGGCCGCCAATTGGAAGTCCAGAATTACGCGATTTTGGGAAAGACCCTCTGGGTGTTTTCCGATCAGGCCAGCCGGAGAATCCCACTCGCTGATCTCGATCTGCCGGCCACGCGCAAATTCAACGAGAGTCGAGGCATCAACTTCGAGCTATTGGACCAGCAATAATTCCCGCGACTTGTGACCGCTGAAGGTTTGAATAATATAGGATCTCACGCCAAGGCGCCAAGCCGCCAAGGTTCTCCAAGCCAAAATGCTTTGTTTCCTTTGCGCCTTCGCGCCCTTGCGCCTTGGCGTGAGGTGTTTAATCACGGACCATCACCCGCTCGTTGACATCCCCAGCCACCCTATAATAGGCTGCCCTTCGGAACCGTCAAAGCCCGATGCGCTGCCCCAAGTGCCAATTCGATCATGAGCTCCAGACCACGGAGTGTCTGAAGTGCGGAATCGTCTTCGCCCGATATGAAGCGGCGCAGAAGGAAGCTGCGAACCGGCCTGCCCCCGATGGGCCAGTCCCACCGGGCTCGTCGCCGAAATCTCTTGCGTTCCCCGCGGCGGTCCAACCGGGCGCCTCGCCGGAACCTTCTGCCCCAGCGGGCCCAGTCCCACCGGGCGCCTCGCCGAAACCTCGAGCGTTCATCGCGCCGGGCCGGCCGAGTCCGGCGCTGAAACTTCCTGCGGCCCTGGAGCCTGCGCAAAATCAGGATGCCCGGCAGGAGTTGATTTACCGGGCGGTGGCGCTGCCGCTGGCCTTGCTGGTGGCGCGTCTGCTGGTGGGCACAGGTTTCAGGGTGGCGGTCCGCATGCTCACCATGGTGCTGCACGAGAGCGGGCACGCCATCACGTGCTGGCTTACCGGCCGCTGGGCGGTGCCCATGCTCTGGGTCACCATGCATGGCGACGAGCGTTCCATCGCGATTGGGCTGTCGGTGACGGCCGCCATCGGCTTTGCCGGATATAAGGCGTGGGAGGCGCGACGCTGGGTTTGGGTGGTTTTCGCCGGCGTGGTGCTGATCATTCAATTGCTTTGCATGACCGCGTGGCGGGTCAATGCCGACTCCATCATCGTCTTTTTCGGGGATGGCGGCGCTCTGGTGCTGGCCACCATCCTGATGGCGTTGTTTTATTCCGACCGGGAGAGCGTGCTCTACAAAAGTTGGGGCCTGCGCTGGGGGTTGCTGGTGATCGGAGCCGCTGCCTTCATGGACGTCTACGCCACCTGGTCCGGACCGCTCGGGGACCTTCCCTTTGGGGAGATCGAAGGTGTGAACCTCTCTGACCCCACACTGCTGACCGAAATGTACGGCTGGTCGATCCTCTTAATGGTCAATCGTTACCTTGACCTGGCGAAGCTTTGCCTGATGGCTCTCGCGGTGGTCTACACCTGGGGATTGATCTCGACCTATCAGGAGATGCGGTCCCCGGCTCCGCGCGCCGAGGGGATCGACACGGCGTGATGAATCAAACCCACAAGATGGATATCGCGAGCCGCTGGAAACCCCACCCCTTAATTTTGCACTTCTCATCAAATCGAATGTGCTATAAACGGATGACAATTTCACGCACGTCTAGGAAGAGCTTACCTCATGATAGAGCCCGTGCCCCGAGAGGTGATCATCGATGAGACAATCATACGGCTAGGGCCCCCCCAAAGCCTCCGACGATTGAAGCGGGGTCCCGACATTGTGCTGCAGCCGGAGGAATTCGCTCACACGGTCGATCCAACGAAGGAGCCTCATGAAGAGCCAGAAGGGTGATATAGAACAAAGGCTTATAGGCCATTTGCCAGATGACTTGGAGCCACAGGAGTTCGTTACGGCGGTTACAGAAGTGAGGAAGCTTTCTTTGTTGGAGTGGGTTACCAAGGTGACGATCACTCTTTTCTGTTTTCTTGTTCTCTCCACGATGGGGCTCTACTATTTGGTTGGTCTCGGCTACGCCAAGCTCGACCGGACGCTGATTTCAGGGCTTGAAGTCTCGACTATTGGTCAAGTTATTGGAATAATTATGGTTATAGTGAAATGGCTGGTCCATAGTCCAGGGCCAAAGGCCAAGTCGCAATCCCTTCAAGAAAAACCTTGACAATTTAAACTCATTTATTTATCATTCTTACCGATATAGTATGTGTACAGAATGAGTGCTAATCGCACAGAGGGAGGCGAATAACATGGAACGCACTATGGTAAGACTCCAGTTGGAATTCCCAGAAAGTAGAGTAAAGGCGATCGAGGAACTGATGTCATTGACGGGGATTCTGACGAAAAAAGACTTCTTCAACAACGCCCTGACCCTTTTTAAATGGGCAATCGAAGAACGGCGGGCGGGGCGCCAAATCGCCTCCTTGGATGGCGGGCTTTACAGAGAACTCCGCATGCCAGCTCTTGATTCGGTCGAAGCAGCAGGGGTGGTGAAACCACTGCGGGAAAAGGAAGTCTCCGCGTAGGATTAAGAAAAATTAAACTCATTTCCATATCATCCCTACCGATAAATTATGTGTATGAAATGAGCGTTAATGTGCATGGAAGGAAGAACTGTATGGCACGCACTACGGTTAGACTTCAGTTGGAATTTCCGGATCGCATCGTTAAAGTGGTCGAGGATCTGATGTCCCTTGCGGGGCTTCGCACGAAAAAAGAGTTCTTCAACAACGCGCTGACCCTCTTCAAATGGGCAATTGAGGAACGACGCGCCGGGCGCCAAATTGCCTCCCTGGATGGTGCGCAGGGGCTTTACCGGGAGCTCCATATGCCGGCCCTTGATTCAGCCGCCCCCACTGTCTCATCGGCAGCGGTTACCGACGGCCAATGCAGCTCTGACCTCGGGCTTTTCCATTGAACATGACGGTTATCGTGAAAAACAAATCGCCACTGAGCACAGTCCATGCGCAAACGACTCAAACGAAAACGGCGCTCCTGCCCTCTCTGCAAGCCCCACAAGATGGGTATCGCGAGTCGCTGGAAGCCCCAAGAACTCTCCCGGCTTAAACAGGCCGAATCGGAAATACGCCGGGCGACCCGCGAGGAGCAAATGTAGCGCGGACCGGTTTTGCTGATTCCGGGGCTTTTCGTGCCAGCCCCCCATCGCCGGACCCCCGAGGCCCCCCGCGCGAGCGACAGTAAACTACAGTAAACTATCGTGCGCGGGTTATTTCCCTTCTGGTAAAATCCCACCCAATATGACCGACCTGGAAGGAGACAAACGATCTGAGAAGCACGAAGTGGTGGCCGAACAACGCTGCAGGGTGCGGATGCATAACCAGCAGCCGTGCGGGCGACCCATATACTCCGCCCCGGCGAGCGCGGATGAGAAGCCTGTCTGCATGATGCATTCCAAAGACCCCAACAAAAGTGATGCGGCGTTCCAGGATGAATTCGAACGCATTCTCGGGGTCGCGGGCAAGGGCGCAGCGGACTTTACGCGTTTCGTTTTCCCAAGTGCGCGCTACGCCGACCGAGAATTTAGCGCGGAATGCACATTTAGGTTTGCCACCTTCACGCAGGACGCCGACTTCAACGGGGCCGCGTTCACGCGGAACGCCCTCTTCTATGAGGCCATGTTCACAAAAAACGCCGTTTTTAATCTGGCCACGTTCGCGGAAGGGTCCAGCTTTGCTGGTGCTAGGTTCGCTGAGGATGCCGACTTCTTCCATGCCGAGTTCACGCGGGACGCGACCTTCAGCCGTGCCAGATTCACACGGGGGGCCAACTTTTGTGAAGCTACGTTCATTGAGGACGCCTTCTTCAAGGAGACCACGTTCACCGGGAGTGCTCTCTTTACTAAAGCCACGTTCACGCAGGACGCCATCTTCGTCGGTGCCACATTTACCGAGGACGCCGATTTCATTGGGGCTACGTTCACGCGGTACGCGGACTTCCAAGAGGCCATTTTCACGAGGCTTGCGGAGTTCAGGGAAACCACGTTTACGGAAGAAGCCAACTTCAGCGGGGTCGAGTTTCAAGGGCATTCCTTATTCGGGGCGGCCAAGTTTATCGGCAATGTTTATTTCAACTGGCTGAGGTCGTTTAGACCTCTCCGTCCGGTGGAAAGCACATCCGAGGACAGCAAACCGATAAGAGTCCCACACGTTCAGACGTTATTCGCCAAGAAGGCGGACTTCCGCAACGCGACTTTCCGGGAGAGGGCTGAATTCCGGCAGACACGATTCCGGGAAGACGGGGCGGCTGAACCGGGCCCGATTCTCAGCGATGCGCGTTTTGAAAAGCCGGATCTTGTCCTTTTTTACAAGACCCACCTGGGCCAAGCACTCTTCCACAATTGCGATGTCTCGCGATTTGTCTTTTCGAGCGTCCGCTGGCGCCAGCGATCCAATGGCAAGAGGATGGTTCTGGAAGATGACGAGGAGCTCGATTTGAGTCAGGAAGTTACCAGAGCCCTCCTCCCACAAGAGGACGAGGCCGGTGACCGCAACTACGCCCTGATTGCCGAACTCTACCAACAGCTCAAAAAGAATTACGACGACAAAAGGGACTACTGGACGGCGGGCGATTTTCATTACGGCGAGATGGAAATGAAACGGCTTTCGAGCCATCGGCGCAACCCCATCTTGCGGTGGCTGCACCGCCATCTAGGACTGGTGGCTTGGTATAAATACGCGAGTGACTATGGTGAAAGCTATGTGAAGCCGTTCCTCCGTCTGCTTCTTGTGCTTGCTCTTTTCACTTTCATTTACCCGGCCTGCGGCCTGCACCGGGTGAGCAGCGAAAAGGGTTCACCGTCCAGACCGGCGGCGCAAACAAGTTCTCCTAGCACTAACGCGGACGAGATCAGCTACGCAAAATTCTCGGAGTTCCTAACTGCGCACCCAAATGGCAAATTGCGCGGCACCGTCAGCTTCTTTGTCCAAAGCGCCATGACCTCGGTGAGCGTGGCAAGCCTGCGGCGCGATTTTGCTGACTACGAGCCGCGATCTGTATCGGGCCGCTTCGCAGCGCTCATCGAATTCCTGCTTACCTCAACCTTGGTCGCCCTGTTTCTTCTCGCCGTTCGGCGGCAATTTCGCAGGTAGGGGTTGTTTCCCTTGCGGGAGTTTCTTTCGCAGATTTCTTTTGTCGCAAAGGGTTTCGCCAGTGACCTATTCAGAGTTCGAGGTGGGCCGCACACATCTCGCGAGCAGTCGAAGCCCGACGGTGCACCACCCCTGACACCCTTGTTTCGCTCGGTTACCTTGGAAGGGAGGAGGCAAAATGGGAAGCCGCACTGACTGGGAAGAAATAGAACGGCTTGGCGGGGGTGGTCAGAGCGATGTCTATTTGGTTCGTAATCCTAAACGCCGCGCTGATCGCGCGAAGTGTCTTGACGAGATTCGGTCCGCCCTCGATGGGGACAAGAGGGCGGAGCTAGCGACCGCAATATGCTCATACGCGCGTGAGGATTTTCCTTCAGAGCGTGGAGCTCTGAAAGCTTACAAGATTCCCCCGGAGGGATTCCCTCGGGTTCTCTCGACCGAGGAATCGGAGGCGATTGAGCGGCTAAGAACTGAGATCGCGGTCCTCAGCCAAAACCGACCCGGGCTGCCAAAGCTTCTGGATTCCAATCTTTCAGAGCGTTGGATTGTCACCGAGTTCTTTCCAGAGCGTACTCTTGAGCATTCCCCCTCCAGATACAAGGGGAAGGCGGCTCTTGCTCTCAAAGCTTTTCGATCCCTTGTACAAACAATGGCGGCGCTGCACAAAGATGGCCACGTGCATCGGGACATCAAGCCAGCTAATGTTTTTGTCAGATCGAGCGGTGAGCTCGTGCTCGGGGATTTCGGGGTCGTCTTTGTGCCCAACACGGCAGATCGGGTGACACTAACTGGAGAGCGAGTCGGCCCGCGCGATTACCTCCCACCGTGGGCTAATCTGGGCGTGCGACTTGAAAAGGTTGAACCATCCATCGACGTTTACATGCTTGGGAAACTACTCTGGTCAATGGTAGACGGGCGCTCCTTTCTGCCGAGAGAATACCATAAAGATCCCGAATACCACTTTGACCTAACCAAGACTTATCCGAAAGACCCAGATATGTACGCCGTCAACCAAATCCTCGACCAGTGTGTTGTGGGAAGGGCGAGTGAATGCCTTTCATCAGCCAACGACCTGCTCATTATCGTCAGCACACTGCTGGGGTTGATCGAACGCGGAGGTCAGCTTTTGAATGAGGGTGTCCCCAGACCTTGTCATATATGTGGCAACGGATATTACCAGCCTCAGGTACTTCGGCAGGGCAGAAAAGGGGGGACCCTGCGGATCTGGGCTTCCGGGGAGGCCATGGACATCGAAAGCATGCCCGTGCAGATTTTCGCCTGCGACAGTTGCCATCACGTTGAATTCTTCAGAACATAACGGAGTGGGTAGCGCCACCGCTTGATGCTGCAGTCAGCGGGTAGCCCGGGGGTAGCGGTAGCGCGGAGGCACGCGTAGTTTGCGTTCCTCCGCGGTTCTTCCCAAATACGTGCGACATGCAGATGTTTATTAAAGTGAACGCGGGAGGAGAAGCCGCACAGGAACGCAAGGTACGCGTACCTGTGCGCTTGACGCACCGAGTGACGGAGGCGGACAATGAAACCATCTGACCGGGCTCTACCCCCGTGGGAAGAAAATCCTTACCGGTTGGTAAGTTGGTGGCACATGGAAGTGTTCACGGCTGCCGAATTCTACAAGATTGCAAGAGCATTGGAAAGAATGGGCCAGGAAGGTCCTGTTCGAATCCCATTTTCAAGAATTGGGCAAATCGATATTTTCGGCGCTTGCTCGAAGCTCGGTCTGACGCTTTCTCTAGCACAGATGAATAGGATTTCCCGGGAGTTTGAAGAATACAACAAGAAGAAGGACACGTTATCCGAGCAGGAGAAAAAGCGTCATTCGGACCTAACTGTCGAGTTAACCCGTGGACTTCAAGAACGAATTCAGGATGAGATGAACGAGAGATTGTTCTTATACGTCCCATCTGATGATGCAGAGCTATACAAAACCGCCGAGTCTTACCTTGAAAAGCCTGTGATAGATAAATGGCCAAATCTGATTGAAGATAGTTCGGAATCGGTCAAGTGTTTTGCACTCTCTCGATACACGGCTTGCATCTTTCATCTCATGAGGGTGATGGAATTCGGGGTTCAGAAACTCGGAGACAAACTCACTGTGAAGCTGACGGAAGAACTCTACTGGCAAACAATTCTTGATCGAGCCGACAAGGCAATTAGGGCGCTGGACCAAAAAGCAGAGGAGACCAAGAAGCTGGCCTCGGTATCTGCAAACCTATATAACGTAAAACTGGCGTGGCGAAACGAAGTCATGCACCCCAAAGCGACCTATACAAAGGAAGAAGCTAAGCGCGTCCTTGATTCCGTCCAGTCTTTCATGGCGGAGTTAGCTTCTGTCGCATAGAAAGCGGTAGCGCGTCTATAACGGCATCGGCGTTGTCAAGCGCTTTTTGGGAACACTTCTCCCCCGCGAGTTGGGAGCGGGGTCAAGGGCGCCCCGCGCAGCGGGGCGTTCATCGCAGACCCTTGACGC
>Ga0326727_10013242_pt1 | contig 18426 bp, 1 predicted proteins | sample MB2enrmetagenome_FD_207643 | JGI IMG/M metagenome (GOLD analysis project Ga0326727, IMG submission 207643) | Lab enriched peat soil microbial communities from McLean, Ithaca, NY, United States - MB29MY | ecosystem: Environmental > Terrestrial > Soil > Wetlands > Peat | place: USA: New York...
CTCTGACTATGGTTGCAGGAGGAAGGAGCCGGACTGGTTGGCGCCGGGGAACCAGCCGGCGGCGTTGGTCTGGTTTTGCAGCAGGACGCCGTTGAGCTTGATCGTTTTCCTGGCATTGGCCGGGTTGGCAAAAGTGCCGCTGATGAGGCCGTTGGTCTTGGTGATCGCCAGGGTCAGTCCGTTGGTGTTGCCGGCGGTGTGAGGGACGGTGATCGTGTTGTTGGAGGCCAGTGTGATTTGATTGGTGATGGGCAGGGGCAGATCGCCTCCTTCCAGGATCACGCGCGCGTTGGTCAGGTTCAGGAGCGGCCGGTTGGTCGGAGTGTAGAAGGAGCCGATGATCGCCGTCTGCTCGTTGGTGAAGCCGTCGCGGTAGAGAGCCGTCTGGCCGGCCTTGGCGGGGTTGATCCAGCTCAGGAAGGGGGCGGCAATAAGGGTGTGATTGGTGAAACAGTTCGTTCCCCAGAGCGATCCGGCGCCGCCATACAGCGGCACGTAGAAGGGCCAATAACCGTCCTTGGAGACGACGCTCGATTGGCTGACAGAGGTGGTGCCATCGGCCAGGCTGCCGCCAAAGGTGATGTTGCCGGAGGCGTCCACCGTCACCGTCCCGCAGCCGGCGCCAAACGGGCCGATGGTTGGGTCGTTGGTGCCGGGAATGATCAGGGTGTAGCGGCCCTGGTAATTGGTCGCCGGGCGCATGGTGTTGAAGACGGCCTGGTCGCCGTTCAACAGGGCGACGAACGAGCCGTCGCTGACCGTGCCTTGCACGGACTGGCCGCCCAGGTCCAATTGCAGGATGGTGATCAAGTCACTCTCGCCGGGCCGGGTGGAAAGAATCTCCGCCGCCCCGCTGAGATCGAACTTCCCGCTCAGGGCGTTGGTTTGGGCCCCCAGCAGCAATTTGCCCGACAGGACGCCGTTGGTGGTGAGGTTGAAGGCAAAGGAACCGGAGTCGGTTTGCGCGCGCGGCGGGGTGGCGGGCGCAAAAAGACCGTGGTAGGCGCCGTGGGCCGCGAGGAAAAAGTTGGTCACGAAGTTGGCTTGCAGGATGAGGTTGCTGCTCATGATGAAGGGCAGGGCGAGCCGGGTTCCCACCGGCGCCAGGCTGGCCAGGGTCTGCCCGCCCATCCAGTTGCTCAAGAGGTTGCCGGGCGCCGGATGGGCCGTCACGGTGTAGCTTTCCCCGATTTGCAGCCGGGCCGGGTTGGCCGGGCCGCTGATGGCGCCGGCGCCGTTGGTTTCCAGCGTCAGCGGAGCGGTCAGGACATAGACGACGGTGAGGCTCACCGGGGCGGAGGCCAGGTTGGCCAGGTTGTAGCTGCGCACGGTGATCCGGTTGGTGTAGGGAACCAGGGTCACGCCGGCGCTCCAACTGGCGGCCCCAACGGCGATCTGCGGGGCGTTATTGTTGACTGTCACCTCCACGTAGGACACGGCCCGCGCGTCCCAGGCCGTGCCGCGCGCCGTCAGGGTGGAAGCGGCGCTCTGATAGTTGTTGGCCGGAAAAGCCACCGTGACGGTGGGCCGGGTGGTTTCGTTGACCGTGAGCAGGGCGTTGGAACTGAGCGCCGAGCCCAGCGCGTTGGAGACCCGCACGGTGTAGGCGCCCGCGTTGCTGTACTTGACTGAGGCCAGGACCAGGGACGGCCCGGTGGCTCCGGCCAGGCGCGCGCCGTTCCCATACCACTGGTAGTGGAGCGGCGCCACCCCGCCGGCGCCCACGCCAAAGCGGGCCTGCTGGCCCAGGTTGACGCTCTGGTTGGCGGGCTGCCCGAAGATGAACGGGGCCGATTGGAGGTTCAACAGGGCCGGGGCGCTGGTGACCACGCCCACCGCGTTGCTGACGATGACCCGGTAGTCGCCGGCGGCGCTGGTCTGGGCGTTGCTGACGGTGTAGGAGGAGGCGGCGGCCCCGGCGATGTTGGCCTGGTCGAACTGCCATTGGTAGGAAAAATTGGTCGTGCCCACCGCCACCACCGAGAAGCTGGCGCTGCCTCCCGGCACGACCGGCCGGCTTTGCGGCTGGCTCAGGATTTGCGGCGGGACTCCCAGGCCGATGTGCAGCCGGGCCGTGCCGCTGGCGCCCTGGTAGCCGTCCACCACAATATAGTAGCGCACCCCGGCGGCCGTGGGCAGGGCGATCGAAGGCTGGCCCTGTTGCTGATAGTTGGTGGTGTAGCCGCATCCCTGCTCCATCAGGTTGGCAAAGGAAACCACCGGCCCGGCGTTGGTGTAGAGGGCCAGGATGGTGTTGAAGCTGCTCCCCTGGGTGTCCGCGTGCAAGGTCCCCGCCGCCGGGGTGGTGTAGATATACCATTCGGAGGCCCCGCCCGCCTGCCCGCAAGCGTTCGGTTCGCCCGCTTCCTTGGTCGCCCCCACCGTGCTGAAGGTCTGCGAGACGCTGTAGCCCCCGGTGTCGCCCCCGCCCGCCTGCGGCCGCGCCACCGCCGGCGTGTTGCCCCCGCCCGACAGGTCCACCGCGTCGCCGAACTTGTCGTGGGCCATGTTGCTTGTCCCGCCGCCTTGGGACGGCCCGCTCAATTGCAGGCTGGCCGCCACGCTGGGCGTCGCGCCCACTCCGTTGGCCACCAGCACATAATAGTTGCCCACCGCCCCGGCCTGGAAGTTGGACAGAACCAGTTGGCTGGCCCCGGCCCCGGCCACCGGCGCGTTCTGGAAAAACCATTGGTAGGTCAGCGGCGTGGCGCTGGCCGCCTGCACGCTCAAGGCCGCCCTGGCCCCCGCCGCCACCAACTGGCTGGCCGGCTGCCGCGTGATTAACGGCACCGTGTCGCCCGATCCGGGGTTCAAGACCCGGTAGCCCGTGCCCGCCGGCAGCCCCAGCACCACCGTGCCCGAGGCCCCCCGGAATCCGTCCACGTCTATCTGGTAGTCCGTCCCCGCCACGCAGTTGAAAGTCACCAAGCTGGTGAAATATCCCCCCGAATCGTCGTCCGCCGCCACCGGCGTCAACTCCGCCACGTTGGTCCCCGTGTACACCGCCAGCAGCGTGTCAAAACTGCTCCCACGGGTCGTCAGCGAAATCACCCCGCTGAAACTGGCCCGCCAGGTGTACCAGATGGATTTGCCCCCAGGCTTGCCGTCCGGCAGCGGTTCCCCCGGCTCCACCGTCGCGTTGACGTTGTTGCCATACACCGGCCCCACCAGCGGATTGATGCTGATCCGGTTGGAAAAATCGTCCGCCGAGAGCGTCTGCCCCCCCGCCACCGTCACCGTCACCGCCGCCACCGCGCTCTGGCTCAATCCGACCGCGTTGGCCACGTTGACTTGGTAGTAGCCCGAATTAAACGGCTGCGCCGCCGCGATGGTGTAACTGGAACCGGTCGCCCCGCTGATGCTCTCCCCGTTGAGCGTCCACTGATAGGTGAACGGTCCCGACCCGCCGGCCCCCACGCTCAACGTCACGTCGCTGCCCATGTTCACCTGCTGCGAAAGCGGCGGGCTGGTGATGCTCGGCGGCTCCAGCACCGTCAACACCGCCCCCTGGCTGGTCAACATCTCCCCCCCGCTGGTGACGGTGACCGTGTAGGTGCCGCCGTCGGACTCGCTCACCGGCGCCAGACTCAAGACCGACTCCGTCTGCCCCGGCAACAGGTTCAGGTTCTGATACCATTGGTAGGCCACCGCGTTGGTCCCCGTGGTCTGCACGCTCAAAATCACTCCCCCGCCCACCGCCACCGTCGCCCCCACCGGCTGCGTCAAGATGCCAAATTGCTCCGCCGCCGGGGCGACGGTCACGGCCACCGGCGGGGAGGTCCGGCTCAAACCCGCCTGGTCCACCGCCACCGCCGTCAGCCCGTAAGCCCCCGGCGCCGCGTTGCTCCAATAAAACACATACGGACTGGCCGCCGCCAACCCCAGCAGATTGCTTCCGGCGTAAAAACTCACCTGGCTTGCCGCCCCCTGGGCCGCCACCGCCTCCGCCCCCAGCCCGATGACCGCCGGCGCGGTGAAAACCTGCCCGGCCAGCGGATTGGTCAAGACCACCGCCGGCGGCAACGGGTTCGTCGCCACCGTCAATACAAAATCGTCCAGCAGCGCCGCGCTGAACGTCGTCAGACTCCCCCCTTGCGAGTCGAACTCCACCCCCGCGATGCCCGCCCCTGGCAGCGTGTAACTCTGCGCCGGCACGTTGGTGTAACTGGCCGTCAACCCCTCCCCCGCCTGCCCCAGCGCCACCCCCGCCGCGTCATAAGCCGTGGCCGTCCAGGCCGGATGCGTCACAAACGGATGGGCCAGCAACTCCGGCCGCGTGAAACTCATCGCCGCCAGCCAGGGCGCAAACCGCACCGTGAAACGGGCCGGCCCCTGCCCACCGATTTGCGTCAGCAGGTTCGGCGGCGATGAGGCCGCCACCAAGCCACCCCCCGCCAGCACCGACTGGTTCTCCACCGCCACCAGCGTCCCCGCCGTCACGTCGGCCAGCGTCATCCCATAACCCGCCAAGTAATTGGACAACGCCGTTCCCGTCACCGGCCCGCGGGAGGCATTGAGCGCGTCAAAGTCGGCCAGCTTCGAGTTGCCCGTCCCGAGGCTCACGCTCACCGTCACCGGGCTGGACACCCGCGCGTAACCCGCGCTGTCGAACGCCTCCGCTGTCAAGACATTAGTCCCCGCCAGCACGTTGCTCCAGATCATCGCGAACGGTTCGCTCGTGGCCGTGCCGATCAGGTTCGGCCCGGCGTAAAAGGCCACCGACTGCACCACCGTCCCCAGACTGTCGCTCACGCTGGCGCTCAACGGTATGTCCGCCGGCGCCCTCCACCCGTTGGTCGCCGCCGCCATCAGGCTGACGGCCAGCCCGCCGGGCGCCGTGTTGCTCTCCAGCACCAGGTCGTCCAGCAACACCGCCGAAAACGACGCCACCCCCTCGCTGTCCGAATCAAACCGCACCCGCCGGATGCCCCCGCCTGTCAATTGGAATATCCGCGCCGGCACGTTGCTCGCGCTCAAAAACAGCGCCTCCCCCGCCGACTCCACCTCCGCTCCCCCAGCGTCCAGCGCGTGCGCCCTCCAGGCCGGATGACTCACCCCGCCCGGCCCCGCCACCAGCCCCACCCGCGTAAAACTCACGCTCCCCACCGCCGCCCCCAACTCCAGCGTGAAGGTCACCGGCTGGTTCAAACCCGCTTGCGTGAACAGGTTCGGCGGCGACGAAGGCACCGCCCCCGCCCCGCTGGACAAATTGTTCTGGTTGACCGCCTCCAGCCGCGTGCCCAACGTCACGTTGGCCGCACTCACCCCAAAACCAGCCAGATAATTGGACAACGCCGCGCCCCCAACCGCCCCCGCCGACGTGTCCAACACGTCAAAATTGATCACGCTCACCCCCGCCGCCCCAGCCACGCTCACCGGCACCGCCGCCGAACTGCGCACGCCCCCCTGGCTGTCGGTCGCCACCGCCGTGAAACTGTAGGCCCCCGCCGCCACGTTGCTCAAGACCAGGCTGGCGTTGGTCAGCGAACTCGGCGGCCCCGCCGCCACCGGCCCCGCCACCACGCTCCCCACCAGGCTCGATCCCTCGTAAAAATCTATCTCCACCACCGTCCCCCCGGACTCCGACGCCGACGCGCTCAACTGTATCTGCCCCGGCGCCGTCAACTCCGACCCCGCCGCGCTCAACCCAACCGTCAGCGCCGTCCCCGGCGCAATGCTGGACAACAGCAAATCGTCCAGCGGCAGCGTCGCCAGCGCCCCAACACTGTTGTCCCCGGCAAAAGTCACCGACGCTATGTCCGGCCCCGTCAACGTGAATCGCCGCGCCGGCACGTTGGTAAAACTGCCCCTCTGCTGCTCCCCCACCGACCCCACCGCCGCCCCGTTGCTGTCGTAGGCCGTGGCCCGCCAGCCCGGCGTCTCCACTCCCCCCGTGCCCGCCAGCAACTCCGTGCGCGTCCAACTCACCCCCAGATAGGGCCGGTTGAACAAAAGCGTGTAGGCCACCGCCCCGTTGGCCCCCGTCTGTGTCAATAAATTATCCCCCGACGACGCCACCGTCACCGTCCCCCCCAGCAGGTTCGAGTCCGCCTGCACCGCCACCGCCGTGTTGCTGCTCACCTGGCTGACTGTCACCCCGTACCCGGCCAGGTAATTGGACAACTCCGCCCCGCTCACCGGCCCCGCCGAAGCGTCCACCGCCTCGAAGTCTATCAACGTCGTGCCCGGCGTGTTGACCGTCACGTGCACCACCGCCGAGGTCGCGCTCAAACCCCTCGAGTCCGTCGCCACCGCCGTCAGCGCGTAACTGCCCGCCGCCAGATTGCTCACCGTCAGGCTGACGTTGCTCCCCTCCACGCTGGCCACGTTGCTCCCGTTCTCATACAACCCCAGCCCCGCCACCCCGTAAACCGAACTGGCCCCAGCCGCAAACACAAACCCATTCGTCGTCGCCACCGACAACCCATTGCCCGGACTGCTGATCCCCACCACCGGCGGCGTCGAGCTCACCGTCAAGCTCAGCACATTGGTCAGCGCCAGCCTGTTGCCTCCGGTGTCCTGCGCCCCCGACACCCACACCTGCACCGTCCCATCCATCCCCGGCCCGAAGGTGATCCCCGGCGTCACATAAGTGTCATCGGCATAAACCGTCGTGGCCCAATGCCCGTTGGTCGGCGCCACCGCCTGCGCCGCCCCTGCCGCCGCGTTGGTCAGCTCGATGACCGGCGTCACCGACGTCTTCATCGTCCGGTCAAACTGCAGCCGCAAAACAAAATTAGTCGTCTCCGGCACCGGATTGGCGTAATTGACCCCCACATTGAGCACCAGCGGCAAAAGACTTTGCTCGCCGTACACGGCCACATACTCCAGGATCGAGGGCAGCAGCGTGGACATCACAACGCTCAAATTGGCCGATGACGACACCTCCGTCCCGTTGAGCATGAAATACTCGAAGCTATAGACATCGGGCGCATTGGTCACCGAAAGCGGCGCCTTGATCCTGGCCGTCTGGCCATTGGAGTAAGTCCCCGCCCCCGACACCGCCGCCACCCCTTCGGGGCTGCTGGCCACCGTCACCACGTGCGTCACATTGGTCGCCACATAATTGGCCGCGTAGGTGGCATTGCCGCTGACAATATTGGTCAAGGCGACATTCTCGCCCACCACCGTCCCGCCCAAGGTCCAATTGGCAAACGCGTAACCAAAAGCCGGCGAGGCCACGAGGACGTTGGTCGTGCCCCAGAGCGCGGGGCCGGCGCCGCTGACGGAGCCGCCCGTGGACGGGTTGTTGGAGGCCGAGATGATGTAGTAGGGCAAGACGAAGTTGGCGACCAGATTGCGGTCGCCCTCGGCCACGAAAGTGTAGGCGGCAGCGAGGCTGACGACGACGCCGTTTTCGGTCCAATTTGTAAAGACGAAAGGAATGGCCGCATTGGTGGCCAGGGCCGTGACGGTGACGGCGGTGCCGTTGGTGAAACCGCCGCCGCCAAAGGTTGTGCCCGCGTCGGGCGGGTTGGCGGAAGTGGCGATGGTGTTTGAAGCGGCCGCGCTCAGGGGGGTGGCGACAAAATTGAGGACCTGATTGGTGCCGCCCATGACCACCGACTGGCTGGCGACGTCATTGTAGCCGGCGGGACCCAATCCGGCCACGCCCACCTGAAAGGTCTCATTGTCCACCGCAATTTGGTAGTTGCCGTTGGCATCGGTGACGGCCTCCAGCAACCGGTCGCCATCCGGCGGAATCACCTGCACGTTGTCCACGAAATCGTTGGCGTCGTAGCCGGAGATTTCCGATGAAATCGTCAAGGTGGTGACGTTGGAATCGGCGGTGAACGGGATGACGACCTGCCGCCAATCGAAGTCGCCGCTGCCGCCGCTGGTTTCGCCGAAGGTGTAGAAGTTGGTGCCGATGTTCACACCCAGGCAGGCGGAGAGGCCGTGACGGGCGCCGGTGCCGTGATAGAAGATCAGGTCGTAGGTTGTGCCTTCCACGGTGGGGAAGGTTTGGGTCACGCCGCCCCCGCCGATGTTCCCGCTGGGATCCAAGAATTGATCGCCGTCCTCAGCCGGTACGTTCCTCCAGTAGTGGCTGGTCAGTTCGACGCTGGCGCCGGAGGGTCCGATCACTGTCCAACCCGTTATATTCGTCGAACCCAGTTGATAATATACGTAACCCGTGGTGCCGATGGACGGTTCCTCGAAGCTGCCGTTCTGGATGAGGTTGGAACTGTTGATCGTGGCATAGACGGTGACCCCGGAAATGGGATGGCGGCTGCTGTCGGCCACCGTGCCGCTGAGGCTCAGGGTATGGCTGGCGGCCAGCGCCTGCACCACGCGCAAGCCCACGCCGCTGGCGCCAATATCCGTCTCCCAGTCCAAGCCGGCGGGCAAGGCAGGCAGATTGAACGCTGAAAACGAGCCGGCCGCCGAACCATAGCTTATCAGCGTGAAGGCATCGCCGGGATTGGGAGTGTAACCGTTGAGAAGATTGACGGCCAACGTGCCATCCAGATTGACATTGCCGGCGATGGAGAGTTTGCCCGTCAGATTCGGCGCCGACACGCCGAAGACCAGCGTGGCGACGGTCTGGCCGTAGTTGGAAACCGAATTGAAATTGAACGCGCCCGATTCGGCGTCCAACGTGCCCGAATTGATGAAGGAAAGGGAGTCAAGGGTCGTGGCGCCGGAAGCGGCGGATTTTCGGAACACGCCCGTATTGTCGAAAGTGATGTCCTCCAAGGTGTTGTCGCACTGGACCAGCCAGAGGCCGTTGTTGGTGATGTAGCTGGAGGAGGAGGAGGAGCCGTAAACATAGCCGCCGGACCAGGTGACGGCGCCAAAATTATTCACCGTGGCGCCATAATCAACATACAGGCTGCCGTCGCCGGGAGCATTGGAAATATTCATCTGCCCGCCCGCCGCTACAGTCAACACACCCGCAACGGACCCGCCGAAACAATTGAGCGTCCCGGCCACCGTATTAGTCCCTTCAAGAGTCGCCCCCGAGCCGAGGGTCAGGTTGGTGATGGCGCCCTGGTTTTGGAAGGCCGGGCCGAGCACGATTTCGCCGCCTTCCAGCGGCAGCGTGGGAATCTGGTCTGACATCAAGGTCAGAATCCCGCCGTCGAATTCGCTCAGCCCGGCTCCGGTGAAAGTGGCGGGGGAGGAATTGGTGAAATAACCGCCCTGCAAGAGAATGGTCGCGGCGCCGGCGGCATTATAGACGCCGCCGACCTGGCCGCCGTCGTAGAACGAGATTACTCCCGACTGGGCATCCACCAGGCCGTTGTTGGCGAAGGGAATTTCACAGAAAGTGTAGCCGGTGGCGCCCAGCTTGCGAAAGACGCCGTCATTGATAAAGACCGCTGAATTGTCATAACCGTACTCGTAGTAATAGGGGTAAATCTCGTTGTCCGAGGCGGCCAGCCACAATCCATTATTGACAATGAACGTTCCATCGTCGGCCTCGATGTAGCCTCCCGCCCAGGTGACGGAACCATTGTTGGTCAGCGCGCCGGAGGACAAGTCCAACTGGCTGGCGGCGGATGGAATGTTGAGCGTCGCGTTGCTGGCCACGGTCAAGGAGCCGGAAATGGACCCCGCCAGCCAATTGAGAACGCCGGTGACCACGCAGGCGCCGGAAAGCGTCGCGCCCTGGAGGGTCAGGTTGGTGATGGCGCCGTTGTCCTGAAAAGCAGGGCCGAGAACGATCGTGCCGCCGGTCATGGGCAAACCGGGGATTTGGTCGTTGTCCAGGGTCAGCGTGCCTCCCGTAAACTCAATGGCGCCGGGTCCCGCAAAAGTTGCCGCGCCGACCGGGCTGAGGGCGCCGCCGTCGAAATAAATGGCCGCCTGGGAGGCCGCGTTGTACGCGCCGCCAATCCCGCCCCCGCCTTCGAACTCAATGCTTCCGCTTTCCGCGTCCACCGTGCCGAAATTGGTGAAAGACATCGAGTAAAGGGCCGTGTATCCGGTAGTGCCGAGCTTGCGGAAAAGGCCGTTGTTGATGAAAACCGCCGCCCCGGAGTCCGTTTCGATGTAGCTGTCGGCTTGCGCCAGCCAGAGCCCGTTGTTGACAAGGATTGCTCCGTTGTAGTTGTAGATTGGGGCGTTGGACCAAAGAACGTCGCCGAAATTCGTAATCGCCCCCGCCGTGACATAATGAGCCCCGGTTCCGGCGACGTTCAAAGTGGCGTTGCTGGCGATGGTCAGGGCGCCGCTGATGGAACCTGCCAGCCAGTTTAAATTCCCGATGACGGTATAGGAACCGGAGAGGGTCGCGCCGTTGAGCGTGAGGTTGGTGATCGTGCCATTGCCTTGAAAGGCCGGCCCCAGCACCACCGTCCCCCCTGCCAGGCCCAATCCAGCCGGGACGTTGCTCAGGATGGTCAACATGCCGTTGGCGGCGACTTGCACCGTTCCCTGGCCCGTAATGTCGGGCAGCGCGCCGACGGTCAGATTCCCGGAGACAAAGCTGATCTCCGCATTGGTGGCGGCGTTGTAGGTTCCGCCGAGCGCGCCCCCGGCCGAGAGGTTTATCGTGCCGCTTTCCGCGTCAATCGTCCCGTTGTTGACAAAGTTCGTCGCGACAAAGACCGTCGTCCCGGTGGCGGCCTGCTGGGTCAGGAAGCCGTTGTTGACAAAAAGGGAAAACGAGCCGTTGACAAAGCCGTTGGTTTCGATGAGCCAGGAGCCGTTATTGGTGACATCCGTGTTCACGGCGTTCAGAATGCCGCCGGACCAGATCACCGTCCCCGAGTTTATCAGCGTCAGGTTTTCCAGACCGATGTACTGCGCCTGGGCGCCGGAGAACTCCAGCAGGCCCTCGCCGCCGACGGTCAATTGGCCCGTGATCTGCCCCGACACCACGTTCAGAACGCCGGCCACGGTGTTGGTGCCGGCAAGGGTGGAACCCGTCAGAGTCAGATTGGCTATCGCGCCGTTGTCTTGAAACTGCGGACCAAGGAAGACGGTGCCGCCGGCCAACGCCAGGTTGGTGCCCACCCCGGCGCTCAACGTCAGCGTGCCGCCGCTGAAAGTGTTCATTCCAGGCCCGTCAAAACTGGCTTCCGCGCCGGAGTTGAAAGAGCCGCCGGCCAGGTCATTGGTCGCCGTGGCCGCCGCCGTCATGGAGCCAAGCAAACTGCCGCCGCCGGTGAAACTGACCGTTCCATTGCTCACGCCGATGGAGCCGGTGTTGATGACATACGCGGCGCAGGAGAGATTGCTGGCGGCGGCAATCGTCCAGATGCCCGCGTTGGAAATGGTGGTCGCGCCGCTGCCCAGCAGATTGCCGCCGCTCCAGTGGAGGGTCCCCTGATTGGCCAGCGTCGCGCCGGAGGCGTTGAGCGGGCCGGTTCCATTGATCTCGAGCGTGGCCCCGGCGGCAATCGTCACCGAGGCGCCAAGCGCGCCGCCGGACCAGTCGAAGCCCTGGTTCACCGTGAGCGTCCCGCCGCCGCCCAGGCCGCCGCCGCTCAGACTGATATTGTTGACAGTGGGGCTTGTGTCCAGATTGATCGGCGGGCCGCCGGCGACAAAAACATTGTCGCCCGCCCCGGGAACCCGCGCCGGCTGCCAATTCGCGGAATCGGACCAGTTGCTGCCGGCGACGGACGCGCCGGTCCAAAGGATGCTATTGGCCGACGCTGCGTTGGTCACAACCAAAATGGCGACCGGTGCGGACACTCCGACGGACCCGGCGGCGTCCGTCGCCACCGCGGTCAGGTTGTAGAAGCCGGCCCGCGCGCCAAACCAGGTAAAACCACTCGTGCCGGAGCCAATTAGCGCGGCGCCCTGATAGTATTGAACTTGCAGCACGGTGGTATTGGTGTCGCTATAGCTGACGGCAATCGGAATGGAACTGCCGGCCGTGAAGACCTGGGAATTGGTCGGGCTGACGATGGCGATGGAGGGGACGACCACGCTATTGACCGTGAAGGTCAATGCGCCGGCCCCGTAGTTGTAAGTGTAGTTGCCGCCCTGCGGGGGCTGAACCGTCGCGGGCGCAAAGGTCCCGGTTTCCGACCCATAAGTGGCCAGGGTGAAACTTTCGCCGGGGGCGAACAGAAAACCATTGGCCAGGATGATGTTCAGCGTGTTGGTCAGCGCGGCGGAGGATGCAAAGGCAAATTGGCCGTAGTTGTTCAGTCCGCTGATGCCAATATCCCACGTCCCCCCGCTCAGGCCGGCAGGCTCTCCAAGGTAAAGTTCCCCGCTCTCCACGTCCACCGTTCCGGTGTTGACGATATGCGAATAAACGTACGTTATGCCCGCCGTGTTGGTTTTGCGGATCACACCGGCATTGTAAATCGGCTGGCCGCCGAACGCGCTCTGGTCGCACTGCACGTTCAAGAGGGCATTGGACAGGTTGTAAAACGGGCCGTTTAACCCGACCAATCCGTTGGTCCAGTTGATGGTCCCCTGGTTCGTGGACAAGGCCGCGAAGGTGACTTCGTAAGGCCCGCCAATATTCATCACCGCCCCGGCGGCGATGGAGAGTGGAGACTGGAGATAGGCGCCGCCGCAATTGAAGACGGAATTGGGCGCCAGGGTCAATGGCCCCTCGATATAGCTGTAGTCCGAACCGAAGAAATTCAAGGCGCCGGTGACCGTATTGGTGCCGCCCAGGCTGGCTCCGTTCAAGGTCAGGTTGGTGATCGTGCCGCCTTGAAAGTCAGGCCCCAAAAAGACCGTGCCACCCTCCAACTGCAAATTGGGCACGGTGTTGCTCGTCAGGTAGAGACTGCCTCCGACCAGCGCGTTGACGCCCGCGCCGGAAAAACTGACCGCAGCGGACGTGTTGGTAAACGCGCCTGACGTAAAATCACATTCAGCCCCCGCCGACGCCGTGTAAACGCCCGCCAGTTCGCCGCCCCATTCGAGATACAAGGCGCCCGACATGACATTCACCGCGCCCGCATTGACCAGCGGCGCGTCGAAGTAGGTCTCGCCCGCCGGCCCGCTTTTGGTGACTGTTCCGGCATTGACGAAGGCGGCGGTATATGGGTAGTAGTAAGCCTCAATGTCGTTATTGCATTGAATGGCAAAAAGCCCGCCCTCCAGGTTCTCGAAAGAGTTGGTCGAATCAATGTAAAGATCGCTCCCCAGCCAGTTGATGGTGCCGGCGTTGGTCACCGGCCCCTCCAGATAGAGCGCGCCTGGCCCCGTCACGTTCATCACGCCGCTCGGGGCGATGGTCAGAGGCCCCGCCATGGTCCCGCCGTTCATGGTCAAGACGCCGGTGACCGTATTTGTCCCGGTTAAGTTTGCCCCGTTGAGCGTCAGATTGATGATCGTGCCGCCCTGGAACTGCGGTCCCAGCACGACCGTGCCGCCGGCTTGATACTGGAGATCGGGAATCGGATTGGCGGCCAAAGTGATGGTGCCCCCGTCCAGCAGGTTGGAGCCGCCGCCGGAGAAAACCGCGGTGGGGGAATTGCTGAACACTCCGTAAGAAAGCTCGATCGTGCCGCCGGGCAAGGCGTTGTAGGCGCCGGATAGGTAGCCGCCATCCTCAAAATCAATGATCGCCCCCGGCCCGGCCTCAAAGAAACCCGAGAAGTTGTTGCCATCGTAGTTGTCAAAAACAACAGTTCCGCTGCCGGCCTGAACCATGCCCAGGTTGTTGAAAGGAACATCAATATACATCGTGCCGGAAGTATTGGTGGCCAGGAACAATCCCGCGTTGTTGAAGGCGCTCGCGGCATAGCTGGAATCAAGGGAGCCCGGGGTCTCGGCGTTAAACACCGCCCCTGTAGCATTGTTAATCGAGACACCGTTTTCCAGATACACGTTGCCTCCCGTCCAATTGATCGTGCCAAAGTTGGTCAGCGAAGCGTTGAACACCGCTGTGTCCGGCCCGGTCAGATTCATCACCGCGTTGCCGGGCACCGTCACGGGCGCGTTGAGTGTCCCGCTGAAATTGAAAGTCGAATTCTGCGCCAGCAGCAGCGAGCCGGAAAGAGAACCCCCGCTCATGGTCAGAACGCCCGCGACGATATTGCTGCCTCCCAGGCTCGCCCCGCCCAGGTTCAGGTTGGTGATCACGCCGCCCTGAAACGCCGGACCCAGGGTAATCGTGCCGCCCTGGAATTGCAGGTTCGGAATAACGTTGCTCGCCAGCGTCAGCGTGCCGCCGCCCATCACGTTGGTGCCCGCGCCCACAAACGTGGCGGTGGCATTGTAGGAAAAGGCGCCGCTTCCCAAGTCAATGACCGCGTTGGTGGACGCGCTGAAGGTCCCCGCCAGCAGACCGCCGCCGTCAAGAATCACCTCCGCGTTCATCTCCGCAAGGAACGTGCCGCCCAGGACCGGACTTTGATCCTGCGGACTGTCAAAATACAGGTATCCCCCTTGCGCCTGGACCGTGCCGGTGTTGATCAGAATAGGATCAATATAGACCGCGCTGTTGGCGGCGGATTTCTGGAGCAGTCCGGCGTTGTTGAAAAACTCGGTGCCGTGGTCATTGTTGAAAGACTCCCCGTTCGTCACGTTGATGTTGAACTTCGCGCCCGCCAGATTGTAAACGCCGTTGCCGTTTTGCACCTGGAATGTGCCGCCGTTCCAGTTCACCTCCCCGGCGTTGGTTATCATGTCGTAGGCATCCAGACCCCCGTTGACATTGAGCACCGCGTTGCTGGCGATGGTGACAAAAGATTCCGTAGTGCCGCCGTTCCAGTTCACCGTCGCGCCGGCCTCCAGGATGAGCGGGCCTGCAATGGAACCGCCGTTGAAATTCAGCGCCGCCCCGGCGGCGACCGTCAACGGCCCCGAAACGAGACTATTCTGCCCATTGAAAGTCAACACGCCGGTCACCGTATTGGTGCCGGCCAATGTTCCATTCGAGAGCGTCAGGTTGGTGATGGTTCCTCCTTCAAATCCCGCCGGCAGCTCAACCGTCCCGCCCGCCAGTTGCAGCCCGGGGATCGGCCCGTTGGGCAGCGTCAGGCTTCCCGCAATTAACTCGCAGGCGCCCGTCCCGCCAAAGGAAACCGTGGCCGCCGGCGTAAAAGTGCCGCCGTCCAGGGCGATGAGCGCGCCGAAGCCGGCGCTGAAGTCGCCGCTCACGACTCCGCCGTTCTCGAAGTTCAACGTGGTCCCGTTGGTGGCCACGAACAGCCCGCCAAAATATCCGCCCTGGAAATCCAGCGTGCCGTTCAGCACTTTGACCACCCCGGAATTGGTGAAGGCCGGGGCCACGGACGTCGTCTGGGTCCCCATGGATTTTTCAAACAGCCCGGCGTTGGCGATCCATCCGCCCCCCGCATCGCTCAAAATCGGTTCGTCGCACTGCGCGTCAATCACGCCCGTGGGCAGGTTGACCACCCAGCCCCCGCCGCTGTTGCTGTCCAAATGCCAGCCCCCGGCGCCGTTCCAGATGATATGTCCGGCGTTGGTCAACGCCGCGTAGAGGAACACGTCCGCCGAACCGCTCAAATACACCGTCCCGCTCGGAGCCACGCTCAAGACCCCGCCGACCCGGCCGGCGACCCAGTTGAAGTCGCCCGTCACCGTGTTCGTCCCCGCCAGCGTCGCCCCCGCGATGGTCAGATTGGTGATGTCGCCCCCGGCCTGGAATTGCGGCCCCAGCGTGACCGTCCCCCCGGCCAGCAGCAAATTCGGGCTGGCATCGTTGCTCAACAGCAACGTCCCCCCGCTCAGGGTGGCGCTGCCCGGCCCGTTGAAAACCGCCTTGTCATTGGTGAATGCTCCCCCCGTCAGCGTCACCGTCGCCCCCGGCCCGGTCGTAAAGACGCCGCTCAACAAACCGCCGCCCGAAAACGTGATCGCCGTGTTGCTCCCGGCCAGGAACGATCCGCCCATCACGCCCCCGGCCCCCAGGGTCAGCGCCCCGTTGGTGACGTTGACCGTGCCCGCGTTGTCAAACGCCAGCCCGTTAAAGGTGGTCGCGCCCCCGCTGGCGGACTTGACAAAAGTGCCGTTGTTGTAAAAAGCCCCGGCGCCGGCCACGCTGTTGACTTGACTGTCCGCCTGGACGACCCACTGGCCGTCGTTGGTCACAATCGTGTTTGTATCGCACGTCAGCGCGCCTCCATCCCACGCCACCGTCCCGTCGTTGATCAGGGTCAACCCTTGCAGCGGGAGACTCCCGCCAAAATCATTCAAATTCAGCCTCGCGTTGGCGGCGATGAGCAGTTGGCCCGTGACATTGCCGCCCTCCCAATTGAACAGATTTGAGACTATCAGCCCGCCCGCGGCGTAGATCGCCGCACCGGCGTTCAAAATGACCGCCCCGACGGTGGCCGCCGTTCCCACCAACGGCGATCCGTTGGTGATGACCACCGTGTCCAACGGCCCGGGCAGACCCGCCGGCGTCCAATTGGTCGGCGCGAACCAATTGTTTGAAACCGCGCCGTTCCAGGCGTAGGTCGTGCCCGTCGCGCGGGTGATCGAAGCCTTCAACCCGGTGGAAAGGTAGGAATAATCGCCGTCCTGGCAGCTCACGATGAAGTCCACCGTCTCGCCCTGGCTCAGTGCCAACGAAAAACCAAACGGATACTGCGTGTAAAGCGACCCCCCGCTGGTCAGAACATGATAGAGCGTGCCTCCATTGGTCTGAATGATCAGGTTATGCGCGTGCGAATCCGTATCGTTGATGCGGAACAACCCGTTGACCTGGTAGCTGCCGTTGCTCGGCGCCGTAAAGCGCACGATGGCCGCCTCGCTCTCCGGGTCCATCCGCAACGTGTCCGGAAAATCCATCGCCGTGCCGACCGTGTCCGGCGTGGACCCGAAGTACTTCGCCACCACCACCGCATCCGGCATTGACAGCGCATTGCTCCAGCCGGCCATCTGGCCCGCGTCGTACGTGGTCGAGTTCGACAGCGATTGGAACGGGCCGCCGGCGGTGGTGGCCCAGCCGTAGCTCCAGGCGCCGTTGGGGTTGGCGTTGGTGCTGAAATCGGCCACCACGTCAAAGCCGTAGAGCCGCGCCCAGGCCGGCGGCCAGCACAACAGCAACAGTAACAGCAGACAGCCGTCGCGCCACGCAGGGAGGCGGAGCCATCCGCCCGCGCGCCGGACCTCATGGATTAGCAGGGTTTTGGTTGGCATTTGATGCCCGCGACATTATCTCCCGCCGCCCCAAAAATCAATCGGAAAATCACCCCGCCAGCCGCATCTTGGCGACTTTTGGGAGCGCGACCGACTCGGTCGCATCCGTCGGCGTCTCGCCGACGGAATTCATTCTGCGGCGAACTTCACCAATTGGTGAACAGAATGAGGACATCGCTAAGGATTGGGGGCGCATCTTTCGGACAATTCCCAGGCACGCCGCCTTTTCCGACTGACGAACTTGGGCTAAACGCCACGGAAATAATCTTGATCCGGCACGCTGATCTGATCAATTGATCTGGGCGTGCCGAAGAAGTCGAAATCAGCGAAACGGCGCGCGCTCTACAGGTCGCCGCCGCCGCCGCCGCCAGACGAACCCATGCTGCGCGCCGACGCCATCGTGACAACCCCGTTTGTCCTGCGCGAGGACGGCGGGATTCAAGTCAACGGCCACGCGCCGCCCGGGTCCAACCCCGCTCCGCCGCAACTCAGAATTTTGGGGTCAACTCAGTCCCGGAGCCATTGGGGTCAACTTCATACATTCAACAATTGAAGTGCCATCGCAAGTGCCAGTTCTCACTGTTAAACTGTGGCGGTTTCCTTCGGAAAAAGGCGTCATCGAGGAAGGCTGGCGGGTCAGTCCGAGGAAATTGGCATGTGCGGCGTTGGGCCCCTGCCCGAGAAAAAACCGCCGGAGAATTCGCCGCCCGGCATGAAAACTGCTCTGGCGCGGAAAAATATTTTACACTTATTATTTGCAGTCCCATAATAACGTGGTAATATGGAATCTGCAGGGCGCCCGCGCGCCTGTTCTTTGACATTTTGCAGGGGGAAGAAGGGGCCGGGGAAGGTGGGGGGCGCGGAATGCAGACTGGAGAAAATCCTCTTTGCGTCGCTGCGCCTTCGCGCCCTTGCGTTGAAATCCGCCGGCGGAGCGGTCCCTTTCGGGCTGCCGCGCCAAGCTGCGGTGACTAACGGTAAATAACGGTAAATAACGGTGGGGACACCACCCAACGGTTCGTTTCATCAATCCGTGGCATTCGTGCCATCCGTGCTCCATTCCCCGGTGCCGCCAACGGCCAAATAGCACTAAATCGCACCAAATCGCACCAAATCGCACCATAAAAAAAATTTCACGCAAATGGTCGGGCCGGAGGGCGGCCCGAACCGGCAATTTTTTGCCTCTCCTGGCAGGGCCGGGCAGGATCGAAGGGAAAGCCGGCCGATGCGACCAAATCCGACTAAATCCGACTAAATCCGACCAAACTTTGGACCTTGAACCTTGGACTTTGAACCTTGAACTTTGAACCTTGAACTTTGAACCTTGAACTTTGAACCTTGAACTTTGAACCTTGAACTTTGAACCTTGAACTTTGAACCTTGAACTCC
>Ga0326727_10013243_pt1 | contig 18425 bp, 14 predicted proteins | sample MB2enrmetagenome_FD_207643 | JGI IMG/M metagenome (GOLD analysis project Ga0326727, IMG submission 207643) | Lab enriched peat soil microbial communities from McLean, Ithaca, NY, United States - MB29MY | ecosystem: Environmental > Terrestrial > Soil > Wetlands > Peat | place: USA: New York...
CCAATTCGACAACCTCTTTTCCTGAACCTTGTCCCTCCCTCTTTCAAAATTCATATTTCCCCCCCCATGGACCGCCCCCAACTCCTCGACCTCTACTTCCTCGACGCCCGCGCCCGCCTCATCGATATCGCCGCGTTCCTCGACCGCCTCGACCGCGCCGCCCCCGCCGACGATTTCCGCATCGAAGCTTTCCGCCTCGCCCTGCGGGAATTGGACAAGCCCGGCCCCGACCGCGCCCGCCGCGTTCTCCTCGCCCTCAGCGATCCCACCCGCGAGCCCGCCGCCAAATCCCCCGGCAAAGGCGCCTGCGGAGCCTTTCCCGTCCAATCCCAGCTCTGACCCATGCGCTACATCGAGCCGCACGCTCACATGGTCAGCCGGGTTACCGACGACTACCTCGCCATGGTCATGGCCGGTTGCGCCGCCGTCTGCGAGCCCGCCTTCTGGGCCGGCTTCGACCGCGGCAGCGCCCAGGGCTTTTACGATTACTTCTGCCAGCTCACCGACTACGAGCCGCGCCGCGCCGCCCGCTACCAATTGCCCCATTTCTGCTGGCTCTGCATTAATCCGAAGGAAGCCGAGGACATCGGTCTCGCCCGCGAGGTCATCGCGTTGATCCCGCAATTCCTCTCCCGCGACAACGTCCTCGGCATCGGTGAGATCGGCCTCAACAAAAACACCCGCAACGAGCTCCTGATCCTCGAGGAGCATGTCCGCCTCGCCGCCGACCACGGCCAGATGATCCTCGTCCACACTCCCCACCTCGAGGATAAGTGGAAAGGCACCCGCATTATCCTCGACGTCCTCCGCGCCGATTCCCGGATCAATCCGGAGCGCGTCATCATCGACCACGTGGAGGAGCACACCATCGGCATGGTCCTCGACGCCGGTTTCTGGGCCGGCATTACCCTTTATCCGGAGAGTAAGTGCACCCCTGCCCGCGCCGTCGATATGTTCGAGACCGCCGGCGCCGCCCGCCTCTGGCTCAACTCCGCCTGCGACTGGGGCCAGAGCGACCCCCTCGCCGTCCCAAAAGCCGCCATCGAACTCCGCCGCCGCGGCTACCCAGATCCCATAATCGACAATCTCCTCTTCGAAAACCCCCGCAAATTCCTAAGTCAATCGCCCAAGTTCAGGCTGAATGGCTAATCGCGAAAGCGAAGCCGCTGCTCACTTTGAGCACTTGCCATTCATATTGATACCACCCGCCGAGCGGCGGTTGTAGCTGCCCGGTATCTAAATATCCATGAGACTTCCAATTAGTATTCGAATCGAACCAGGTCCGCGATTACGCCTCCTTCTCGTCATCGCTCTTGCCGCCTTCTGTCCACTTCGCGCAAACGCTGAACCCGTACCATCTACTATCGCGGACCTCACGCCACGATTGAAGCAGAACTTCCAGACTGGGGTTTCCTTTCACACCTCCAACGGACCTCTCCAGCAATTGTTCGATGCCGCCGAGTTAAAGGAGAAGGAAAACATCGTCCAATTCACCCCCACGATGAAGATCCTGGTGGAGGGTGGCGGCTACAACAACGCATGGATCGAAACCCAGCCTATGGGCGGCGAAATGTATGCCAAGCGCAACCTGGAAGTGGCCTTGAACAATCAATTGGTTTTCTTTCTCGGCCAGCGGGCCGACGGTCGCCTCCCTGGCATGATTACCGGCGGTAAAACCATTCACCCGGACTACGAAATGCTGCAGGGGTATTGTTTCCCCGACCCTGCATGGAAGATGTATTTCTGGATCGGCCGTGATCACAAGTATCTCCTTGATCTATATGCGGCATTGAAAGGCCATGACGATTACCTCTGGCGGACGCGCAATCCAAACGGGGACGGCCTGCTCCAGACATGGTGTACATGGGACACCGGTGAAGATAACAGCACCCGGTACACCACCCGTTACGCTCCGACCCGGTGGCCCTTTGATTTTCCCCCTGTCGGCGACCGCCTGCCCGACCCGCAGGTTCCCGCAAATTTTCGGAATTATTGGGCCACTTATGGCCACAAATTTACACGTTCCCAAGTCCTCGCTCCATTCGCCTCGATGGATGTCATGGCTTACAGCTACAGCGGACGCGCCACCCTCGCAAAAATCGCGCATGAGTTGGGAAACGGACGCGAGAAATTCTGGCGGCAGGGAGCCGCTGACGTGCGGCAACGGCTCATCGACCACCTGTGGAATCCCAAGCGTCACGCATGCTTTGACCGGGACCGCACCGGGAAGCCCATGGAGGAACTCATCCACAACAACCTTCGCGCGATGTATTACGGGATATTCACGCAAAAGATGGCGGACGAATTTATCCGTTATCACATCCTTAATCCGGCCGAGTTCTGGACGCCGATGCCATTGCCTTCCATCGCGGTTAACGATCCTTTCTTCCGAAACAACAGCGATAACGACTGGAGCGGCCAACCCGAAGGACTGACTTACCAGCGCGCCATCCGTGCCCTGGAAAATTATGGCCACTTCGCCGAAGTCACCCTTCTTGGACGCAAACTCATTGCCGCCGTAGGTCGGGAAGGGCGTTTCACCCAACAATTTGACCCGTTCACCGGAAAGCCCACCAGCCCAAAGCAGGACGCCTACGGACCCACGATTCTGGCGGTGCTGGAATACTGCTCTCGCATGGACGGCATCTATTTGGATGTTGAGCATAGTCAAGTCTGGTGGTCAGCCCTCGCCGATGGCGGAAAGGAGTTCACTTATACCCAACGCTGGGGCGACCGCCTTTTCACTCTGACCTGCAAGGACGGAAAGTTCACTGCCCTACTGAATGGCCGCGAGATTTTGTCCTGCACGACCGGCGTCCGCGTCGTCACCGATCTCGAAGGAAATGTGCGCGAGGTTGTCGGCATCGATCCCGCGCAGAGGACAGTTGATCTTGTCAACGGTAATACCGAATATAAATTCTCGGCCTCCCCTAACCAGGTGCGTGCGGTTGACGGTTCTGCTCTCTCCGCCGCGCCATTCGATTTTCCCTATCATGACCAGTGATCTGCAAAACCCACTTATGGTTGGCAAACCAAATCGTAAATCCCGATTAATGGCTTTAGTGTTCGCTGCGAATCTCTGTGCCGGCATGATCGGGCTGGCATACGGCGTTTTGGACGCTCAGATATAACGGCCATGACACGAGTACGAATTTTCCGGATGTGGCCCAGGAGCTCGATATTTGCGAAAACGACTCGGAGAATACGCGCTCTTACAACGCGGGCGTGCAGGGGTGGGGGACGGCGGACCCGAAGGCGCTTATTCCCTCGGACCTGCTGGGCTGCGGTCGCAAGGGCTTTTCCACGCCCGACCTGAGCGCCGGTTTCCATGTCTGGGGCTGCGAATTCACGCCGCAGGTGGTGAACTTCTATTTCGATGGAAAATTAACCCATTCGACGCAGTCGTATCGGTTCAAGAACGGATTGCAAAACATCTGGCTTACTGCCATCGGTTACGATGCCAGCAAGCACTCGCCGCCCACGGACGATAGCAAGCTGCCGGCATACAGCACGTTCGATTACGTCCGTTATTTCGAGAAGCCAGGTACGAAATGGAAGATCAAGGCACCGGCACTTCCACTGTGGGACGCAGCATCACCGGTCCAATGAGGCCGGATGGCAGCAACGGGCTCGACTTATTCCAATGACGATTCGCCGCGAAGGTGAAGCGTCCGGTCGGGCTCGGCTTACCATCGAGCAACCACTTCGGCCATGATTTAATGATGCCATCGGGAGTCCGTTCGCTGTCCTCAGGCAATAGCTCATCTCCGATGATCCGATTCGGCCAGAGATTGGTTACCTTGACTTCCAGCGCGTTATCTCCCACCCGCGACGCGCCCGTGATCTCGACGCAATAAGGCGGCTTCCAGAGTATGCCCAGGTCCTTGTTGTTCAGTTTCACCTGCGCGATCACCTGCACGTCGCCGAGGTCCAGGTAAAGGTGTTTGCCGGCGCCGAGCATTTCCGCGGGAATCGACACCGTCTTTGTATAAGTGCCCGTCCCGGAGAAATATTTCACGCCGTTATCGGGCGAGTCAGTCCACGAGATCAGCTTGTCGAGCGCCACGTTCGCAGGGGCGCCCCAGTTCGGTGGGAAGCTGACGCTCCATGGTCCCGTAACCTCCGCGGCTTGGGCCAGACCGGTTACAGGGACGGTGCTCGTTTTGCCATCGGCCATTTTCACTTCGTAAGTGCCGGACTGCCATGCCTCGACCTTCACATGGCCACATGCGCTGCAGAGTCGCGCATCCGGGAAGAGAGGCCACGGCCGCGCGATATCCAGATACGCCCCCTCGCGGGCAGTCTTGCTGCCGGGCTGGCCGTTGAGCGTGTAATCCACTTTCAGTTGCTTGACCACATAGGGAGCCGGATCGTGCCCAAACGTAGGGGTAACCGCTTTTACGTGGAGCGAGCCGTTCTGGACCATCGCCGCGACCTTGGCCGTCACGTCGTCGGACGCCGCTCCCTCGGTCGAGCAATAAGCCGCCTTCTGGATTTCCAGGGTATTGGCGGAAACGTTGCCGCCGGCATCCGTGCGGGCCAATGATACCGGGTGATCCGCAGGGGGAGGCGTGTCGCGGAAGAAGACAAATACCGACCCAGCCGGGTCGAGGCGCAGGTGGATGCGCGTGCGGCCTTCCTCTTCGGAATAAGCAGCCACTTTCTCGATCTTTCCCGTATCTGCGTGCCAGAATTCCGGCGCCTTCCCGCTGACCCGGAAGAGGGCATCCGTCTCCTGGGCCGAGTCTGCCTGGTTCGATACGAAATAGAGTTCGTTCCCGCCAATCCGCCGGTGGATGAAGAGAAGCGGCGTCGCCGGATCCATCGATTGGAAATCGGGCTGGACCTTCAGGCTGGCGAGAACTTCGGGCAGCCGTTCGCCGGGCACGATTTTGTGGCTTTCCCATATATCTGCGGCCAGCTTCCGCACTTCCTCGTCGCACTGGGGATAACCGGTGAGGCTCGGCGAACCATCCGGCTTTTTGCCGAGGATGGTCGCGCCCGCGTCAGCCAGTTCCTTGACCTTCTTGAGCAGCGCCGGCGTCATCTTACTCGTCTTATTGGTGTCCCGCAAAAGCAACGCCCGGTAGCTCGCGCCGTTGGGCAGCACCAGGTTCCCGTTCTTGACCGTGAGCCGGTTGAGGATGACCCCGGTGTCGCAGCTATCGTAGTCGTACCCCTTTGGCAGCACGTTCTCCGGCGGAGCGGCGGGTGTCACCGGCGCGCCTTCGCCTTCGTAGAAAAGGACATCGCCTACGAACTGCCCCTGCTGCAGGAGATACTGGCAGCGCGAGACATATTGGAGCCACGCCTTGCCTTGTTCGAACCAGGTGTTCGTACGGTCGATATTCGATCCCCATACCCACATCGACATCCCAGGCCAGCGGTTCAGCCATGGCTGCATGCAGTAACGATGGAACGTGTAGGAATTGACGCCCGTGGTGAAGGCGCGGTCTCCGAGCGCCTTCATCGTGGGCGGACTCATATCCCATCCGCCGTCGCTCGAGGTGAATGACTCCGCCCCCACCAGATTCTTGCCGTAGGTGTGCCCGATCGACGCGGCCAGCTTGACGGTTTCCATCGCGCCCCCGGTCGGCCACCAGAACTCGCCCATCACACGGTCGGCGTCCCGGCCGCTCAGGATATCGTCGAAGCACCCGTCCCCGTACGGCTCGATTTCCATCTTGATCCCATGCTGGTGGGCTTGTTGGCAGAAATACCCAAAGTAATTGTCGGCAAATAGGTCCGCGATCGTCCGCCGCACATCCCACAGAACCCGCTCCGTCACCGCCGGGCTATCCACGATCCGCCCCGTGAACACAGGCATATAATTCCGCACATCATAGCCCCGGCGTTTCTTGAATTCCTGCGCGAGTACCGGCGACCAGTTCTGGCAACCCACTTCGTAACTGTCGATCAGCGAATGCTTGAACGTCGTCCCCACCAGCGGCCCGAGGGACTTTGTCACCCTCGTCAGCATCCCGTCCCAGAACACCTTCGCCGCCTGCCGGCTCAATTTGTCCACCTCCAGCCCCGTCCCTTCCGGCGGCGCCGGATGATTGATCATCCCATTCGTAGTGTAACCAAAACGCAGCACGGTCCATTTCCCCGCGGGGACATCCCAGGTCAGCTTGCCGCTCGCGTCCATTTTCGAGCTAAGATCGATCATCTTGTCGCTGTGAATCACCATGTCGTCGGGCGGCGCCGGAGTATTGCCGGTGTTGAATGAGTTATCTTCCCCCCGGCCGACGGCGCCATCGCACTTCAGCAGGTAATCGTCGAGCCGGGCCCCGCTTAGGAACTTGATTCCGGGGATCACCATCTTCTGCGCCCTCCCTCCCGTCCGGAGAAACTGCACCCGGTAATAACGGGCCGTCGTCGGCGCTATCGCATAGGTCTGGGCGCCCGCTCTCGCTTCGATCACTATCGACCTCAACGTCCGGAAATTGGCGCCGTCATCCGACGCTTGGATTTGTCCTTCGCCCCCGTCATTCCCCGTCGAGTTGATTTTCACCGTCCGGGCTTCGTACGGTTGCGCAAATTCAAATTGCAGGTATTGCGGCGATTGCGGCTGCGCGTACGGAATCTCGTATTCGTGGCCATTGGGCCCGTGAAAATCCGCCACGCTGGCCGTCACGGTCGGCGCCGCCTCCGGTGCGCCCTCGCCACTGAGCGCAGGGAACGCGACCACGCGTATTTCGCGGTAATAATCCTTCCGCTTTTCCGGCTGCGGCAGCACCCCCGAGAACTTCGCCGGCCCCGCGAGCGTTTTCTCACTGGTGACCACCTCTTGCATCGAGTACTCCGGCGTCACCCACGGTCCCCCGCTGTTCGACCAGCCGGCGCAGTTTTCGAGCCCTATCTCCATCCCCAGCCGCTTCGCCTCCAGCGTCGCATATTTCACCATGTCAAAAAACGCCGGGCTCCCGTAACGCACCGGCCCGTCCGGCTCGAAACCGAGCACGCAGATCGTCGCTCCGCGAATCCCCACCCGGTGCATCGCCTCCAGGTCCGCCGTGATCCCCACCTTGGTCACGTTGCCGTTCATCCAGTGCCACCACGTCCGCGGCGCGGCGCTATCCGGCGGCGCGGCAAACCCCTTCGCCAGCCCGTCCGCGGAGACTAGGCCGGCCTGGCCTGCGTCGGGACTTGCGAGAGCCATAAGGACGGAGAGAAAAAGAGGAAACAGGAGTTTGGTTCGCATAGGGGGAGAGTTCTGGTGGGGGTTGGGTTAAAATGGGGATTTCCCGCAGGCATCGTTGTTCTTGAGCCGGAGGGGATCGATGCGATGTTCTTCCCGCACTCGACCCGGAGTTCAAGCAGTTTCGGGACGTTATTGAATGGGAACCCTGCCGGGCCGTGGAGGTTGCGGAAGATCGCCTCTTCCGTCCCGCGAGGCCGTTCATAAGAGTCAAAACTGGGAATCGCTAATTGTCATTGGAACGGCGCCGCCGCTTCCGAATTTTTTGTCCGCCCGGTTTTTGTCCCTGATCAGAATGTCCCGTATAGGTATGTAAAAAATACTAAAACAGTATTTAAAACACTTGACGCATTCGCGCTGTTTTGCGAAGTTCAAGCACGTTGAGATTCGAATACGATCCCGCCAAGAGCGCCGGCAACAAGGCCAAGCATGGCCTTGATTTTCTCGAAGCGCAGGCGCTCTGGAAAGGCGATCGAATTCGCTTCTCTGCAAAAACAGTTGAAGGTGAGCCGCGCTGGGCGCTGATCGGCAAAATCCGGGGCCGCTATCACACGGTGATTGTCACCTATCGCGGTCCTTTCGTCCGCATCATCAGCGCGCGGCCTTCCTCGAAAAACGAAATCCAAATCTATGAGCGCATCAAAAAATCGTAAACCCAAGGCAATCCGCACCACGGATTTCGACGCCAAATTTGACCGCGGCGAAGACATCAGCGCGCATCTCGACCTGGGCTCCGCGCAACACTTCGCCGCCGGCGAGCCGGATCGCCTCGATCTTACGCCGACAAAGGTCAACGTCGATTTTCCCAAGTGGATGGTTGAGTCTCTCGATCAAGCCGCGGATCGCCTCGGCGTTCCGCGTCAGAGCCTCATCAAGATGTGGCTCGCTGAGCGACTGGAAAGAGCTGGCTTGGCGGCGTAGCTCATAGCTAAGTCATCGCCTACGACCGCCGCGCCAGGTCCGCCAGCCGTATCCGGTTATCATACAGCGCCTTCCCGATGATCGCCCCGTAGAGCCCCGGCAAACCCGCCAGCCGCATCACATCTTCGCTGCTCGACACGCCCCCGCTCGCGATCACCTGGCATCGCACCAGCCCCATGATTTGCTCGATCAATCCAATGTTCGGCCCCGACAGCATCCCGTCCGTCGCGATGTCCGTGCAAATGATCGTTCCCGCCCCGGCCTCCTCCGCTTTCACCGCCAGCGTCGCCGCCTTCATCGTGGACTCCTCCGTCCATCCTTTCACCGACACCATCCCATTCTTCGAGTCGATCCCCACCGCGATCCGGTCGCTCCCGAATTTATCCGCCAGCGTCGTCACAAATTCCAGGTTCTCCGCCGCCTTCGTCCCTATCACTACGCGCGCCACCCCGGCGTCGAATGCCCGCTGCGCCGCCTCCTCCGTCCGGATGCCCCCGCCCAGTTGGCACGGGATTCCAATCGCCGCCGCCATTCGCCGCACGCATTCCAGGTTCAACTGCTCCCCGGTGAACGCCGCTTCCAGGTCGACGATGTGCAGGTAATCCCCGCCCTCCTCCGCCCACCGTTTCGCGAACGCGACCGGGTCATTCGAGTACACGGTCTTCTCCGCGGCCTTGCCCTGGCGCAGGCGCACTACCTGCCCCTGCATGAGATCGATGGCTGGAAAAATGAGCATAAGTGGAATTAGCGGCCCGGGGAGGAGCAGGCTTGGAAAAAAGGGGAGTGAACTTCGGGCCTATCCTCCCAGACCCTGCACAAAATTCCTCAGCACCGCCAGACCCACGTCCTGGCTTTTTTCCGGGTGAAACTGCACGCCCGCCACGTTCCCCAGCGCCGCCCCGGAGGCAAACGTCTCCCCATAAGTCGTTTGCGCGATCACTACGTCGTCCCGCTCCGAGGCCGGGTAGTACGAGTGGACGAAAAAAACATACGGCTCCGCCGGCAGCGACTTCCACAGCGGATGCTCCGGCTGCGTCAGTTGCAGGCTGTTCCACCCGATCTGCGGCACCTTCAATTCCTTCGACCGGAACCGCTTCACCTGTCCGGGAAAAAACCCGAACCCCGGCTCCCCCGGCGCTTCCTCGCTCGACTCGAACAGCAACTGGTACCCCACGCAAATCCCCAGGAACGGCTTCCCGCTCTCCAGCCAATCCTTCAGCGGTCCCCATAGTTTCCGCGCCTTGATATTCCGCGCGCAATCGCCGAAATCCCCCACGCCCGGCAGCACCACCGCCTCCGCCTCCGGCAGCCGCGCCGCGTCGCTCACCAGTTCCACGTCCGCTCCCTCGTGCTGGAGCGCCTTCGTGACACTGCGGATATTCCCGCTTCCGTAATCGATCAACGCAATCATCGCGGCAGCAGCGGTCCGCTACAGGATCCCCTTCGTGCTCGGGATTCCCGTCACCCGCGGATCGATCTGGCACGCCTGGTCCACCGCCTTTGCAAGCCCTTTGAATACCGACTCCGCCATATGATGCGCATCGCGCCCGTAAAGGATTTCCACGTGCAGGTTCATCCCGGCGTTCACCGCGAATGCCCGCAGAAACTCTTCCACCAGTTGAAACGAAAACGCCCCGATCGACTCGACCGCCTGCGGCGCCCGGTACTCCACGTACGGCCGCCCGCTAAAGTCCAGCACCACGCGCGTCAGCGTCTCGTCCATCGGCAGGTAGGCCCAGCCGTAGCGTCGGATGCCGCGCTTGTCGCCCAGCGCCTTGCTGAACGCCTGGCCCAGCGCGATCCCGGCATCCTCCACGGTGTGATGCAAATCCACCTCGATGTCCCCCCGCGCCCGCACCGTCAGGTCCACCAGCGAGTGCCGCGCAAAGAGCGTCAGCATGTGATCGAAAAACGGGATTCCCGTATTGATCTGCCCCTTCCCGGAGCCATCGATCGTCAGCGCCACCGCGATATCCGTCTCGCCCGTCTTCCGCTCGATGCTGGCTGTGCGGGCCGTGCTCATTCGGCTGCCGCCGCCTTGCGGGCTTTCTTTTGGCTGATGCTTGCAATGATCCCGCCGATAACCAGTACCGCTGCCGCGATGCCGATCGATCCCTGGATCGTCATGTAAAATGGCTTCTCCGGTTCCGCTTCTGGCGTCGCCGCTGCCACGACGATTTTCTTCGGTGTTGGGCTCGTCCGGGCCAGCGCCTTCGGGCTTGCGTTCGCGATGGGTGTCGGCGTGGGCGTCGCCGCCTTCGCCTTCAATTCATTTTCCCAGTATTGCGCCGCTTCGTTCTTCGCCCAGAGCGTTGTCGCATCTGCCAGCAGCGCGTGCGCCGTTTTCAAGTCGCCCGCCTGGATCGCCGCGCGCGCCGCGTCCGTCTTTTCCACCGAGGCATTCATCGGCCCCACGGCGATCGCCGCCAGCCGCCCCGCCTCGGATGCCACCGTCTTCTGCAGCGTATCGATGCTCACCTGGCTTCGCGGGATCAGCGGCACCCATTTCGCTCCGTTTCTCACCGCTTCCGCCAGCACCGCGGTGTCGCGATCCTGCTCCGCCTTCGCCGCCGCGATGATGTTCGACTTCTCGGGCTCCGCCGCAAAGGCAATCGTGTTCTTCAGTTGGGCCTGGTCCGCCTTCACCGCCTCCATCCTCACCGTCAGATTCTGTTGGAATTGCGCCAGCACCTCCTCCGCCAGCGTCACTGCCGGCGGGTAAACTCGCGTCGTCCCATAGCTCTTGTCGATTACGTCAAAAGTTTGCATCGCCCCGATCAGGTCGCCCGCCGCCGCCTGCTGTTGCATCGCCGCGTAATATTGTTCCCCCACGATCTGGATTTGCCGCGTCGCCGCCTCTTCCCTCGTCAGCCAACGCCCCTGGTACTTCACTTCGCCCTTGTCCACCCGGCTCTTCTCCTCTTGGAATACCCCCGCCAGCTTCTTGATCTCCGGCAGGTACGTGCTGTTCGGAAATTGCGTCTGGAAGGCGTTCAGCGACGTCAGGATCTGCTCGTACGTCTGGGCGTTCAGCGACGACTCCGGGTTCGGTTGCACCGCGATCAATTGCCGGTACGCGATCTCGTCCGGCTGTTCCTTCTCCACCTTCGCGATGTCCTTCTTCTGGATCACCCGCTCGTCCGTGATGCTCGCCGACACCGGCACATCGATCACGATCTCCGTCGCGGTCTCGTCCTTGATCGATCCCGTCACTTTCTCTCCGCTCACAAGCGTCACGGTATCCGCGTGCAATTGCGACACGGCGATCAGGGCTGCCACTATTATCCAGGACAAACGCATTTTCAGAAACATTTCAGGAGGGTGGGGGACGGAAAACTAACAACTTTCCTTATCTTATCACATCGAGTCCAGAGTATTTTCCGCACCTCTCTGGCTATCGCCATGCCAGTTTTCGCACAGATCCGCGCCCCAGTTTGGGGCGGCTGTCATCGAAGTTTCCTCAATCATAGAGGACCTGCTTGGCCCCCGCGCCATATTCCCGAGTCCAGCAGGGACGACCAGAGAATAGCCCGGGGCTTCAGCCCCGGGGAACAATCCCTTGATGGGACAAGCCCCGGAGGGGCGGCAGAGAACATCCACTCCAAAGACAACCCTCTCTGCTACGCCCCGGCTGGCTTCTTCAGCGAATCCCGGATCTCCCGCAGCAGCAGCACATCCTCCGGCGTCGGCGGCGCCACCGCCGGCGCCGGCTTGTTCAGCGAAGACATCAGCTTGTTCATCGGCTTCACAAGGAAGAAGAACACCACTGCCGCCAGAATTAGGAAACTGATCACCGCGTTTATGAAACTCCCGTACATGATCCCACCCTCCAGCACTGGGTGGCCCGCCGCGTCCAGGATCGGCTTGCCCAACTTGTCCAGTGCCTCGTGCGCCCCGATCGCGTACTTGGAAAAATCCGGCGTCCCCTTCCCGCCGAACACATCCGTGCAGATCAACGCGATGGCCGGAGTCACCACGTCTTTCACCAGCGATGTCACGATCCCCTGAAAGGCCCCGCCGATGATGACCCCGACCGCGAGGTCCATGACGTTCCCTTTGGAGATAAACGCTTTGAATTCTCCTAATATGCTCATGGTGGAATTTTCTATATCCGAAACCCCTTTCTCAATGCGAGCAGCGATTTTGTCCATTCGACCGTTCTATAAAGCGAATTTCCACCCCCCGAAAAGCCTCTCAATTCCTCCCCGCCTTCCTCCACCCCAAAAGCGCGAAGCGCCCATCTTAAAAACTTCTTACTTTTAAAATTTAAATTTTAACTTTCCGCCACTCCTTACCTTCCCATCAGCTTCTCCTCCGCCCACCGCAGGTTATTCCGCGCCAGCGCCAGGTCCGGCTTCAATCTCACCGCCTCCTTCAGCGCCATGATCGCCTCCCCATATCGTCCCATCGAGTTATACGCCGCCCCGATGTTATTCCACGCCTCCGCATACCCCGGCCTCAGCTTTAGCGCCTCCTGCGCAAACCGGATGCTCCCCTGGTAATCGCGTTTCAGATACGCCTGGAGGCTCATCCTCAGCCACCCCTCCGCCGTCTGCGCCATCCCACCCCCGCCGCCCCTCGCCCGCGCCAGCAATCCCTGCGCCGTGACATCCCCCGGGCTTAGCGCCAGCGCCTCTTCCAGCAGCGACACCGCTTCCGCCCGCCGCCCTCGCTCCATCAGCCACCGCGCATAGTAGGTATGGCAATCCGGATTTTCCGGCGCAAGCGCCAGCCCCTGCCGGAAATCCCGTTCCGCCTGCGTCGCCTTCCCCGTCGCCCCCTCCGCGACCCCCAGGTTCACATACAGCACCGGGTAATTCGGCGCGAATACCAGAGCCCGGTGAAAGTAATCCAGCGCCCCCGCATAATCCCCCCTCGCCATCAGCGTATTCCCATAATTCATCAATCCCCGCCCATTCCGCGGGCTCTTCATCGTCACATCCAGCCACAGCGACGCCTCATCCTTCCAAACCTCGTTTCTTTGATAAGTCGCCGCCGCTCCCACCATCCATATCGCAACCACTGCGCCACTTACTCCCACCCGCCCCGCCACGCTCGATCCCCGCGCAAGTCCAAGCCACACCAGTTGCCCCACCCCCGCCATCGCCATCGCCAGTCCCGCGTATGGAAAAAACGTCCGGTGATCATTCATCACCTCCGCCAGCGGCATCAGCGACGTCGGCAGCAGCGCGATGATGAACCAGCTCAACCCGAACCCCACCACCCGCAACCTCCGCCGCACGACGCAAAAACCCGTCGCCACAAAAAGCCCCAGCATAAACAGGAACCCCGCCACGCACCGCGCGTCATGCCACGTCGCAAACGGCGCCAGGTCATAATCCGCCGATAGACCCGCCGGCCAGAAGAACGTCTTGAAATAAAGCAGCGCCACATACGGCTGCGTCAGCAGATACCCGCTCGTGCTCGCCGCCCCCCCCACCCAATGCCGCGGCGTCATATGCGACACAAATCCCGTCGCTGCACCGCACAGCGCAAACGTCAGCGCGATCCTCACCCACCTCCCCGTGTTCTCAGTCTCAAACATCCACGCATACACCGCGTACAGCGGCGCAAACATCGCCGCCGGCGGCTTCGCCAGCACCCCCGCCGCCGCGGGCACCGCGCACAGCCCGCTCCGCCGCGCCCCCGCCGCCCGCTGCGCCCACGCCAGCGACACCAGCACCGCCAGCGTCGAGATCACATCCCCCTGCGCGATGATGTAATTCACCGTATCCGCATTCGCCGGGTGCAGCGCATAGATCCCCGCCGCCGCGACTGCCACCTCCGCATTCCCCGGCCGCGCCTCATGCGCATCCAGCATCCTCCGTGTCACCAGCCCCAGCGCCACCACCACCCCCGCAAAGTAAACAAACCCCGATAACTGAAACCAGAACGGATCCAAGCCCCCGCCCATCCAGTAATCAATCGCCAGCAGCGTCGACAACACCGGCCGGTACGATTGATTCGTCGGCAGCGCGCTGAACGTCGTCGCATCCGCAAAAAACCGCGGCACGTTCCGCACGTCCCGTATCGCCCCATTATTGACGATCGTATGCGCGTCGTCGAAGTGGAACGAGTTATGGAAATGGTTCGAGTAAGCAAGCACCACCAGCGCCCCCACCCCGGCCATCTCCGCTGCCAGTCGTAAGCGCCGCCCGGCGCCATCCGACGTGAACTTACTCTTTAACTTGAACATGAACTTTTCTTCCCGGGGAGCCCATCCTCTTCTCCCAGCCCCTGCAAGTTCAAGTCTGGAGCATCTTCTATTTAATTTGTCGCACGACTTCGCGCGCCGGCGTTGTGGCCATGGGCCGTTGGTCCATGCGGGAGTGCGTCAGATTAGGACCTGTTCACACTAATTCAGGCTCAACATGGGAAAATTGACCACGGATTACGGCTCGCCCGCCCTCCAACCCCCTCTTGCCCCTTCCTTCTCTGTGGCCTATGAGTTCTTTGCGGTTACACCCTTTCCCGCTTCGGTGCGGAGCGGCAGGTCTGCATCGCGGTGGCTTTATCCGGCGGCCCCATCCGAGTAATCCGTGTAAAAAAATCCCCGGTTGCGGCTCCGCCGCCTCATGTAATCCGTGGTTAAAATCCCCGTTTTTCGTTCTTTAAGTGTAAACAGGCCCTAAGGGCCCGAAGGCTTGACAATAGTCGGCGTAATAAATATCTGCAGCTCCTTCAGGTTCGACTCATTCCCCGCCACATCCTTGGCTTTCAAAAAGAAATCGTATACCCCCGTCGCCCCCGCGTTCGGCGTATAAGTAAACGACCAATTCCCCGACCCTGTCGCCGCGATCTCGCTGCTCACCTCCCCCTGGTACAGCACCTGGTACGACACCGACCCGATCCCATCCTTCGCGCTCGCCGTCCCGGCAAATGATATGCTTGGCTGGACGACCAGATTGATTGTCAAACCGTTTATGGGCGACGTGATTTTCACCGTCGGCAGCGTCGTCACTCCCCCCAGCCCGCTATCCGGCGTCCCCGCCCCGAATTGCGGATTCGCATACATCTGGAACTGTCCGCTCTCCGCCCCCGGCTGGAAAAACCCCAGCCCGATATTCTGCTTCTGCAGCACCACCCCGGAGATCGGCACATAAGTCAAAAACGACGGATCATAAAACGCCCCGCTGATCGCCCCCGTAGCCGCATTGATGTTAAAACTCGGGTGCCCCGGCCCCAGGTCCACCGGCACGATCGCATTACTCGGTTCCAGTGTGAAATACGCCGAGCTCAGGTAATTCTGCCCTGCCCCGTACGCCAGAAACAGCCCGTTCCCTATCACATTCTGCAAATTCAGCGCCCGCACCTCCGCCACCGGTTTCTGGTAAATCGATCCGAGCATTCTGATCGCGAGTTCCTCATGCGGCGAGTCCCACGAGATCGGCCCGCACAGGCATCCGCAATCGTCGTGGATGCACCCCGCCAGGCTGTCCATGCCGCTCTTCGTTGGAATATAGACCGGTATATCCCCACGCCCCGTCATCACCGTCCCTTCGCTGAATGGTGTCCCGTCAGCGAGCGTTCCCGCCAGCGTCGCCTGGCCCTGCGGCGTCACCGTCATGACCCCGTACCCGTAATAGGTCGAGTTAAGCGGGTCCGTATTTGACAGCAGCGCATAGTTATACTTCCCCGCGTCCGGGCTCGGGTAACCCGACAGCGTATGCGGGTTCCTCCGCGCCGTTACGGTAAAGTCGCCCGTCCCGTTCAGCACCAGCGTCGCGTTTATCTCATCCACCCCCATCGTATAATTCACCGCCAGCGACTGGTTATGCGCGTTGTAAGTATGCGTGTAAGTCAGCTCCGGAGAAAACTTCCCCGTGAACAGATACGACACATCCCCCACCGTGAATGAAGAACTGAACGCCCCCGTCTTCTCCACGCTCGTATTCAGCAGCCCGTCCGTCGCGCTCGTCAGCCCAGCGTATTGCCCGTAGCTGACCGGCACCGCCGTCGACGCCACCCGGAACCCCACGTCCGCATAGTGCCCCGTCGGGCTCGCATCCAGGTAGGTCGCCTGCGCTTTCGTGTAACTCGCGTCCCGGTCCCAGCCCCCGCCCGGGATGAACCGCGTCAGGTTCGACGCCCCCGGGTTCGTCGTATCCGTCCACTGCGCCACGTCCCCCCCTTGGTCCGCCGTATCGAACGCGCTCCGCGACCGCCGGTACATCCCCACCCGCGTGAGATAATTCACCGTGCTGCTGTACACCGCGCTCTGCGTCACCGCATACACCCCGCCCACTGTGATATTCGCCTCGTTGCTCCCGCTCGTTCCCGTGTTCGATGGCGCCGCCGCGCCCGTCCCCGTCGTCCACGTATCATAAGTGCTCGTCGCCGGGTTGTAATAAGCCGCCTTGTACCATTCATTCAGCGTCGGGATCCAATACCGCGCCCCCGCGCTCCTCATCTCCAGCCCCGTCGTCGTATCCCCGTTCAGCGTATAGGCGCCCGTCTCCGTCGTCGTCGGCCCTTCCGGCGCCAGCGGCTGCCCATTGTGCAGCCAGTTGCAAAACCGCGCCGCGTCCAGCCAGCTCACCTCCGTGATCGGGTTCTCCTCCTCCCCTATCACCGCGTACGAATACGGCCCCCCCGTCTTCCCACTCCGCAATATCCCCGCGATATTCATATTCGTCGCCATCGCCGCCGTATACAGCCCGTACGGATCCTTCTTCGCCACCGCGTTCAGGAACGTCGTGTACTGCCCTACCGTGATATCATCCCGCCCGATCGTATAGATCGCCCCCACGCTCCCGCTCCCCGTCGCCACATCCGGCGCATTCCCGGGCGAGGCCACCTCCACAAATCGCACATCGATCCGCACCTGTTTCGGTATTGGTGGTATTCCCACCGCCGTACCCTCAAGCATCAGCGCCAGCGCCGCTCCGCCTAGGAAAATTGCCCGCTTCTTCATACCGGTTCTCCTGGTAAAATTTGTCGCCCGCAAAGCCTGCGCACACAGGCACTCACGCAATTTCACCCCCATCCCCCCCATTCCGCAAGCCATTTCTAGCCCCCTCCCACACCAAACAATAGCCGCCGCATACGAATCCCGCAGCTTAGGTCTTCTTTGGGAAAAATAATTGGGACGATCGCGAACAATCTGAGCACGCTCGCGGTGGTAGTGTCCCAATTTGACTGCTGGAGCGTACATTCATAGGCTTGGCGCATAACATGGCTGTCGAAATCAAAGTGTTGAACCGTGGCGACGAGGCCGTTCTTGCAAACGTCGCCCCAGGGGTATTCGACAACCCGGTTGATTCTGAATTGACCGCCGAATTTCTCGCGGACCATCGCCACCACATCGCTGTTGCCATCGAAGATGGAATCGTCGTCGGTTTCGCATCTGCAATACACTACATTCATCCTGATAAACGTCCGGAACTATGGATTAACGAAGTGGCGTTGGCGCCAACTCATTGGCGGCGTGGATTGGGGAAAGCCGTAGTGAAAGCGCTGTTTGAGGTGGGACAGGCGTTGAACTGCAAGGAGGCATGGGTACTGACCGACCGGGGTAATCCGTCCGCGATGGCTTTCTATTCATCCATGGGCGGGGCCGAAGGAGTTGGCGGTGCCGGACCAGACAATCCGGTCGTCGGCTACACGTTCGCGCTCGGAGCTTCTTGATACGATGCCATCAAATATGACCGTCAAAGAATGGAAACGACTCTTTAGCGAAACCGTAACTGGCGTGGAGGCGGAACTCGACTCTACCGCACCTAAGAGCGCGAGGGCTTCACTTCACGAGTTTCATCGCCGATTGAAGGAGGCAAACACCAAGGAATCGCGCAAATCATTCGAGGCGGACTTCGATGCGTTTCTAGAGAGCGACAAGTATCTAAAAGCTGCTGCCGGACGATACGTCACCAAGAAAATGGTGCCGGCTTTTGATAAGGCTTTCAAGGTGATGAAAAAGGCCAGGACCCTTTTGGCGAAAATGAAAAAGCAGGAATAGCGCCTCCTTGCATACCCCTCTCTCCCCTCCTTTGCCGTCCCCGCGGCGCACTCGCGCCGTTGCGTGAGATAAATCCCCCGTCCGAAACAGCCTTGCGAAACCGCCCCCGCAAGACAAACTCCCCGAACCTCACCCTTACGCCCCATGAATAATCAAAAACTGGGATTGGCCTTAGCATTCCTCGCTGCCCTTTTATCCCTTCCGCTCCCGGCCCAGACTCCGCAACCCAGCGCGTGCGACCGCATTCGCATTCTCCCCGCGCCCGGGCATGAAAAAGAGATCATCGGCGCAAAGATCAGCGGCTCCATCACTTCGGACAAAACCGGCATGGTCGTGCTCGCGGAGGTC
>Ga0326727_10013244_pt1 | contig 18424 bp, 7 predicted proteins | sample MB2enrmetagenome_FD_207643 | JGI IMG/M metagenome (GOLD analysis project Ga0326727, IMG submission 207643) | Lab enriched peat soil microbial communities from McLean, Ithaca, NY, United States - MB29MY | ecosystem: Environmental > Terrestrial > Soil > Wetlands > Peat | place: USA: New York...
GGGTCGCGAGCCAGTCGTGAAACGAATGCATGGAGTATCATGTAGGGGGAGCGGCGGGCGATTCAAAGGTGGCTGGTCGTTTCTTCGAGCGGTTCTGGGCGGATAATCACCTTGAAGTTCACGCCTGTTTTCGCTACCATCCAGGATCTGCCCTTGGACTCCGAAAGCGTTCCGGCTGGGTAAAGCCTGCGGCTTGCACAAGGAGGAGTGAGGAAGCTGTGTCGGCGGGAAGCCTCAGAGCACCGTTTCCCGGCGACTCAAGCCGATAAGACAGGATGAACCGCCAACGCGAAAGCAATGGCGGCGGTGCCTGCCAAGGAGACCGTAGTATGCCTGCTCGACAACTCTTTATCGTTGCTCTTGTGGTCGGATTGATCGCGACGGCGTTGTCAGCCGGTGCAGTCAGTGCAGCGGATCCTCAGGCAACGGTTGTTGCCCCTGCCCCGACCGCTGCGGGCGCAACAGCCCCGAGCCCTGCCCCCAGCCCGGATTCATGGCGCTACAAGTTCTACAACGGCAACTGGTGGTACTGGACGCCGGACAATCGTTGGCTTTGCTACGTGAACGGACAATGGGTAATCCCCCCTGCCGCGCCCGTGCAAGCCAGCGTCCCCGTATACGTGGCTCCGCCGCCGTACTATGCGTATCCTTACGGATATTATCCCTATCCGTACTATGGGGGCGGAATCTCCATCGGCTTCGGCGGCGGTTGGGGCTGGGGCGGCGGTTGGCATGGGGGTTACGGCGGGTTTCACCGCTAACCCAATACATTCGACATGCGAGGAGAGACAGCGATGCGAAAGGCAACAATCGTTCTGGCGGCGGCACTGGTGGCGGGTGGCGTCATCGCAGCTGACAGCCCCAAGGATGTCACTGGGCGCTTCAAAACCAGCCAGTTTGGTCCATGCCTGGTAAGGTAACTGATCCTCGGGGCCATCGACAAGTGCCCTGCTACTCCACAGCGGCGGCCTCCGCTTCCTCCCGCCGGGATCGCTTTCCTTCCTTGGGCTGACCGCTGCCGTTGGGCTCCTTCGCTTGACCGCCTTGGTTGCGGAGCCGGTAGCTGCGACCGGTGATCGTGATGATCTCGGCGTGGTGCAGGAAGCGATCGAGGATCGCCGTGGCCGAGGGCACGTCGCCGATCAGCTTGCCCCAGTCCTCCAGGGGCCGGTTGCTGGTCATCATCGTCGAGCGGGTTTCGTACCGCCGCATGATGATCTCGAACAGGTACTCGCCGCTCCGCTTCGGCAACTGTTTCATCCCCATGTCGTCGATAATCAACAGGTCTGGCTTGAGATACTTCGCCAGGACCCGCTCTTCGCCCCCGAAGGCTTCGTCGTGCAGGAAGTCCCGCACCACGTCGAAAATCGAGCGGTAGAAGACCACGAAGCCTTGCTTGATCGCCTCGTAGGCCAACGCCTGGACCAGGAACGACTTGCCCACGCCCGGCGGCCCCATCCACAGCACGTCCCGGCGCTCCCGGATGAAGCGGCAGCAGGCCAGGTCGAAGACCTGCTTCTTCGCGACGAAAGGGCAGAGAATGCGTTCCTCGCAGCCTGGCCACGAACCGCCGCACGCTGTGGTACTCGTGGTCGAACCCTTCGCCGACCAGGTCCTGGTAAATCCGCTGGGCCGTCAATCCCTGCTCCAGCTTCTCCAGGATCACGTGCCGATAGGGCTCGCAGGCGCTGCGGCCTTCCTGGTTCGAGGAGACGGCCGCCGTCGAAGCCCCGACACTCACCACCGAAGCGGGGGACGCCCAGGCCGAATCGAGATTGCCGGAAACCGCCTCCGAGCCGATGGGCGCCTTGGCTGGTTTTGGCTCGTCGGACCCGATGGGCGCTTTGGCTGGTTTTGAATCCGCCAGGGGGGTATGCGGCAAGGGCGGCGACTGACTCGTCTCGACCCGCCGCTGGCCATCGGAAACCACGACCGGCGGCGGGCCTTCACCGGTCGCCGGTGCCGGGTCGTCCGCCGCCTCCGAGCCGATGGGCGCTTTGGCTGGTTTTGGAACGCAAGCCGCTGCCCAGACGTACTTTGCGACCGTCTCCCGGTCTACGTCCAACTCCCGGGCGATCCGCCGCTGCCGCCACCCTTGCCCGTGTAAACTTAGAATCGCTCGAATCCTCGCCATCGTGAGCCGGTTCGCCATGTAGGACTCTCCAGTCGTCGAAAAACTGGAAATCCTACCAGCGAACCCCCTCTTTCTCAGGATGGCTGGTTTTCAAGCGCCCATAGATGGCTGGTTTTCCGCGCCCACTGACACAATGAGCACCACGGCAGACGCCACCCCGGCGATCGCCGCGGTCGCGGCCGATGGGGCCACGGCAGCGTAATGCTCATCCTGCCAATTGCCGGGCTTGGCTCCAAAGTCAGGCGAGAGTGTCAGATTGCCGGCAGGTCAAGAAAAATCGACGGTCCCCTGGCTTTTTGACGCCGGCCGTGCCGTTTCGCTGCGGAGGAGGGGGTGACCGCCGCAGGCAAGCTGGGCTGACGTCGTTCCGAGAAACGGGTCGTTTGATGAGACCTCCGAGGAAACGGTTGGCTTGATAGGACGGGGGCGTTGGTCACCGGCCATGATTAGTCGCGAGTTATCTGATTTCATGACCGCTCTGGAAGTACGACCCTCGCCTACTTCGCTCTTGGCTGCGGCGACACCACGGTGGGCCGGCTGGTCAACTTTGGCCGTAAGATGCAGGTCGCATCGATGTCCTCTGGTTTGTCCTTGCCGGGCCGTTGCCACCGCAGGATGAATTTCTCGACTCCAGCGCCAGAGCAAGGGGCACTGATGGAAATGGCGTGGTTGCCCGCTGCCAGCCACAGGTCGCCTGTCGTCCCAGACGCCCAGTAAGAGGCCACTGCTTCCTGCATCCCATCGATATCGAGTCTCCCCTCCGTATCCGCCTTGAGATTTTGCAGAGACATGATGTATTTACCCGGCTCCGCGACTTTGAGCAGACCATCGATGCGGAGGAGATACGGCTTGGCCCGTTTGCTGGCGACAATCGGGAAACTTGGCGCTTGCTCGGTCTCGATCGTCGCGCCTGACTCCGCATCGGCATACCGTACCAGCAAACCCGGTGCGGTGTTGGCCGGCGCTGCGGCGGGTGGCCGCAGGCTCACGCCCTCGCGTTCATCTCCGATGCACATCAGCCGGCCATCCAGCAGCGGAACCAGCACGCTGCCGCCACGGGTCATGGAAAGCCCGCCGGACACCGGCTGGGCCGGGAGCGAAACTTGCCAGAGCAGGCTGGCGTCTGTTCGGCTGACAGCCATCAGCCGCCATCCATCGTATGCCAAGAAGATCACGGCGTTGCGGGCCAGCAGCGGCGCAAAGCAGTTCTTGAATTTCAACGACCGCTGGCGGTCGGCCGGCCATGCGGGGTTGTTGATCACATGCTGTAGCCCCCTGCTAATCTGGGATGCCCTAAGGGGATTCGCATCCGCGCAAGCGGCGAGAAAACCATCGAACCCGCTGAACAGCACGGGTTCGGGCCCCATGCCCAAGAGAACCGTCTCCTTTTCATCCCAAACCGGAATGGCATCACCGCAATACGTATGGTAGGGGTCCTTTACGAAGGTCAATACATCGGGATACCCCGTCGAACCGTTGGGCACCGCTTCTGGATTCGTCCGGATAAACTCGCATCCATTGATTCTTTGTCCAATTTCGTCGGCCGGCCAGTAAATCTCTTTTCCGCCCAGGGCCACCCAGCCGCCGGGAAGTATGCCAATATCTTGCCCGCGACATCCTCTGTAGGTGGATAGTCGCATGAGCTCGGGCGATTCGGACTTGGATTTTTTCAGTTGGTTGAAGTTGATTGCCGGGGCGACCTTCCCCGTAGCCGGATCCACGATAAACACGCCGCTATCGCCGGCATGCAGCCAGAGTATTCCGTCGTGCCAGGCCATTTGCCCCGTCGCCGAAGGCAGTGCATGCGTGCTCATGCCTTGGGGGGCGCCATGGTCGCCGTCAGCTTGCTGCGGGGCGGGTTCCTTGCCGGCAGCAACGGCTGAGGCGGGTTCGCAAAGCGGTGTTTCCCAAAGCGGTTCTCCGCTTCGCGCATCCAGCGCGCAGATGTAGGTTCCACCGACGGGTCCCATCAGACCGGCAGTGGCATAGGCCACGGCCCCGCTCTTGCCGGCAACCGTGGAAGGCCCCACCAAGACGTTCGCATTGACCGGCCAGGCACTCATCAAATGGCTGTAGACCATAATCCGCCGTTCCACGGGCGCCACCCGGTAGCGCCACGCCAGACTGCCGTCAGCCGCGTTCAGGCAATACACGTGCCCATCGCCCGAGCCGCTATAGAGCTTGCCTTCCCAGAAGGTTGGAGAAGAGAGGACGCGTCCAGCAGTCGGATAATTCCAGAGTTCCCTGCCGGTTTTCCGATCCAGGCAGCGAATCATGCCGCCCGCCGTGCCAAAGAAAACGCGGTCCCCCGCGGAGATCGGTTGCGTGGATTGCAGCTCCAAGCCCTGATTGATTTCGGCCTTGGCGTCGAACGGATAATTGGGCGTCCAGACCCAGACCGTCGTTACCTTGCCCAGAACCGTGGCGGCGGAGGATCCGCAGCGGCTGTTCTTGGCCTTGTAGGTCGTCCAGTCCAGCGGGGCGGACTGCACCTCCGTCTGACCGACAGCCTTGCCATTCAGCAAGCGATCCAATCTTGCCGCCGCATGGGTCGGGGAAATTCCGCCCGCCGGACTAAACGTGATGTGGCCATACCACTCCACGCAGCCCGAACAGTTTCCATGATCCAGGAAGAGGGCCCCATTGGCGGCGATGGGACCGGAGAGACAGGCGGTCTTTACGCCCAAGAGCCCTCTGAATTGCGTTTGGATGGGCGCTTGGGCGTCGCGATCATAGACGGGTCCGCCGCCGCCGTAGATTCCGTGCGGCGTTGCGCAAAAGGGGCCGCACGTGCCCCAGTCCAACGGCGGCAGGCGTTCGCCGGTCGGTCTTCCGGTAAGGGGATCGAGATAGCGACAGTCCTTGTTGAAGATTTTCTCATCCATCAGGATCAGAAAACCCAAGAGTCCATAAAAAGACGGTTCCGGCTTCGCCCGTCCTTGTCCACTGGTCCAAAGAATGTGCCCGTCGTTTGCGGCAAACGCCTGGTAATGACCGTCCTTGAAGGAGTTGATCAGGTAGACCTCCGCTGTGGCCAGGGCCGCCACCCGTTCCGTGATCATGAAGGTGATGCTCCATCCCGATCCCTTGGGGTCCTTGACGATGGGCGAGTCGGTCTTCCAGAGAGTTTTGCCCGTTTTCAAATCCAGGCAGGAGGCATAGGAACGATCGGCGTAGAAGAAGACGCGTCCGGCTGTGATCGCCGTCTTGGCGGGATCGATCTGGTTGGCCGCCAGGCGCCAGAGTTGCCTGCCCGTGGAGGCGTCGAAAGCTGCCAGTTCGCTGCCCAGGTCATAGTTCTCGAACCATTGCTGCTCGATAGGGAAATTGCCGCCCGACCCCTTATGTGTATCCGCGGGATAGGTGCGCAGTGATTTCACCGGGGGCCGTTGACCGAGCACCGCCACCAGGATCCCTTCCTGCAGCATCAACCATCGGCATTCGCGCTGCGGATCGTGGGAGAAAACAAGACGTTTCCGCACCGCGCCGGTCTCGGCGTCCAGGCAGAGCACGCCGTTGCCGTCTTTCAAATAGACGACCTCCGGCGTGGCGACGATCAGCGAGCCGAAGGTGCCGAAGTCATCAGCCGTCTTCCGCTGCCACAAGAGATGTCCGTTATAGGCGCTCCGCGCCGTGATCCCGTCGGTCTTCGTTTGGTCGATCGCCAGCGTCGCATTCGCCCGAAACAGACGTCCGCCAGCGGCCACGGTGATGTCGAACTTGCCGTCGAAATAAGGCTTGGAAGTCCACTGCAGCCAGCAGGGCCACTTGAGCACGTCATCTCTCGAATACCGGTTCTGGTCGGGCCCATGGGCGTAATGCGTCCAATCGTCACCACCTGCCAGCGGCGGCATGGTGGCCACGGCCCACAGGCCGAAGTCGTCGGCGACGACCTTCCCACCAGGCACTCCCAAGCCGTTGAGCCAGGCTTCCAGTTTGGCGCGCGTCAGCCCCGCGCCGCGCGTCTTCGCCCGTCCCACGATTGCAACGCCGCGATACGGTGCAAGGACGCGGCGTACCTCTTTCTGTGCGATCTGCTTCAGATCTGCATCCGTCGCATCAGTGACAATCAGCAGATCCGCGCACCAGTTGGCCAGCGGGTTTTTGGCGACACCGCCTTCTTCGACGTAGACCGTCAGGCCGAGCAATCCCGCTTCGTCCGCCGTCTTCCGTGCCGCCGCCATCGCCGTTGGGTTCTCGCTCAAGGCATGCACGAGCAACGTGCTGTTCCGCGCCAACTCCACGGCCAGCGTGCCGTCTCCACAACGTGGCATGGAGCAAATACCCGCCTTGCGGCCGGAAAGTTCGAGCAGGCGTTGAGACAAGGTGGTCGCCCCTTGGGCAAACGCCAAGCCCGCGGGCAGCAGGCACGACAAAAATAAATATGCCAGTGGATATTTCATGTTCCGATTCCTCGATTGTTGATCGTTTACTGATTCCTGGCAACGCGGAACCCAACGTAGTTGTACCGGTCGCCCGGAGAGCCCCAGTGGCGCATGGCGGAACGAGCGACGACCGGCCTGCTGACCCAGGAACCGCCACGAAGGACACGGACATTTCCGGAGTCTGAACCCGCTGGGTCGTCTGCGGGCGATTTAGCGTAGTACGCGCCGTGCCAATCCGCGCACCACTGCCAAGCATTTCCGTGCATGTCGTAGAGCCCGAAGGCGTTGGGCTTGAATGAACCCACGGGCGACGTGAACACGTAGCCGTCGCTGGCTTTGATCGTGTATTTCCGGTCCGGGAGTTTCGCCTTGAGCGCCGCGTCGGCCACGTTGCCGACCTTGGCCAGCGTCTCGGGATCGTCACCGCTGGAATACCGCGTTGTCGTTCCGGCTCGGCAGGCGTATTCCCACTCGGCCTCAGTTGGCAGCCGGTAGGTGTTTCCTTCCTTGCGGCTGAGCCATTTGCAGAAGGCCACGGCGTCGTTCCAACTCACGTTGACCACCGGGTGCTCATCGGTCTGCTCGAAACCCGCGTTCCGCCAGGAGTATTTCCCGTTGAAGCCGAAGTCCTTCTTGTCAGGGTCCCAACTCCATGCCCCCGGCTGCCTGTCCTTTTCCGCGTCCGTCTTGTACCCGGTGTCAGTGACGAACTGCCGAAACTGATCCCGCGTGACGTGGTACGTGCCCAGGTAGAACGGCTTCGTGATTCGCACGCGGTGCTGTGGATGCTCGAACTTGAAGAACTCTGCTTTCAGAAAATCCTCGCCGTAGGTCTTGCCGAAGAAGGCAGCCGTGGCCTCCGCTGATTCGCCGCTGCCCATCTGGAACTCGCCTGAAGGGACGAGGGTCAGCTTCATGCCGATGGAGTTCGTGATCTGCCTGGTCGGGGCGGGGGTGGGCTCTGCGGCGTCCGCCGGAACCAGGGAGACACGTACGCCCAGGATGAAGCTCCGCTCCTTGGGCTCGACGTAGGAGCGATCCGCCGACCGGCAGAACCACGCCGGGCAGGCCCAGCTACCGCCGCGAATCATGCGGTTCGAGCCACCAGTCGGACCTGGCGGATCGTTCACTGGCGACTCCTTGTAATACACATCCTTGTACCAATCCTGACACCACCCCCATACGTTCCCGTGCATGTCATAGAGCCCCCAGGCGTTCGGCTTCTTCTCGCCAACCGGATGGCTCTTGTTGCCCGAGTTCGGCAAATACCACGCATATTCTCCCAGTTGCTTTTCATCGTCTCCAAAGTAATACCGCGTCGTGCTTCCGGCTCGGCTGGCGTATTCCCATTGGGCTTCCGTGGGCAATACGAACTTCCCGTGTGTCGAGCCGACCTTTGCATTGAGCTTCTCAAGAAACGTCTGGCAATCCTCCCAACTCACAGTCTCCACCGGATTCTTCGGACCCTTGAACTTGCTTGGGTTGGTGCCCATCACCGCCTCCCATTGCTCCTGCGTCACCGCAAACTGGCCCAGGTAGAAGGGCTTCGTGATCCGTAGCCGGTGCTGCGGTTTCTCCCAATAATTGGCTTCCTTGGCCGAATCAGGCGAGCCCATCTTGAACTCGCCCGCCGGAATCAGGACCATCTCCAGCTTGATGCCCTTGCCAAGGTCCACCGTGAGTTCCTTCAGCGGCTCTTTCGTCTCGCTGAAAGCCGTCCCCGTCATGGTGAGAAGCACGATGCACCCCATCACGAAGTTTCTCATAACGTGTCCTCCCCTAAGGGATCTTACTGGCCCCCGCGATGCTCACGCCGAACCACAACGGCGAACGTACCCTACCAACTGGCAGGAATTCTTGATCAAGCGCTAGCCCCTGATCGTATCACAGACACCGGTCGCCGGGAAGAATCCGCGGAAAAGCTGCCTAATGACCCGTGGGGAATTGAGCTATTTGGCACTGGGCGACGCGGCCGTTTCCCTCGGGAAGCGACCCCTCTGCGCGACAGTCGAACGATCAGCGGGGCGGTGCCCTTGCCTACGGCGGTGGGGCACGCCGACGCGTGCTGGAAATGACCTTCGATGCGGAGGTGGGGGTGACCGCCGCAGGCCAGCGGGCTGATGGCGGTCCGAGAATACGGTTTTCCGACAAGTCGCGGATTACGTATGGCTTAACGGAAACATCAGCCGGCCAAACAAGAAAAAACCGGCTGCCGCCCCCCGCAAGCGGGTACCCGATCCAAGCTCGGTGAAACATGGGTACTGTGCGTCAGGGTTGGGCGAACGATGGAAAACCGGTTGGCATTGACATGGCCCGATCCGGCAGCAAAACTCAGTATTGTCAGGTCACCGCCGCGGGATCCCGGTGGCCATGACAAAGGAAACGGAGCCCGTGAATCGCGACAACCCATCAAGGAGCGTTCCTCATGTTACGTCACAACCGCATTACACAACGAGGTATTTGCCGGTACCGCCTGGCGGTCTGCGCTCTGATGGCGAGGATGCTCGGCGTTGCCGCTCATGCGGCCTTCGCCGTCGATCATCCGGCGGACGGCCCGCAGGTGAAACACGTCTGCGCCGTGGCGCCGGATGTGCTGATGCTCACCATCCAGTCCGGTTTCCATGTGCAGGCCCAAAGCATGCCGTATGTGGCGGAGCCGGGCGACGTGGTGATCGAGGATGGAAGAGACAACCCCAAATCAAAGGCCTACGAGCATCCGTTCATTCAGGACGGCAAACTGACGAACAGATTCGATCTGGTCTTGCAGCGCAACGGAACGAAGATCGGGCGACTCTCCCCTGACCGGCAAACGCTGATGAAACCGATGCAGACCACGGGCGCGCGACTCGATGCGACCGCCGCGGCCACTCCCGCATCGTTTCAAATCCAGTCCGCCACCGACAATGCCTTTCAGCAGCCAACGCCGCCGACCGCTGTTTACCGAAAGTGCAAACCAAACGCCCCCCCCGGCGGAATAGGGAATTATCAATGGAGGGTTCCCTTCATCCATTACATTGCGCTGAAACTCCCAGCGCCGCTCCATGAAGGTGCAACCTACACCATCGTCCTCGCCGGACTGAACACCAAACAGGAAAAGGTCGAATATGTACACAACCCTCGGTTGACACGCAGCGATGCCGTGCATGCCTCGCAAATCGGCTACTGTCCGGGCGATGCCTGCAAACGGGCCTACCTTTCGATCTGGCTGGGCGCCGACGCCAAGGGACAGGGGATCGATATCGACTACAAAATCGACTCGTTCGATCTGGTGGAAAGAACCACCGGGAAAACCGTCTACACCGGCAAAGCGGTGCAAACGAAGAAGAAGGGGGATATCGACTCGATGGGCGGGACGGCTCAATGTCCAGATCTGGACCTGTGCAAGTCAGCCGTGTTCCGCCTTGATTTCAGCGACTTTCAAAAGCCGGGCGAGTACTGCGTTCTTGTGCCGGGAATCGGTCGCAGTGCGCCGATCCGCCTTGCGTCCAACGTATGGGAGCAACCCTTCCGGGCTGCGTTGCATTCGATGCTTTGCCAGCGCAGCGGGATCGAACTCAAGGCGCCATACAGTCAATGGAATCGCCCCCGCAACTTCCGCGAAGAGGATGGCACACAGCTCTATCAGATTGCGATTACAGAGGATGCCGGACAGGAAGGCCCCCGTGGCACAGACATGCTGAAGTTGTTTAAAGAAGGAAAACTGGAGCGCGTCCACGGAATCTGGGGCGCCCATGAAGACGCCGGAGACTGGGATACGCTGACCCATCATCTGGCGGTTCCGTACGAATTGTGTGAACTCTACGATATGTTTCCGAAATACTTCGATCAAATCAAAATCCCCCTTCCCGAGAATGAGGCCAAAAGCAAGATCCCGAATATCCTGGCCGAGGCGATCTGGATGCTCGACGGCTTCCAGCGGTTGCAACTTCCGGACGGAGGCGTACGAGGCGGATATGGCGAGCCTTGGGGTGACAGTGAGAACGCGACGAGCTGGCAAATGAAATGCATTCTCGTGTACGCGCCAAACCAATACACCTCCTATATGTTTGCCGCCTGCGCTGCGCGGGCAGCTCGTGTGTTGACTGCGATCGCCCCCGACAAGGCCGCTGAATACCGCGCATCAGCCCTGCGCGCCTGGGATTGGGCGGTGAAGCATCCGGACGCCAAACAGCATTGGGGACACCGCGTCAGCCGGCAAACCGCGATTGTTGAGCTGTATGGATTAACCCGCGATCTGCGGTTCAGCACGGCATTGCAACAAGACTGTGGCCTGCTCGGTGGGCTTGGTACACCACCGGATCTGCTTTTTGCGTACGCCCGTGCGCCCGAAGGACTGCTGCCTCCGGCACTACAGAAAGAATCCGTGGACAAGTTGACGGCTTGGGCGGATCAGGAGATCGAACGTGGCAAATCAAACGGATTCGAGATCGTCTTCGGACTAACCGGGCATGCCCCCTTGAATTCCGGCGACGGCTTTACTGGTTTGCTCAGCACGCCCGGCGGCAGCGGCGGGATCAACATGGCACGGGTCGCCTATTTGAAGAAAAACCCCAAGTATGCAGCATCCGTGGTGCAGTCCTGCAATTACTGTTTTGGGGCCAATCCGATGAATTTGTGCTACATGACCGGCGTCGGCTGGAACTCCATACAATTTCCGCTCAAAGTGGACCGCCTGGGCGGCCAACTTCCTCCCGGACAACCCAGGGGATACATTCCATTCGGTTTTCAAACCTGGATGGCGTTGTGGTTGGGACCCCAAATTGATGGCACGTGGAATCCGAATGAAGAACGCATGTTTCCTGCGGGCAAAGATTGGCCCTTTCAAGAGCGCTATGTCGACTGGGCGATTGACCCGTGCATGAATGAATGCTGCGTGGACAGCGGACCACTCACCGCCGCCTACAACACCGGCTTCCTCATGGCGCGCGAAGCGCTGGGCGGAAAGTGGTAATGTTTGCAGTGGCCCGGTTGCTCAACGACGGAAACACCAACAAAGGAAACACCATGGAAACAAGCGCAAGACACCGGATGGCTGCAACGTCAGGCGGGAGTGTCAAATCGCCTGCCGGTCAAGAATAACCGGAGGTTTCCTACGTTTTTGCCGCCGGCCGTGCCCCTTCGCTACGGCGGTGGGGGTGACCGACGCAGGCAAGCTGGGCTGAGCGCGTCCCGAAAAATCGGCCCTTTGCCGGGAACGCCGAAAAATCGCAAAGTAGTTCATCCAATCTGCCGGTTCACGCGTCCCGCAGACTCTATGCCCACCATGGCAGATCGGATAAACTACTCTGCGTTCCATCTCTGGGACCGCCGACAGCGTGCAAAGAACCCGCTTCTCATCGCGGCGAGCAAACGCCCCGAGCAACCTGTGGAAAGGTGAACTGATGATACACGCAACAAGTTGGAACTACCGATTTCTCATGGCAGCTACGATCGTCTGTACTGCGACAGCGGCTGCAGGCATCTCCTCTGAGGTTCGCAGTCCCATGCCGCAGATCCGTTACGAACTCCAGATGGACTCCAAAGTCAGTCTTGCCGTCTACGATCAGGAAGGAGCGATCGTAAGGCAGCTCCTCATGGCCGCGCCGCGCAACGCGGGAGCCAATGTCGAGACATGGGACGGGTTGGACGACAAGGCCAAGCCGGTTGCCGTTGGCAACTATTCGTGGAAACTTCTCGCCTCTCAAGGGTTGAAAGCCGAGTGGATCACCTCGTTGGGCTCCGGCCTCACGCCCGGCTGGCAGATCATGCCGGGAAATCACGTGGGCGCTGTCTGTGCGGCTGTGGATGACGACGGCAGCTTCTACGTCATGGGCGGTTGCGGCGAATGCGTGCCGGAAATGGCGAAGATTACTCCCGATGGACGAGTGCTGTGGTCCAGCAGCGATTTGCTGGAAGCCAACAACGACTGCGGCGCCGGCCTGGCTGCCGGAAAACTCTTCACGCTCGTGAGTGATGCCAAGGTGATTGCTGTTGACCCAGCCACCGGCCGAGGTTTGTGGAAAGCGACGACCGATTGGAACGCCCCTCGTGATGCCTGGGGCCCCGGTTGCGAGGTCCTCAACCTAGCCGCACGGGGTGACCAGGTGGTGATCAGCCATCGCGACAAGAACCTGGTCCGCTGGCTGAATCCCGCGGACGGCAGCAAGCTCGACGAGACCGCTGTGCCCATCCCGCAAGCGATCGCGCTAGACTCGGCGGGAAACGTGGTGGCCATCAGCGGCACGAGCATCGTGAAGTTCTCGCGGGCCAAGAAGACGCCAGCGACCTTGGTCGCCAACCTTGTCGCGCCCTGGCGGCTGGCCGTCGATCCGGCCAGCGGCGACATCTTCGTGGCCGAGCGCGGCGAGAGCCAGCAGATCAAGCGGTTCTCGGCGGAAGGTACGCTGCTGGCCGTCTACGGCCGCCGCGGCGGACGCCTCTTCGGGAAGTACGAACCGCGCGACTTCCGCGGCGTGACCGGGATCTTCGCCGACCGCGACGGCGGTTTCACGGTCTTCGAGGGTCGGGCCGCCCCGCGCCGCACCGCCTTCTTCGATAAATCCGGCAACCCCTTGGGCGAATGGCACGGTGGATTGCACTACGCCAACGGCGGCGCCGGCGATCCCGACGACCCGTCAATCGTCTGGTATCACAGCGGCTCCGGCGAAGTCGTAAGGTCGCAAATCGATTTCGTCAACAAACGCTATAAAGTGCTTGAGACCTACAAGCTCATCGGCATCGGCAACGGCATCATCCACAGCGGCAACAGCATGGACTGTTTCCTCGTGCGGCATTTCGCCGGGCGGACCTACCTGGTGAACGTCAACGTCGAGCCGCGGATCGCCCTGGTCGACGAAGTGAACCGCCGCCTAGTGCCAGTCGTCAGCTCGAAATACTTCCTGCTGCACGATTTTGAGAACCCGGCCTACACGCCGCGGGTCTTCCTGGACGCATATTTCGGCGGTGCGGTGCCGGCCAGTCCCAAGTACGGCCAGGTGAAGGACGCCGCCAAGCGGGAAGCCGTCTTCTGGACCGACCTCAACGGCGACGGCCTACCCCAGCGGGAAGAGATGGTCTTCTCGCCCCGCAAGCTCATGACCTGGTCGTGCGCCCGCCTGTGGACCGACGAGAACATGAACATCTACACGGTGAGCGAGCGGCCCATCGTGTGGCGTCCGAAGGGCTGGACTTCGGGCGGGGCCCCGCTCTACGGTAGTTGGGCCGACGCGCAGCCGCTGGCCGACAAGCCCAAGTGGTTCAACCCCATAAACGTTTCGTGGCCGGCCGGCTCCGGCGTCGCGCCGCTTTCCGACGGCAGCCTGATCGGCTTCTTCAACAGCACCGAGAACCCCTTCGGCAAGGGGATCGGCACCGACGGGCTCGGTGGCAACTTCATCGTCAAGTGGGACAGGTCCGGCAAGGCCATTTGGTGCACCGGGTTCCATTCCGCCGACTTCGGCGCCGCGCCCGGCGAAGCCCGCTTCTTCTGGAACATCGCCGGCGTGGCCCACGACTGCGCGGTGGTCACCGACATGCAGTGCTATTATCTCTGCAAGAACCTGGTCCACGTGTGGGACCCCGACGGCCTGTGGGTCGGCCGGTTGCTGGAGAACCCGGATCTCCGTGCGGCCCCGGAACAGGCCTATGTCCTGGCCACCGAGAATTTCGGCGGCACGCTGCTGGAAGTGACGCCGCGGCACAAAGTGCCGGGCCTCAACACGGGCGACGTGGTGTTCTTCGGCTGCGGCCAGAACGTGACCAGCGTCTTCCGCATCACGGGTTGGGAGACCTTCAAGCGGGGAGGCGGAACCGTCGGCGTTTCGCTGGCCCAAGCCGAGCTGGCCAAGACCGAGGCCTTCCGGGCGGCTGCGGCCAAGGGCAGCGCCGGCAAACTCTCGCGCGTGAAGAAGTTCGTCGCCGCCACGTTGCCACGCCTGTCAACGCCGCCGCTCCTCGATGGCAAACTGAACGACGAGGCATGGAAACGGGCCGGTGTCGTCGACGATTTCCGTACCCTCCCCGCCGAAGAAGACAGGGAAACGTTACCCACGACCGTGTTCGCGGGCTACGATGACAACAACTTGTACCTGGCCATCCGTTGCGTCGAATCGGCCTTGGACAAGCTCCGCGCCGTCGGTTCCCCGGTCTGCCTGGACGACAGCGTCGAGCTGTTCATTGACCGTAATGCGGACCAGCATTACTACCAGATCATGGTCAACTCGAAGGGCGACTACGCGGTCTCCGAGGGTTGGTCGGCCAGGCCGGGCATCACGCTCGAAGTCAAAGCGGGCCACGAACCCGATGCCTGGATCGTGGAAATGGCCGTTCCCTGGAAGACGCTTGGGGCCACAGCCCCCAAGCCGGGCGAAAAGCTCGGGTTCAACGTGGTGCGGAACCGTACCGTGGCCGGCGAGTCGCACAGCAACTGGAGTCCGCTGCTCGGCAATTTGAATCATTCACCCCAGTACTTCGGCGCCCTGTATGCCGGCGACTCCCTGCCGCGCGAAGCCGTCGCCCTGCGCGAAGGCCGAGCCTTCATCCGAAAACTTGGCCCCTCGCCGATGGTGTTGGACGGTTCGATCGAAAAATGGCGGAGTTTTCACCCGCTGAAAGTGTTGGACGGCACCCGCCCCGTGGCCAACGTCTACCTGGGCTGGAAGGAAGACGGGCTGCATGCAGCCTTCGATGTAAGCACGGACAGGCCCTGGAAGAACGCGGCAGCCTTCGACATGGCCTTCAACGGCGGCGCGGGATGCGATCTGCAGATCGGGCCAGCCGCGGACGGCCGAAAGAATCTCGTGGCCGGCGATGCGCGCTTCCTGGCTGCTCCGCTCGATGGCAAAACCCAAGTCGTCGAGTTCCTCGGTAAACTCACCCCCGACCTTGGCGAGCGCGACAGGGCGCCTCACAAGTACCATACGGACGCCCAGGGAGACAACGCCTTTGATCGTCTTGCCTTGCTCGCCCCGGGCTCCGCCGTGGCGAAGCCCAAACCCGACGGCAAAGGGTACGTAGTCGAAATGCGCGTGCCGTTGCGTGCACCACTCAAGCTGGCGTCCGGGCAACGATTCAAGCTCGACGCGTCGGTGATCCTCGCGAACAAGGACGGCAACCGCGCCGAGCTGAGACTCCCCTGGCATAGCACCAGCGGCGACGACATGTTCGTAGCCACGGACGTCGTCGTCGAGACCACCTTGCGGCCGGCCAACTGGGGCGAAGCGGAGCTACAGTAACCGGCTTGCCGGGTTCGTATCTTGGTCGGGCAGTAGGCACTCTCGGCGTTCGTGCCTCGCACGGGCGAGGACCTTGTGTCACGAAGCTGTCGGGCCGAGTTGACCCGGCCGCAAGAAAGCATGACCGGCGGTCGCGATTCTATTTCCGGCCGGCCAGCAGCGCGGCCCGCGACTCGGCCTCTGCTTGGTGTAAGGCGTCGTACTTGCACTGTTGGCCGATCTCCAGCTTGTCGGTGAGCCGGAAACCCGGCATGTCGGGCCGCGAAGCCCTGGTCAAGTTCTCCCGCCCAGCACGGAGGATTGCCAGGGACTCGCGATATTCGCCGCTCCCGGCGGACAATTTGGCCAGACACGGGCTTAACTCAGGACGCGAAAAACTCGCCAGGGACATCGCCGCGCCGGTCAACGGCATCCCGGTCAACTGCTGCAACCTGTGCAGTTGGCCACCGTCGATCGGGCAACGGCCGTACGGGTTGTCGCGATAGGCGCCGCCGGCATACTCGGGATAATACGGGGCATTCAGATCGATCCACGCGACAATCCGTGCGAAGCCCTCGCGATCGAGCTTTACCTGGCGGTCGATCTCGGGCTTGCCGTGCCCGCTCAGGAGCACCTTGGTCAATCTGCTGGTATGCGAGCCCCAGCTCAGCGGCACCTGCGTGCTTGCCGGCCCGGCGCCGACCACGTGGACGTAGCCCTTGCTGCGGAGCTCGACGTAGGACGTGTTGAAGCACACGTTGAGATCACCGGCCAGGTTAAGCTTCTTACCCGGCTCCTTCCCGTAGTCGTGGCACGAGACGCAATGTTTGTCGAATACCGGCTGGACTTCGGCGAGGTAACCGAATTTCCGCTGCGGGCCGTACCATGGGGCTAAGCGGCTCGGCGCGCGCTGCAAGGCGTAGCGGTTGTGCTCCATGAGAATCGGCCCACCCCGCGGCAAGCCGGCAACCTGCTCCGCGGCGCGCAAGCGGTTCTCGTGGCAGCCCACGCAACCGGCTTGTTCACCCGGCCGCACGATGGTGCCGCTGCGCATGGACTGGATCATCATTCCCTTCTCGTCCAGCAACTGAAAATAGACAAACGTATCCGCCGGCACCGTGAAGTACGCGCTGCCGTCGGGTTCGACCGGCACGGTGCCGAGGATTTCCTTGTTGCCAAAATCATTCCAGGCCATGCCGGGGGCCTGCTGTCCCGTGCCGCCATCCCAGGCGGGATGGGTCCAAAAGCGCTTCTCCGGCGAGCGAACCACGCGTAACCATTTAACCGAGCGAGGCTCGACCTGCGCCATGCCCGTGCCCACGTATACATTGGACACGTAGAAGGTCCCCTGGTCCTTGTGCAGGTCGACGCGCGAGGGAATGACCGGCGGCCTTGGACGCGGGGCCAGCGGCATGGGGTGGAAGCAGCCCTCCCCCTCGACGTGCAACAAGACCTCGTTGCCGAACACATCCACCAGGAAGATGCCCATCTGTTCGCCCCGCCCCGTCATGCGCGAGCAGAGGAAGTACTTCTCAGAAAGCGGGTAAGGATCCTGGTACTTGGGGCGCACGCTGCTGAAGGTGTCGTAGCCGCCCGAGGCATTCACCAGGTTGACGGCCGCGGCGGGCCAGGTGCGCACAACGGCGTCGCGTCCATCCACGCCCCGGCGGCGGTCCAGCAGTGCCAGGGCGCCCCACGGCCGGTCGTGACACGAGGAAAACGTACAGATCACTCTATCAGCGCCGGGGACCGCGCGGGCTTGGAGCTTCGCCCCCGGCGAGCCCGTGTTGTTCCCATAATAAACGGCGTGGTTGGTGCCGTCGGGATTGACGGTCCACAGCCCCTGGGCGTCGCCGAAATTGCGATCGACGTATTCCCAGCGGTCGTAGATCACGCGGCCGTCGGGCAGCAGCGAGGCGTGTCCCTCGTGCAGCGTGCTGTGGCCGATCTGCTGGAGAAACCTCCCTTGGTCATCCATCGTGAACAGGTTGCCCATGATGTGCCGGTTGCACATGCAGTATTTCGGCTCGCGCGTGGAGGTGAAGAGGATGCGGCCGTCCGGCAGATAGATGGGATCAATGTCGGAAACGCCGGAGCCGCAGGTGAGTTGCCGCAACCCGCTGCCGTCGGCGTTCATTTCGTAGACGTGGTAGTCGTCCCCGCGATTGCGGCGCATGGAGAAGAGGATTCGCTTGCCGTCGAAGCTCACGTCGGGGTCGCGGGCGACGCCGGCGGGGAGGTCGAGAAGGCATTGAGCATCGTGGGCCTCGGGATTCAGATGGATGAGCTTCACCGCCCCCGGCCCGCGGAACTTATCGGCGCAGATTTCGCCCGTCTGAAACATGGTTTCCGTATTGTGGTGGTCGGGTGCGTATTGTGCGCGGACCACGTAGAGAATCGGCTGGCGGCGCAGCAGCGGGTTGGCCGTCAGGGCCTCGCGTTGCAGCGATAGGAAGTCCGCTTCGGTCCGCGCCGCATCCAGGCGGCGCAGATACGCTTCAGCCCGCGGATACGAATCAGGAAACGTGCCAGCCAGGTCGCGAATGGCTTGAACCAAGGCGTCCTTGTCACCGGCCTGCACCGAGTTCCCGCTCGGGAGGAATGCCAACAGGCAGGCGATTACCGTCGCAGGTCGTCTCATGGTACACAGAAAATCAAAGGGTACGATTGCTGCGAACACGTCATTGCAGCGGTCCGGACCGTTTGTCCCGGGC
>Ga0326727_10013246_pt1 | contig 18423 bp, 17 predicted proteins | sample MB2enrmetagenome_FD_207643 | JGI IMG/M metagenome (GOLD analysis project Ga0326727, IMG submission 207643) | Lab enriched peat soil microbial communities from McLean, Ithaca, NY, United States - MB29MY | ecosystem: Environmental > Terrestrial > Soil > Wetlands > Peat | place: USA: New York...
TCAAATTCCACTTTGGCTTCCCGTTCCACGATGGAAGCCATCGTCAGCATCTGGTTCACCGTCATGCCGCGTTTTTTTGCCTGATCGATATAATCGTCGGTGATGATCGAATGAAAGTGGTCCAGGAAGATACGCACGATATCGCGCGCCTTGTAGTTCAGCGGGACAAGGTAGGTGTCCGGGTAGAGATACCCTTCCAGAGTCCCGTTCGCGGCGAGACCGACGGAGGAGAGAAACTCAGGGTTGCGGCATTCCCGCAGAAACTCTTCCTTGGTGCAGAGAGCCTTGTTCGACAGGACTTCCGCGATCTGGAACATGGTGTATCCTTCCGGGATGGTGATCCGAATGGAGTAGGTTTTTCCGGAGGAGAATTTGTCGATGAGATCGGTGTAAGGATCGTTCTTGTCGATGAGGTAAACGCCGAACTTGAAATGGGAATCCTTGAACATCAGCTTGGAGAGTACCTTGAAGCGGGTGGGAGAAGTGACGATATGCTGGGCGGAAAGTTCCTTGACCACCGCATGAAAGGATTGTCCCTGCTTGATTTCAAAGAGGACAGGTTCCTTGTTGTTTGTGGCGTCATTGGCACAACCGGCCATCGAAAGGGTGAAAAGGAATACGAGGGTTCCGAGAGAGAGGAAACGATTCATCCAATGACTCCTGTAATGGGAATAGTAATATTATAAAAAGAATGCGGATAAAACACAAAAAAGCCCCGCGAAAGCGGGGCTTTTCCTTTAACCGTACTTTTTCTTAGAAAGAAGGGCGGCGTTCGCCGAAGGGGCGGCGTTCCGGGCGAGGGCGAGCCTCGTCGATGCGGAGAGGGCGACCCATGAAGTCCTGGCCGTTGAGGCTGTTCATAGCGGCTTCCGCCTGTTCGGGCGTGCCCATTTCCACGAAACCGAAACCTTTGCCTTCCATTACCTTGGCGTACTTTACTTCGCCGTAGCCGCTGAATACCTGATTCAGGTCCTCAGTGGTAGCCGAGTACTTGAGATTTCCCACGTAGAGCTTGCTGCCTTGCATATATCCGACTCCTTTGTCGATTTTCCGTTCTGCACCCGGCACCATGGGCCGGCGTCCAACGCATTTCAGCGCGAATTCATGTGTTTTTTACATCTGTCAGCGTAAGGAATGGCTTCGAGACGATCCATCTCTATCTGCGCTCCGCAAGTAGAACACTTGCCGTAAAGACCGTCCTTGATCCTCTGAGCCGCCCGGCGGATTTCTTCAATCACTCTCTTCTGAGAGGAGGAAAGACCTTCGCTGACTGTGGCTGAACTGAATGCTTCGGCCTTATCGGCAAGGTCGCCATCGACTTCAAAGGGATTTTCTTCTTCGCTGGTTTCGCTCTTGATGTTATCGATGATATCGGCTTCCAAAGCAATCAACTTCTGTCGGAAGTGTTCGAGATTCTCCACGGTCATGGATTTCACCTCAAGCCTTTTCCTGGACATTAACGACCACGTGCCCTTTGCGCTCGGTAAACACGACCAAACCGTCCTTCAGAGCGAACAAGGTGTAATCGCGTCCGGTGCCGACATTCAAACCTTGGTGGTACTTGGTGCCGCGCTGACGAATCAGGATATTCCCGGCCGTCACGGTTTCCCCATGGTACTTCTTGACTCCAAGCCTCTTGGATTCACTGTCTCTGCCGTTTTTAGCTGTACTTGCGCCTGCCATGGGCTTCCTCCACTGTCATCTTGATATTCGAAGGGAACTCCTCCCGGAGTTCCGACAGGTTCAATGCGAGAAACCGTGTGAGCAGTTCCGCGTCTTGATCCGGTTCGGTGATTTCCATCTCGAAAAGGCCCGGCTCCTGCCGATGAGTCGTCTTTGCCTTTGTCAGACCTTTTATACCGAAGTAATAGGACTGAAGAAGCGTGGATACCGCACTGCAGGCGATATCCCGTCCTTTCCGGTCGAAAAGGGCGTGTCCGCTTCCTTCGATCCTGAGAGACCGAGTATCCGCGATGATCCGCACTTCGACCATGGGCGCCTATTCTTCCTTGGCGCTCTTATCCTTGATGCCGGTAACAGTGATCTTGGTGTACTTCTGGCGGTGCCCGCGCTTGACGCGATGCGGAACCTTCTGCTTGTACTTGAAGATCACGAGCTTGTCTCCCTTCACTTCGACGGTTTCCACCTTCGCTTCCACGGCGACCTTGTCGACGTAGGGGGTTCCGATCTGGATATCGTTATCGTTACGGAGGACAGTGACGGAGTCGAATTTGACTTTCGTGCCTTCCTTCACATCCATGAGGTCAACCAGAAGCTCGGCTCCTTTTTCGGCCTTGTATTGTTTTCCGCCAATTTCGACGATCGCGTACATGCTGCGCTCCTTATAGCCGCGTTTTCATGCATAGAAATGCAATGACCATTATTTTAAATTCGATTGGCAAGTTTGTCAAGCGGATGAAAGGTTACTGGAGGATGAGTTTTCCCTGGAGGTTTCCGTTTTGGTGGAGAAGCTCCAGAATCTTGATAATATCCTGCGGTCCGGCGCCGATTCCGTTGAGGCCTTCGACGAGTTCGGACACGGTGGTAGAGGCCTTCAGGAGTTGGACGGATTTTTCTTCCTTCCCGCTTCCGGATTGACCCCAGTTCGCGGTATCTCCGCCGATGCTGACTCGGGTTCCCTTAAAGGAGATTGCGGCTTCGGTGACGACGAGATTTCCGCCGGAGACCAGAATTCCCGATTTGGAATCGATGATGACGGAGGGTTCCTCCTGAACGTCCGCACGAAGACGGAAGACGTCATCGAGGAAACGGAAAGGCTCCGTGTCCTGGGGAACGGCCAGTGTGATGCGGTTGGCGTTGACCGAGCGGACGGCATCCGGATACTTTTGCCGGATCGCATCCGCCACGCGGGCGACAGTGCCGAGTCCCAGTGTTTCCTGAACGGAAACGGTCACTTCGCCGTTTTTCCCGATTTCATGGTCCACCGCTTTCTGGACGATCGCGCCGGAAGGAACGGTCCCGTTCACGCCCTTCTGCATCCGGTCCACCTGGATGGAGCCTTGAGCAACAGCGTAAATGGCATTATCCCCGCCGAGAAGCGGGGTCAGTATGAGTTCGCCGCCTTCGACGGACTTCGCGTCGAATACGCTTGCTACCCGGACGTCAATCCGGCTTCCCGGGCGTGCAAAGGGAGGAATGACGGCGCTGACAAGCACCACGGCACAGTTCCTGGGTTTAAGGTCCGTTGCGGGCACCTCGAAACCGAAATGGTCGGCGATGCGGGAAAGGATTTCCCGGGTCTGGCTGCCCTTTTCGCCGTCACCGGTGCCTTTGAGGCCCACGACGATTCCGTAACCGAGGATCGGGTTATCCTGAAGTCCGTCCACCGAAAGGAGGTTGCGGAGATCCACCTGGACGGAGTAGAGAAACGGGGAAATGATTAAAATTAATAGTAGCGCGATCAGGGTCGGTCTGCCGTTTTTCATGGTTGCCTCCCGGAAACGGGTAATGGAGCGGGTTCCGTTTTCGCCCGGAGAACGCGGCCGCTCTGAACGTTTTCCACGAGCGCCCAGCCGTCGGATTCGTTGCGGATGATCCTCGCGCGGGCCCGAACGACGAGTGCGCCCTTCCGGTATACGAGGTCGCCCGTCGATGAGTTGAGGGGAGTAAGTGTGATGGCTTCTTCGGTCGAGTTTGTCGCTTCTTCTTCATTTTCGCTTGCGCCGATGGCGGGAAGTTCCCAGTGCCCGGAATTCGTTTCAAAGCCTTCCCCGTTCCATTCCGCGTAACGGGCGACCACGAGACATTTTCCCGCTTCCGGAACGATTTCCAAGGCAACGGGTATGACCGGCTTATCGAGGGGCAGGGGAGTCAAACTGTACCCGGATGTAAGCGACATCGCGTTGAGGCGGTTGGAAACACCGGAAATCAAGCCGTCGGGAGAGGCGCGCCAAACGCGGCAGACGCTTCCCGTAACAATGGGCAAATCGACGCCCGCTTTCTTCAGGTCGGAAACCGCCTCGACATTGGAAACGGCGCGGCCGCTTCCGATGGTCAGGGTTCCTTGCACATCGGCGCCATCCATAAAAAGGTTGGAAAGGGCTATGGTCGGGCCGGATGCGAGGACGTCCGTTTTCATCCGAAGCGCATCCGTCTCAGCACCCGCCGCGTGCGCGGAGAAGCCGAGGAAAAGCGTCATCAGGAAATAAATAGGCAACCCGGTTCTCATAGTTCCTTCCCTGTAATTGATCACTCGTTTATCGGCTGAAAATGATAAAACTTTCGGCATCCGGAAAAGTCTTCCCTCCCGGGGTAGATTTGCAGTGGAAAATTTCATCCGGGTTCAAAAAACGGTATCAGTCAATTGAATGATATATCGACAAAGGAGGTGACGGGTTCTCCAGGACGTGGAGTCAGTTCGGGAGAGATATGCTGGTGTGCCGGAATAACATGCAATATATGCAGAAAGCCCAGTGCAAGGCGCTAGCTTGCTTCCGGCGGAAAACATTATCTCATATTTGGGAATAGAGTTAGAAAATATCTGGAAAAGTTGTTTTAGACTGGCACGAATTTTGATATTTAATACTCTATATGATACAATAAAAGCAAACAAAAAAGCCCCCTAAAGTACCTTGGCATCCCCTCCAACCCCCGGAGGGGGTGCCGCGAAAGAAAACCCCCTTATAATACTGAGGCTCCCGCCAACCCCCGGCGGGGGCCTCAAGCATTTAGAGGCCAAAATGAAATATTCTTTTCTTGCTGCTTTTTTTCTCTGTCCGGCGTTGCTGTCGGCAGCGGAACCCTCCCGAGTGGTGAGCCTCGCGCCTTCCGTGACTGAACTGATGTTCGCCATCGGCGAAGGATCGCATCTGGTGGGCGACACCCGTTACTGCGATTATCCGGAGGCCGCCCTGGCGCTTCCGAAGGTGGGCGGGATTCAGGATGTGGACATCGAGAAGGTGGTGCGGCTGAAACCCGACCTCGTGGTCGCCAGCAGGACCGGTAATTCCCGGGAAACCGTGGAGCGATTGTCCGGGCTCGGTATCCGGACCCTTGTCCTGAGCGAGTATCGCGTGGCGGATATCGCGTCCAATATCCTGATACTGGGTAATGTGATGGGCAGGGATACCCGGGTTCTCGCGGATGCCTGGACGGCGCGGATCGCTAAGCTGCCGAAACCCGTTCTCCGTCGTCGGACGATGGCCGTCATTTCCATTGCACCGATATACTCCGCTTCCACCGACACATTCCTCGGGGACGCCTTGGAGCTTGCAGGGTTCAGTAATTGCGTTACCACCCGCACCGCATACCCGATGATCCCGATTGAAGAACTTGCCCGTCTTTCTCCGGAAATCTTGCTCGTTTCGGACGCGCTCCGGAAGGAAGAGCAGGCGCTCCGGGACGTATTGAAACAGGCGGGGATTTCTCCCGCGATCCGGTGGGTGGACGCGGACCGGTTGTCCCGTCCCGCGCCGCGCATGATGGATCTCGTGGAGAAACTTGCGGCGGAAAATGCGCGCTGAAACTTCACGGAATGGTTCACTTTCTTTCGTGTCCTTGAATGGATTTCCTGGTGAATCATCCTGTGATAAAGTCAGTGATTTTCGGTTTCGACGGGCAGGAACTGGTAGAGGAAACTGGAAAATCCCTTGAAATCCGAAGATGTGATGAGAAGTTCGAAATGTGCTTCTCCCTTCTCGATCAGCATCCGGCGGGAGAGGGAGCGGATTTCGAACAGCCGCAGCAACGCCGAGAAGGGCTTGCCGGGAAGGTCCATTCCCGCCGTTTCCATGGCGCGGCGATTCGCGTAGAGGATGCGGCGGAAGTGGTTGGTGACGACCACCGGGTGAGCCAGTCCCTCCAGAGTGGAGGACGGCTTGAAATGCGGCAGGTAGGCGTCCGTGTCGAATTGGCTTTCATATTCCTCATAACTGATGATGCGCTGAAGCCTTCCGGTCTTGTCGATTACCGGAATGCGCGTGGTTTTCCCCGGCTCGCCTCGAAAAAGCAGGAGCGGCAGTTGAGCGGGCTTTACGCGGTTGATGTTTCCTCCGAGTTCGAACCCCTTTTTCACCAGGCTCATCTCGATGTCCTTTTTCAGGACGATTCCGAAGTATTCGTTGTCCTCGAAAACCAGCAACGCTTCGACTTGCGGGGCGTGGAAAAAGTGACGGATGAGTTCTCTCCCGATATCCGTTTCCATCGGCACTCTATTGCCCGGCTGCTGATTTCGGCAGGAATTCGTCGGCGGAAAGCCGGTAGCGGTTGGTGAGCGCGGCATCCGGGATCATCAGCACGCCGGGTTTTCCGGGCGAGTAAGCGTAACGATAGCCTTCGAGCGTCTGGGCGCTGACGAAGAGGGCATTGGTGCGGCCGTCCGCCGAGACGAGGGTGACCGACCACTCCGGACGGTTCAGGCCGAGCCGGGCAAGCATCGCCGGATCCCGTTTGAAATCGGCGAAGAACGAAGCGGAAGTCGCGATGGTCTCCATGATCCGGGTGCGCACGGCGATGGAATCGGCGGATGCGCGGACGGGAGAAATCATCTTCCAGGATTGGCTGCCGTTCGTCGCGACGCATTCGAAGCGGAAGCGTCCTGAAGGAGTGTCGAAGGCGAGAGAGACGACATCGGCGGCGGGTATGTCGAAAATACCCTTGTCGCGGATGTCGTTCGCGTTGCGTTCCAATGCGCTGAATTTATAGGCGTAAACAAGGTAGATGCGGTTGGTGTTGGAATTCACGAGCGTGTAATAGTAGTTCTCGGTGGCGGCGAGTCCGCCGTTCAGAATGTCCACGGTCTTTCCGTCGGCGAGAGTGATGCGGATGTGACTGGAAGGGTCGCCGAAACCGTAGGAGTCGATCTGTTTCCGGGAAAGACCGGAGAAGTTGGTCTCGCTTTTCAGGGCGGGAATATCGTTTTCTATGCGATGGAAGGCTTCCGGGTCGCCCTCGTCGCGGATCGGGAATACCACTTTCCAGCGTCCGTCGGATTTTTCGGAAACCGTGGTCCAGTGGTTGGTGATGCTGTTGGTCAGGATTTCGCGGAAGCTGACCTCCACCCGGGCGAGGTTATCCCGGGAGATACCAGGAAGAAGGGATTCCTTTCCCGCCGAGAGTTTCGCACGGTCGGCCGGGACGATTTGCAGGAAATACCAGGCGGCGATACCGGCGAGCGCTGCGATAAGAACCAGGGTCTGGACGATCATGCGGATGCGGGACGTTTTCACGGCTTCCTCCGGTTTGATGACATCGATAAACATTATAGCATTTCCGGTGGCTGCTGGCAAGTGACGGCACGGCCCTTCGATACAATTCCGAAGGGAATCACACGACACGCGCAGAGACCGGGTTTTCTGTTTATCCGTGAGCCCGGTCCCTGAGTAGCTCGCGCTTCGGCCGCACGTTTCGAAGGGTGAGCGAGCTTTTATTTAACGGGAAGCTGCAGGCAAGGCGGCGGTGTGCGTTGGTTCTCCGGTTGCTTGCAGGATTCCGGAGCGGGGAAAACTTCGCCGCTTTCTTGAGAATCTTCCGCAATCGGGTTATCATGGATCGTCGGATTCGAACAGCCGATAAGGGGGATATGTGGAGGAAAGAAGAAAGTCGCCGCGGTTTACCATCGATCAGTTGATCGAGCTTTCATTCGACCGGGAACAGTTTATTCCCACGAGAATCGTCGATCTTTCGACGGAAGGTTTTTCCTGCCGGGTTTCCGAAGCGGTGGAACCTCTGGTTCGGGTGTTCGCCATGGTGCGTCTGGAAAACGGTTCTGACTTCTTGACGATTTCATCGGAGGGCGTCGTGGTCCATTGCCGGAGAGATGGTGATGAATTCCGAATCGGTGTCGAGTGGTCCGAACTCGGAGGAGAAGCGCGTGCAGCCATTCTTCGGCTGCAAAACGAGCGACTCCCGATGAAATCTTGAAAACGGGAAAATTCACGGTAATCTATACCAAAGGTGAAAAATACCGGAGGCATTCATGAAAGGGTTCGGCGTGGTTCTCGCGATGGCGGTTCTTCTGGTTTCCGGTTGCGGTGCGGAACGACCGGCGAAGCTGCAGCCGGTCGACTTCGATGTTTTCGTCGGTTTCGACGGAACGCGGTCGATCAATCTGGAAAAGGCCGAATACAAGGCGCAGGCGAGGTACACCGCCTATGTTTCGCCGATGCTCGCGCCCTTTCGTTTCGATGCGGATCTGGACGTCGCAGGGAACGGAACCGTGCGTGTGCGGGAAAGCGGAGTTCAGGTCAGCGGCATCATGCTGACCGAAAGTCGGAAGGTATCCCAGGCGGTCGTCCGGGTGCATTTCGCCGGTGATACACCGGTGGAACGGGTTCCCGCCGCCCTGTTCGGCGCCCCTCTCTGCACGCTTTCCACCAACGTAGCGATTCCGGACAATCTCAAGCCTTCCGAAATCGACGCGCTCATTGAAAAGACGGATGCCGCGCTCTTCGACGCGGTCATTCGCGCCGCTATCCGGGAAACGGGCGTGAAGTCCGGCAAACCGGTCAGCGGTTCGGCCTGGTATCCGGATGTTCCGAAGACCATATGCGACGGTCGGACCTACTCCGTTTCCGTCGGAGTTCGCGTGCTGCCGGACCGGGAAAATTAGCGGCGCGAAAAAATCTGTCCATCATCTCCCTTTTTTTGACGGTCGGTACTGTTGCCCGTTATAATATCTGGCTCGCCGGGGTTCCGCAGCGGATTCCCGGAAAGGAGATGCAATGTTCGTTGGCTCCCTTGCTTTTCTGTTCTCCGCAGGGGCGGTTGCGCTTGCGGAAATGGGAGATAAAACCCAGCTTCTCGCGATGACGTTTACATGCCGTTTTCCGGCGTGGAAGGTTCTTGCGGGCGTTTTTATCGCGACGATCTTCAACCATGCGATCGCGGTTGCTTTGGGGAGTATCGTCGGCAATATTCCGGGCTTTCAATTGTGGGTGCAGGGGATCGCAGCGGTTTCCTTCCTGTTTTTTGCCCTCTGGTCGATCCCCAACGACACTCTTGACGACGAAGCGCGGAAACCTTCCCGTTTCGGTCCCATTATGACCGTCGTGATCGCTTTTTTCCTCGCCGAGATGGGGGACAAAACCCAGTTCGCCGCCATCGCCCTGTCCGCGAAATTTCCCACAAAGCCGCTCTGGGTTCTTGCCGGAACCACCACCGGGATGATGATTTCCGACGCGTTCGGGATCATCGTGGTGATGGTGTTTCGCCGCAAGATTCCGGAACGTGCTCTCAAACTGAGTGCAGCGCTTCTGTTTACCGGCTTGGGGCTGTTCGGCGCCTGGCAGGTTGCGCATGACATTTTGAAGCTGGGGGTCGCTTTTTCGGCGGCGATCATCGGCGCGCTGGGGCTCGCCACGCTGGTTCCCGGGTTTTTCCTGGTCCGGAAGCTTCTTTCAAAGGCCGCTGCGGAGAACGCCTTTGTCTGCAAACCGGCTGCGGACGTCTGCGATTCCGGTGAAATTTCCGGGAATTGAGTTTTCCTCTTGACTCGGTTTGAAACCGGGATTATCATTGATTAGCAAATATGCACAGGAGCTCGAAAATAATGAACACGGAGAGTGGAAAAAACCGAATAGTCCGGCCTGCCGGCATCGAATTGACTATGGCTGCCGAGGAGCGGCTTCATCTGGATTCCGACACTCGCGTACTTTCACTGGGCAGCGGCGGCGGCGATCTGGAATGTTATCTCGCTTCCAAGTACAAGCTGGATCTCACGGGCGTCGATAACGACGAGGACGCGGTGAGACATGCCAACGAACTCGCCGGAGCGGAAGGGTTATCGGCCCGGACCCGGTTTTTCACGGGCGACGCCGCATGGCTCGATTTTCCCGACGAGACTTTCGATCTGGTTTTCGCCTGCGGTTCTCTGCTCGGATTTTTCGATCGCGGCGTCGAGGAGACGGCCCGCGTTTTGCGGAAAGGCGGATCAGCCGTAATGATCGATCTTGTTCCGATCTGTGCGGATATTCCGAAGAATTTTATTGATTACTGGAACGAGCGCGGCGTGCGTATTCTTTACCCGGAAACCATCGAGCAGGAATTTTCCCGGCGCGGGATGGAAGCCGGGTTCCGGAAGGTTTACCACGATCCCCTGTGGTGGGAGATCTATTTCCGCAACCAGCAGGAATCTCCCTTGACGATCCAGATGCAAACCTACCGGGAATGCGCCGGCGTGATGCTGGGTATCTTCCGGAAATCCGGGAATTGAGTCGGCAGTTTTTTATCGGTTCTTCCGGAGATAAAAATGGTGGCAACCGAAGCCAGGGAGAAAACCCATGCCCGGTTCCGAATCGCTGTCCGTCTGTTCCGCCTGGAAAGACCGCCTGACCACAACGGCGTTCTCGGTGTATTTTCCCGATCATGAACTCCGGTTGTCCGAAGCGGCATGGGCGCTTGTCCGGAAGGTCAGCCGGGAGTACCACCGCCGGGAGTATATCAAAAAGAAAAAGGGGAGTGTCTTCGCTTCCTTCGATTTTGCATTCCGATATTCACGCGATCCTTCCGCTTATCCCGATCTTCTCCATCCGGACAGTTTTCTTCCCGGCGGTTTCACCGGTTCGATGCCGGGGAAACTTCTCGAAGACAATTTTTTCCTCGGGTATTTCCGTAAGCTGGTCACGAGCGAAGGGCGATATTTTCCGGATATTTTCGGATATCCGATAGAACCTCTCCCGCCGCTGATCGACATCGTCGTCAGGACCGTCGATTTCTTCGTTACGCGGCTGCACTGGGGGGAACCTGGTGAGATCAACCTTTCCAAGGAGCGTCTCATTGCTTGCCGCGGCGACCTCCGGAAGGTGCTGGAACTTTTCGATACCGCCTCGGAACTTGTCGAGATTGCGCGCGGGGAGCGGCTTCAGGGACTGCGGACCGGCCATATGGTCGCTTTCCTGAGCGGGTTGTATCCCTTCCTTCTCTACATCCGTGAACTGATCGTGCAGATGGGGCTGGTGACCATTACGGCGGAAGGTCTGCCGCCGCTTGTTCCGGTACTCGACCGCCTCGCGGAACGTCTTCGGTGGATGCTTCTTGCGATGACGGCCGAGTTGATGGAACCCGTTCTTCATCTCATGGAAAGCCGTCTGGCTATGAAGGACGGGGCGATCGTCATCGAACGCGTCCGGACTCCGCGGAGGGGACTTCTCGGCAAGGTTCTGGACTGGTTTTTCGGTCTGTTCCAGCCGAAGCGTCCGGAGAAACCCGAGACCGCCCGGAAGAAATCGGACGACGGAGGCGAGAAGCGGGACGATGTGGAAGAGAAAACTCCGGAGACAGTGGCGCCGCCCGTCACATCTGCTCCGGAACCCGCTTTTGACGATCCGAAAATCGACTGCGGTGCGCTGATCGATATTCAGGAAATGCTTCTGCGCTTCAATCAGATGCTGAAAAGCGAATTGTCGCCGGAATATTACGAAAACGGGGCTATCAAGGCCTTCAAGGCCGGGTTCGACCAGTGGGACATTCCCCCCGAGAGGCGGCGTGTGGATTATTCGCGCTGTGTTCTGTCCGGGAAACTCATTGTCAATAACGCTGCCGACAGCCGCATGGGCGACCAGACGATCATCGACGCCACCTACTGGCTCTATGACCGCGTCAATGCACTGAACGCCGTTTGCGAATTCCGTCGCGAAGGCACCGGATACTGGAAGAGCAAACGTTTCCTGGAGGAACTCAAGACCATCATCGTTCCCCAGCGCGGCGAAACCGATTCCATCAGGCGTTTTGCGACGTTTCAGCAGTTCCGGACCAGCGTGCGCAGGCTTTTCGGGTCCAATATAGCGCATTCCAGGTATTACAATCTGCTCAACCAGCTTTCCGATACCGTGGAACGCGCCCTGAAACGTCTCCTGGACGAAGAGGAACGGCTGAAGAAGGATGGTAAGATCTGAAGGTTCATATAGATGAATGCAATTTTCGACAGGTGGTCACGATATGAAGACTAACCTGAGAACTTACGTTCTGGTCCTGATTATGACGACTATTTCCCTGGCGATCGTAGTGACCTCCATCGCCATTCTCTACCGCGCCGCGATCGAGCAGGACGGCCGCGGTTTGTGGGAGATGGCGGAGAGTCATGCCATGGTGGCGGAGGCGATGTACCGTTCCACGGGAGACTCCAACCGCGTTCTGGCGATTCTGGCGGACGCCAACCGCAACTATCGCGGCATCGGGCTGACCGGGGAATATACCATCGCCCGGTTGGAGAAAACGGCCGCCGGCGAGGATGTGATCCGCTTTCTGGTCAACCGGGAAGTCACCTCCAACCTCGTACCGCATCCCGTCCCTTTCCGCGGCAGCCGGCTCGACGAGCCTTCGCGGCAGGGGTTGTCGGGAAAGTCCGGAAGGATGGTGGGGGATGATTACCGGGGTGTCCGGGTTCTTGCCGCTTTCCGGCCGCTCAAGGATCTCGGCTGGGTGATTGTCGCGAAGATGGATCTGGCGGAGATTCGTGCGCCCTTCATCCGCGCTGCGGTAACGGCTTTCATGGTCGCAGTCGTCCTGATCGTTTTCGGGACGGTTCTCTTCTTCCTGGTCACCAACCCGATCATCCGGGAGGTGTACCGGGAGAAGGAGAATTACGAGCGTCTTTCCCATGAGCTGAAAAACGCCAACGATGAACTCCTGAAGTCCCGAGCGAAGATGAGGGAAATGAACATCGAAATGGAAGCCCTTCTGGAGAAGGAGACGATCCGGAATATCGTGCAGGGGCATGAACTCGATAACCACCGAGCGCAGCTCGAGGTGAGCCGCGACATTCAGCGGTCCATCCTGCCGGCTTCCATGCCGAAGGTGGCGGGACTCGCCGTTGCGGCGCGCTACCTTCCGATGGAACTGGTCGGCGGGGATTTCTATGACTTTATGCCGACGGGAGCGAACAGCGCCGGCTTTTTCATCTCGGACGTTTCGGGACATGGCATCTCTGCGGCACTCATTTCCTCGATGGTCAAGGTTGCGTTCGCTGCCCAGAAAGAACACGCCGCGAAGCCTTCCGAGGTTCTCTCCGGTATCAACCGATTCATGCCGGGCAACTGGGATGATCACTTTCTCACGGCCCAGTACGTCTACATCGATACCATCAAGCGCATCCTGCGCGTTTCCTGCGCCGGACACACGCCGCTGACAATCCATCGTCGTTCCACGGGCGAGATTCTCGAGTTTCAGCCTAAGGGCGGCATTATCGGCTGGTTCCCCAACGCGGTCTTCGAGGAGCGCGAGATGGAAATACGTTCCGGCGACCGGATCATTATGGATACCGACGGTATTCTCGAGGCGATGGACAAGAATCAAGTCCAGTTCGGCAAGAAGGCGTTCTACGAACTGATCCGCTCGGCGGGGATGCACACGGCGGATTCTTTCATCGCGATGCTCCACGCGGACGTGCTGCGCTGGACCGGCAGCGAATCCGCCGGGGACGATCTGACGCTGATCGTGATCGATGTGCTCTGACAGTCGGATACCCTCGCTTCGCTTTTTCGACCGTCCCTTGTGTTAGTCGTTCCCGGTGGGTATACACTGCTATTTTTTTGGCGATTTTGCGAAAAGATGATTGGAACCCCGCGGGGTTTGGGGGCGCTGACGGGTTCCTCTCCAACATTGACCGAATATCATTTTATCAATGCGGCAAAAAGCTATTTCCGGCGATGAATGCTTGAAACCAGGTATTATCTGTTTTGGTGAGGCCGGAAAAATTCCAGGGTTATTCTGCCAAGTGGGACAGGTTTCCGCCTATGTGTATCAGTCCGGAAGTAACCGCAGAGTAGGTTATGCCGCCGGAACGAAAGACTCCGCCGCCCGGGAAATGGCGGTTTTCGTCATCTCCCGACCTGCCCGTTATTTCTGGTTCAGTTCTTTGCAAGATTTTTCAGTGCCTCGGCGTTTTTCGAGTCGCGGGCGAGCATGGATTTCCACAAACGCGTCGCATTTCCGGATCTGCCCAACTGTGCATAGATCCTGGCCAGACGGCCGGAAGTCTCGAGATCGGCGGGATCGGTCGAAACTACTTCCTCGTATTCCCGGGCGGCTTCGTTCAGACGACCGAGGCGGCAGTACACATCGCCCAGTTTCGAACGGATTCTCGGGTTTGCGTTTCCCGCTTTCCCGGCGCCCGCGTACTGCTCGGCTGCCGGAAAATACAGCATGTTCGAAACCAGGAAATCGCCGAATCCCTCGCTGAAAGCGCCGGGCGTGTTCTTCTCGAATGCGGCGAAGACTCCCCTCCCTGCAAGAAGAGAATACAGATCCCTCTGTGGTTCCGGGTTCGCCGGATCGACCTCGATCGAACGGCGGAACTGCTCCGCCGCGAAGTCAGTCTCTCCAAGGCGGGCGTAGAGTTTCCCCAGGTCGTCATGAACGGCGGCCAAGCCGGGATTGACGGCGAGCGCTTTCCGATAAAATTTCACAGCTTCCGCGGAGAAGCCTGTTCTGTCGTACAGGAGCGCGAGGTTAACCAGTGCTTTGAAATACTTCGGATCAAGCGCAAGCGCCTTCCGGAAGGCGCGGATGGCCCTGGAGTCGTTGGTCATGGCTATTTCCGCGACGCCGAGAGCGTTTCGATACTCGGGGCTGCGGGGATTGACGGACGCCGCCTTTTCGAACATCCGGACGGATTCGGCCCAGCGGGACATCTGGTAATCGATCAAGCCGGCGTTATAGAGGTAATCGGCGTTACCCGGAGCCAGTCCGCAGCTCTTCTCCAGATCTTCCAAAGCCTCGGAACGCTGACCCAGCCGGTACTCGCAATACCCCAACTGATTGTAGGCCACCGCGCACTCCGGATCCCGCACGACCGCCCGGCGGTACTCGGCCGCCCGGTTGCTCAGATCCTCCGGCGTATGGGCGCCGCCCGGCGTAAAGAGGGCCGGATTGATCAGGCGGTATCCGTCCCGGTTGACGTAGATCTCGCTTTCCGGAATGCGCCGGAAATAGATCAGGGCGCTGTCGTCGAAAAAGACCAGGCTCCAGTCCTTCGAGGAAGCCAGGTAGCGATGGACATTGATCTCCGGGTCCTCGGGAGAGGTGGGGTAATTCATAACGACGGTGTTCACGCCGAAATTGCCGATCGCCCGAACGAAAGATTCGCGGTCTTCCAGGGTATTCCTGTAGGCTTCCATCTGGGCGCCGGTGTAGACTATATTGGCCCGGCTGTCGATATAGACCTTCTTCTGCGGATAAAGTCGGAACAGGAGGTAGGATCCGAGGTTGTAAGTGTTGTAGACGTTTCCCGGAAGCGGGTTCGCAAGCATGTAGTCCGCAGCCTTCACCGGCTCCGGCGGCTTTTCTTTCGCAAAGAGCGACACCTTAACAAAAGCCTCCGGACTGTCCCGCAGTACAGCTCCCGTAAGGAGGAGGCCGAAGGTGAACGCGAGCAAAAGCAGCGGATAAACCGCGAGCAGTGTGCCTCCCGCGACCGCCCAAGCACGGTCGACGGTCTTCCTTGTCGGAAATCTTCCCGCAAACCGTCGGAAGTTGATTCCCGCCGCCTTCAGATTCAGCGCAAGGGCGAAAATCGTCGCGAAAACGGCGACCTCGACATGTCGGACGGCCGTGAGGGAAAGAAGGACGAAGACGCCGTAGAAGAGAGTCCGGGCAATGCCGCTGCGCCGGAACGCGAGAACGAACGACAGCAGGGAAACGGACAGCCAGGCGATATAGAACGAAATTTCCGACGTTCCGCGGAAATACGGATGGAAAGGCGGGAACCATTCCGCCACGAAGCGGGCGACCGTTTCATGGTTCACCTGCCGGAAGTGCTCGAAGGGATAGAGATAGATATTCATGAAAAGCGGATTGACCGCGCAGACGGCCACGACGGCCAGGAAAAGCCCCGCGAGCGCGAATGTACGCCTCTTCGCAGCGGGATCCTTGCGGACCATCCACGCGAGAAAGCTCTCGAAGGCGAAGTAACCGGCGATGGCCCATCCCACGATGAACGATCCGTGAATATTGGTCCAGAAAGCCTCGATCACCGGCAGAAGCCAGAGGAGATTCTTCCTCCGGCGAGTAAACAGGAGCAGAAGGTAAATAAAAAGCGAAATGAAAAGGTAAGAAACGACGTGCGGCCTCTCGACGAAACGACTCAGCCCGAGTAGAAAAGCCCACGCGACCAGCAGACTTGCCAGAATGTCGCTTCGGGAGACCAGACGGACCGACCGGTAAAAGAAAAAGGCCGCAGTCACAAGGACCAGCGACTTGAAAAGCGCCAAACCGACGAAACCAGAAAACGAGTAGATCGCGTAAATTAGCGCCGAGAAAAGCCACTCCTGGTTCTCCCAAGGCTGTCCCTGCGCCGTACTGGAAAAGAGGTCATGCAGAGGGATGGAACGGGTTTTCAGGATGACTTCGCCGGACTTCAGATGGTACCAAATGTCCTGGTCGTGCATCGGAAAGAGCGACATCACCAGAACCGACGCCAGCGTCAGGATGAAGAGCGCGAATCCGAGGGGTTTGCCGGCTTTCCGGTGGAAGGAAAGGAGCGCGGAGGAGAAATTTTCTGATTTTTTCATCTTGCACCTCGTCAGTCGGGATGGGTTACTGAGTTCTCTCAAGTTATTGGCTAATCCGGCGAAATCTGCCACCCATTCCGGTGGAAAGTTCACCACTTTTTTCAATCAGGAAAATTTCATGGATATTCTACCAAGGATGGCGGGTTTTCGCCAGAATATCGAGAATATCTTTTCAACCGATCTGTCATTGGCCCATGTTTAAAAAATGAAGAATTTTATAAACAAGCGACGAAACGAAGCCCGTATCTCCGTGAAACTGATTTTTTGGAAATCATGAAAAAGTAAAACCATGTACTAATTGATTCTTATCTTTAATGAGAATCAATATTAGCACACACTTATTGCGTCTAATATGCAGAATATATTGATGGTGATATGGATATCGGCTACAATTGCAACGACAGAAAAAATGCCTGCCGGATGATCCGGCAGGCATTTAATGTTATTTCGGAATGGAAACTAGAACCCGTTGACCGAGTAGACCGCGTATCCACGGGGAGCGGCGTAAACCGTTACAGCACCCGTGCTGCTGCAGGTGACGTTATTGGGAGCGTAGTTCTGCCCGCTGATGGTGGAGGAGAAAGCGTACGCTTTCAGGGTTTTACCCTTCAGGTAGGAGTTGCCGGTCGTGACCGAGACTCCGCACCAGTTGGGATAAGCGGATCCGTTCTCGTTGATGATCACGATGTAGCCGGGAGCACCCGTGGAAACACCCTTCGATCCGTATACGAGAACTTTGTTATTGTTGTTCAGGATCTCGATGTTGGGAGAAGCTCCGCCGAGCTTTCCGCGGCACCATACGAGCTGCTTGATACCGTTGCCCCACTGCGCTGTGCCAGCGCCGCCGCCGGAGGACAAGCCATAGTTGAAGTAATCCTGCCAGTAGATGCAGGGATAACCCTGGTAGGTGATAATGAACGCGTAAGCCAGCATGGAGTCGGATGTTGTCGGCTGAGTGTCATGGTTGTTGACGAAAGTGACCGCCTTGGTAGCCCACGTTGCAGCCCAGGAAGAACCGGAAGCGATCCAACTGGACATATTACCGCTGTTGCCGGTGGTGTCGTTGCAGGTGGTGGCCATCAGGAACGCAAGCGGGAAGTCGAAGGCAGAGGAAACGCCGCTGGCGTTGTTGACCCAGGTGTTGATGTTTGCGACGCTGTCCCAGTATTCGGCGACAGCGAAGGGAGAACCGGTGTTGACGATGAAGTCATGCGTCATCCAGGCGTGGTAGCCTTTGCAGTAGTCGAATCTCCATCCGCCGTTGAAGCCGATGGTGCTCTGCAGCCATTTTCCCCACTGGATCATATCATAGTAAGGCTGGCCGGCGCTGTTGCCCGTATTGTAGCAGATGTCGGGATAGCCGCCGAAGGTGCCCTCGTCGTAAGCTTCATAGGTGGAGGGGTGGAACTGGTTGTAATGCCATACGCATTTCCCGGTCTGCTGGTTGGTGAAACAGGTCCACGTATTGCCGCCGGTGTTCGGATTGTACTCGCTGCAGCCGCCGGAGCGGTGGTTGAGGACGATGTCTTCCATACAGCCGATACCCACGGCTTTGAATGCGGCGATACAGGACTGGAGTTGGGCGAGCGTGCCGAAATGGGATCCGGGTCCGCCGTTCTGGCTGTAGGAACCCATATCATAGTAGTCGAACGGGTCGTAACCCATCGAATAGCCGCCGCTGGCTGACTTGTAAGAAGGCGGGAACCAGATCCGGTCAATACCGTATCCGCCGGCCATGTTGGCAAGACCAGCAGCCTGAGCCTGCATTGTCGGGAACCATGGTCCGGGAACGTTCCAGTAGAAACCCTGCATCATCACGTTGGCGCCGGTGGAGTTATAATCAAATGTTGTGTATGAGCCGGGCGGCTTGAAAAAAAGGCGTTCCCTCTGTATGTTTGTGTTGCGAAACCAAAACAACAGGAGGAAACGCCATATGCCGAAGCACACCAAAGATTTT
>Ga0326727_10013247_pt1 | contig 18420 bp, 16 predicted proteins | sample MB2enrmetagenome_FD_207643 | JGI IMG/M metagenome (GOLD analysis project Ga0326727, IMG submission 207643) | Lab enriched peat soil microbial communities from McLean, Ithaca, NY, United States - MB29MY | ecosystem: Environmental > Terrestrial > Soil > Wetlands > Peat | place: USA: New York...
GCCCCAATAAGCGGCGTCCATCCAAAACTGCTTGCAAATGGTTGCTGTTGGTTTATCGAGGCACCTTGCTGGATCAAAAGTTTTACTTTTGCGAGATCTCCATCCTGAGCCGCATTAAAGAGAGCATACTTGTCCCGGTCATGCTTGTTGTTGACCACAACGAAACCAAAAACAGCCAGCGCACCAATGATTAGAATCAATCCACCCAATTGCTTGCTTTTGCTCATTGTGGCGTCGCCCCAACGTATTGAATCATGCCGTAAGCTGTCGCTGTGCTCGTTACGCCGTGGTCGGGGCCAATTGAGATGGTCGGAGTATATTGGGCCGCAAGCGTCCAGCTGGTCCCAACCTGAATCGTGAAATCAGCAAGATCGTCTGCGGTGAATGGGCTTTTCGTGGTTCCAAACCCGTCAACTAAGCGTTTGCCCCCCGCTGTAAGTTGTCCACTCAGCGCTCCTTGTGGGCCGGTTGCTGTCAACTGAACCATATAGTTGATCATGACTTGGAAATTTCCAGGACAAGCGTTACGTAGATAAAGCTTGATGGTTCCAGATGGGTCCGGTTTATCTACCGAATTGCAAGAATTTCCTGCACCTGAACCCCAAGGATTTGTCCTAGTCTTGATCGTGACACTTGAGTAGGCTTGAGCACCGAGATTAAGCGCCATTCCGCTTGCGCACCACCAAGGCTGTCCCCATGTCCCGGCGGCTCCCGCCCACCCTCCCCACCCTCCCTCGGTAATCTCAAATTTGTAGTCCACCAGTCCGACGTAATCCACATCGTCAATTGGGTCATTGGAAAGAATGGCATACAGATTCAGCCCGCCGTCTTCCCCTGCCGGGTCACGTCCAATCCACCGTCCCGTTGACGGTTTGTAATATCGGTAGCCATAATAAATCAGGTCGGTCTCATCGTCGTAATATTTCGTGGAGAAGCGAAATGGATTGACCTTGGCCATTGGCCCGGAAAGGCGGATGACTTCGCCGAAGGGGCCTAAGTGGGTAGTGCGCGACTTTTCCCGAAGTGGCGTGTTTCCAGACAGATGCGCCCGTTTTTTTGAAAAACACGTTTTTCGGAAAGCTCTGCGGGAGTGGCGGCCGGGCCGGGCGCAAACGGAGGATTCCAGCCGTCGTTCCTGGCGGCGGGCGGAACAGCTAAATGAAGAAGCTGGCACAGTCCCTTGCACGGGGTCAATGGTGCGCCTTTGGGCGGGGCGTGACAACCCCTATTTTCAGCCTTTTTCGCGGGGGTGGAAGCGGGCATGGGCCGCCTTCAAGTCGCCGATGGTGAGTTGCAGATAACGCTCGGTGGTGGCCAGTGAACCGTGACCGAGCAAGTCCTGCACATGGCGCAGATTGGCGTTGTTTTTGACAAGGTGGGTGGCACACGTATGACGCCACACATGGGGGGTGACGTGTTTCTTGACCCTGGCCAGCCGGGCATGGCGTTTGACCAGGTCGCCCACCGAATGGGCGTCCAGGGGGTTGCCCCGGAAGGAAAGGAAAAGCCGGTCGGTGTGGCGCTGGCCTAGCAATTGGGGGCGGATGCCCTTGAGATACGTTTCCAGGAACCGGCTGGCGATCTGGCCCAGCGGCGTCACCCGGTCTTTGCCGCCTTTGCCGTGGTTGACGCGCAACAAGCCTTCGTCCAGGTTCACGTCGGCCACCGTGAGATGGCGCAACTCCTCGTTGCGGATGCCGGTGGCGTAAAGGGTTTCCAGGATGGTGCGGTCGCGGTAGCCCAAAACGGTGGTGATGTCCACGCTTTCAATGATGCGTTTGGCTTCCTGGGGCGTGAGGACGTTGCGGGGCAACGTGTGCGGCTGGCGGGCATACTCGATGCCCTCGGCGGGATTGGCGGCCAGATAGCCCTCGATTTTCAAGAACCGGCAGAGGCTTTTGACGGCGGCCAAAATGCCGTTTTGGTTCACCACGCCCCTGGGCGTCCCCTGTTTGGTTGGCTGATAATAAATCCACCGTTGGAAGTCCGCCAGCGTGGCCGGCGTCACGCTCTGAATGTCAGTGATCTGGCGCTGCTCCAAAAACTGGAACAACAAGCCAAGATTGTAACCGTAGTCGCTCACGGTGCGGGCGCTGTAATTGCGGATTTGCAGGTCGGCTTGGAAGCGGTGCAAAAGTTCGTCAAGTTTCATGGCTGGCCCTTTCGATAAAGCAGCGGTTCGCCCTCCTTGCCGATGGCGGGCTTGTAAGCGTAGTGGCTCCTGCGGCGGGCCTGGGGATGGGCGCGGGCGTGGGTGGCTTTGATTTCGGCAATGGTGGTGCGGGTGTAAATCTGCGTGGTGCGCAAGGAGCGGTGGCCTAAAAGCCGTTGCACGTAGGCGATGTTGGCTCCATCGGCCACAAGGTGGGTGGCGCACGAATGACGCCACACATGGGGCGTGACGGCTTTTTCAAGGCCAGCCTGGCGGCCATAGTGTTTGACCATGACGGCAATGGCCTGGCTTTTGAGCGGGCCGTTGGGCTGTTTGGAGGACAGCCACAAGGCGCGTTCGTCCCGGTTGGTCTTGCTCCATTGGGCGCGGACTTTTTGCAGGTATTCCCGCACGTAATCGGATGCCTTGCGCCCCAGCGGGACCATGCGGTCTTTGGCGAACTTTCCTTTATTGACACGGACAAAGCCGTTGCGGCAGTCCACGTCATGGATGGTCAACCGGGCCATTTCCTCCAACCGGATTCCTGTCGAGTAGAAAGTCTCCAAAATGGCCTTGTCCCGGATGCCATGCCCGGTTTGTGTGTTGGGCGCGTCCAGCAAAACCCTGGCCTCCTTCTCTGTCAAAACGGTTTTTGGCAGTCGGCTCCCCATTCGGGGCAACGGAATGCCGGGGCAGGGATTGACCAGGATAGCGTCAGTTTTTTCCAGGTGCTCAAAGAACCGGCGCACGGCCTGCATACGGCTGGCAACGGTCATGGGCGTGTATTCCTGGGCCAGCAGCCAAAGCTGGTAATCCTTGACCGTCTGGCGGCTCACGTCGCGCACGTCGGCCATGCCCTGGCCGGTCATGTAACCAAAGAACACGGTCAACGAACCATGCCGGTTTTGGATGGTGGCCGGGGAACAATGGCGGATTTTCAGAGCCTCCAAAAAAGCGGCCCGGTGGTCTGCCAGCGTCGGGGGCATGGCGGGGGTTTCGGTCGTCATAGGGTGCCTCCCGGTGATACGGATATGAGCGCCCCGTTAATATGGGGTTTGCGCAAATCGCTTATATGTTCCCCCGTCAACTGCCTCGAAGTTGGGGGGCTGTCGCTCAAAACCCCTGATGGATTGGGCTTTGGAGGGGGTTCAACTTCGTGGAAAGTGCTCAACGAAGTGCCCTCGAAGTTCGTATTTTCGCCTCGAAGTTGGATTTTTGCCCTCGAAGCTGGCTCGTACACCTCGAAGCCAACCTGGCGGGCTTCCTGGCGCAACTGCTCCACCGATTTGATGCCAGCCAGAAAGCGTTGGCCGCTCTGACCCTGGCCGTCATAGAGCAGGCGATAGCGGAAGGGCTGGCCCTGCCGGCCCGACAGCGGCCAGACGTATTCCAGCCGGGCCAGTTCATCAAGGTAGGTTCGCAACTGGTACTCGCTCCATTTGAGGGACTCCCGGAGTTCACGGCGGCTGAACGTGATTTTGTCGGCGGTGGTTTTCTGCTTTGCGGCCTGGCCCTGCACGTAATCCAGCGTCAGCGCGAGCAACTGCTGGCCGGGCCGGGATAGATCGTCCAGGGCCTGCCCAAAGAGCGCGGTGGCCAGTTCGTTGGCAATGGCGATGTCGTCCAGCGTGGTTTCAATGTAGTCGCCGCACGCCTCGTCATGCTTGACCGGGCGCTGCATCTGGTGAAGGAAGGTGACGCCCAAAATCAGATTCAGATATTTGGGGTTGTCCCGGCGCACCGCCAGCCGGTCCTCGGTGTAGGTCAGGAGCGGCTCAAACGGGTTGACCACGGTCAACGGTCGGAGCAGCCGTTGAAAGGCGTGATGGCGTTGAATGATGGCCTCGCGTTGTTTGCGGCGGCGCAGTCCCTCCAAGGTGTGGCTGTTGCGTTGCGCCTCCAAAATCGCCCGTGTTTGTTCCGGCGTTTCGTCAATGCTGGTGATGATGAACCGGCTCTTGGTTTCGGCGTCCAAGTCGGGCTGCGTGGTGGTTTGAAAGACGGCGGTGGGGCCGGTGACGGTGTTAAGCTGGGTGGTCAGTTGGCCGGTCAGCGGATTTTTCACGGTCGTTTCAATGACCAGTTTTTTGGCGGAGATAAGATTGCGGATGGCGTAATAGGCTCCCTCGGCCCCGGCCACTTCCTCCACGGCCAACACCTTGTTTTTAAGGGAGTCTTCCCCCTTGTAAAACAAGGCGCGGTCTGAAAGCGAAGTCAGCTTGATTAAGTCCTCGTCGGGGCAGAGTTGCAAGAGGGTGTCCTGCACGAGGGACTTGCCCGCGCCGCTGCCGGATAAGATGAGCAAGGCCAGCGGGTCGCCCAGCTTGCGGGAGGTCATCACCAAATAGCCAACCATCTTATTGACTGTCTCACCCACCAGCCCCAGCCGTTCCATGTCGCGCAGTATTTCCCCCGTGAGGTCCGGCTGGCGGCCCAGCTTGAGTCCCTCGGCCTTGTCGGTGTCAGATACCCGCGTCACGGGGGAAGTGGTCTGGCGCTTCTGCACGTAGGTTTCCAGTTGCTCAATCAGCCGGTTGGTGTCCGTCTCGATGGTGTCCACCGTCTCCTTGAACAGCCTGGCCGCTTCGCTTTGGAAGCTGCGGCGGGAACGGCTAAGGTAAAAATCAACGGTGTCTATGACGAAACGGCCCTGGTCGCCGGTGGCCCGGATGGTGGCTTTCAACCGGGATGCACCGGGCTTCTCAATGGCGCGGAGATCGTAACGGCGCGGGCCATAGGCGGCGGTGAAGCCGTCCGGGGTCACGGTGATTTGCTCCTGGCCGGCCTTGGCCGTGTGCTCGCTCACGGGCGGGGCCTGCGGCTTGAGGGCCTGCAACAAAGCTTCAAAATCAGCGGGGGAACGGCTAAGGAAAAAATCCGCGGCATCCTTCACCCCTTCGGGCCATTGCACAATATGAACGTGCTTCACCAGTGCCGTGAGTTTTTCCTTTAGCTGTGCCGTGGCCGTCCTGCCCGCCTCGTCGTTGTCCAGGCAAAGGAAAACCTCGGTGGCGCCGTTGTCCTTTAGCAGTTGCTCGTGGTCGGCGGTCCAACCATTGGTGCCGTAAATCGCAATGACATTTTTGAAGCCGGCCTGCCAGAGGGCCATGCCGTCCAGGATGGCTTCGGCGATGAAAAGGGTTTGATGGGTCTTGGCTGTCGCGCCGTTCCACACTCCCCGGCGCGGACCGGGCAGATAAAGATGGCGCGGCTCGCCGTCCGTGACGCGGCGGCCGTAAAGGCCGCTGACGTTGCCGGCCGTATCAAACAAGGGGATGGTGACACAGCCCCGGAAGTGTTCCTGCCCCTTCTGGTTCAACACGCCCAGCGCCTTCAAGCCGTCCAGGATTTCCCCGGCCTGGGGCAGGACACCGGGCAGAGTGCCGTTGCTGTAGCCAACCTGGAAAGCTTCCAACATGGTCGGATCGTCCAGCTTCCGGGTCTTCAAGTAGTCGAGGCCGGCCCGGTCCTTGTGCAACGTCTTCGCGTAAAAGCCGGCGACTCGTTGCAAAAGCGTGGCTGTCTCCCCCGGTGACAGCGCGGGCGCGGCGGGCGGCGGGGCGGGGGGCGGCTTCAAGTCACTGCCCCTGCTCACGCCGGGGATGGCCTGGCAAAGCTTCATGGCCGCTGCCCGGTCGGTGATGCCTTCCTTCCTGGCAACGAACTGAATGACGTTGCCGGCAGCGCCACAAGCCGGGCAGTGGAACAACCCCTTGGCCGGAGTGATGATGAGGGAAGGATTTTTGTCCTCGTGAAAACAGCACCGGCCAACGTAATTACGCCCGGTCTTTTTGAGCTTCACCCCGTAGCTCTCCACCACGCGCACAAGATCGGTGCTGGCCTTGATTTGATTGAAGTCCAGTTTCATATCCAAGACACCCATTGGCCGGTTTTCTCGTTGTATTCGCCCCGCAAGCCGTCCGTGGCCAGCAAATGATCCCAGCGTTTATCGGCAGTCGCGGGGGAACGGAGCGCCAGTTTAATCATCCTCCGGCCCCGGTCATACCAGCCGCAGAGCGATTTCAAATGGTCGTTCCAACTGTGATTGAAGGCTTCACGCACAGTCAGCCGGCCCAAGCCCGCCAAGTCTTTGGGCACGCCCGCTGCCAGCGCGTCCCGCTCCCAATCATCCCAAGGATACTGGCCGTAAACGCAGTCCAGCACTTCGGAGTCGAACACGTCCAGGGGGCGGCGGAACTTTTTCATGGTGGGCGATTTCTTGGCGGAAGCCGTCAAGCCCGAAATTGGCGTTTTTGCTATAGTAGTTGCCATGTCCGAATAATTCTAGTATTCTAGTTTTTGTGCAAGCTTTATTTTCCAGCCAGACCGAGCTTTTCGAGACCGGCGCTTATGATCGGGCCATGCGTAAAAAAGAACGTCCGCCCTTGGGGCAACGGCTGGCTGAACTGCGCGAGGCCACGGGCCTGACGCAAGTGCAACTGGCTGGGCGCGTCGGGGTGCATCCATCCAACATTGGCTTTTGGGAACTGAGCGGCACGCCGCCGCGTGGCGAAGTCCTGCCCAAACTGGCGGAAGTTTTGGGCGTCAGTGTGGACGTGCTGCTCGGCGTCACCCCGCCCAAACCCAAACGCCAAGCCGCCAAGGGCCGCTTGCAACTGGTTTTTGAGTCCGCCGCCAAGCTGCCCCGCCGTCAGCAGGAAAAAATTGTCGAGGTCGTTGAGGCGATGGTTGAAAAGCACTCCAACGATGGCAACGGTAACGGTGCCAACAGCAAAGCGGCGTGACGGCTAAGGTAAAAGCCAAAAGCTCATAGACGGCCCAAACTTCATTTGCCGCCTTATCCCTGCCGTTTTGGGAGCGGTATGGCAACCGCCGTCCGGCTGCCCCAAAAGCTCGGCTCAAAATTGCGCTGGTCGTATTGCGCCAGCAAATACGGCTTGCCGTCGAACCGCTTGCCCGCCTTGGTGACGATGGCCGTCACCTCGCACTGGTTGGCCGGGCCGCCGGTCTTCAACCGGGTCGCCGCGTCGGGGGACACCCAATACTGGTCCACCAGTTGCTCGGTTTCGGAGTAGGTCGTTTTGCCCTGCCCAAAGCCGCGGGTTTCGCTGGTCTGCGTGATGCGCCGCTTGCCGATGGCGTCGGCAAAGGCCCGCCGCGTGGCCTCGTGGCTGCATTGGTGGAGGATGTGGGTTTTCAGGCAGGCGCACATGGAGTCCACCCGGTGCTGCCCCGCGCTCCCCGGCGATTCCGCAAGGTAGTTGCTCCGGTTCTGCGTCAAATAGACCGTGGCGCAACGGGCGCTCCGCGCCGTCGTTTGAAAAAGCTGGTCGTGCTCGGTCACAAAATGATGGCACTCGTCGGAAAAGATAAACACCGGGCGCTGCCGGTCGGCCCGGCGCTGCAAGGCAAGCTGCACGCAAAATTTCCAGACGATGGATGCAAACCGCCCGGCGGCGTGGTAATCCAGCGCGGGCAGATTCACCACCACGATTTTGCCGCCAAAAATGTCCTCCGGGCTGACGGTGGTGCCGCCGCCAAACATCCGGTGCATGATCCGGCTGCAAAAATGATGCGCCACTGACGCGGTGAACGTCGCCACAATGGATTGCCGGGTTTTTTCGGGCAACCTGGGGAACTCCTTCATCCAATACGCCTCGGCCATGCGGTAGTCGTGCGTGTCCCCGGCCCGCTCCCTGCCTTGCGCCAGCAGTTGCCAGCATTGGGAGGACTCCCGCCACTGCGGGTCTTTGGCCTGGTCGGGCGACAGCGGGCCGTCCGCAATAATCTCCCTGGCCAAAAGCATACTCGGCACGGCTTGCGCCGCCGTCATCAGGTCCAGCGTGTGCCCGATCAACATGTCCGCCGACTGTTGCCAAAACCGGTCGCCGCCCTCGGCGTCGTGCTGCGCCATGTTCACCAGTTCGGCTAAAATGCGGGTGGCGTTTTTGCTGCCCACCCCCAGCCGCGCCCCGTGCTTTAATTCGTAGTCCAGAAAGTTAAAGCAGCCTCCATCCTCGGAGCCGAAAAAAATGCCGTCCGCTTCGCGCCCGTTCTCCGCCAGGTTGCGCCGCCATTGCTCGGTGTCCTCCGGTTTGACCGTCAGCACCAGCCCGCCGTAGCCGGCGCGGAGCATGGCGGCAGCAAGGAGCTTTGCGCTGGTGGAGCTTTTGCCCGCGCCGTTGTCGCCAAAAACCTGCACGCCTTCAAACGAGTCGCCTATCGTCCAGGGCTGCGCGTTGTTCCAAAGGACGAGCGGCTGGCGCTCGTCCCAGGGCTGCATCGGTTTGGCGAAAAAGTTAAAGAGTTTCATAATAGGATTCCCTTTAGTTGTTCTGGCCGTCGTTGCCGGAAGCTTGCGGCGCGGGGCCGGTTTTCTTGGCGTGGCTGTTGCGCTCGGCCTTGCTCTCCTGGCGCAAAAAGCGTCCAACGGTGTCCTTGGACACGGTGATCTGGCACTGCGCCAGCAGGGCCGCGATTTCTCCGCCGCTCGCGCCCTTCCGGTCCAGTTCGATGATCTCCTGCCGCAGCGGCATCAAGACGGCAAACTTGCCGCGCAAGGGCCGCTGATAAGCGTCGGTGAGACGGCGAAGCTGCTGCTTCGCCGCATTCATTTCTGTATCACTCATAATTTTTGTTCCTTTCATTTTGCCCCTGCGCGGCGCGTCGGCGGTTCGCTGCCGCCGCGCCGCGCGGCCCTAACGCAAGGCGTTAGGAGATGGTGTCCTCCATTTCACCAGCTCCTAAAACGCCCTGGATTTTCTCATTGATCGCCGTATCCTCGGCCCATATCGTCAGGGTTCCCGCCGTTGCTCCCATCTCGATTGCCAACGGGCTGTCGCCTCCTGTCATTGACGGCAGCCGGAAGGTGATGCCGTGGTAATTTTGCAGGGCCTGGTGGTTGCCTCGCAGTTGGGCGCTTGCCTGCTCCAACACTAGCGCCGGATCAAACACGTAGCCGGGGAATGCCTGCTCTTGCAGGTTGCCCAACAAGCCCAACATGGTCGTGGTGTAGTCGTGGTCGCCGACTTTTTGGCCAAACATCGCCGCGTAAAAGCCGGCGATGAGGGTCACGAGGTCTATCTTCTGCGTTTTCATAATATTACTCCGATTTCTGAGCGCCTTCCGCTACTGTGATTTCGCGAACGGCGGGGGTTGTGTGGGTGCCGTTCGATGGCCCGCCGCCAATGCGAATGGTTTCTGCCCGGCCCTTCTGGATGATTAGAAGCAGGGGCAAAAGCTGTGTTCCTTCAAGCGTCACCGTGTGGGTGACGTAGGTTAGGGTGAGGGTTTCGAGGGCGCTGCCCGCCGATGGGGATAGCTGCGCAAACATCAATCCGGCATACGGTAAGATGATCGCACCTCCGTTAGTCTCAAACCGGGTGAACAGGTTTTGTTCCGCCGTCTCGTAGGCGGGTTTCGCCGTGTTATCACCGGGCTGGCCCTGTGTATTACTTGCTCTCACCCCTAATCATAATCATCCGGGTGTCCCCCCTTGCCGTTTTTCTTCCAAAAAGCTTTCAGCGGCCTGATTAACGGCTAAGGGATTGATTGCGAGCACGTTGCATGTAGCGGGCTGCGGCGCGGGTGCGCTGCACCTGCTGGATAAACCTCGCCGCGTAATAAACGTGCTGCGGCAGAGAGTAGGGGGCGAGGGTATAAGGGCTGACGCCCATTGCGCGGGTGGCCAGCAAGGCCAGCCGCAGCATGGCAAGCCAGCTAGGCGACGGGCTGCCCAGCGCCATTGCCGGCGTCGGCGGCGGTTGCGCAATGACCGGCGGCGTCAACACCGGTGAACGGGGGCCAGTCAACGCCGCAGTCTTGAGGCCGTCCAACTGGACGCGCTCGGCGGGCGTCAACTGACCATGCTGGATTTTGCGGAGCGCCTCCGGCGCAATGCGCTTTTGCTTTTTGGCGCGGTGGCGATGCACCACGGCGGCAACCTCGTCCTTGGCCAGCGGTCGGCCAAGCTCCTGCTCGCGCAGCGCCACCAGTGTATCCCGTTGCGCAGAACGCTTGGAAAAACGCGCCATCACGGCGGCGCTCACGCCGCGTATCTGCGGGCAATGATGCCTGTCAACATCAATATCGTAACCAAGGGCGCGAAGGGAGCGGGTCAGGTGTGCGCGATAAATTCCCGTCAACTCTTGGGCATGGTCGTAAAAGGGCCGGGCTTCCAGCGCCTTGAGCCGTTGCTCCACCGAATCAAAAGTCACGTTGAAAACGGGGCAATGGGTGTGCAACTGAGGGTCAAGAGCGCGGCTTTCCCGGTGCAAAAAACGAGCGCAAACAATGTTGCCCGTGACGCGGGCCTGCCGCGTGTCCACCGCCGCGCCCTGGCGCACACGGACGGCGGCGAGTGGCTCGGCGGCGGCAAGCGTGGCCGTCACCGCCTGCTCGTGCGCGGCAATGATGCGCTCGTCTCCGGCCACCAACGCCATAACGGAAACGGATTTCGGCGCGGAGATGGTGAGGTCATAGAGGCAACGCCGATTGGCGGACTGGCGCTGCGTCAGCCTGGCTCCGTTGTCAGGACGCAAGCCCTTGCACAGGGCAACAAAGTCCGCCTGCTTTACGTCGGCCTGGTCGTCAATGCCCAGCGCCTCACACCCCCGCCCAAACCACCGTCCCGGCGTGTGCTGCTGCTCGGCGTAATAGTCGTCGCGGGACAAGTGCTCCCGAAAATATCGGGCGGCATTGGCCGGCGATGATTGCGCTTTAATCGTTACCATGACTTGACCAGGGAAGGCAAAACACCTTCCCCATTATCTCAGCATAAGCATCCAGAGTATCGCGCTCAATCAGCGCAGACCTGCTAAGCCACTTTTTTTCAAAAAAAAGTGCCTGAAACGGCGTTTTCAGATTTTCTACGTGTAATTATTGGAGGAAAGAACCGTCACTGGAACCTCTGGGTGGAGGATTTTCAGAAGGTGGGGAAGTCCAAGTGTAAAATATAAATATATGAAAAAATTCATTATCATAAATGTCGGAACGGGGTTCGTTGTGTTGGCGGTCGCGTTGACTCCTTTGATGGAAAAAGCGCCTCAAGTCCACACGGTGGAACCGTCGTTTCCGACTCTACCAACCCCGCTCGTGTCGGTGCCGTTCAGTGGCTCTTTTGCCCCTGCTACGTTCTACCAACACACGGGGTCTTGGTCTTAAACCTCAAGTCGAGGCCGCAAGCGCGCGGCGGTGGGCAACCATCGCCGCGCCGCCCTTTATTGCCTGCCAGCCGACATCAGCGCCAGCGCGTGCGTGGTCGGCGTCGGGGCGGCGCAATCACGGGTTGCGTCCATTGCCCCTGGCGGGCCTGCGCCTCCCGGCGCTCCCTGGCGCGGCGGCGGTAAATGCCGATGGCCGCTCCAAGCAGGAAACCAGTTGCGGCGGCGCGATATAAATCCCTCAAAAATCTCATAGGCGTGTGCGGTGTGGTTTGCGGTTAAGGATTTCAACATCGGAGTTGGAACAAATGCGGAACATGGCGGGCGGCGGCTGAAAACTAACAGGCTTGTCGAAACGGGTTTTGAACCGGCGGACTGGCTGGTTCATAATGACAACCGCCGCGCATTCATTCACGCGAATGACACGGCAAAGCCGATTGTCGTAGCGGATGACATCGCCCGCGCGGAGCCGAAACGGATATTGGAAAGGACGCCAGATTAAGCCCACAAACTTGGTCTGCGCGGGGTCGTTGAAAGAACGCCGTTTCATTGGATGCCTCCCTTCGGCGTGAGCAACGTCAAATCCCATAGCGCCCGGTCGGGACTGCTAAAAAAGGATTGCAATAGTTGCCGGTCTTGCGGGCGTGATTTCAAAGCCAAACTGTCGCTCTCCCCGCCGTGCCAAAAGGCGTTTGCCCCGTGGTAGAAAAAACCGGCGCTCACGGCCCGCGCGTCCGGGGCCTGCTCCCGAATGTAGTCCATCATGTCGGCGTGCTTCACCTTGAACGGAAACACCGTCACTTGCTCCCTGCCGTTCCATGTCAAGATGATGTATTTTGCAAATTCCGCCTTCTCTCCATTGCACTGTGCGATCCGGTTCTGGAGCCTTGAACCTAAATTTGTATTTGTTTTCATAATCTTTTTTTTGCTCTGTGCGCTCTCGGCCTCTCGCCCTTCACCCGAAAAAGCCTGCCGGGCCGGGCGGCCAGCGGGAGTAGTCTTCAGAGGGCACCGCGTCCGGCCCCCGGCCCGAAAAGCAGGCTGGTGAGGGCGAGAGGCTGCGGAGCGCGCAAAAAAAGGATTTGGAAACAATCTAATGAGGCGGGCGGCGGGGGATGGCCTCACATTATCGCGGAGCGGCGTGGCGGGCGGGCTTCATGCCGGGGCCAGGGGCGGGCAGGAAGCGTGACGGACGCGCGTAAATGGCTTCCTGGCTCGCTTGGGAGTTTCGACTGCCGTGAGCGGAGCGGAGCGTTTGACCTGGCCGCCCGCGCAAGGGAAAAGGGGCGCGGAAAGCGGCAGGTCAAAAAGCGCAGTGGAGCGGCGGCGGGCGAAAGCTCACAAGGGAGCGCCACCGGGAGAGCGGAGTCTGAGCCGTTTGAGGCGTCGTCTTTAAAGGGGAATCAAACGGCTCAGTCTCCGCGAAAGGGGAAAACTCTGGAATGGCCTGGCTGTTTCCGGTCATCCCAAAACAACCCGGAAAAGCCCGGAATAAGGCGAAAATCAAGGGCTTGCGTTGCCATCATTTCTTGAGGATATCACTGTAGTTACGAGTATTATAATAATTGACATACTTTCCTGTGAATCGAATTGAACAAACCCCGTTGCTACAGGCATAGTGAAATTCATCAAGATTTAGTGGAAAATTTTGCAGGTGCAAATTGGTTAAGGAAGGGGGGCACCGGCCATTGGATTCTACATATTGATCCAAAGCTCGAAACAGCATCGGGTAGCTTTGCAACATTTTGATGGCCTCATCATGTTCATGCGAGGAAACAACATGTTCCGAGCCAAACTTAACCAGCAATGCCGCCACAGGGCACACCAGGATAAATGCCAGCAAAAGGTAAATCCCACGGCGAGTCATATTCCCGCCTATTGACAGCATTTGGCGTTGCTGACACCGGCAAAATTCAACGAAAACGACTGGCTGATTATGTTGGCTCCATCGATCATAGAAAGCAGCCCCGTTGTGCAAATATTCGCCGGATTGCTTCCGGAGCCAAGATACAAAAAGGTATAAAGCTTGCTGATGGTGCCTTTAACTTTGCACTGCACTGAACAAGGACAGGTGGTTTGTCCAGGGCCACACTGATTGCACTTCCAACTACAGGTGGCACTAAGTGACAATTGCCAATTCCCGGTCAGGACCCAATCCCAATAGCTTACATCCGTAATACCAAAGCCATTGCCAGGATTGAAGTTTGACAAAAATAACGGTGGAACCCCATACGTTCCTGACTTTCCGCATTGTAACTTAGGCTGGCTCGCAACCGCTCCGTTACCGAAACCCTGCACGGTCGAGTCATTTTCAACGTCAAGCATCATGGTTGGAGACAGACCACCATTTTGCATTTGCCCCAGCCAATAACTGAAAAACATGTCGACTGAGCTACAGTACGACGGCGACGAAGAAGCACTATTTCCACATCCACTACAGCTTCGGCCCAAAATATCATAGCGCGTTAAAGGCGAGTTGCGTACAAAATCATATAGATTCAGTCCACCTCTTTCTCCTTGCGGGTCTCGGCTCAACCAGCGTCCAGTGGACGGGTTATAGTACCGATAGCCGTAATAAACCAAGTCCGATTCATCGTCCTGGTATTTCGTCGAGAACCGGAAGGGATTGAGCTTGGCCATCGGGCCGGTGGCGCGGATGAGTTCACCGAAGGGGCCTAAGTGGGTAGTCCGCGAGTTTGCTGGAAGTCGCCTGTTTTGAGGCGGATACGCCTGTTTTGACGAACAATGCGTTTTTCGGAAAGCCCTCCGGGAATGGTGGCGGCGGTCGGGTTGGACACAAACGGAGCGTTCATTCCTTAGCCGTCGTTCCTGGCGGCGAGCGGAACAGCTAAATGAAAAAGCTGGCACAGTCCCTTGCACGGGGCCAATGGTGCGCTTTTGAGGGGGGCGGCGCAACCCTTTTTTCACCCTTTTTCGCGGGGGTGGAACCGGGCGTGAGCCTCCTTTAAGTCGGTGATGGTCAAGCTCAAGTAACGCTCGGTGGTCGCCAGCGAGCCGTGGCCCAGCAAGTCCTGCACATGGCGCAGATTGGCGTTGTTTTTGACCAGGTGGGTGGCACACGTATGACGCCAGACATGGGGGGTGACGTGTTTCTTGACCCTGGCCAGCCGGGCGTGGCGTTTGACCAAATCGCCCACCGAATGGGCGTCCAGGGGGTTGCCCCGGAAGGAAAGGAAAAGCCGGTCGCTCTGGTGCTGGCCCAGCAGTTGGGGCCGGATGCCCTTGAGATACGTTTCCAGGAACCGGCTGGCGATCTGGCCCAGCGGCGTCACCCGGTCCTTGCCGCCTTTGCCGTGGTTGACGCGCAACAAGCCTTCGTCCAGGTTCACGTCGCCGACAGTCAGGTGGCGCAACTCCTCGTTGCGTAGGCCGGTGGCGTAAAGCGTTTCCAAAATGGTGCGGTCGCGGTAGCCCAAAACGGTGGTGGTGTCCACGCTTTCAATGATGCGTTTGGCTTCCTGGGGCGTGAGAACATTCCGGGGCAGGGTGTGGGGCTGGCGGGCATACTCGATGCCCTCGGCGGGATTGGAAGCCAGATAGCCTTCGATTTTGAGGAAACGGCAGAGGCTTTTGACGGCGGCCAAAATGCCGTTTTGATTGACGACGCCCCTGGGCGTCCCCTGCTTGGTCGGCTGGTAATAAATCCAGCGTTGAAAGTCGGCCAGCGTGGCCGGCGTCACGCTCGCAATGTCGGTGATCTGGCGTTGCTCCAAAAACTGGAACAAGAGGCCAAGGTTGTAACCGTAGTCGCTCACGGTGCGGGCGCTGTAATTGCGGATTTGCAGGTCGCCTTGGAAGCGGTGCAAAAGTTCATCAAGCTTCATGGATGGCCTTTCGATAAAGCAGGGGTTCGCCCTCCTTGCCGACGGCGGGCTTGTAAGCGTAGTGGCTCCTGCGGCGGGCTTGGGGATGGGCGCGGGCGTGGGTGGCTTTGATTTCGGCAATGGTGGTGCGCGTGTAAATCTGTGTGGTGCGCAAGGAGCGGTGGCCCAAAAGTCGTTGCACGTAAGCGATGTTGGCTCCATCGGCCACAAGGTGGGTGGCGCAGGAATGACGCCAGACATGGGGCGTGACGGTTTTTTCAAGACCGGCCTGGCGGCCATACTGTTTGACCATGACGGCGATGGCCTGGCTTTTGAGCGGGCCATTGGGCTGTTTGCAGGAAAGCCACAAGGCGCGTTCGTCCCGGTTGGTCTTGCTCCATTCGGAGCGGACTTTTTGCAGGTATTCCCGCACGTAATCAGACGCCTTGCGGCCTAATGGAACCATGCGGTCTTTGGCGCACTTTCCCTTGTTGACACGGAGAAAACCATTGCGGCAGTCCACGTCATGGATGGTCAACCGGGCCATTTCCTCAAGCCGGATGCCTGTCGAATAGAAAGTCTCCAAAATGGCCTTGTCCCGGATGCCATGCCCGGTCTGTGTGCTGGGCGCGTCCAGCAATGCTTTCGCCTCCTTCTCTGTCAAAACGGTTTTGGGCAGGCGGCTTCCCATGCGGGGCAAGGGAATGCCGGCACAAGGGTTGACCAGGATAACGTCGGTCGCCTCCAGGTGCTCAAAGAACCGGCGCACGGCCTGCATCCGGCTGGCAACGGTCATGGGCGTGTATTCCTGGGCCAGCAACCAAAGCTGGTAATCTTTGACCGTCTGGCGGCTCACGTCGCGCACGTCGGCCATGCCCTGGGCGGCCATGTAACCAAAGAACACGGTCAAGGAACCATGCCGGCTTTTAATGGTGGCCGGGGAACAATGACGGATTTTCAGAGATTCCAGGAATGCGGCGCGGTGGTCTGCCAGCGCCGGGGGCATGGGGGTTTCGGTAGTCATAGGGGGCCTCCCGGTGATACGGATATGAGCGCCCCGTTAATATTGGGTTTGCGCAAATCGCTTATATGTTCCCCCGTCAACTGCCTCGAAGTTAAGGCGCTGTCACTCAAAACCCCTGATGGATTGGGCTTTGGAGGGGGTTCAACTTCGTGGAAAGTGCTCAACGAAGTGCCCTCGAAGTTCGTATTTTCGCCTCGAAGTTGGATTTTTGCCCTCGAAGCTGGCTCGTACACCTCGAAGCCAACCTGGCGGGCTTCCTGGCGCAACTGCTCCACCGATTTGATGCCAGCCAGAAAGCGTTGGCCGCTCTGACCCTGGCCGTCATAGAGCAGGCGATAGCGGAAGGGCTGGCCCTGCCGGCCCGACAGCGGCCAGACGTATTCCAGCCGGGCCAGTTCATCAAGGTAGGTTCGCAACTGGTACTCGCTCCATTTGAGGGACTCCCGGAGTTCACGGCGGCTGAACGTGATTTTGTCGGCGGTGGTTTTCTGCTTTGCGGCCTGGCCCTGCACGTAATCCAGCGTCAGCGCGAGCAACTGCTGGCCGGGCCGGGATAGATCGTCCAGGGCCTGCCCAAAGAGCGCGGTGGCCAGTTCGTTGGCAATGGCGATGTCGTCCAGCGTGGTTTCAATGTAGTCGCCGCACGCCTCGTCATGCTTGACCGGGCGCTGCATCTGGTGAAGGAAGGTGACGCCCAAAATCAGATTCAGATATTTGGGGTTGTCCCGGCGCACCGCCAGCCGGTCCTCGGTGTAGGTCAGGAGCGGCTCAAACGGGTTGACCACGGTCAACGGTCGGAGCAGCCGTTGAAAGGCGTGATGGCGTTGAATGATGGCCTCGCGTTGTTTGCGGCGGCGCAGTCCCTCCAAGGTGTGGCTGTTGCGTTGCGCCTCCAAAATCGCCCGTGTTTGTTCCGGCGTTTCGTCAATGCTGGTGATGATGAACCGGCTCTTGGTTTCGGCGTCCAAGTCGGGCTGCGTGGTGGTTTGAAAGACGGCGGTGGGGCCGGTGACGGTGTTAAGCTGGGTGGTCAGTTGGCCGGTCAGCGGATTTTTCACGGTCGTTTCAATGACCAGTTTTTTGGCGGAGATAAGATTGCGGATGGCGTAATAGGCTCCCTCGGCCCCGGCCACTTCCTCCACGGCCAACACCTTGTTTTTAAGGGAGTCTTCCCCCTTGTAAAACAAGGCGCGGTCTGAAAGCGAAGTCAGCTTGATTAAGTCCTCGTCGGGGCAGAGTTGCAAGAGGGTGTCCTGCACGAGGGACTTGCCCGCGCCGCTGCCGGATAAGATGAGCAAGGCCAGCGGGTCGCCCAGCTTGCGGGAGGTCATCACCAAATAGCCAACCATCTTATTGACTGTCTCACCCACCAGCCCCAGCCGTTCCATGTCGCGCAGTATTTCCCCCGTGAGGTCCGGCTGGCGGCCCAGCTTGAGTCCCTCGGCCTTGTCGGTGTCAGATACCCGCGTCACGGGGGAAGTGGTCTGGCGCTTCTGCACGTAGGTTTCCAGTTGCTCAATCAGCCGGTTGGTGTCCGTCTCGATGGTGTCCACCGTCTCCTTGAACAGCCTGGCCGCTTCGCTTTGGAAGCTGCGGCGGGAACGGCTAAGGTAAAAATCAACGGTGTCTATGACGAAACGGCCCTGGTCGCCGGTGGCCCGGATGGTGGCTTTCAACCGGGATGCACCGGGCTTCTCAATGGCGCGGAGATCGTAACGGCGCGGGCCATAGGCGGCGGTGAAGCCGTCCGGGGTCACGGTGATTTGCTCCTGGCCGGCCTTGGCCGTGTGCTCGCTCACGGGCGGGGCCTGCGGCTTGAGGGCCTGCAACAAAGCTTCAAAATCAGCGGGGGAACGGCTAAGGAAAAAATCCGCGGCATCCTTCACCCCTTCGGGCCATTGCACAATATGAACGTGCTTCACCAGTGCCGTGAGTTTTTCCTTTAGCTGTGCCGTGGCCGTCCTGCCCGCCTCGTCGTTGTCCAGGCAAAGGAAAACCTCGGTGGCGCCGTTGTCCTTTAGCAGTTGCTCGTGGTCGGCGGTCCAACCATTGGTGCCGTAAATCGCAATGACATTTTTGAAGCCGGCCTGCCAGAGGGCCATGCCGTCCAGGATGGCTTCGGCGATGAAAAGGGTTTGATGGGTCTTGGCTGTCGCGCCGTTCCACACTCCCCGGCGCGGACCGGGCAGATAAAGATGGCGCGGCTCGCCGTCGGTGGCGCGGCGGCCGTAAAGGCCGCTGACGTTGCCGGCGCTGTCATAAATCGGGATGGTGACACAGCCCCGGAAGTGTTCCTGC
>Ga0326727_10013248_pt1 | contig 18420 bp, 15 predicted proteins | sample MB2enrmetagenome_FD_207643 | JGI IMG/M metagenome (GOLD analysis project Ga0326727, IMG submission 207643) | Lab enriched peat soil microbial communities from McLean, Ithaca, NY, United States - MB29MY | ecosystem: Environmental > Terrestrial > Soil > Wetlands > Peat | place: USA: New York...
CGTCCGGATTCCGGGCTCCCTCCCCTATTCATCATTCATCATTCAGCGTTCATCATTTCTGCATCGGGGGGGGGTTGGGGGGGGTTCCGGGCCCATCCGGCGTTTATCGCTCACCGTTCACCATTTCCGCACGGGGTGAGGCAGTCACCGCTCCGGCATTCATCATTCATCATTCAGCGTTCATCATTTCTGCATCGGGGGGGTTGGAGGAGGTACCGGAAACCTGACATCCAACGCCACCACCGCCGTCCCGCCCGGATTTCCTTATCCGGGCGCCGGCTTCTCCGGAAGCCGGACTCCGTCCGTAGGGGAGGGCCGAAGCCTGCCCTGAGTAGGCCCCGTGAATGACGGGGCGTATCGAAGGGTGGAATCACGGCCACCATCACGTCACTCTGAAAACCTTCATCACCTCGTCGCCGAGGTGGTTGATCACCTTCACCGCGATGCGGCCGGTTTCCGGCTTGTCGAACGGACGGGACGTGTCGCTGTTGAGGGTCGCCCAGGCCTCCTCGTTAATTTCCGCTTTGAGGGTGGTCTTGAGGGCACTGTATGGGTCGTTTGCACCCAGGAAGTACGCATGGCGAACGAAGAAGCTCTCCATGTTGTAATCCGTGTCTATAAACCAGCAGGCGATTCCCTCCGCGCCGTCGCTTCGTACTTCACCGGTGTTCGGGTGGAAGACATCGACCCCGTTGACCTTCACGCGGATTTGGTCTCCCTCGGCGGGCAGGATGTCGATGTCCGGCTCACCGAAGATAACGAACAGGTTTCCCTTGCCGGTATTCTTGAGATCGTCCGCCATGTGCAAATCGGCGTTCATGCGGGCCTTTAGGACGGGGATGCGACCGAGCTTGTTGAACTCCGACGTTAGGGCGTCGTAGTTGAACGCGCAGGTGATCAGAACGTCGAAGCCCGACTCGGCCGCTTCCCGTGCGGCCTCAACGAGGTCGGGGCGCGAGACGGTGCCGAATTCAGGGCCGATGAACACCCCGGCGCGCTTCTCAACGCCGGTTTCGTCGCCGCCCTCCATGTACCGACCCTCCGCGCAGACCATGTAACCGGGCCACGGCGTGAGGGATGTAAAAGTGATCTTGTCCTCTTTGTGCGCCTGCTGAACGCCTGCCGTTTTGAGGTTTTCGAGGATCATCTGGACAAAATCCCGCTCTTCGCCGTATGCGGCCTTGGTTTCCGCCACGCCGTCGAACAGGTCATCATTCTCGTCAACGCTGAGGACGCGATGAGGCGAAAGGCTCTCCACCGTGAACGGTCCGGCAACCCGGACCTTCTTCCTGTCCTCATACGGCTTATCGTAAAGATATTCAAACTCCGCTTTGGCGGCGATGGAGGCGTCGATCTCTTTCTGCCGGGCGATGCGCTGCTTCCACCATTCAGCGTGGAGCTTTTTCGCGTCAGCCGACCAGTTCTCCTCCGCCTCGCGCGGAATCTCCCACTCCTCCCACTTTTCCCCAAGCGCCTGATTTAGTTGCACGCGGAGCGGCTCCAGGGTTTCCTGGAACTTCTCCCAGATCACATCTATCTCCGTGTTGTTGGCGATGGATTTGAGGGTGATATGCGGCACGCGCTCATAGACGAAGCCCTGACGAATGTCTCCGTGAGTCGGGCGGATGGAAGGCTCTGTCCGAGTGACCTCCGCCTCTTTGATTTGGCCTTCCGAGCTGTCCGCAAGGAGGTAATACGGGTATCGCGCGCCCATGATCCGGGCTCGGGCAAGCGCGAGGGCAACACGTGAGGTATCGATTGTGATCCAGCGCCGTCCCCACTGCTCGGCGACGTAAGCGGTAGTTCCTGAACCGCACGTGGGATCGAGGACAAGGTCTCCGGGATCCGTGGCCATGAGGATACAGCGTTCGATGACTCTCGTGGCAGTCTGGACGACGTAAATCTTACCAGCAACCCCGGTATCGTCCCAGTAGTTTGCGATGTGCGTTCCCGGGAAATCCTCTAGGAGTCGCCGGTAGCGAAGCGTCTTGTCGCCCTGCCTGATCCTGTCTGCCTTACTCACTCGCTCCAAACCGAGCCGATTTGTTTTCCAGTTTGTTCGATAGAACGAGCGTCCTTCAAACTTGATTTCCACAGTGGTGGCCTCACTTGAGCTCTCGGAATTGAGAGAAGTTAACTGAAAGAACTGGGCTCCTTCTTCTTCCAGGGCCTTAACGCACTGCTGGTCTTCACGTTCCGCCCTGCTTAGGGCGCGCTCTCGCAGATCCGGGAATCTGACCTGGTCGTATCTCATCCCAGTGCCCTGCCCCTCCCCGATAATCTTTTTAGAAATTAGCCCCCTATATTTGGTTCTACCTGTACCTCTTCCGAACCAGACGATGTAGTCAAAAACGGTATCCAAATACTGCGCTCCCACCCCTCCCGTCTTCTTAACGCAGATCAGGGCAACGAAGTTTTCCTCGCCGAACACTTCGTCCATCAAAGCCCGAACCCTGTGGACGTTTTCATCCCCGATCTGCACGAAGATGGAGCCGGAATCGGTGAGGAGATCCCGAGCTACGGTCAGGCGGTCGCGCAGGTATGTGAGGTAGGAGTGGATCCCGTCCCGCCAGGTATCGCGAAACGCCTTCACCTGCTCCGGCTCGCGGGTGATGTGCTCGACGTTGCCGTCTTTCACATCCCGGCTGGTGGTTGACCACTGGAAGTTGGAATTGAACTTGATGCCGTAGGGCGGATCGATGTATATGCACTGAACCTTCCCGGCAAGGCCCTCCCGTTCCGCAAGCGACGCCATCACCTGCAGGCTATCACCCAGGATCATGCGGTTCGACCAGTGGGCGTCATGCTGGTAGAACTCGGTTCGGGCGTCCGGAGTCGGCAAACCGTTGAAATCGGCAAAAAGATCGATCTGCGCCTCAGCGGCCTTCGCGTCGGCCTTGCTCCGGCGAAGGAGATCATCGATCAAAACCTTGGGGTGTACCTTCTCCTGGATGTAGAGCGGGGAAGCGTGAACCACCAGGTCGGACCAGTCCTGCTCGTCTTTCCCGCGCCAAACAAGCTGAGGATCGAGGTCGCGATTGCGCCGCTCATATGCCACGCGGAGGGGGTTCTTCTCCGCCTCCTTCATCACTGCCTCGCATTCCGCGGAGGGGATGTTCTTTCGCGTGGCCTCATCGTGCTTCAGGGTCTCGACCGTCTTGCCGTAAATGTCCTTTTTTGCCATGGAGTTATCCTCGGTAAGCTTTCATCCTATTGGTGAATTGGTAAATCTTTATGAAATAGACCTTCGACGGAAGCTTGTAGGGGAGGGTTTCTATACCCTCCCTCGGACGGCCGTCGGATGTCATCGATTGGTTTGGCATCGAGTCCAAACGTACGGGTACTCTCCGACTTCAGCGGCAATCCCGGCTTTTATAGGGTTGTTTGTGATGTAATCCGCCGCCACTTGCAGGTCCTCATCCGCCCTCATCATGTGATCGTAGAAGCTTCTCTGCCAGATTTCGCCGTTCACTTCCATTTCATGCAGACTGTTGGTGGTGTAAATCTTCCACCGACCTACCAGATCGATAAGATTGGTGTAAAGCGCCTGAAGTAACAGGTGAACATGATCCGGCATGACGCAGACGGCGAGTAAGTGGGCCTCACTTGCAACAGGGCCGTTCATTATGCTGTCGAAAATAAACTTGGCGAGTGCGTGATCGGCGAACAGCAGCCTCTTATCATGAGTTCGGATTATCAGGTGGAAGACTATGCCTTCCGTGCCGTACACGGACCTATCAAGCCGAATGGCTTTGCGTTTTGGGAGTTCGTGCATTTGCGCATCCTCCGGAGAACGATTCACAGAAGGGAGGGTGTGGAAACCCTCCCCTACAAACTCTATAAGTTAGCGGTTACTGTCCGAGTGGACTGTTCGATCAATTCGTCGAATCCCTCTTCGATCTCATAAACGGCTGTGAACTCAGCGAAGGCCCAGCGTCCGTATGAGCCGAGGTTGTTCACGCCGGGCACCCAATAGGTTTCCATGGTGGCTTTCTTCTCTTTGGCATCCTCGCGGCGGTAACCCTTTATCTCCACAATCAGGCGCAGCGGGTCTTCGTCGCCATGACCATCATCCACAAGCACGATGAAGTCGGGGATGTACGTGCGCATCTCCGAGCCGTAGCGATACGGAACCTCCAGGCCAAGATTATGGTTCTTGGCATAGGCCTTTACGAGCGGATGTCCCTCAACAGCGCGGCAGAACTCCGCTTCCCAATCGCTATCCAAAATGACCCAATTTATATGGCATTTCCGGGGATCGGTCTGCCACCGGGAGGTCTTGGACGTGTTGAAGTTCACATACTTGGTCGAACCGGATGCGTTGTATGGATCGAGAACGGCCTTGATGGTCTGCTTATCCTCCATGGCGTGGACGATTCCACGAGTGATGCGCTCGCATGCCGTATCAGCCAGAGTCTGGAACATAAGCTGAGCAGGAAATGTTCCGCCTGTGCAGTGCAAACAAGAGTCCAGCCATTCCTTTGTAATCCTCTTGAGCTGACCGAACAGGTGCAGCTTTGGCTCCTCCCCAGGATCGCGCCATTTAGTGTAGAGCAACCGTTTTGTAAGGTGAAAGAGAAGCTCGGCCTGGCGCATGGAGTTCGTGTGCACGAGGGTCAGATCGACTCCCTCGCCGATTATTCCCTCATTTCGGTTCCTGGTCGGCCCTATGAGATCGGGCGTCAATTCCAGAATTGAGTCGGCATCAAAACTGGCGACCAGCCGTTCTTCCGGTAGTTCCACCCGATATCCCGAGACGCGCGGAAACTCGATCTCCAGTTCATCTCGCTCAGGACGGACGGCCCTTACATGCACCGTTTCACGCGGAGGCTGGGGCGGGGCAGGAACCGGCTTGGCGGTGAAATCGAATGGGATGCCGAGGACATCGGCGTATTCAACGTTGAACAGTCCCTCCTCGTTCAAGTCGTATGACTGACGGCGAAGGGCGCGGCCAATCACCTGCTCGCAGAGAAGTTGGGTGCCGAAAGCGCGAACACCCAAGACGTGCGTGACTGTATTGGCGTCCCAGCCCTCAGTAAGCATGGAGACGGAAACCACGCATCTGATCGATTCCCCAAGCCGGCCTTCCTTGCCTACGGTGTTCATAACCTCGCGTAGGAGGTCCTGATCGGTAAGGTTCTCAGCCTGCCTGAAGTCCCCCGTGCGTTCCATGATTTCACGCCGGAAGCGGTCGATCTCGTCCGATGCCATGGTTCTAAAGTTGTCATCCAGCGCCTCTCCAGACTCCAACTGAGTGCTGTCGATAAGCAGAGTGCGCGGGCGGGAGATCGGATCGCCGTTGTCATCAAAGTTCCGGAAGAGCGCCAACCGCCCGTTTTCAAGGGTGCTCGTGCCGTCTTCGTTATTTCGGCGAAAACCGGAAATATAATCGTAAACCAGCTTTGAGGTCGAGGTGTTGTTGCAAACAACGATGAAACAGGGCGGAAGTTTGAGGCCGTTTTCCCGCCACAAATCGTATGTCTTTTCGTAATGGCCGTAGAGCGCTTCCAGGGCGGTCTGGAGTTTGGGCGGGATGCTCAACGGATCGAGATCCCTTCCCCTCACGCGGCCCTGCTTCGGCATATCCTTGCGAATATGCTCCCACAGGTTTCGGAATACAGGTACTTCCTGTCCGGGAATGTTATCGGCCACCGGAACCCGCGGCAGCTTGACGATTCCGCACTCGATGGCATCCATAAGCGAAAAATCGCTCATGGTCCATGGGAAAAGTGTGCCCTCAGCGTACCCTGATCCACTGAGGAAGAATGGGGTTGCCGAGAGATCAATGACGCGGGTGACGCCGAGCTTTCGGTTGACCATTTCAAGACCGGAGATCCAGAGCCGAGCTGCCTCGTTGTTCTTCTCGGCCTCTTTCCGCTCGTCCCCCTTCAGGTCCTCTTCGTCTTCGCTCTTCGGTCTTTCACGATAGCAATGGTGGCCCTCATCGTTGATAACCAGGATGTCCTTCATGCCCATGAGGCCGGGCATCACTCGCTGCAGCATCTGGCCTTCCGTCTCAAGAGTATTGAGCGGTTCGCCTCGGCCCTGCAGAAGCGAGCGCCCGCCCTTGGAGATGTCCAGCCTCTCTCGGAGCTTGAAGGAATGGTAGTTGGTGATCACGATCTTCGCCCGCTCAAGGTCACCGATCATATCACCAGGGACGAGTTCGCGGCTTTGGTAGTAGCTATCGGGATCATTCGGTTGAAGTACGCGCAGTCGGTCGCGAATCGTTATACCGGGAGAGACAACCAGAAATCCACGGGTAAATTTCTTGCTGTTTGGATGGCGAACGGCATTGACCGTTTGCCAGGCGATAATCATGGCCATGACTGTGGTCTTGCCGGCGCCGGTCGCCAGTTTCAAGGCAAGGCGGATCAGTTCCGGGTTCGCCTCATTGTTGGCGTCCGCCAAGTGCTCGAGAAAATCTTTTCCTGCCTTATCGTTCGGGGCAACTTCCGTCAGCCAAATGGCTGTTTCGACCGCCTCCACCTGACAGAAAAACGGCCTTATGCCGCTGAACTTGTGGCGTCGCCAGTGCTTGAGCAGCCGCTCGGTTTCCGGGGTCACCCTCCAGTCGGCTGGATTCGGTATTCTTCGCCATTTTTCAACGTGCTCGCGCAGCGAGTTGATAACCGGGGTTGGGTCGTACTGTCTTTCCTGCGTTGAAAGGCCCATACCTTCGTCAAATACCAGCGCCGATTGAGAAGGACCTTTCCGCTTTCTGGGCTTCGGGATCGGGGTGATGAATTCGGCGCGCCTGCGGGTCTCAATGATGCGTTGTGTGGGCTGGCCTTCCTCGTCGAGTTCCCAGTGGCGCAGTGGGTAGTCGTAGGGGGAGTTGAGGATCGGTTTTTCGAAGAATGTGTTATCCATAGTGCATATGCCCTGCGGTTTGAGTGGCGATCAGCCCCAACCCTTTGGTTCAGGTATCGCCGGTTTACGGAAGAGATAAATAAGCATACACCCGGCTGGCGGGCAAAGTCAAGTGAGAGACCTTCCCGGTGTCTTTCCGGATTCGGGAGAATCCGGCGCCCGGATAAGGAAATCCGGGCGGGACGGCGGTGGGGCTACAATCCAGGCCACTGAACGCGTGGGCATGAAGTAAAATCTACATCCTGTTAATCCCGTAATCCCCAAAATCGTGTTCAGACATCGGCAGGCTGTCCCCTGTACGACCCCTCACCTCCGGCCCATTACTACCCTGTCCCCACGCCACTTGAGCTAGTTTCGTTTCCCGGTTATACTGGGTATGGATGAGTCGGCGAACGTGGAATTTGGCGGAATGCCGCCAATCGCCGCCGCCGAGAATCATCCCGGCAACCTGGGTAACATTGAACAAGATATCGAACCTGAGGAGGTTTACAATGGCACACGAATTACCACCGCTTCCGTATGATTACAACGCGCTCGAACCGTTCTACGACGAGGAGACGCTTCATCTGCATCATGACAAGCATCATCAGGCTTACGTGAACGGCCTGAATGCGGCTGAAGAGAAGGTCGCCGCGATGGTGAAGGCAGGCGAGTTCGACGCCGCCAAGGCGACCGCCCGTGAGATGGCGTTCAACGGATCGGGCCATGTCCTGCACAGCCTGTTTTGGACGAACATGAAGCCGGGTGGCGGCGGCGAACCGACCGGCGATCTGATGGATGAGATCAACAAGCTGTACGGCAGTTTCGCCGCGTTCAAGGGCCTTTTCCTGGCGACGGCGAATGCGGTTCAGGGATCGGGATGGGGAATCCTCGCCTATTCCAAAATGAACAAGTCGCTGGTGATCCTCGGCGCGGAGAAGCACGAGAACCTGGGCGTGTGGGGCGTGAAGCCGATCCTTGCGCTGGACGTCTGGGAGCATGCTTATTACCTCAAGTATCAGAACAAGCGTCCGGATTGGACGAAGACCTTCATGGAGAGCCTGGTCAACTGGGACGATGTGGCCGCCCGCCTGGCGAAAGCGAAGGGATAGGCCGCAGGGAATAGGGAGTGGGGAGGATGTCCGGGTATCGGGTATCGGTTTTTTCGGAACCTCCCCCAACCCCCTTCTTGTTAAGGAGGAGAGCTTCCGGAGGCTAACGGCTAACTGCTACCAGCTATCTGCTATCTGCTACTCCAGCTTCTTCCTGAACCCGAGAACGCTGACGGTGAGGATCACGACGCCGAGGATCGTCATGTAGAGGAACTGATCCCAGAGCAGCCGGAACCCGGCGCCCTTGAGGAAGATCGCCCGTACAATGAACATATAGTACCGCAGCGGAATGAGATAGGTGATCCACTGCACCACCGGCGGCATATTGGCGATTGGGAAGAAGAAGCCGGAGAGCAGGAAACTGGGAAGCATGATGAACGATATCGCGACCGTCGCCTGCTGCTGATTCTTGGAGATCGTGGACATGAACAGCCCGATCCCGAGTGCGCTCAACAGGAATGATCCCGAAAGCCCCAGGAGGAGGAGCACACTTCCCCGAATCGGCACGCCAAAGATCAGCGTCCCGGCCAGCAGCACCAGAAACACGTCTAGATATCCGATTCCCGCGTAAGGGAGCACTTTACCCGCCACCAGTTCCCATTTCTTGATAGGCGTAACTACAAGCTGCTCGATGGTACCGCGTTCGCGCTCTTTCACTATGGAGAGGGCGGTCATGTTCATCGTGATCTGGAGCAGAATCAACCCGATGATCGCCGGGATCATGTAGTTCTTGCTTTCGAGAGTTGGGTTGTACCATACTCGAATCCGGGCATCGACACCGGCGGCGGGCATGTGCCCGACCCTCTGTATCACAATCTGCTGAGAGTAACCCTGCACAATCGACGAAATGTATCCGAGCGCGGTGGTGGCGACGTTGGGATCGCTGCCGTCAACGATTGCCTGGATGGGAGCCGACGTCCCTCGGGTGAGGTCTTTGGCGAAGTCCACCGGAATGACCACGACCACCGATGCCTGACCTGTGTCCATCAGATTGTCCACGGTCTGCTCGCTCGTAGCGTAGTAGCGCAGGTTGAGATACCCGGACGCGCCGATGGTCTGTATCAGCTCCCGGCTCTGTTGGGTGCGATCCATATCATAAACGGCGGTGTTGATGTTGGTGATTGTGGTGCTTATGGCATACCCATAGATGAGCAGTTGCAGCACCGGCGAGATTATGACCATCGGCAGTATCCGACGGTCGCGCCGAATCTGCAGTAGCTCCTTTCGAGCGATATTGAAAATACGTGCGAGCATTTCTTCCTCTTAGTGACGGTTATACATCGTCCATGAGCATTGCCACTTGTTCCGGCGCTGGGAGTTCACCCTTAAGGTTGTCGGGAAGGCTCTCAACGGTTTGATAAGACGCTATGCCGATAGGTTTGTTGGATTCACGGAGCGAATACTCGACAATCGTGCGGTCTTTTGACTTACAGAGTATTATCCCCACTGAGGGATTCTCGCCGTCCTCGCGCGCCAGGTCGTCCAGTACGGCCAGATAGAACTGCATCTTCCCGACGTACTCGGGGAGGAAGGCTCCAACTTTCAGCTCTATGGCCACCAGGCACTTCAGTCGGCGATGGTACAACAGGAGGTCGATGAAATACTCCTGATCGCTTACCTCCAGTCGGTACTGGCTGCCTACAAAGGCAAAAAGTCCACCCATCTCACGGAGAAACGGCCCCACCTTGGCCAGGATGGTCGTCTCAAGCTGACGCTCGGTGTACTCATCTCCGAGTTCCAGAAATCCAAATGTATACTCATCCTTAACGGAAAGTTTGGCCGTGTTGCGGACCTCGACGGGGAGGGTCTGGTCGAAGTTCGTCTGATTGGTGAGAAATCGTCGATAAGCATCCGCCTCGATCTGGTTGCGCAGGGCGATCTTAGACCACCTATGCCTTCGGGCCATCCGAATGTAGAACTCCCTTTCGAGGTCGTCTTTACACTTCTCCATGATTATGGAGTTGTGGGTCCAAGAAATTTCTGCCACCAGTGGTGTCAGTTTTTCATTCGCACGGTATGCGAGGTAGAAATCTCTCATTCGCCAAATGTTTCGGGCGGAGAAGCCACCGATGCCAGGAAACTCAACCTGGAGGTCGCGGGCGAGCGTTTCGACCACGGCCTTGCCCCACGAATCTCCTTGCTGGCGTTCTACGATGGTGCGCCCGATGTCCCAGTACATGGACACCAGTTCGCGGTTCACCGCTTTGAGGGCTTCATACTGAGCCGAGCGAATCCGCTCCTTAATTTCTCGCAGGATGACTGAATAATCTTGAGGTACCAAATCCACGGCTTTGTCGCTTAACAAATCAGGTCTCCTCTCTCCAATCGATGAGTAACTTATTGATAACAAGGATAACATCGCGGATGCACGGCCGTCAATCGAACCGCGCGACTAACAATCCATTCGACCGGACGCCCACAAGGGGCTAGGCTATCGATCTCTCTCCTTCAGGAGAGCGACTACCTCATCGTCGGTGGTCTGATCGAAGCGGTGGTACCAGGCTCCGACCGCGTAGAACGGTTCGGGCGTTTCCAGGACGACCAAGTCATCGACCTCTCCTAGAAAGCGGCCAACCGTGTCCGGCGGAGCAACCGGAACGGCGAGCACGAGCTTGCCGAGCGGTTTTGTCCTGAGTTCGCGGATTGCGGCCAGCATCGTGGAACCGGTCGCGATGCCGTCGTCAACCAGGATCACGGTTTTGCCGGTGAGATTCGGGAACGGCCGGTCGTCGCGGTACAACCTCAGCCGACGCTCGATCTCCTGGATCTGGCGCATGACCTCGGCGTCGATGTAGCTCTCGGTGACTCCCAGTTGGCGCACGAGTTGTTCATCCAGCACGCGCACGTTCCCATCGCCGGCGATCGCCCCGATCGCCAGTTCGGGTTGCCCGGGAGCGCCGATCTTGCGGGGGATGATCACATCGAGCGGCGCATCCAGACGGCGCGCGACCTCAAAACCGACGACCACCCCACCTCTCGGGATCGCAAGCACGATGGTCTCCGGCCCCTTGTATTGGCCCAGTCGCTTGGCGAGTTGCTCACCCGCATCCATGCGATCTTGAAAAATCATTGGTCGCTCATCCTGATGCCAAGATCGGTCCCGCAGTTGGAGCAATGGCCCTTACCGGTAACTGCTTCGATCTTGGTATCATAGCCGAATCTCGAAATGGAAAGGGTATGGCACACCGGGCAGTAGGTATTCTGGTCATCCCCGGCGGCAATGTTGCCGATATAGACGAACTTCAGACCCTCCTCGATGCCGATCCGCTTGGCGAGTTCAAGGGTCTCAAGCGGCGTCGGCGGGACGTCGGTCAATCCTGCGCACGGGAAGAACCGGGTGACATGCCAGGGCGTCAGTTCGCCCAGATTTGCCCTGATCCATCGGGCTATCGAGCGCAGGTTCTCCGGGTCCTCATTCCAGGTGGGGATGATGTTGGTCACCGTCTCGATGTGCATCTTCCACTTATCCTTCGCCAGCTTGGTGACATCGAGTACCCCCTGCACCGACGGCACTTTGATCAGCTTTTGGTAAAACTCGTCGTCAAAGCTCTTGATATCCACGCGGTAAGCGTCCAGATACGGACCCATAACGTCCAGTCCCTCAGGGGTTATGTAGCCGTTTGTGACATAAACGGTCTTGATCCCTCGCTCATGCGCCAGTTTGGCACAGTCTAGGGTATATTCAAGCCAGATCGCCGGCTCATTGTACGTCCATGAGATGCTCTCACATCCCTGCTTCACGGCCATATCGACCGCCTGTTCGGGGCTGACGTAGCGCCCGGCGACCGCCGGAATCTGCGACCCGTCCGCAAAGGCGATCTCCCAGTTCTGGCAGAAGATGCATCGGAAGTTGCAGCCGAAGCTGCCCATGGAAAAGCATTTCGTCCCGGGCAAGAAGTGGGCGAGAGGCTTCTTCTCGATGGGATCGACCGCCATGGAGGAGACGATGCCGTAGATCGTGGAAAAGATGTCTCCATCCCTGTTGATCCGGGTCATACAGACGCCCAGTTTGCCGGGTGCGACGTTGCACCGCCGCTGGCAGACATTGCACTTTACCCGGTTTTCGGGGAGCCGTTCATAGAGAATCGCTGGATGGAGTTCCACATCTTGAGCCGTGGCCATTTCGGTTACCCCCTGATCGCTAACATATAATCATTCGACTTTGCTTGGATAATTCCTCCATTTCGAGTACCCGAAGGACAAATGCGCGAAACGGAGGGTTGACTGACGGGGATTTCAGGCGGTATAGTCAAGGTATGATGCGCATAGCCACCGTGTCGTTGTCCGAACTATGCTTTCCGGAGATGTATCAGTCGCTTCGCGAAGAGGTGCACTTGTGGCTCTTCTCATGCTCGGATTTCAGCGACGAGAAACTTGGGTACTATTTAAGCCTGCTTTCGGATGATGAGAAAGCCCGAATCGACGGCGCCAAATCGGAACATCGGCGGCGGGAACTGCTGGTTTCGAGGGGTGCGCTTAGGGAAATGCTGGGGCTGTACCTGTCCATGGATCCTTCATCCATCGTTTTCGAGTACAACGCCTGTGGAAAGCCGAGCCTGGCGACACCGAATCAATCCGGCTTGGAGTTCAACCTATCCCACTCGGGAGATCGGCTGGTCATCGCCCTAACCCGAGATCGGCAGCTTGGCGTGGATTTGGAGAGAATAAACCCGGAGATGGCGGAGGAGACCTCGCAGGAGGTCGTCTTCACTGAGGAGGAGCGTCGGGAATTGGCATCGCTTCCGTCCGACCTCGCGCTTCAGGGATTCTTCACGGCCTGGACCCGCAAAGAGGCGTTCATCAAAGCGACCGGGGAGGGTTTTTCGGCTGACCTTCAATCCTTCACGGTCACGGTTGATCCCAGGAAACCCGCCGAATTATGGATGTGCGACGGCACGCCGCTCCAAGATTGGCGCATTGAATCGCTGGATCTCTTCCCGGGCTACGCATCCGCCCTGGCGGTGCGTGGAAGATCATATAGGGTCGCGTCATCCTCATTGCGACAGTGCGTATGTTAGCCTGAGTATCATTGACAAAATAGGCCGAAAATGGTAACTTGGAGGTGTTGAGGAGGTGTCTAGCCATGCACATTGCTTCCAGCCGGACGCGTACAAAGAGGAACCAGGTTAGCTTGCGCAAAGAAGAATATGAGCTTGCAAAGAAACTGGCTGGGGTAAGGGGAGTAAGCGTGTCCAGGGTCATCGGCGATGCCCTGCGCACTGTGGATAACGAAGAACCGTATGTCGATCCACTTGCCCACCTCATAGGACGAGTAAAAGGCACGCATCCTCAGGCATCCGAGCGCCATGATGAGGTGATATATGGTGCTGACGTTCGTTAAGCTTTGCAATCATGCAGAAACTTGGCATACGCAAAGCATTTGCCTTCGATTCGCATTTCGACATACTTGGATTTGAGAGGATGTAACCTGATCCTTCGACTAGTAGTGTGTCGACCGCTTTGATCCAGACACCTAACGCCCTTTTCTATCCCTGAGCGCCGAGGCCGAACACGGTTCGCGCATTTTCCCCGAGGATCTTCTCCATCGACTCCCGTGGAATTCGGCTGCTTTGGACGAGTGCTAGCGCGGAAACCGGATCAGCGTAGGGTGAGCCGCTTCCGAAAAGCACACGATGATCGCCGAAATTCGCAACCGCCTCTTCGATCTTCTCGGCATCAAATGACCCCGATGTTTCCAGATAAACATTCAACTGTTTTGAACACGCCATCGTCCGCTTCCATTCATTGCCGCCCATCGATCCCAGGATGAACTTGATGGTCGGAAAGGCCTTCGCGATCTCTATCGCCGCCATAACAGCCTCCGCACTGTCCGTGTAGATATATACCGGCTTGGCGAAGCGTCGGTAGGCGTTCAGGATAGTGTCGTAGTCATCGAGATTCGGAAACGGCTGAGAATCGCCGACGAAAAGGGCTGCCGCCACAAACTTCCTGGAATTGAGAGCGGTGCGCATCGCCTCAATCGATTCATCCTCGTAATTCGGGTTCAGCACGAAGTAACCGTAAAGGTTCGGCTGGTCCTGGAGCACCTGTGTCAACTCCTGGTTACCGGCTTTGAAATCACTGCTCACCGCCATCGCGGAAAAAAGGATGCTCGTTTCGATGCGGTACTTCTGCATCTGGCCCAGCACTCCCTGTGCGCCATAAGGCTTGCCCAAACAATCATAATTTCCATAGTGAACGCAAATATCTATAGGCATTTATTCGGCCTCCAAGACTCTTCTGATGTTGCCGCCCAGCATGAGCATTTTATCTGCATCAGATAGACCGGCGCTTGTAACATAATAGAGCGAGCTTCCGATGCTTCGGCTCGGCGCGCCCGAACCGAACACTATCCGGTTCGCGCCCGCACGTTCTGCGATTGCCTCCAGACCGCCTGGGACATGCAATTCATGAGTTTCCACCATTAGATTCGCATGCTCGCTCATAACCGCGATTGTGTCAGCGAGCACATCCAGCGAGACGGAGCACAGCACCACGGAGCCAGGATAATCCCCCGCTGCCCTTGCGACCGCTGTCGGATCGCCGGGTCGCCCGGCGTTTATCATGACCGGCATCCCGGAAGGCGCAAGCTTCTTGAGAAGCTGGGCGAAGGCGGCGGAATCGATCGGCCAGCCCTGTTCAGCGGGATAGAATCGGATGGCTTTGAAACCACGACTTTTCAGCGATTGAAGGTCGGACTCGCTTCCGAAATACCGTCGGGGATCGATCGTCGCCACGGGAATCAACCGGGCATTCGTCTTAGATGCGGCGAGCACGTCATCATTCCCCGTATCGTATGAGTACAGAATTCCTAGCGTGGATACTACAAGCGCGCTGCTGATTCGATTGCGATCCATCTCCTGGATGAGCATTTCGGGGGTCACATCCAGATGATGCATCGGGTGAGCGCCAATCAGCGCATAAGAATCGGTTATTTGTATACTTTGAGACATTAGAATCACTCTCGCTAACAGCAATTAGGATTTAGGGCCGGAATCCAGACAGGATCATCGCCGTCGATTCTATTACCATTGTAGTAAGCCACAATGGCTGGCAGTCGATTCTTAAATATATCCTATTTCGCCGCATGCAGTCAAACTCAGCGGGAAATAGGAGGAGTTGGGGGAGTGGCAGGAGTTGGAGGAGTAATGGAGTACCGGGAGCCCGACAGGTGACCGGCGTTTTGTGGAATGACGACAATGGGAATACAGTTTGGGAGCTTGATTACATATGCCATCTCCGCCGTGAGCGTCTGCTTGCTACTGGTGAGCGAAAGATGCATCTAGACTGCAATGATGAGCCGCAAACGGCATCTCTCCAAAAAAAGGAGGCCTGGAGAATGCAAACCTGGACCAAAATCGCGCTTATTCTGACAATCGTCGGCGCGCTGAATTGGCTGTTGATAGGCTTCTTCAACTGGAACGTCATCGGCTCGATCTTCGGTGAGAAGACAGGATTTACAAGATTCATCTACGCGATCATCGGGCTGGCGGGCATATGGCTGATTGTGATTTACGGAAAATTACTGCTCCTTTCATGATCTGCATCAGGGCATTCTCTTGCCTATTTCCCTGTCTCCGCGTACGAATTGCCGAATTCAAGGGAATTTGGCGATTTTGTCGTGCGCCAAGGCGCAATCCATCCGCTTGAGCCTTGCGGAATTCCAGGCGAGGTGATAGTATAGAACTCAGTTGGCGTTTTGAAACTGAGTACGTGATCATAGACGCGAAAATGAACTACACACCCCCTGAGCCGTCTTTATCGAAAAGAGATGGGGTGGCATCAAGAAGTAACCGGATTCCATTAATAGGTGAAAGCACCCTTAGCTTCTTACATGGGAGTTGAAATATGAGCAAACGAATCATTGCCTCGATAATTGCAATTCTAACAATCAGTGCTACCGTTTACGCGGGAAACACTCCACTACCACAAGTGGTGAACGTGCCGATGAACGACCGTCCGATGATCGCAGTTGTAGCATTCGACGACGGCGCGATACACCATGAAACCTGGTGGGGGCGCGGCTGGCGGGTAGGCAGCGGCCTAGCCGATATCCTGACCACGACAATGCTCGACCGGGGCCGTTTCAGGATGGTGGAACGTAGCCGCCTCGATAAAGTGATGGGTGAGCAAGACTTGGGCGCATCCGGCAGAATTGATCCTCAATCTGCCGCGAAGATCGGCAAGCTTGTCGGCGCGGATTATCTGATCATGGGAAAAGTCACCCAATTCTCACAAGAGAGAACAGGCGTGGGAACTGTGCTCGGGCATCTAACAGGAGTCGGCTTCTCCGATACTAAGGCGAAGGTCGCGGTTGACCTTCGCGTGGTCGATTCGACCACCGGTGAGATCATCGGAAGTTGGACCGGCAAGGGTGAGTCGGACAAGGGCAGCGTGTTCTTTGGATCGAGAGGTTTCGGCGTGATCGCGCTCGGAAGCTCGGATTTCATGTCGTCGATTCTTGGAAATGCCACAAAGAAGGCGATCGTCGCATGGACCGACAATCTCTGCGGCGCCATGGACACTCACAAGATCGATCTTCAGCCTAAGCACGCAAAACCGGATTTCCAGGACGCCGTTATCCTGGATATAGAGCCGGATACCATAATTACCAACGCCGGTACTCTCAAAGGGTATAGGTTAGGCGATGTGGTGCAAGTTCGGCGCAAGGGTAAAACAGTGAAGGATCCCGAGACAGGTGAGGTGATCCGCGTGGTATCGACTCTGATTTGTACGGCCAAGATCGTCAGAATAGACGAAAAGTCGGCGGATATCGCCTACATCGGCGGTGCGCAACCGGCAGTCGGCGACATCATAACTCTCGGAGACCAGGTTCAGATTCCAACAAGCGCTCCTGCAGCCGCACCGTCTGGCCAATACCATGTAGGCGAGTAAACAGTCTCTAGGCATTAGGTATCCGGTGTTGGGTATCTGGTATCGGATGGGCGCTAGAAACTACTTCGATGCTTGTGGTTAAGTGCGGTCTTGCAGGCAGACTTCCTCTCCTGCTCCGTGGCGGGAGACGGTTGGGGTAAGGGTAATTCGGAGCACGCATCTGTGAGATTCGCCTTCCGGAACCTCCCCTCACCCCTCCTTATTAAGGAGGGGAGCTTCGTAACTGCGATGCTCGGTAGCAGAGACCGCCGCAGGAGGTCGGCGCTGCCGGCGCTCGTTGTCGATTGATATGTTCCATTCTAACTTCCAAGGTCTTTCATGAAAATTATCATCGCACCGGATTCGTTCAAAGGGAGTTTGAGCGCCAACCAGGCAGCGCTCTGTATCGCGGAGGGCGCCAGGCGTGCCGTCCCTGACGCCGAGATCGTACTCGTCCCCCTCGCGGATGGCGGCGAAGGGACGGTCGAGGCGCTCGTCACCGCGACCGGCGGCAGGTTGATCCGCGTTCCGGCCACAGACCCTCTCGGAAACAGAATCGACTCGTTTTTCGGAATCCTGGGCGATACACAGACAGCCGTTGTCGAGATGGCAGCCGCTTCCGGCCTGCCTCTCGTTCCCACTGATCGGCGGAATCCACTCCTCACTACCACCTACGGAACCGGCGAGTTGATCAGGGCGGCGATGGATGCGGGATGCCGCACGCTGATCCTCGGGATTGGCGGAAGCGCGACTAACGACGGCGGGGTCGGGATGATCCAGGCGCTTGGCGGGAGTTTCAAGGATGGCGAGGGACAGGAGGTCGGCTTCGGCGGCGGCGAACTGTCGCGCATCCGATCCATCGATCTTTCCAACCTCGATCCCAGGCTTGCGAAGACGCACATCACCGTCGCTTGCGACGTGGACAACCCGCTGACCGGCGAAAAGGGCGCATCGGCGGTTTTCGGCCCGCAGAAAGGCGCGACGCCGGACATGGTTGCGACACTCGACGCCGGTTTGAAGAACCTGGCGGACGTGATCCGAAAATCCGGGCTTCAAGATATGGAGTTCGTTCCCGGCGCGGGCGCGGCGGGAGGGATGGGCGGCGCGTCGCTCGCATTTCTAGGCGCGGAACTGAAATCGGGGATACAGATCGTGATGGAAGCAACAGGCTTTCATGAAAGCCTTGTCGGCGCCGATTTGGTGATCACCGGCGAGGGGCGGATAGATTCCCAGACGCTTCAGGGCAAGACAATCCACGGCGTGGTGACCGCCGCACGCGCTCAGGGCGTACCCGTTCTCGCGATTGGCGGCGGGATCGGCCCCGGCGCATACGATCTGCTGGATCAGGGCGCAATCGCGGTCCTGCCGACGGTCAACCGCCCGATGTCGCTCGACGAAGCCTTCGCGGAGGCCGGGGACCTTCTCACCAGGGCGTCGGAACAGGCACTGAGGATTAGGTTTATAAGGTTATAGGGTTTTAAGGTTCTACGGGAGAGTTTTGGCTGGCAACGACAGAAGGATATGGTAGGACTCGGTAGTTTTTGAGCAAATAGGGGGTAGAAAACTTACCACTTAGGGACAT